>WBZY01000521.1_pt1 | contig 28521 bp, 26 predicted proteins | sample 5204191 | NCBI WGS metagenome assembly WBZY01 (sample SAMN12344363, study PRJNA552823) | activated sludge metagenome | biome: Activated sludge suspended growth; feature: Anammox Sidestream; material: Wastewater; isolation source: activated sludge from anammox sidestream of wastewater treatment...
GAGGATGCAGTCATGACCGCAACCGACCACGACCGCGACCTGGAACACCTGCTGCGTGACGATGGCGGCGAGTGGGGTGCGCTGTATCGCAAGCTCTCGCGCGTGGAACCGCCGCGCCGGCTCGACCGCAACGTGCTCGGCGAAGCCGCGCGCGCGGTGCACGGGCGCGCGCCGCGCCGCCAGCGCTGGCTGGTCGGACTGTCCTCGGCCGCCGGCGTGGTGTTCGCGGCCGGCATCGCTTGGCACATCGGTCACGACGCACTGCGCAATCCCACGCTGCCGGCGCCCCCCACGGCGTCGCGCCCGCAGTCGGATGCGCGCTACGTGCCGGTCGAGGCGATCCATCATCAGGCCCGCGAATCCGAAACCGCAGCCGCACCAGCGCCCGCCCCGCCCGCCATGCCCTCCGCCGCGGTGCCGGCCCCTGCCCCGCCGCCCGCGCCCGCCGCACCCGCGCGCAGTCCCGAACCGTTTCCCAAGGCCGAAGTGGCCAAGGCGGCGCCCCGGCAAAAACCCGCCGCCGCGCCCGCCGCACCGGTTCGCGGCGCGGCCGTGAGTCCGGCGGCGAGCGTTCCACCGGCTGCGCCACCCGAGTCGGTTGCACCCGCGCTGGAGGCAGTCATCGTTGGTGCGGATGCAACCATTGAGCGCGGCGCGGCAGCCGCCGCAGCCCCGACCACCACGCCGCGCGACCAATCGGGCGCGTCCACGGCCACCCAGCTGCTGCGCTCGGCCGAACTGCGCAACGACATGCGCCTGGCACCGGCCGACTGGATTCGCCGCATCCGCTGGCTGCTCGAACAGGGGCGGCGCGAGCAGGCCGTGGAAAGCCTGCAGCTGCTGCGCCGCGTGCATCCCGATCTGGCGCTGCCGGCCGACCTGCAAGCACTGCAATGAATCGCCTGCCGCGCCGCGCGAGCCGCCGCGATGGCTGAACTCGCCACCCTGCTCGGCCCGGCGCAATTGCAGTTGGAGGTGCGCAAGAGCCGCTTCCTCGCCCACGCCGCACCGGTCGCCGATGCCGAGGCCGCGCTCGCGTTCATCGCCGCGACCAGCGTGCGCGAGGCCACCCACAACTGCTGGGCCTGGCGCATCGGCGCGCAGTACCGCTTCAACGACGATGGCGAACCCGGCGGCAGCGCCGGGCGCCCGATCCTCGCCGCGATCGAGGGCCAGGGGCTCGATCAGGTGGTGGTGCTGGTCACGCGCTGGTTCGGCGGCATCAAGCTCGGCGTGGGCGGACTGCAGCGCGCCTACGGCGGCTGCGCCGCGCAGTGCCTGCGCGCAGCGCCGCGCCGCATGCTCATCGCCCAGGTGACGCTGCGCGTGAACTGCGATTTCGCGCTGGCGCCGCTCCTGCATGCGCGCCTGCGCGAGTTCGACGCGCGCAAGTGCGACGAGACGCATGACGCCGACGGCGTGTGGCTGCAACTGGAGCTGCCGCAGGACCGCCGCGAGGCCTTCACCGACTTCGTGCGCGAGGCCAGCCGCGGCCGCGCGCGCGTGCACGGCCCCGCGTGACGCGCGGCGATTCGCGCTGGCGCGTTGCGGGTACCGCTCGCGCGCACGCTCTGCGAAAATGCGCGCATGCCCCGCACCCGTGACACGAATGCACCGCGCAACCTGCGGGCGCTGACCCGGCTGTTGCCGCTGCTGCGCCCGTACCGCGGCCTCATCGCCGGCTGGCTCGGCTTCCTCGTGCTGTCCTCGACCGCCACGCTGGTGTTGCCGCAGGCGGTGCGCGTGATGATCGACCACGGCTTCGTGCAGGCCGACACCGCCGCGATCAACGCGGCATTCCTCGGCCTGTTCGCGGTCGCCGCGGTGCTCGCGGTGGCGACCGCAGCGCGCTTCTTCTTCGTCACGCTGCTGGGCGAGCGGGTGGTCGCCGACCTGCGCCGGCGCCTGTTCGACCGCCTGCTCACGCTCGACCAGACCTTCTACGAAACCACCCGCACCGGCGAACTGGTGTCGCGCCTGGCCGCCGATACCGAACTGGTGCAGACCGTGGTCGGTTCGACGCTGTCGCTCGCGCTGCGCAGCGTGGTCACGCTGGTCGGCGGCGTGGCCGCGATGGTGTGGACCAGCCCGCGCCTGGCCGGACTCACGCTGCTGGTGATCCCGGCCGTGGTGCTGCCGATCGTGGTGTTCGGGCGGCGCGTGGCGCGCCTGTCGCGCGAAAGCCAGGACCGCCTGGCCGATGCCTCGGCGATCGCCGGCGAAACCATTGGCGCGATGCACACGGTACAGGCCTACACGCGCGAATCCGAGGAATCCGCGCGCTATGGCACCGCGGTGCTGCGCGCGCTGGCGGCGGCGCGGCGCCGCATCGCGATGACGGGCACGCTCACCGCATTGGTGATCCTGCTCACCTTCGGCGCGATCACGCTGGTGCTGTGGGCGGGCGCCAAGGCGGTGCTCGCGGGCACGATGGCGCCGGGCGTGCTGAGCCAGTTCGTGCTGTATGCGGTGCTCGCGGCCGGATCGGTGGGCACGCTCAGCGAGGTGTGGGGACAGGTGCTGCGCGCCGCGGGCGCGCTCGGCCGCATCGGCGAGTTGCTCGACCTGCAGGCGGCCATCACCTCACCCGAAACGGTGCGCCCACTGCCCACGCCGCTGCGTGGCGCGCTGCGCTTCGAGCACGTGCGCTTCCACTACCCCTCGCGCCCCGACCGTGCGGCGCTGGCCGACTTCACGCTCGACGTACACCCGGGCGAGACCGTCGCGCTGGTCGGCCCGTCAGGCGCGGGCAAGACCACGGTGTTCCAGTTGCTGCTGCGCTTCCACGACCCTGCGCATGGCAGCATCACGCTCGACGGCGTGGATCTGCGCGCGCTGGCGCTGCCGGTGCTGCGCGGCAGCTTTGCGCTGGTGCCGCAGGATGCGGTGCTGTTCGGTGCGAGCGCGGCCGACAACATCGGCTTCGGCCGCACCGGCGCGACCCGCGACGACATCATCGCCGCCGCGCGCGCGGCCGAGGCCCATGCCTTCATCGCCGCGTTGCCGCAAGGCTATGACAGCGACCTGGGCGAACGCGGCGTGCGCCTGTCCGGCGGCCAGCAGCAGCGCATCGCGATCGCGCGCGCCCTGCTACGCGACGCGCCGGTGCTGCTGCTGGACGAGGCGACCTCGGCGCTGGACGCGCAGTCCGAACACCTGATCCAGCATGCCCTGGAACGCCTCAAGGCCGGCCGCACCACGCTGGTGATCGCGCACCGCCTGGCCACGGTGCAGCGCGCCGACCGCATCATCGTGATGGATGCGGGCCGGATCGTGGCCCAGGGCACGCATGCCGAGCTGGTCGCCGCCGGCGGCCTGTACGCCGAGCTCGCGCGGCTGCAGTTCGCGGCCTGAGCGACACGACCCCAAGAACGACAAACCCCGCGCGTGGCGGGGTTTTCCGTCGATTCCGCAGCGGGTGCCTACTTGACCGGCTCCACGCCTGCGGCCTGCGAGCCCTTGGGTCCCTGCACGACCTCGAAGTTCACGCGCTGGCCCTGCTGCAGTGAACGGAACCCCTGCGAATTGATCGCCGAATAGTGCACGAAGATGTCTTCGCCGCCTTCCTCCGGCGCGATGAAGCCAAACCCCTTGGCGTCATTGAACCACTTGACGGTACCGGTACGCATTGCTCGAACCCCTCTCGATGAATCCCCTGGGTGCGGCACGGCTCCCCGTCCGCGACCCCGCGGACGCACGCGCAACGCACGCATTCATCTAACCGCAACCGGCGTGGACGATCAAGCCGATGGTCCCGGCACCGGCCGGATCGCACGGCGCGGCGTCAGGCCGCCTCCAGCAGCGCCTCGACCAGCGGCACCAGGCGCGCGGTCGCGTCGGCGACATTGGCCAGCACCTCATCGAGCGTGATCTCGTCGGTATCGCCACAGCCGGCCGCCCAGTTGGCGACCAGCGCCACGCAGGCATAGTCGAGCGCGAGTTCGCGCGCGAGCGCAGCCTCGGGCATGCCGGTCATGCCGACCAGGTCGCAGCCGTCGCGGCGCAGGCGCGCGATCTCGGCGCGGGTCTCCAGCCGCGGACCCTGGGTCACGCCATAGCAGCCGCCGTCGACCACCGCGACGCCGCTGCGGCCTGCCGCCGCCAGCAGCGCGCCGCGCAGCGCGGCCGAGTACGGCGCACCGAAGTCCACGTGCCGCACCTCGGCGCCGGCCACGTCGCAATAGCTGTCGAGGCGGCCGTGGCTGTAGTCGATGAGCTGGTCGGGAATCGCGATCACGCGCGGCGCCATGTCGGCGCGGATGCCGCCCACCGCATTGATCGCGACCACGCGGCGTGCGCCCAGGTGATGCAGCGCCCACACGTTGGCGCGGTAGTTCACGCGATGCGGCGGGATCGTGTGCGATTCGCCGTGGCGGGCGAGGAAGGCCACGCGCCGGCCGCCGAGCCGGCCGATCTTCACGCTGTCGGAAGGATGGCCGTAGGGCGTATCCAGCGCATGGCGCTCCATGTCGGCGAGCCCGGGCCAGCGGTACAGGCCGGTGCCGCCAATCAGGGCGAGGTCGGGGGCGCGGCTCATGTGCGCAGCGCGTAGATCGCGGGCAGGTTGCGGCCCTGTTCGTGATAGTCCATGCCGTAGCCGAACACGTAGCGGTCGGGCACCTCCACGCCCACGAAGTCGGCCTTGAGCCCGACGCCGCGGCCATGGCGCTTCTCGCACAGCACCACGATGAGCACGCGCGCGGCGCCCTGCCCGATGCACCAGCGGCGCAGCTCGTCGAGGGTGTGGCCTTCATCGAGGATGTCATCGACCAGCAGCACGGTCTGGCCCTGTAGCGCGATGCGCGGCCGATGCAGCCAGTGCAGCTCACCGCCGCTGGTTTCGCCGCGGTAGCGCGTGGCATGCACGTAGTCGAGCAGCAGCGGCGCACGGATGCGCGTGGCGAGCTGGCCCGCGAACGGCAGGCCGCCCTGCATCACCGTGAGCAGCACGGCGCGCGTGCCCGCGAGCGCCAGGTCGAGCTGCGCCGCGATGCGCGTGATCGCGGCATCCAACGCCGCGCCGTCGTGGATGAGGTCGGCCTCGCGCAGCGCCGCGTCCAGTGGATGATCCGATGGGGTCATGTGATTCCTGCCGTGTCGAGCGCGCGCAGGCGCGCAATGAATAGGTCGCGTTGCGGATTGTCCAGCAAAGCCTGCCAGGTGGGCGCCACCGCGCCCTGCAGCCGCGCCAGGCGCTCGGGTGGGCAGGGCGCGTGCTGCCGCGCCGCCGTGATCGCCTCGTCGACGATCGCGGGCGAGCACGCCAGCAGCAGGTCGCAGCCCGCCGCCAGGTGCGCCTGCACGCGGCGCGCGATCGGGCCGATCGATTCGGCCGCGGCCATGCCGATGTCATCGCCGATCACGATGCCGCCGAAACCGAGTTCGCCGCGCAGGACCTGCTCGATCCATACGCGCGAATAGCCCGCCGCGACCGCATCGACGGCGGGCCAGGTCACGTGCGCCATCATCACCGCTTCGGCGCCCGCGGCGATCGCGTCGGCAAACGGCACCAGGTCGCTGCTGCGCATTTCGGCCAGGCTGCGCGGATCGATCGCGCTGTCGAAGTGGGTGTCCTCGACCACGCTGCCATGGCCCGGAAAGTGCTTGATGGTGGCGGCCATGCCGGCCAGGCGCATGCCGCGCAGGCAGGCCAGCGCCAGTTCCGACACGATGCGCGGATCGGCATGCAGCGCGCGCTCGCCGATCGCGCGGTTGCCGCGCGCCAGGTCCACCACCGGCGCAAAGCTCAGGTCCACGCCGATCGCGCGCATTTCGCTGGCCATGAGCCAGGCATGCTCCTCGGCGCGCGCAACCGCGGCACGCGGGTCGTGCTCGTACAGCGCGCCCAGCTGCGCCAGCGCGGGCAGGCGCGTGAAGCCCTCGCGGAAGCGCTGCACCGGACCGCCTTCCTGGTCCACGCACACGAGGAATGGTTCGCCGCGCTCGCCGCGGATCGCGTCGATGAGCGCGGCCACCTGCTCGCGGTGGTCGAAATTGCGCGTGAACAGGATCACGCCACTGACCTGGGGCACGGCCAGGCGCGCGCGGTCGGCGTCTTGCAGCGTCTTGCCGGCCAGTCCGATGATAAGCATGCGACGGGAAACCTCGGTGGGTGGGTGGGGGTTGGGACCTCGTGCAAGCCGCCCAGGATGCGGCGCACTTGCCGGTGGCTGCGCCGAGGGGCGCGGCCGCGCGCGATCAGCGTTCGAACAAGGCGATCGACTCCACGTGGGCGGTGTGCGGAAACATGTCCATTACGCCCGCGGCCACCAGCGTGAAGCCATGCTGGTTGACCAGGCGTCCCGCATCGCGCGCGAGCGAGCCGGGGTGGCACGACACATAGACGATGCGGTCGGTGCCCTTGCGCGGCAGGTAGTCGAGCACGGCCGCGGCGCCGGAGCGCGGCGGGTCCAGCAGCAGTTTGTTCCAGGCCATGCGCGCCCATGCGCTGTCGCGCTGGTCGGCGGCAAGGTCGGCCGCGAAGAACTGCGCGTTGCCGATGCCGTTGCGCCGTGCGTTGTCGTGCGCGCGCGCGACCAGCGCAGCGTCGCCCTCCACGCCCGCGACGCCCGCCACGCGCCGCGCCAGCGGCAGCGTGAAGTTGCCCAGTCCGCAGTACAGGTCGAGCACGCGGTCCTGCTCGGCCGGCTGCAGCAGTTCCAGCGCGTGATGGATCATGCGCAAGTTCATTCCGCCGTTGACCTGGATGAAGTCGAGCGGGCGGAAGGCGATGTCGAGGTCGAACTCGGGGATGCGGAACGACAGCGCCGGCGCGGACGGCCACAGCGGCGCCACGCTGTCCGGACCGCCCGGCTGCAGCAGGATGGCGAGGTCATGGCGCTGCGCGAACGCGACCAGCGCGTCGCGATCAGCCGCGCTGAGCGGCTTGAGGTGGCGCAGCGTCAACGCGACCGTGTCATCACCGGCCGCGATCTCGATCTGCGCGATGTCGGCGCGCGCGTCGAGGCTGCCGATCAGTGCGCCCAGCTCGGCCAGGCGCAGTCCGACCTGCGGCAGCAAGGTGTGGCACTGCGACAGGTCGGCGACGAAGCGCGGATTGTCCTCGCGAAAGCCGACCAGCACCTTGTCCTTCTTGGCCACCCACTTGACCGACAGGCGGCCCTTGCGCCGGTAGCCCCACGGCTCGCCGCTGAGTGGCTCCAGCCAGCGCTGCGGCGCGACCTTGCCGATGCGCTCGAAGTTGCCGGCCAGCACCTCTTGCTTGGCCGCGATCTGGGCCGCGGCAGGCAGGTGCTGCAGGCTGCAGCCGCTGCAGGTGCCGAAATGCGGGCAGCGCGGCTCGATGCGCTGGGGCGAGCGCACGAGTATGTCCTCGACCTTGCCCTCGTCGAAATGGCGGCTGCGCTTGACGATGCGCACACGCACGGTTTCACCCGGCAGCGCGCCGGCCACGAACAGCGCCTTGCCGTCGGCGCCGTGCGCGACGCCGCGGCCATCGTGCGACAGGTCGGTGATGGAGACTTCGGTGAGGAGGGTCATGGATCCTGCGCTGCCGTGGCCGCTGCCACGGCGATCGCTCACTTGCGCTGCCAGGCGCTGTTGGAGTCCTGATAGTACCAGCCTGCCCGCGCGCGCCCGATCCACTGCTGGGCAAAGGTGGCGCGGATCTGCGCGGCCCATTCGGCATGGCCGTTGGCCAGCGCGATCTCGCGGTACACCGCCTCGCGATCGCGGTTCTCGTCGGCCACGGCCGCATTCACCGCGGCGCGCTGCGGCAGCGGGATCGCGGCGGCATCGCGCACCGCGACCAGCCCGTCGCGGGTGAAGCCGAGCGCACCGCTGTCGAAGTGCGGGCGCAGGCTGTCGGCAAAACGCTGCTGCATGCGCGCCTGGATGGCCTGGATCTGCGGCGTCTGCACGGTGATGTCGGCTTGCTGCGCATAGGCGCTGGACACGCCCCACAGCTGCAGCAGCCAGGCCGCCGGTCGTTGCGCGGGTGGCGGCGGTGGCGGCGGCTCCTGCGGCGCGGCCGGCGCGGGCGCACCCAGCACCTTGTCGATGAACTGCCCGGCGGCCTGCTGTGCCGCCGCTTCGGGAAAGTACACGTTGATCGTCACGCAGGCGGCCAGCGCGGCCAGCGAGGCGAGCAACAGGATGCGGGTGAGCGTGCGGCGCATGCGGACTCCTTGGGCTTACTCGATGACGGGGGCCTGGCCCTGGGTGGCCTGCTGCAGGCGGCGCAGCAACGTGGGCCAGTCGACGTGGCGGCGGTGGCCGATGATGTCCAGCCGCGGCACGCCCGCACCTTCGACGATAGCGTAGCCGCGCGCGCCAAGCGAGTCGGGACCCACCCGCGCGGGCAGCGGCTCGATGCCACCCATGGTGCAGACCTGGTCGCGCAGGCGGCAACGCAGGCCGAGCCGGGAAAACCCGAACGTGTTGACGAGCTTGAGCGCGAGGTTCTGCAGCTGCGGCGCGCCGCTGCTGATGCCGGTGATGTCGTCGACCGCGGTGTAGCTCATGCGCCCGCCGCCCTTGGTGCGCAACCACGCATCGAAGGCCACCGTGCTCCAGTCGAGCAGGCGCAGGCCGTTGATGGTGCCGTACAGGCGCCCGCTCATGCTGCCGAAGGAGAACGCGCTGGTGAGCTGCTCCAGGTCGAACTCCTCGAAGTGGATGTTGGCGCCCAGCGCCGGCGCACTGCCGAACGGCCGCTCCAGGCTCATCGTGTTGACGCCGAGGTGGCCGTCGAACAGGTACAGGTCGAGGCCGCCGTGGAACTCGATGCGATCGCCCACGAACTCGATCTCGGGCACGCCGCCGGACAGGTTGCCGGGAAACACCGGCCAGCCGAACGCCGCCGACATCTGCGGCAGCTGCGCCTGGATGATCGTGAACGAGGCCTCGTAGCGGTCGCCGCGCGGCGAGGCCGGCTGGGCCACGAACTTGCGCAGGTTGAACTTGCCGCCGAACACGTCGACCGCGAGCGGCTGTTCCAGCCGCAGCGCATCGTGGTCGGCGCGCAGCTGCGCGCGCGCGGGACCGAACGGCACCTTGTAGATCTCGATGCCGCGCCAGCCCAGCGTGGTCGGCGCGGGCACCACGCGCGCATCCCAGGCCAGCGCACCATCGAGGCCGTGCAGCTGGAACCGGCCGTCCTCGTCGATGAGTTCGACCGCCTCGGCGGTCAGGCCGAATGCGCGCACCCGCCCTTCCTCGCGCGTGAACGTGCCGCGCAACGTGCCGCTCGCGCGCAGGTGCGGATAGCCGCGCGCCGCGGCCCACGCCGCGGCATAGCGCGGCAGCGCGCGGGCCAGGTCCACGCGCTGCAGGTCCAGCGCGAGCGTGGGCACGCTCGGCAGCGGTGCGGTCCACTGCGCGCGCGCCGAGAACTCGAGCACGCCCGGATCATTCCACTCCAGCGCGGCGATGTCCCAGCGTTCGCGCGCCAAGGTCGCGTCCAGGCGCGCGGTCACGGGCGTGGGCGGCAATTCCACGTACAGCGCGCCCGCCAGGTACTGGCCGCCGCGCAGCTGCGCCTGCGCGAGCACGTGCGGCGCTGCCAGCGCGCCGCCCAGCTGCAAGCTCGCGTCGAGGTTCACGCCCGCCGCGCCGATGCTGCCGTCGGGTGCGTCGTAGCCGACCCCGCGCAGCGCCAACTGGCCGGTGAGCCAAGGCAAGGCCGTGCCCGGCGCGCGCAGCACCAGCCCCTGCGCCTCGACGCGGCCGCCAAGCAGCCTTGCCTGCAATGGCCCGCGCAGGTGCCAGGCCGCATCGCGCACCTGCCAGCGCGAGTGCAGCGCCTCGACCGTGACTGCGCCCACGCGCGCATACCGCCATGCCAGCGGTTGCGGCGTGCCCTGGCCCGAGCGTCGCCAGTCGATGCCGCCGCGCAGCCCTTGCACCGCGAGCGCGTGCGCGGGCCACTGCACATCCAGCCGCGGCGTGCTCGCGGCCAGGCGCACGAGGCCGCGCGCGTCCGCATCCAGGCTCGCCGACACCTCGCCGGCGAGCACGAGGCCGGTCATGTCGTGCGCCGCCAGCACGCCCTGCAGGTAACGCTCGTGCGCGAGCGGGAACACGATGCGCGCGCTGTCCACGTGCAATTCGCGCAGCGGCGCCAACGCGCCGGGCTCGACCTGCGCGCTGGCCTCGAACGCGAGCGCGGCGGGATCGTCGAACGCGAACCGCGCGACCTGCCAACGGCCGTCATCGCGCCGCTCGGCCTCGATCGCGGCGGCAGCCGGTGTCTCCGGCAACTGCGCCTGCAGCACGCCCAAGCCGAGCCGGCCGCGTGCGAGCTGCAGCTGCGCGTCCAGCCGCGGCGTGGCCGCAGGCCCGTCGTAGCCGACCCTGCCGCGTACGTCCACGCCGCGCAACATGAGGCTGCCATCATGGCTCGCCAGATCCAGCCCCTGCACGCTGCCATCGACCTGCAGCGCGCCGTCCTCGCCCAGCTCGAGCGTGCCATCGAGCACGCCGCCGCGCACGCGTCCACCCCGCCACTGCTGCGCGAGCGCGTCCGCAAGCCAGGCCAGCGGCAGCGCCTGGGCGGTGGCCCGGGTGGGCCCGCCGCCCAACGGCAGGTCGAGGTCGACCCGGGTGGCCGCGCGCGTGAGCTGCAGCTGCAGTTGCTGCCCGCTCCAGCGCAGCGCCAGCACGGCCTCGCCTGCCCCACCCAGGCGCAGCGGTCCCGCGCAGGCGAGCGCCGTGTCGTCGCGGCGCAACGTGCAGCGGAAATCCAGCGCGCCGTCGAGCGCAAGCACCGCGCTGCGCAGCCGTTCCACCCGCAGCTGCAGCTCACCCGCATCGGTGCCCGCACGCGCGTCCACCTGCACCGCGGTGAGTTCGAGCTGTGGCGCCAGCACCCGCCGCGCCTGCAGCTGCAGGCTGCGGCCACCGGCCCACGCCGCGGTCGCCTGGCCGGCGAGGCAGGCGATCGCGAGCACGATTGACGGGATGCGCATCACGCCCCATTCTGCCGCAACGCCACCGCGGAAGGAGCCGTGATGCCGCGCCCGCGCGTGCTCGTAGCCGACGACAATCCGCTCAGCCTGCGTTTCCTCACCGATGCGCTCGCGTCCCTGGACGTGGACTGCGCCTGCGCCGCCGATGGCGGGCAGGCGCTGGCGCAGGCGCGCGAGGCCCGCTTCGACCTGCTCGTGCTCGACCTGAACATGCCGCAGCTGGATGGCGCGCAGGTGCTCGCGCAGCTGCGCAGCGCGCCCGGCCCCTGCGCCGACACACCCGCGCTCGCGACCACGGCGCAGATGGACGCGGCCCGCGCCGATGAATTGCGCCGGGCCGGCTTCGCCGAGGTGCTGGCCAAGCCGCTGGGCATCGGCGAGCTGCGCGCGGCACTCGCGCGTCGCCTGCCCGGCTGGGGCGGGACTGCGGCGCCGGCGCTGCTCGATGATGCGCAGGCGCTCACGGCGGCCGCCGGCGATGCGGCCATCGTGGCGGCGCTGCGGCGGCTGTTCGCGGCCGAGTTGGCCAGTCTGCCGTCCGAACTGGCGGCGCTCGCGGCCGACATCGACTTCGCGGGCCTGCGTGAGCGCCTGCATCGGCTCGATGCCTCGGCCGGATTCTGTGGCGCGCCGCAGTTGCAGCGCGCGATCGCGACGCTGCGCGCGGCCATGGACACGGCGCGTCCGCAGCGCACGCGTTGGCCCGTGGCCGAATGCGCCGCACTGCTCGATTGTGCCGCGCAGCTGCAGGCCGCGCTCGCGCCTGCACCCGGCTCAACCTGACCGTGGCTGCAGCGCGCACGCATGTGCCCAGGACTGCAGGTCGCCGCCGAGCAGGTGGCGGATCACGCCGCGCATGAGCACGCGCAGCTGCGCCAGCGCGGCGGCGTCGGGCTGCTCGTCACGCTCGAGCGCGAGCAGCGCCGCGCCGCTCACGCGCGGCAGGCGCAAGTGCTCGTGCCATGGCAGCGCGCCGGTCTCGGGATCGTAGCCATAGTCGAGCGCGGCCTGCAGCGGCTGGCCGTCGCCCGCGTGGACCAGGGCAAGGCCGTAGCCGAGCTCACCGAGGAAGTCGCGTTCGAACCGGCGCAGGCTCCAGCCCGGATCAGCCTCGCCCTGCAGGCGCGCGAGGCAGGTGGCGTAGTGCGCGAACGCGCGTGGCTGCGCGTCGGCCCGCGCGCTCAGCCGCAGCACCAGTTCGTTGAGATACATCGCCGCGGGCAGGCGCGCGCCCGCGAGTTGCAGCGGCGCGCTGGCCGCCTCGGCGCCGGTCAGGCTGCCCAGCTCGCCGCGCGCGACCCAGTCCAGCAGCAGCGGTTGCAGCGGCTGCAGCAGGCCACGCGGCCAGCGGCTGCGTTCGCGCCGCACGCCGCGCGCGACGAGCCCGACACGACCATGGTCGCGCGTGTAGGCCTCCAGCAACAGCGAGGTCTCGCGATACGCGCGCGCGTGCAGCAGATAGGCCGGTTGCTGGTCAACACGCATCGGCATGCCGCGGGCATGGGCCTCGGTGAAGGCCGCAACGGGCGCGCGCCGCGCCGCCACGCCGGCTGTCCCGCAGGGCAGCGGGCCGACCCGGCGCGGGTTGCGGCGCTGACCGGCTCACGGACCTTCAGTCGCTGTAACCGAATTGCTTGAGCGCGGCCGCGTCATCGCTCCACGATTCGCGCACGCGCACCCACAGTTCGAGGTGGACGCGACGCTCGAACAGGCGCTCCATCGCGCGGCGCGCGGCGGAACCGATCTTCTTGAGCTGGGCGCCGCCCGCGCCGATCACGATGCCCTTCTGGCCCTCGCGTTCGACCCAGATCACCGCACCGATGCGGCTGAGTTTGGGCGTGTCCTCGAAGCGCTCGACCTCGACCGCGCAGGCATAGGGCAATTCGTCGCCGAGCTGCACCATGAGCTGCTCACGCACGAGTTCGGCGGCGAGGAAGCGTTCGCTGCGGTCGGTGAACTCGTCGGCCGCGAACGCGGCCTCGCCCGGCGGCAGCAATTGCGCAATCTCATCGAGCAGCATCGCCACTCCGTCGCCGCGACGCGCGCACAGGAAATGCACGCCGGCATAGGCGCGTGTACGCGTGGTCTCGGCCGCGAACGCCAGCAGGCGGGTCTTGTCGGCCAGCCTGTCGACCTTGTTGACCACGAGCAACACGGGCTTGCGCAGTGGCGCCAGCATCTGCCAGATCGCCTCGTCCTCGTCGCGCCACTGCGGCGCATCGATCACATGCAGCAGCACGTCGGTGTCCGCAGGAGCCTGCCGCGCCACGCGATTGAGCTGGCGATTGAGCGCCCGGCCGCCGTCACGGTGCAGTCCCGGCGTGTCGATGAACGCGATCTGCGCATCGGGCCGGCTCAGCACGCCGAGAATGCGATGGCGCGTGGTCTGCGGCTTGCGCGTGACGATCGACAGGTGCGTGCCGAGCATCGCATTGAGCAGGGTCGACTTGCCCACGTTGGGACGGCCGATCAGCGCGACGCAGCCGAAGCGATGTTCGCGCGCGGCTTCAGCCTGCATCGCCGCCTCCATGAACCAGCCGCAGCAAGGCCTGTTCGGCCGCCTGCTGTTCGGCGGCGCGCCGGCTCGATGCGATGCCGGTGAATCGCCCGTCGAGTCCGGTCACGCAACAGGCCACCTCGAACTGGCGCGCATGCTCCTCGCCATGCGCGGCCAGCAGTTCATACGTGGGCAGCGGCAAACCCTGCGCCTGCAGGTGCTCCTGCAGCCGGGTCTTGGCATCCTTGGGCGTGCGCGTGGCCTCGCCCACCAGCGCACCGAACAGCGCCCGCACGCGGGTGCGGCACGCCGCCCATCCGCCATCGAGATAGACCGCGGCCACCACCGCCTCGAAGGCGTCGGCGAGGATGGAATCACGCCGGTGGCCGCCGCTCTTGAGCTCGCCCGGGCCAAGGTGCAGCCGGTCGCCGAGCCGCTGCGCACGTGCGAGTCCGGCCAGCGCCGTGCCGTTGACCAGCGCCGCACGCAGGCGTGTCATCTCGCCCTCGCTCGCGCGTGGATGCATTTCGTAGATGAGCTCGGCGACGAGCAGGTTGAGCAGCGCGTCGCCGAGAAACTCCAGCCGTTCGTTGTTGACATGCGCCGCGCTGCGATGCGTCAGCGCACGTTGCAGCAGGCTGGCATCGGCAAAGTGGTGACCGAGGGCGCCCGCGTCACTCACCCGTGTTGTTGCCAAGTGTGACCGAGTGGTCGAAGCTCACCAGCAGGTCGACGTTGTACATGAATGAGATCCGCCGCTCGTAGGCGACCCGCAAAATGACCCGGCCGGCGTCGCGCGACATCATGATGGCCGATGGCGGCACGTTCGCGTCGTCGACATACTGCGTGCTGAACTTGAATCCCAGGCTGCCGCGCAGCTGGTCGAGGGACTTCTGCGCCGCGCCCGGCTCCTTGCTCTCCTGGTCCATCGCCTTGACCACGCCGAAATACTCGGTGTAGGCGGGAATCAGGCGCATCGCCGCGTAGGCGAAGAAGCCGGCCACGACGAGAACGATCGCGAAACCGATCAGGGTGATGCCTTTGACCTTGTGCTGCATGGTGACTCTCCCCGGGAAGGTGGACGCCGCGGCTACTGGATCATCGTGCCGATACGGCCCAGATTACCGAAATTCATCCAGATCATGAATGCCTTGCCGACCAGGTTCTGTTCCGGCACGAAGCCCCAGAAACGGCTGTCGGCGCTGTTGTCGCGATTGTCACCCATTGCGAAATAGTGTCCAGCCGGGACGATCCAGCGTCCCTCGTGGCCGACCCACACGCCCGACGTCTCCAGGATCTGGTGTTCGACGCCGTCCAGGTTCTCGCCCTTGAGCTCGACGCCCGCATTGGAACGCCCCGGCTCGGTCGGGCCGGTATATGCGCCCAGCGGCGTTTCCGCCACCTGCACGCCGTTCACGAACAGGGTCTTGTTGCGGTACTCGATGGTGTCGCCGGGCAGCCCGACCACGCGCTTGATGTAGTCCTGGCCCGGGTCCTTGGGGTAGCGGAACACGAACACGTCACCACGGCGCGGCTCACCCGTGGCAAGGATGCGCGTATTGAGCACGGGCAGGCGCAGGCCGTAGGAGAACTTGTTGACAAGGATGAAATCGCCCACCAGCAGGGTCGGCATCATCGAGCCGGACGGGATCTTGAACGGCTCGGCCACGAACGAGCGGAACACGAGGATCAGCAGCAGCACCGGGAAGAAGGAATGGGCGTACTCGACGAGGGTCGACTCGCGCAAGGTGTCGTGCCGGCGCGCATCGCGCTCCTCCTCGCTCAGCGCGGTCATCGCATCGAGCGCCTGCGCGCGTGCGCGCCGGCGCGGCGCCAGCACCACGAGGTCGAACAACCAGATCAGGCCGCTGCCTCCGGTCAACACCACGAGCAACAATGCAAAATTGAAATCCATGTTGGAATCCTTCGGGAACAGGCGCATGCCGGCGGGCATCGCCGACCTGCCGGCGGTGGCCCGCGCGGGTGCTACTTGTCCATCTGCAATACGGCCAGGAACGCTTCCTGCGGAATGTCGACGCTGCCGACCTGCTTCATGCGCTTCTTGCCTTCCTTCTGCTTCTCCAGCAGCTTGCGCTTGCGCGTGACGTCACCGCCATAGCACTTGGCCAGCACGTTCTTGCGCAACGCCTTGACGGTCGAGCGCGCGATGATCTGGGCGCCGATCGCAGCCTGGATCGCCACGTCGAACTGCTGGCGCGGGATCAGCTCGCGCATCTTTTCGACCAGCTCGCGCCCGCGCCGGTCGGCGCTGGAGCGGTGCAGGATCAGCGACAGCGCGTCCACGCGCTCGCCATTGATGAGGATATCCACCCGCACGAACGGTCCGGACTGGAAGCGCTCGAAGTGGTAGTCCATCGACGCATAGCCACGCGACACCGACTTGAGCCGATCGAAGAAATCCAGGACCACTTCAGCCAGCGGCAGCTCGTAGCTGATCTGCACCTGGGTCGCGAGGTAGTTGATCGAGCGCTGCGTGCCGCGCTTCTCCTCGCACAGCTTGATCACGTTGCCGATGTGGTCGGGTGGCGTGAGGATGTTGGCGACGATGATCGGCTCGCGGATCTCCTCCACGTTCTGCACGGGCGGCAGCTTGGCGGGATTGTCCAGCGACATCACCTTGCCGTCGGTGAGCAGCACCTCGTACACCACGGTCGGCGCGGTGGTGACCAGGTCCAGGTCGTACTCGCGTTCGAGGCGTTCCTGGATGATCTCCATGTGCAGCAGGCCGAGGAAGCCGCAGCGAAAGCCGAAGCCCATCGCCTCGGAGGTCTCCGGCTCGTAGTACAGCGCGGCGTCGTTGAGCTTGAGTTTCTCCAGCGCCTCACGCAGGTCGGGATAGTCGTCGGCGAGCGTGGGAAACAAGCCTGCGAACACGCGCGGCTGCATGGTCTGGAACCCCGGCAGCGGCGCCGGCGCAGGGTCTCGCGCATGGGTGAGCGTGTCGCCGACCGGCGCACCGTGCACGTCCTTGATCGAGGCGGTGACCCAGCCCACCTCGCCCGCGCCCAACTGTTCGCGCAGCGCGCGCTTGGGCGTGAACACGCCGACCTGGTCGACCTCGTGGCTGCGCCCGGTCGACATCACGAGCAGCTTGTCACGCGGACGGATCGTGCCCTGCATCACGCGCACGAGCGAGACCACGCCAAGGTAATTGTCGAACCACGAGTCGATGATGAGCGCCTGCAGCTTGTCGGTGTCACGCGGCCGCGGCGGCGGAATGCGTGCCACGATCGCCTCCAGCACCGCCTCGACGTTCTGGCCGGTCTTGGCGCTGATCGCAATCGCCTCGCTGGCATCGAGTCCGATCACCGCCTCGATCTCGGCCTTGGCGCGCTCCACGTCGGCGGTGGGCAGGTCGATCTTGTTGAGCACCGGCACCACTTCCAGGCCCTGCTCGACCGCGGTGTAGCAGTTGGCGACCGATTGCGCTTCCACGCCCTGCGCGGCGTCGACCACGAGCAGCGCGCCCTCGCAGGCGGCCAGCGACCGGCTCACCTCGTAGCTGAAGTCGACGTGGCCGGGCGTGTCGATGAAGTTGAGCTGGTAGACCTGCCCGTCCTGGGCGCGATACGGCAGCGACACCGACTGTGCCTTGATCGTGATGCCGCGCTCGCGTTCGATCGGGTTGTTGTCGAGCACCTGGGCTTCCATCTCGCGCGCGGTCAACCCGCCGCACAGCTGGATGATGCGGTCGGCCAGCGTGGACTTGCCGTGATCGACGTGGGCGATGATGGAGAAATTGCGGATGTTGAGCATGCGCGACCGGGGGCCTGTCCGGCGGCTGCGGCCCCGGCAAAAGCGCGATTATCGCATGAAGTCGCACCGGGGATGGGACGACACGGCAGCCGGCCCGATCGCGCGCCGACTGCCCGGCGCGCGCTGGCGCCGGGCGTGCCGGCCCTTGCGGGCAGCGCGCCGCCAACGGGGTCGCGCCACCCCGCGGCGGCGGCTCCGTTCACTTGTCGGCGCCCTCGCCGGGCACGGTCACGGCGAGGAACTGGGTCTGCTCGTTGCGGCGGACCAGCAGCATGATGGCATCGCCGGCCTTGGCATTCTTGAGGCTGGCATTGAAGTCGGCCGCCGACTTCACCGGCTTGCGCCCCACCATGAGGATCACGTCGCCCGGCATGAGTGCACTGCGCCGTGCGAGGTTGCCCGCGATGCGCTGTACCACCACGCCCTGGTCGTCGGTGATGCCCAGCGCCTTGCGCTGCTCGCCACTGAGGTCCTCGACCACGATGCCCAGCGCATTGCCGGCCGCGCCCGCGGGCGCGGCGCCGGCGCGCGTGCTGGCCAGCGCATCCCTGTCGACCGGCAGCTCACCGACCGTGACCGGCAACGTGAGCGTCTTGCCGTCACGCCACAGCGTCAGTTCCACCTTGCTGCCGGGCCGGGTCGAGCCCACCAGCGGCGGCAGGTCGGCCGAGATCGCGATGTCGCGGCCGGCGAAGGCGAGGATCACGTCACCCACCTGCACACCGGCCTTGTCGGCACCGCCACCGGGCGTGACCTGGTTGACCAGTGCGCCGCCGATGCGCGGCAGACCCAGGGCCTTGGCCTGTTCGCGGTCGACGTTCTGGATCTGCACCCCGATCATGCCGCGGCTCACACGCCCGGTGCTCTTGATCTGCTCGACCGCGTTCATCGCGATGTCGATCGGAATCGCGAACGACACGCCCATGAACCCACCGGTGTTGGAAAAGATCTGCGAGTTGATGCCGATCACCTGGCCGTTGAGGTTGAACAGCGGCCCGCCCGAATTGCCGCGGTTGATCGGCACGTCGGTCTGGATGAACGGCACGTACTGCTGGTCGGCGCCACCGAAATTGCGTCCGACCGCACTGACGATGCCGGCCGTGACCGAATGATCGAAGCCGAACGGCGAACCGATCGCCACCACCCACTGGCCGGCCTTGACCACCTTCGAGTCACCGATGCTCACCACCGGCAGGTTGCTCGCATCGAGCTTGAGCAGCGCAATGTCGTACTGCGCGTCGGTGCCGATCACCTTGGCGTCGAGTTCGCGCCGGTCGGACAGGCGCACGGTCACCTGGTCGGCACCATCGACCACGTGGTTGTTGGTCAGCACGTAGCCGTCCGGCGACAGGATGAATCCCGAGCCCATCGACACGCGTGGTCCATGGCCGCGTGGCGAGGGCATCTGCGGACCGAAGAAGCGGCGGAAGATCTCGGGCATTTCTTCCGGATCGACATCGCGCTGCGAGCCGCGGTAGGGGCTGCCGGTCGCCTGCACGTTGACCACCGCGGGGCCGTACTTGTCCACGAGGGGACTGAAGTCGGGCAGGTCGACCGCCTGCGCGATGGTGGCGACGACGATGCCGGCCACTGCGATGAGCATGCGGCATGCGAGCGTGGGAGCACGTGGAATGATCGTCATGTTGGCCTCGTTGGGTATCGAAGATGACTTGGAGCGGGGAAATGCCGCGGGCGCCACGGGCAGGTGACCTGCCGACGATGCCCCTGGCGCCGGCGCGCGCGCCAGGGACCCGATGCGCAGCCGCGTCGTCGCAACCCGACCCGGCTTGGACGTCAGCGTGGCCACCGGGTTCGCCACACGGTCAGTCAGGCTTCAGCGCGGACCGGACCGGCGCCGCCACTTCCGCTTCAGTGCGCGGCGCGACCCGCCGCCTCGGCGCCATTGCGCTCGAGCGGAGTGAGCAACAACACCGAAGGCGCACTCGCCTGCGGGTGTCGCGCCCTCGCGTCGAGTGCCGGCACCAGCAGCGTTTCCATGCCATAGCTGGCCGGCGCGGCGTCCAGGGGCGGCGTGGGGAACAGCAGCGGCGGGCTGATCTCGCCACGGCCGAAGGTCGTGGTGGTTGCCGCGGCAGGCGCCACCGCGATCGCGGACGAACCCGGTGCGGGGGCGGTGGCGCGCACCAGTGGCGGCGGCGCCACGCCAGCCGGCTCGCCCGCGGGCCGCGTGACCAGCAGCGCCATCACCGCGACCGAGGCCGCCAGCGCACCGCCGGCGCCCCAGTGCACCACGCGCCGCGGCAGCGACGGGCGTTGCGGCAGCGGCGCGACTGCCGCCATCACCGCCTCGGCGAAACCCGCACGCAGCGGCCGCGGACCCTCGCGCCGCAGCACCTGCGCGGCGAACTGGTAGCGGCTCCAGCGCTGCACCAGGTCGGCGTCGGCACCGGCCAGCAGGAAGCGGGTCTGGTGGCCATCCAGTTCGCCGTCCATGAGGGCGGAGAGTTGTTCGCGGATCTGCTCGTTCATGACGTGTGCTTTCCTTCCGACAACAACGGGCGCAGCTTTTCGTCGATCGCCTCGCGCGCACGGAAAATGCGCGACCTGACCGTACCGATCGGACACTGCATCGCAGCGGCGATCTCCTCGTAGCTCATGCCCTCGACCTCGCGCAGGGTAATCGCGGTGCGCAGGTCCTCGGGCAGTGCTTCGACCGTGGCGAACACGGTTTGTTCAATCTCCTGACGCATGAGTTCATGCTCGGGCGTGGCCGATTCGTGCAGGCGGCTCGCGCCATCGAACTGCACGGCGTCCTCCACCGCGATGTCCTCGGTCGGCGGGCGGCGGCCCTGCGAGACCAGGTGGTTCTTGGCGGTATTGATCGCGATGCGGTAGATCCAGGTGTAGAACTGGGCGTCACCGCGGAACGAGCCGATCGCGCGATACGCGCGCAGGAATGCGTCCTGGGCCACGTCCTGGCACTCGCTCCAGTCATTGATGTAGCGCGAAATGACGCCAACGAGCTTGTGCTGGTATTTCCTGACCAGCAGGTCGAACGCCCGGTTGTCGCCCTTCTGCACGCGCGCAACGAGCGCGCTGTCCGAATCGCTTTCGCCCATGCGGGCCCTACTCCCTCGTCGTTGTCGGCACGCGCAGGCATGCCACCTTGACCGCGGCCACGCGCAAAAGTTCGCGCCGCCCCCGCGCGCGCCTCATGCGGGCTGCAGCGCGCCCGCGCCGAGCAGGCGTGCGCGCTCCTTGAGCAGGTTGTCGAAGCTCGCCACCGACAGCGGCCGGCAGAACAGGAATCCCTGCAGCACGTCGCAGCCCTCGTTGCGCAGGAACTGGAAGTGTTCCTCGGTCTCCACGCCCTCGGCCACCACCTTGCAGTTGAGGTCGTGCGCCATCGACAGGGTCGCGCGCACGATGGCCTCGTCATCCGGGTCGAGGCCGATGTTGCGCACGAAGGCCTGGTCGATCTTGATGCGGTCGGCCGGGAAGCGCTTGATGTAGTCGAGCGAGGACTGGCCGGTGCCGAAATCGTCGAGCGACACGCCGCAGCCCAGTTCGCGCAGGCCATTGAGGGTGTCGATCAGGTTGGGAATGCTCTTGGCGCTGATGCTCTCGGTGACTTCGAGATCGAGCAGGCGCGCCTCCAAGCCGGTCTGCTGCAACACCGCCTCCACCGTGCGCACCAGGGTCGGCTGGCGCAGTTGCAGCGGCGACAGGTTCACGCCCAGGCGCAGCCGGATGCCGTGCTCCTGCTGCCAGCGCCGCGCCTCGCGGCAGGCCGCCTGCAGCACCCACTCGCCGATCGAGATGATGAGGCCGGTTTCCTCGGCCAGCGGCACGAAGAAACCCGGGCTGATCATGCCCAGCTCGGGATGTTCCCAGCGCAACAGCGCCTCCATGCCGATGATGTCCTCGCTCAGCGCATCGACCTGCGGCTGGAAGAACACCCGCAGTTCGCCGTTGCGCTCGGCCTGGCGCAGCTTGGCCTCGAGCGCGAGGCGCTGGCGGTGCGATTCCTCCGACACCGCCACGTAGGCCTGGAAGTTGTTGCGGCCCATGCCCTTGGCCGAGTACATCGCCACGTCGGCCTGCTTGAGCAGGCGTTCCGCGTCGGTCGCGTCATCCGGGTAGAAGCTCAAGCCGAGCGAGGTGGTGATGCTCAGCTCCAGACCGTCGGACAGCTGCAGCGGCACCTCCATCGCGCGCACGATCTTCTCGGCGATGCGCATCACATCGTCACGCTGCACGATGTGGCGCAGGATCAGCGTGAACTCGTCACCCGCGTAGCGGGCCACCGTGTCAGTACCGCGCACGGTGGCCTTGAGGCGGCGCGCCACCGCAATCAACACCTGGTCGCCGACCGCGTGACCGAGCGAGTCATTGATGGTCTTGAAGCGGTCGATGTCGACGAAGATCACCGCGAGCATCTCGCTGCCGCGATGCGCCTCGGCGATCGCCGAGTTGAGGCGATCGTTGAACAGCAGGCGGTTGGGCAGGCCGGTGAGCGGGTCGCGCAGGCCATCGGAGCGGCCCTGCTCGCGGGCCCGGCGCAGTTCGAACTCGGCGCCGAGCGCGTGGCCGAACAGGCGCAGACCGGCCAGCACCGCCATGTCGACCACGAGCGCGTCGCGCCGCGCCATGAGCAGCGCACCCACGCAATCCTGGCGCTCGCCGCGCACCGGCATGCCGATCACGCACTCGAAGCGGCGCTCGCGCAGCGACAGGTCGATCGCCGGCGCCGCCCAGGCATCGCTCGCGAGCACGATCTCCTCGCCGGCCAGCACCTGGCGCAGCAGGCCGTCGTAGCGCGTGGCGCCGCCTTCGTCGATCTCGAAACGGTGATAGGCCGCCGCGGCCTTGGGTTCGGGCACGTTGTCGACGCCGGTTTCCACCGCGATCACCACGTCCAGCGCCAGCCACTCGGCGATGCCGCGCACGATGGCCTCGGCATGGTCGCGCGCGTCGCCCTGCGCCACGCGCAGCAACGCCACCATCGCCTCCTGCAGGCGACTGAGCTCCTCGATCTCGCGGAAGGTGTAGAACAGCACCACGCGTTCCTGGTGCATCGCGTTGCGGATGTTGACGTCGACCGGATAGCTGCCGCCGTCGGCGCGCGGCTTGCGCGCACGCACCTCGACACTGCTCTCGCTGGCCAGACGCTGCGCCACCGCCTCGCGCCGCTCCGCGCCGAGCACGAAATCGAAGCCGTCCATGCGGCTGCCGATCAGGCGCGAACGGGCGTAACCCGAGCGCCGCACGAAGGTGTCGTTCACATCGAGGATGCGCCCGCTCACCGGATCGACCAGCGCCAGTTCGTCGAGGCTGCCATCGAAGGCGAAACGGTACTGTTCGCTCGCCGCGCCCGGCACCACCGGGCGCTGGGCCGCCGCCGGGCGCTGCGCGAGTGCGACCTCGAGTCGCGCCTGCACGTCGCCGGCACGGATCGGGCTGGCCAGCCATTCCACCACGCAAGCGGGCAGGTCGCCCGCGCCCCACTGCCGCCCGCGACCGGCGACGATGCCGATCACCGGTACCGATTGCCCGCCCTGCGCCTGCAGTTCGGCGCAGAAGGCCACCGCCTCGCGCAGGTTGCTGCCGAATTCGACCACCGCCAGATCGATGCTGATGCCGGGACCAAGGAATTCGCGTGCCTGCGCGATGTCCTTGGCCGAGTAGATTTCCTCGAACGAGTGCTGGTCGAGTACGTCGAACAGCACGCGGCGGTCGCCGCGATCGCCCGCCACGATGAGCGCGGCGCCGTGGCTTTCGGGCAGCGTCGCGCTCATGACACCCAGCGCCCGTCGCGCAGGCGCAAGCGCTGCGGCACCTGGGCCCGCGCGGTGAGCTGGCCGTACAACCCTTCCAGTTCCTCGGGCAGCACCACGCCATCGCCCATGAACACGACCTTGCGCTCGCTGCGCATGGTCAGGCGCGAGATGCGCCGCAGGAACAGCGTTTCGGCCGGGCGCAGGTAGTCGGCGAAATCCACGAACAGGTACACGCCGAAGTGCAGGCTCTGCAGCACGTAGCGCAACGCGTCGGCCAGGCGCTTGGTGCCCGGCACGTACAGGCCAGCCTCGCGCAGCGGCGTGATGCCACCGTCGGGATCCCATGCATAGATCGAGGTGCCGGCGCGGATCGCGAGCAGGCGCAGCTGCGCAAGCGTGTCGTCGGGATTGTCGCTGTCGAGGGCAATCACGTGCTGCGGCGACTGCACGATGCGTTCAAGCAGCTTCTGGATGACCGACAGGTCGGCTTTCGACTCGCTCACTCGCCCTCCGGGCCGCATTGACCCGATGCACGGCTTGCCCGGATTATAGCGGTCCCGACGGTGTCGTACGGAGCCGACCATGTTCGAAGGGTTGCGTTTCCAGCATTGGCAGACGGCGCGTGGCGACGACGGCATCGTGGTGCTCAGCCTCGACCGCGCCGGCAGCTCGGTCAACGCGCTGTCGCGGGCGGTGCTGGACGAGCTGGCCGAGATCGTCGAGCGGCTGTCGTTCGAGCCGCCGCGCGGGGTGATCGTGCGCTCGGCCAAGAGCGGGTTCATCGTCGGCGCCGACATCAAGGAGTTCGAGGGCTTCGAGAAGTCGGGCACGGTGCAGGACGCGCTGGAGAACGGCCAGCGGGTGTTCCAGCGCCTGGCCAGCCTGCCCTGCCCGACCGTCGCCGCGATCCACGGCGTGTGCATGGGCGGCGGCACCGAACTGGCGCTGGCCTGCCGCCAGCGCATCGCCACGCGCGATCCGGGCACCCGCATCGCGCTGCCCGAGGTCAAGCTCGGCATCTTCCCGGGCTGGGGCGGCTCGGCGCGCCTGCCCTACCTGCTCGGCGCGCCGGCCGCGCTCGAGTTCATGCTCACCGGGCGCACCGCCTCGGCCGAGAGCGCGCGTGCGCTCGGGCTGGTGGACGCGCTGGCCGCGCCCGAGTTGCTGCTCGATGCCGCGCGCGAGCTGGTCCGCCATCCGCGCCCGCGCCCGCTGCGCCAGCGCCTGGGCGCCTGGGCCACCAACCTGTGGCCGGTGCGGCAGGTGCTGGCGGCCGTGCTGGTGCGCAAGACCGCCGCCAAGGTGCGCAAGGAGCAGTACCCGGCGCCGTTCGCGCTCATCGAGACCTGGCGTCGCGGCGGCAGCCTGCCGCAGCGCCTGCGCCACGAGGCGCGCGCGGTGGCCAAGCTCGCCACCACCGCCACCGCGCGCAACCTGATCCGCGTGTTCTTCCTGCAGGAACGCCTCAAGGGCCTGGCCGGCGGCGCCGAGCATGGCATCGGCCACGTGCACGTGGTCGGCGCGGGCGTGATGGGCGGCGACATCGCGGCCTGGTGCGCGCTGCGCGGCTTCGAGGTCACGCTGCAGGACCGCGAGATGAAGTACGTGCAGCCGGCGCTCGACCGCGCGCGCGCGTTGTTCGAGAAGAAGCTCAAGACCCCCGAGCGCATCAACCCCGCGCTGGCACGGCTCAAGGCCGATGTCGAAGGCAAGGGCGTGGCCGGTGCCGACCTGCTGATCGAGGCGATCTACGAGAACGCGCAGGCCAAGCAGGACCTGTACCGCGCGGCCGAACCGAGGCTGCCCGAGAACGCGTTGCTGGCCACCAACACCTCGAGCATCGCACTGGTCGAACTGCGCGAGGCCGTGCAGCACCCCGCGCGTTTCCTCGGCCTGCACTACTTCAACCCGGTGGCCCTGATGCCGCTGGTCGAGATCGTGCGCCAGGACCGCCTCGATCCCGCGAGCGAAAAGCGCGCGCTGGCGTTCTGCAAGGCGATCGACAAGCTGCCGGTGCCGGTGGCGGGCACGCCCGGCTTCCTCGTCAACCGCACGCTCATGCCCTACATGCTCGAAGCCGCGCGCGCATACGCCGAAGGCATCCCGGCACCCGTCATCGACAAGGCCGCGCGCAAGTTCGGCATGCCCATGGGTCCGATCGAACTGGCCGACACCGTGGGGCTCGACGTGGCGGCCTCGGTCGGCGCCGAACTGGGCCCGTTCCTCGGCCTCGACATCCCCCCCGCGATCGCCGAACTGGCCGGCAGCGGCAAGCGTGGCAAGAAGGATGGCCAAGGCTTCTACCGCTGGCAGGATGGCAAGCCGCAGAAGCCACCGGTCGACCCGCACTACATCGCACCGGACGACCTCGAGGACCGCATCATGCTGCCGCTCGTCAACGAGGCGGTGGCCTGCCTGCACGAGCGCGTGGTCGACGACGCTGATCTGCTCGATGCGGGCCTCATCTTCGGCACCGGCTTCGCGCCCTTCCGCGGCGGCCCGATCCAGTACATCCGCGACACCGGCGCGGCCGCGCTGGTGACCCGCCTGGAGGCGCTTGCGCGCCGCTACGGCGAGCGCTTCAAGCCGCGCCCGGGTTGGGATTCACCCGCGCTGCAGCGTCCGGGCTGACCGCCACCGCGACGGGCGCCGGCTACAGCGCCTGCACCCGCGCGCGACGCAGCGAGGGGCGCAGTTGCGCGGGCCAGTCGCGGGCGACCGCGACCTGCGCCTGCGCCGCATGCGCGTCGAATGCCTGCAGGTCCAGGTCGGCGATGGCCCAGCCGTCACTGGCCTGGGCGAGGATGCCGTCATCGGCGAAGCCACGATCGATCGGCGAATAGATCCCGGCCGTGCCGGTGTTGGTGTCCAGCACCGGGCTCCAGGGCGCGGCGCCGTGGGTCACCGCGCAGGCCACGTACAGCGGGTTTTCGAGCGCGCGGGCGCGGCAGCCCACGCGCACGCGGTTGGCGCCGGCCACGGTATCGGTGCAGCTGGGCACGAGCAGCAGGCGCGCACCGGCCTCGGCCTGGGCGCGCGCGTACAGCGGAAACTCCACGTCGTAGCAGATGTTGATCGCGATGCGCCCCAGTTCGGTGTCGAACACCTTGAGCTCATCGCCGACCTCGATCATGCCCGCACCACGCTCGTAGCCGGTCAGCGTGAGCTTGTCCTGCCAGGCCACCTGCCCGCCGGGCGCGGCCAGCAGCGCGCGGTTGCGATAGCGGCCCGACGGCATGCGCCACAGGAAGCTGCCCGCGAGCAGCCACAGGCCATGGCGCCGCGCCAGTTCGCGCGCGAGCGCCAGGTAGTCGTCCCGGCAGTCCTGCAGCGCCGCGAGCGAGGCCGCCAGGTCCGCGCGGGTCGGCGCATCGAACATCGCCGCCGCCTCCAGTGCGAGGTACTCGGGCAACACCGCGACCTGCGCACCTTGGCGCGCCACCTGCGCCACCTGCGTCGCCACGCCCTCGGCGAAGCCGTTGAAGCCCTCCGGTTCGCCGATCGCGTACCGGGCTGCCGCGACGCGGATCGTCATGTCGCCTCCAGAGGCAGTGACCAGAACTGCAGACTGTGCGCGATCGAGGCGCCCGCACCCACTTCGGGCCAGTCCAGCGTGCAGCGCACGCCCGGCAGCGGCGCGTAGCCGCGCTTGCGCCAGAACGTCTCGTTGCCACGATGCCCGGCCGGCCGGCGCGGGTCGTCGGCAGCGCGCTCGACGCTGCAGAACAGGCTGTGGCTGCACCCGCCCAGGCGCCGCGCATGGGTCTCGCGCTCGTCGAAGAAGCGATGGCCCAGGCCACGCCCGCGATAGGTAGGCAGCAGCACCGATTCGCCGCAGTAGAACATCTGCGCCACGGGCAGGCCGGCGGCGGCGACGGGCTCGCGGATCGATACCGTTTCGTCGACCAGCGCAATGCCGGTCGATGCGCCCACCACACGCGTGCCGTCGAACACAAGCACGAACACGCTGCTCGGCGCACGCGCATAGGTTTCCAGGTAGTCCCGCTCGTAGTCGGCACTGCCCTGGTACAGATACGGCCAGTCACGGAACACCGCGATGCGCAGTGCCGCGACCGCGGCCAGGTGTGGCGCGACCGCCGCGCCGGTGCAGGTGTGGATCTGGATCATGGTGTCGCTCGCGCAGGGTCCAACTGGCGTGCAGCCCACGCCGCGGCCGCGGCACCCGCGATCCTGCCGCTGGCGAAACAGGCAGTGAGCAGGTAGCCACCGGTCGGTGCCTCCCAGTCGATCATTTCGCCCGCACAGAACACTCCCGGCTGCTGGCGCAGCATGAGCGTGTCGTCGAGTTCGCCAAAGCATACGCCGCCCGCGCTGCTGATCGCCTCGGCCAGCGGGCGCGGCCGCAACAGGCGCAGTGGCAGTGCCTTGAGCGTGCCTGCCACGCGCGCGCCGTCGTGCAGTGCGCCGGCATCGAGCACCTCGCGCAACAGGCCGGCCTTGACGCCGGTCAGGCCGATGCTGCGCCGCCAGTGTTCGGCGAGCGAGCGCTTGCCGCGCGGCCGCGCCAGCGCGGCCACCAGCGCCGCCTCGCCGTGCGCGGGCATGAGGTCGAGATGCACCACGACCTCGGCCCGCGCGGCGAGCGCCTCGCGCAGCGCGGCGCTGAATGCATACACGAGCGAGCCCTCGATGCCGTTCGCAGTCACCACGCACTCGCCCTGGCGACGCTGCAGCACGCCGTCGGGCCCGCGCCATTCCAGCACCACGGGCTTGAGCGGGTCCCCGGCATGGCGCTGGGCGAAATGTGCGCTCCAGCCCACATCGAAGCCACAGTTGGCCGGGCGCAAGGGCGCGACCCCGATGCCGCGCGCGCCGAGCACATCGACCCAGGCGCCATCGCTGCCGAGCACGGGCCAGCTGCCGCCACCCAGCGCCAGCACCACCGCGTCGGCCCGCACCTGCTGCATGCCCGACTCGCCCGCGAAGCACAGCTCGCCGGCGCTGCCCCAGCCACACCAGCGCTGTCGCGCGTGCAGGCGCACGCCGCTCGCGCGCAACCGCCGCAGCCATGCGCGCAGCAGTGGCGCGGCCTTGAGGTCACGCGGGAACACGCGCCCGGAGCTGCCGATGAAGGTGTCCACGCCGAGCGTGGCGGCCCATGCGCGCAAGGCGCTGGCATCGAACCCGCGCAGCCAGCGCGCGACCTGCGCGCTGCGCTGCCCATAGCGCGTGACGAACAGGTCGAACGGGTCGGAATGGGTCAGGTTGAGCCCGCCCTTGCCGGCGATGAGCAGCTTGCGTCCGAACGAACCCATGTGGTCGTACAGGTCGACCCTCGCCCCGTGCGCGTGCGCGGCCTCGGCCGCCATGAGGCCGGCCGGACCACCGCCGATGATCGCCACCCGCGCCGCCATCGCGATGGGCGCTCAGCGCCCGCAGGCCATTGCACGCGCGGTGCAACGTCCCGCTCGTGCCCGCGGCGCAGGTCCGTGCGCGCACGCGCGCGGCCGGCCGTGGCGCGCCCGCGTCACGCCCGCCCCGGCCCGCGCCGGCATTGCGCGTGCAGGGTTCACCGGCCCCCGGTCCCGACCTGGCGCAGCCAGTCCGCCAGGTTGTA
>WBZY01000134.1_pt1 | contig 28408 bp, 23 predicted proteins | sample 5204191 | NCBI WGS metagenome assembly WBZY01 (sample SAMN12344363, study PRJNA552823) | activated sludge metagenome | biome: Activated sludge suspended growth; feature: Anammox Sidestream; material: Wastewater; isolation source: activated sludge from anammox sidestream of wastewater treatment...
TGTTCACTCGCGGCGAGACGCAGGCGATAGTTACCTCAACGCTCGGCACAAAGATGGACGAGCAATATATGGACGACATCGAAAAGGGCGAAGTAAAGCGGCGTTTTATGCTGCACTACAATTTCCCGCCGTATTCGGTCGGCGAGGCGGGAAGATTCGGCGGAACGTCGCGCCGTGAAACAGGCCACGGCAATCTTGCCCGACGGGCGATCGAAGCCGTCCTGCCAGGCGAGTCAGAATTTCCATATACAATTCGCATCGTATCAGACATTACCGAATCGAATGGCTCGTCGTCTATGGCGTCTGTCTGCGGCGGCATCCTGAGCCTGATGGATGCCGGTGTGCCGATCAAGCGCCCCGTTGCCGGTGTCGCGATGGGTTTGGTGATGGAAGGGAATCGTTATGCGATCCTTTCGGACATTGCTGGTGCGGAAGACCATTACGGCGATATGGACTTTAAGGTGACCGGAACCAGCGAGGGAATCACGGCGCTGCAAATGGACATAAAGGTCGCGGGCATCAACGCCATGATCCTTCAGGAGGCGCTTGAGCAGGCACGCAAAGGCCGAATGCATATTCTGGGCATTATGGAACAGGCCATTGCCGAACCGCGGGAAGATATCTCGCCGTATGCGCCGAGAATCATCACGCTGAAGATCCATCCGGACAAGATCCGGGATGTGATCGGAAAGGGCGGCTCGACCATACGCTCGATCACCGAGGAAACCGGCGCCAAGATCGACATCGAGGACGACGGAACGGTGCTCATCGCGACCGCCGACGGCGAGGCGGCTCAGGCCGCGATCGCACGGATCAAGGCTTTGACCGCCGAAGCGGAGGTCGGGCAGACCTATCTTGGCACGGTTTCGCGGATCGTCGATTTCGGCGCGTTCGTCGAGATCATTCCCGGCCTCGACGGGCTGCTGCACATCTCCGAGATCTCCGATCGCCGCGTCAAAGACGTCCGCGACGAACTCAAAGAAGGCCAGCAGATCCTCGTCAAATGCATCGGCAAGGAAGGCAACAAGGTCAAGCTTTCCCGCAAGGCGATCCTTAACGAGGAAAAGGCCAAAGCATCGAGCGGCGGCAGCGAAGAGTAGATGCAGGCCGCTTGACATGGTTTGTTCGAAGAGGATGTCTGAAAACGGGGTTTCTGGACATGCTCTTCGACTGCCAACTTTTGGGACCGGCAGGCTGGCGGCCACCTGCGCACCGATCGGAGCACAGAGCATGTGCCGACGTGCGATACCCCGCTTTAAATAAAATTGACATCCGATCTTTTCCCGGCTATGCTATTACCTAGCATTAGGAGCTGCCCTTCGTGGGCACGGCAACCGGGTCAGAGACACCACGGTGCTTAGGGAATGAGAATTCCCGATGTGCAGTTTGCGAACTGAATTTAAGTCTCTGAAAGGAATTTACCGTGTAATGCCGTCGGCGCAACTAGTGCCGACGGCTTTTTTTATGCGAAGGATGAACGGACGAAGGAGGCGACAGAGAATCCATATATGAATCAGTACCCATATTTAGTTTATCGGCCAATAGCTGCCTTTTATGTGAACCGGCCGGTCACAATTGTTGGTAGTCAGCAACTGTCGGAATCGGGAAATGGAATTGTGGTTCGTTGGGATGGGAAGCCATATGATGAGGATCACAAAATTACCCCGGAGTGTCGCGAGGTCCTTCGCGCGGTTGGAAGGCAACAGCAGCAATCGTCAGGCATGAGGGTTTGCATGGTTTATGCTCCTGACGACTGCGACTATTTTGAGCCGGACGGTTCGATCGAGCAGTCTCAAGTGCCACCAAGCTCTTGGATCGAAACGTCAGAAGGAGACTATTTTCCCGAGATAATAGTCGATACCGTTGATGAGAAGGAAGTGGGCGACACCCATGGGGGCGATACCGAGGCGGACGATACCGAGGCGGGCGATATTGATGAAGGTAATATCGACCTTGGGCCGACTCCGGCAGTCGCGCCGATAGGGGAGAAAGACGCGTCTGAGACAGTTAAACTGTTGAACAATAAGGGCACGCTTCTAGCGGAGTTTGACGATATGTTTTGGACGTTTTATCATGGCGACCGCTCCACTTATCCAGTCTTTCACGACACCATCGTTGAAAGCCCCTACTATCTTATTCGAGAACTCGAATCAATAGGCGCTGACAACGAACTGTTGTCGGAGCTTTCGAAAAAGTCAAAGGAACTAAAAGGCGTAATAAGTAGCTTTCGGGTGGACAAACGAAGGCTTGATAAGCGGATCATTCTGTTCGAAAACGAAGGCACCGGTGCAATGGATCACTTTGTTGACATGATCTCACTGATTCGAGATGGAAAGAACGGATTTTACGTCGAAACAACAATTGCAGGCGATCCCTATGACTTTCCGTGTAATGCTTTTGGGGAAATTTTGGTTGGTCGTTGCGACAACGTATCTAACGCCGAACAGTTGTTTGATGCGATCAATGAAGTGACGGTCGATGACCGCTGGGAATCTATTGAATTGTCGTGGGATGAGATCGTGGAAAATCTCCGCCCCCATTTTCCAAGACTTGCACGGGGCCTCGCGAGAATTGTGAAGCAGGAGGAACGTTAAAGTGAACGACGATAGCTTGATCAGGAATTGCAAGTTTGCTTTCAAATGTCCGCTGACCTGGGAACAGCTTTCAGAGACCGGGAACGAATCTGTCCGATTCTGTGATACCTGCGAGAAGGATGTTTACCTTGCGGACGACGCGGATGCATTCTCGCTGCTTGCGTTGTTAGGTAAGTGCGTCGCCGTTCGTGATGTTTCATCTGAGAATGCCGGGGAGAGTCAAAGCCTGGTTGGAATACCGGAAACAGAGGAATCATTTGATGCTTCGTTCGTGATCGGTAAACGGCCTCCAAGATCGGCGTTTTCCGACGGCAAAACTCTGATCCTGTGTTGGGGGCTCAAGAACTTAAGAGGACACGTGCCGGGGTACTGTCTAAATGACTGTACCCCGGGCATGGACGGGGCTGTTTATTCGATAGACGATCAAGGACGCAGCCTCTGGGACTTGTATCGGTGTTCGGAGGAGCCATCCGACGCCGGCTATCGAATTGCAGTAGTTAGAGTTGGAGAGTATCTCACCGCTGATGAGCTCTACGAAAGGATCGAGGCAGTTGGCATTTTCGTTCTCGACGGTGAAGCGATCGCGCTGGGGTTGCCGTTTCATCGGCCTAGATACTAATGTGTGGCCGTTCTCCATCCGATGTCCCAACTGGATGAATTCGAGATCGACATTGCCTTCGGTCCAATCGAGCACTGCAAGTAAAGTGAACTCCGGCCCGTTGTCGGACATCAAGCGATGCTACCATTAGCAGGAAACTTCAGTTCTCAGCGGAACTGTTTTATAGAAGGCTGACATTCCTATATCTCTCTCGCATCGGCCTTTTTCGCCACAAAGATCAGCGTATTGCCGCCAAGAAGTATCTCGTCAGACTGGAGTTCCTCGGTCCATCGTTCTCGCCGGCGGCTGGCGGACTGGAAGCGATTGGAAAGCCGAATTAGTGCCGCGGCTGGTTTCAGCAGCAGTTGCCGGCGTTTCGGCTTGTCCGGAACGATCTTTTCGATCGAGAAACCATTGTTCTCAAGCGAGTATCGGAGTTGAGGATACGCGATCGGGTTGATATGCAGGACAACCTCCTCCATTTCCCGATATTCCTGCGCGATGCCAGCAAGATATTCTTTCGAGATAGGCTTGAAGTGCGAGGTATAGCCTGAGAACAGAAGCCTGAAGCGTTCTTCGATATTCAGTACATTTGGAATGCTCACGATCAATCGTCCGCCGGGCCTGATCATCCGTGCGAACTCCCTGATCGCATGACTCGAATTCTCGATGTGCTCAAGGCCCTCGACGCAGACAATATAGTCGAACGAACGGTCGGCGTAAGGCAGATCGCGCGAAAGGTCGCCTGCTTTTACTTCAACGCCCGAAAGCCTCACATTTTCGGGATAAAGATCACAGCAGCTCACGTTGTACCCAAGTCGCAGTAGCTGCTGGGCAAGCGCTCCTTCGCCCGCAGGAATGTCAAGCACGCTGCCCACGCTGAGTTTGGCGAAGATCGCAGCGACCGTTGTGTGAACGGCTTCGTGCGCCAGAGGCTTTAGTGCCGCTTCATCCATATTCTCGTTCGAGTCAATAACACCATCGTTTCTACGATATCCCCGCGATGGGCATTGTTGAGAATTGGTCACCGTACAGCTCATGGACGACCTTCATTAAAATCTCAGTGCGGGTTGCGATGTTCGTAACGGAAATTGCTCGATACTCTAGAGATTTTACCATCTAATTCGCCCTTTGACCGGAGGTAATTGTACAATCTCACTTTGGACACATATGTCAGCACCTAACATTGAAACTATCGTCTCTCTTTCAAAACGCCGCGGGTTTGTTTACCGTGCGTCGGATATCTATGGCGGGCTTGGAAGTTCGTGGGATTACGGGCCATTGGGCGTTGAGCTTGCGAACAACATAAAGAAAGCCTGGTGGAACTGGGTGGTTTACGAACGCGACGATATTGAAGGTGTCGATTCGTCGATAATTCTCAACAGAAATGTCTGGAAATATTCTGGACACGAAACGACGTTCTCCGATCCGCTTGTCGATTGTCGTGAATGCAAAGCGCGGCTCCGGCAGGACAAGTTGGACACTGACGCGGAAGGGAAGTTTATTTGCTCGAACTGCGGCTCGACCAACTTGACCGACCCGAGGCCGTTCAACCTGATGTTCCGTACGACGATCGGTGCGGTGTCAGCGGACGACGATCCGGCCGCTTTGGCGTATCTGCGGCCCGAAACGGCCCAGGGAATATTTGTGAATTTCAAGAACGTGCTCGACACCTCGCGGCGAAAACTTCCGTTCGGCATCGCGCAGATCGGCAAGGCATTTCGCAATGAAGTGACGCCTGGTAATTTTATCTTTCGCACGCGCGAATTTGAGCAGATGGAGATCGAATATTTCGTAAAACCCGACGAGGCGGCCAGTGCACATCAGCATTGGATCGACGGTTTCCACGGCTGGATAAACTCGATCGGAATTTCGGACGTGAATCTGAAAGATTACGAACAAACGAAGGAAGAGCTGGCACATTACTCGGAGCGGACCGTTGATATACTTTATCGCTTTTTCCCGGAACGCGGGGATGAAGAAAAGCAGTTCGATGAGTTGATGGGGATCGCAAACCGGACCGATTATGACCTGCGTGTTCACTCGAAAAAGCCCGAAGACGCCGAAGGGAAGCGGATCAATCCCGACTCGACCGAAGATCTTTCATACTTTGATTCCGCGACGAACGAACGGTTTTATCCATACATTATCGAACCGTCCATTGGCGTCAACCGCACGCTGCTGGCGGTGATGATGGACGCCTACACCGAAAAGACGAACGAGAAAGGCGAGACGCGCGTGATCCTGAAACTCAGGCCCGAAATGGCCCCGATCAAAGCGGCCGTTCTGCCGCTGGCGAAAAACAAGCCAGAGATCGTTGAAATGGCGAAACGACTGAAGAAAGACCTGCAGCCCTCCATGCGTGCCGTCTATGACGACACCGGCGGCATCGGCAAACTCTACGCCCGCCAGGACGAGATCGGCACGCCGTTCTGCGTCACGGTCGATCACGAATCGCTCGAAGACAACGCCGTCACCGTCCGCAACCGCGATACATGGGAGCAGGAGCGTGTGTCTGTTGACCAGCTAAAAGAATACCTTGTCGGAAAGTTGGCAACGTGACCTGCTCCGGTCACGAGGCCGGCTTGTCGGTTTTCAGTGGCGCATGCCTGAACCGGACAACGAACTAGAGAATGTTAGGCAGTGTCAGCGGGTCGAATTTGACGAGGCATGCCTTGCCGTATTTCGGTGGATCGATGGGAACCTCTTCCAGAAATCCGCGGTCGTTCAATACCTGTGTTGTCAGCAGACCGCCGTAACCTTCGAACTGGCTTCGAAGTTTACCGCTGTTGGTATATTTCTTGATAACGGTCTCGTCTGTCTTCTTTACCTCTCCGTTGTTTACGCCGCAGATCGTTCCGTCGCCATTGCTGATCACCCAATGGCCATTCCATCCGCCCGCGCCGGAATCTTCAAGCCACATATGTACAATATAGCCGGCCGGTATCGCAGGAAGGACACTGTCGTCCTTGAAAGGTTGGTCCGCCGGCCAAACCACTTCGCCGGTGCCAAACAGCCTGTCGCATGCGTTCTTCCCGTTCGGCGCTGAATCACGCATAAACCAGCGCATCGATACGATCCCGCTTTTCAAAAGCCATGCGGTCACCCCGTTGTAACAGGTATCGGCGGCGCCTTTTGCCGTTAGATCTGATCGCGACAGCGTGAGGTTTCCGGGCAGGAAATCTTTCTTCTCGCCGTTCGGCGGGCCCGCTTTAGCGGCATTGACGAGATCCTGTCGGGTTGCACCGGCGACCGGTGCAAACATTGCGATGCCCTGCACGATGCTCTGCTCGGGCTGGTTGCCCCAATGGCTGAGCGAATCTTTTTTCCATGTCGGTTTGAGCGACATTGTGTCGTTCACGTAGGTCGCGAGATCCCACGTTCTCTTGGCCCATAGGTCGGAATAGTAAACGCGCTGGCACAGAAGAAGTGACCGCATCGCGTGACGCTTGTCATCGGAGCCGCGGGCGTGAAAAGTACCAAGGGCTAATTGTTCGGCGATGCCCTTTTGACTTGCGTTCGGCACCAGCGACGAGATGTGATCGCCCAAACGGTCGATCGGAAACTTCTTGTTCAAGTAATTGATCGTATCGGTCCACCTGGTGGTCCAAAGTTTGTCCGCCATTCTTCCTCCTTGCGATTTCTTGTATGCCTTCAATTCGCGACCAAGACAATGCCCTAAAAAGCCAGTTAGAGTACGGTCGAGAAATTGTTTTTTAACGATAGTCGCATTATACCAATCATTGGGCTGGCCTGCGACCCATCGCCGGCACAAGCTCGATCGTCGAACGGTGGCGACGCTTCGCAGCTGGAAGAAGTGAAACCGACCTTACAATATGGATCGACGTAGCCGGATGTGAGCCTCGCATCAACGGGGCTCATTAAGAAGGCCAATCAGGGACCTGGAATAACGATCACCAAGATCGCACAAAGCGTCCAGGCCGTCCTTGCCTACTTGCCTTCGGCGGCCTTGATCATCTTTAACCCTTCGACCATCGGCTTGTATTCGGAAACCGGCCCGCGCGGTCGGCCCCAGATCGAGAACAGATGCCCGAGCATCTTCGGCGAATCCTGCTTGTAGCTGTAATCAATAAGCAACTTCATTGCCGCCGGATCCCGCCAGCTTGTCGGCAGCACGCGAAAGCCTTTTTCGATGAACATCGGGATCGACGGATAGCCGTCCTTCATCGGCTCGTAGTGCCACGGCGCTATGATGATGTCCTTCGGGATCATATCTACCGCCGCCGCGGTGCCGTTCTTTGAGGCTTCCCATTCGCCCCAATTAAAGCTCTTGGCGTCGATCAACCGGTCGCCCCACATTATCATTTCAACCTTCCTCTTTTTCACAAGGTGGTTATAAATGTCGTTGATCGCCTTTGCGTAAAGCTTGCCCGGATCTTTGCCCTTTGTTGATGGCGATTTGTCGGAACCAAGCAGAAAGACCTCATCGGCGCCGATATGAAAGGCGTCGGCCTGAAAGCCGTCGATGATCTCATCTAACAGCCGGAAAACTATCTTGTAAACTTCCGGATTTGTCACATCCCACTCGCGGCAATAAAGGCCTTCGTTGTTCGGGAAGGCTCCCGGCGTAAGGTCAAACTGCGGATATTTCGTGAGCAGCGGGAATGTCGTTTTCGCCCATGATTGATGCCCGATTGTCTGAAATTCAGGAATCACGCGAATCCCGAGGCGTCGGCTTTCGGCGGCGAATTTTCTTGCTCCGGCCTTTGTGATCTGTTTCGCGTCCTGCCTGAGTTCGGGGTGCGATTTGAACTCGAAATGGTAATCAACCTCGAGAATGATGAAATTGATGCCCTGTGCCGCAAGCTTGGGCAATTCAACGGCGAGGGCTTCGAGATCGGCATCGTTATTGAAGTCGAGCAGATGAATGCCCTGCCATTTTTGAAGCGACTTGCCCTGCTTCGGCTGTTTCGACTGCGCCGAAGCGGCAACCGAACCGAAGATCAACAAAGCCACGAAAACCGCGATGCGATACGAACGTAGATATTTTTGGATCATTTTGTTCAGCCTAAAACCTTCAATGACGAATGCTAGTTGGATTCCCCGCAATAGTATCATCTGCGACGTCAAAATAGGTCATCGGATCGGTTGCGTTAACCGGTGTCGCGAAAAGAAGCGCTCCGGCGGACGCCGACGGGTCCAGTGGTCCGCGCGATTTTGGCGGATCACGTGAGGAATCGTAACATCTTAGTGCATGAAAAAAATTATCGAATGCGTGCCGAACTTTAGCGAGGGGCGGGATATGAACGTGATCAGGCAGATCACGGACGCGATCGGCGAGCCGACTCGTGACCATCGATCACGAGTCGCCCGAACACAATACCGTCACGATATTAGACCGGGATATGTTGGAATAGGAGCGAATTACTGTCGATCAATCGAAAGATTACCTAGTAGGAGATTTGGCGGGGTAACGTCCTGCCGATAAGTTGCGGGCGCCGCAGGCGCCCGGCGGCTTCATCGGCCTGTTAGGCGGCAATGTGTGTCGCACTCCATGCACTGGCCCCTTCAATGCGACCGAGCGGCCGCGCGAGGATCTTGCTGCGTCCTCAACAACGTCAACGCCAACGCGATCTGCCACGCCTCGTACCCGTACTGGGCAAGCCGCTCGGTCGCACCCAACCAGGGCGTAGGTTGGTTCAAATCCAAGGCTCCCGCGTAGGAGAACGCGGCGACGGCGGGTACGACCATGATAACCACCGTGGCCGCCGAATAGAGGCGCAGTCCACCGCGAAAGGCCGTGATCGAAAGGATGAGGCTCAACAGCACGAAGGGGTTCGTCGCGAGGATCAGGTGCATCGTGTCCGTGAACGACCTCTCGGCGCCGCGCATGTGCATCGGGAAGAGGTTCCATAGGAGCAAACCGACGACCGCGCTGCCAGCGAACGTCACCGCCAGTGCGCGGACCATGCGCCGCCGGCCAGCGGCATACCAGACACCGACGGCGAAGGCAAACAGGAGCAGGCTGCACAGGCTGAGCAGCGGCACGACCCACCGGCTCGTGGGAGCGCCTATGGCGAACAGCTCGCTAACGGCCTGCCCGCGATAGCTATACCCCGGATACAGAAAGGACGCTGCGAGATCAGTAGCGACGTAGCCAATGGCCGCGAGCACGCCGCAGTACAGCAGGAGTCGCTGGCGCATGATGCCTGAGTCCACGATGCTTGTGTTACCCCCTGGTATTGCCACCTAACGCCGAAGCTTAGCCGCCGGCAGCCCGCGTAGCGGGATGACGGTCGGCTGCAGCTCATTGTTGGGCGCTGATAACTCGCGCCACGATCGATCACTTTGTGAGCGGGCTCTAACTAATAAAGGCATTGCAGTGGTCCTGTAGAAAAGTCTCAAGAGGTGTTGGAGCGCATCCAACCAGTGCTTCAAAATCGGGTGATACGACGCCATCCTCCGGCGCATAGGCGGAAGCGATGTGGGCTAGGTCAAACGCCCTCCACTCCGGTGTTCCTGCCTTGACAAGGCCGTTTTGAAAAACTTCAGGCGAAACGGCGTCGTACGTCACGGGTCGGTGAACGACAGCGGAAAGGGCGGCTGCGACATCGCTGTAGCTGCAAGCGGACGGTCCGGTCAGCCGGTAGGTCCTGCCACTGTGGGCGGATACATTCTGCAGCACGGCGGCTACGGCAGCACCCACATTGCGTGTATCCACCAAGGGTACGTGGGCATCAGCCATTGGGGCGGACAACCGCCCCTCACGTCGCACACTGTTCGCGGAGCGAAGCAGGTTCTGCATATACAGATGTGGTTGTATCAATGTCCAGGCAACCGAACCCGACTGTAATGCCCGGTCCACTTCATGATGATCGCGCATCAGCGCGACCGGAGAATCGGCTCGCGCTCCGATGGCGGAAAGCTTCACGACATGCCGGACATTGCTTTGCTGAACATGCTTCAATACATGGAGCTGTTGGGAAACCGTGTCAGGGCTATCGCGCCCGGCCAGAAACATGGCGTCGACACCATCCAAAGCCCGTGTCAACGACGCACCATCCTCGAAGCCGCCGACAACGATCCCGATGCCATCGAGCCCATTGGCTCGGGACGGGTCCCGTACCAAGGCACGTACCGGGATGCCGTCATTCGCAAGCAGGCGAGCGGCTTCGCTTCCTACTTGCCCAGTTGCTCCCGTTATCAAAACGGTCATCTTTGCGCCGAACGATCGCGTTCACCGGGCCGCCGCCTTCTGTTAAGGTTCATATCATTGACCGGCGGCGGATCCGGTGCAACGCGGTGTTAGGTCACCGTTATTATCGCCCTTGGTGAACCATTGACATAATACTGATATCAGGATCACCTTTATACCATGTAGTCAATGTGTTTCTTTTTTCCTGACTGCTTCCATCTTTGAGTTTCCAGACTATTCGAAAACCGTTAGTATCGGCGGTTACAGGAACAATCATTTCCAAGATTACTCTGCCAGCACTTTCTGAATTTACTCCTTGTATCTGGCTGTCAGATATTTTACCAACTTCAACTTCCCGAAATTCTTTGTCTGACAATTTATCTATTTTCAAAGGCTGAACATGAAAGGCTAATTGTTCCAGCTTGCCGACCACCAAAAACTCGATTCTTGCGGTTGTATCATCTATTTTTTGTGTTTTTGCGATCAGGCAATAGTGCGGAGTATTTACTCCATTCGGATAAGATCTGAGGGATTCATCACGCCATTTGTTATATGCTTCTTCAGTGGTGGGTGAAGTTTGACCAAAAGCAGTACCTGCTACACTCAGAATGATCGCAAACATGAACAAATTTGTTTTCATCATAGTTTCTCCTCAAGTAGGAACTTTCGTGCGGCCCAACCCAAAGTTCAGCGGCGAAGGGGCGTTGCGGAGCGACGTCCCGAGTCCGCTGCAACGTTTGTTCGGCGTCAAACAGAAACCAAACAGAAAAGAACGACACCCCAACCCTACTAAACAGAAGCAACAGGAGCAAGAGCAGAAAAACCATTGAGCACTTGAGAAAAAAATTCAGAATCTAGCTCAAAAGCACCTTTAAGTTGGTGTTTGATAAAATCTTGAGAAAAAGTATAAGAAGATTTGGTTAATAGATAGTGTACTAAAAAATGCCCACTACCATCTATGTTTGAAATAGTTAACTGAAACTCTTCTGGGCTACTACTTTCTAGAAAAGCACTTCCATTCCTTTTCTTTTCACATTCAGTAAGTTGCTCTATAAATTTTTGTAATTTCTCAAGTTCAATCCAAACCTCGTTGTGCCCAACAAAGCTAGAATCTCTAATTTCAATAGATACTTCTATGCTTGGTAACTGAATTAAGAATTCGCCTATTCTATTAATTTCAATGGTATTGCGTTTTTCTTGGCCAATAATGTTCATCCCTATTATCCTATTTGCTTATTGTTTTACTTTCTCTTATAAACCTTTACCTTATTTTTCATTCTTTTGCTTCTCGTTTAGTTTTACAAACTTACTACTATGACGCCGAACGACCAAGTTCACGCGGCGGGCGCGTTTGACGTTGACTTCAAAACCGACGTTGCCGCCCGCTCGCGTGCAACGCCTTGTTCGCCGATCTGTGCTACCGGTTGCATTGCGCCAGTGGCCCCGACCACACAAATACGTCGCCGGAAAGGTCAAGTGGCGCAGTCGTGGCTGGCTGGTCGGTTACGCGCCAACCACCAGATCGTCGGTCTTTCGAGCACCATAATATGACACGATTTGCAAACAGTGCATCGAGAAAATCGACAACCAGTTCCGTTACGTTCTGGGCCACCTGAGTTTCGATGAGGCGTCCATCATACGGATTAAAATGACCGTGAGTGATATCGCCAACGGCCACCGTGGCTTCGTCGCCATCATCCCAAATGGATAAGTCGCCGACTCTAGGATCAAGCGCCGGAAAGATGATCGTCGCCTCCGATGCTCTTCCGAGTCGCATACCACGATCGGGAAATCGTTGTTCAAGCGTTGGTATCAGTACGTCGCGTATCATGCCAGCAGTGGGAGTTGAATCGGCGAACTATTGATTATACGTTCCACTGCGTGATAATATGCCTGCTCCAATACGTTGTCAAGCACATTGATCGCTGGCAGAATTGTGGAAAATAAGCCAAAATTATTGGAGCAGGTGCGACGGGCCGCAAAGCTACGGCACCTCAGCCGAAAGACCGAGAATTCGTATGTTGCCTATATTCGTCGGTTTATCCTCTTTCATAATAAGCGTCATCCAAAGGAAATGGGTCAAGCGGAGATCCGTGATTTTCTGACGGATCTGGCTGTGCGGGAGCGAGTCGCGGCTTCAACACAGAATGTCGCGTTGAGTGCTCTGCTTTTTCTTTATCGTGATGTTCTCGGGATGGAGTTGGGTGAGATCGCTGGGGTTGTACGAGCAAAGCGATCGACGTACTTGCCCACGGTATTCACGAGGGCAGAGGCACAGGCGATCATAAGCGAGTTGGACGGAACCCCGCGTCTGGTTGTGGGATTGCTTTACGGTGCCGGCCTAAGGTTGAACGAAGCGTTGAGAATTAGAGTAAAGGATATCGATTTTGATTCCATGCAGATAACGGTCAGAAGCGGCAAGGGAGACAAGGACCGCGTCACTTTAATTCCGACATCGCTCGTCGACCCGTTGTCGATTCACTTGGAAAAAGTGAAGATCCTGCATCGTGAAGATCTTGCGCGGGGCTTCGGCAAGGTTTTGCTCCCGAATGCGATCAATCGGAAGTATCCCGGTGCATCGAGCGAATGGGCGTGGCAGTATGTTTTCCCCTCGGCAAAGATCTCAGCCTCTTGGGATGACGGTAAGCTGCGGCGTCACCACGCCACCGAAACGCCTATTCAAAAAGCAGTGCGTGCCGCGATGAGTCGCGCGGGCGTGAATAAGCACGGCAACTGCCATACGTTCCGGCATAGCTTCGCCACACATCTGCTGGAAGATCAGTACGACATTCGGACAGTTCAAGAATTGCTCGGTCACAAGGACGTTCGAACGACGCAGATCTATACACACGTCGCGAAGAATAAGAATTTTGTCCGAAGCCCGCTGGATCTTTAGACACTTTACTTTGCTTTGCCCAATTCCATTTTAGTCGAGATAGATCGAAAATCTTATCATGAATAAATTGATCGAGTGTGTCCCCAATTTTAGCGAGGGGCGGGATATGAACGTGATCAAGCAGATCACGGACGAAATAGAGAAGGTCGATGGCGTGAAGCTGCTCGACGTCGATCCGGGAGCGACGACGAACCGAACGGTCGTGACGTTTGTCGGCACGCCGGACGAGGTTGTCGAAGCGGCGTTTCAGGCCGTGAAAAAGGCGCAGGAATTGATAGATATGCGTGGCCACAAGGGCGACCACCCGCGATTCGGCGCCACGGATGTTTGCCCGCTCGTGCCCGTTTCGGGCATCACGATGGAAGAAACGGCCGAGTACGCGCGGAAACTCGGCGAAAGGATCGGCGGCGAACTCGGCATTCCGGTTTACCTTTACGAAAATGCGGCGGCAAGCGAGGTGCGACGCAATCTGGCGAACTGCCGCGAAGGCGAGTACGAGTGCCTGAAAGACCGGATTTCATCAGCCGACTGGAAGCCTGATTGCGGACCGGTGGAATTTAACGAATCGGTTTCTCGCTCCGGTGCGACTGCCGTCGGTGCGAGAGATTTTCTTATCGCCGTCAATTTCAATCTGAATACCACCTCGACACGTCGTGCGAACGCGATCGCTTTCGACGTGCGTGAAAAAGGCAGGCCCAAGCGCGAGGGCAACCCGATTACCGGCAAACCGATCTTCGACGAGAACGGCGAACCCGTTATGCTGCCCGGAACGCTGAAAGGCACAAAGGCGATCGGCTGGTACATCGATGAATACGGCATCGCGCAGGTCTCGATGAACATAACCAATCTTTCGCAGACACCGCTGCACGTCGCCTTTGATGAGGTAAGCGAAAAGGCCGCCGCGCGCGGCATTCGAGTCACGGGGCTTGAGATCGTCGGTCTTGTGCCGAAGAAGGCGATAATTGACGCGGGAAAGTATTATTTGACCAAACAGCGGCGGTCGCTTGGCGTTACGGAGTCGGAGATCGTAAAGATCGCGATCAAGTCGATGGGCCTCGACGACCTGAAGCCGTGGGACCCGAACGAGAAGATAATCGAATACGTTCTTGCTGCGGACGAGAAACGCAAGCGATTGGTCGATTTGACCTGTACCGGTTTTGCGGACGAAACCGCATCGGAATCGCCGGCTCCGGGCGGCGGCTCGATCGCGGCCTACATCGGAGCGCTTGGGGCTGCTCTCGCCGCAATGGTTGCAAACCTTTCATCTCACAAGGCGGGTTGGGACGATCGGTGGAAAGAGTTCTCCGATCGGGCGGAAAAAGCACAGGCGATCAAGGATGACCTGCTCGCATTGGTGGACGAGGACACGAATGCATTCAACAAGGTAATGGATGCATTTAGCCTTCCAAAGGGAAGCGACGAGGAAAAGGCGTCCCGTTCGGCGGCGATTCAGGATGCAACACGTTTTGCGACCGAGGTTCCGTTCCGCACGATGCAGCGTGCGTTCGATGCGTTTGAGGTGATCAGAGAGATGGCGGTTGACGGCAATCCGAATTCCGTTTCTGACGCCGGAGTCGGCGCACTCTGCGCACGCTCCGCCGTGATGGGCGCCTATCTTAACGTAAAGATCAACGCCGCGGGACTGAAAGACAAGGCGTTTGCCGAAGATATCCTCACGCGCGGAGCCGAGATCGAAAGGTCTGCGGCCGAAAAAGAATCGGAGATCCTGGCGATCGTCAATGCAAAGATCGGTTTTTAAGATTTTGGGCTTGCCGGCGCGCGAAATGTGCCGGCTATTTTTATGGCTCCATCTATCGAAACAGTAATTCATCTGGCAAACAAACTCCACGATGCGGGCGGGCGGGCGATGCTCGTCGGCGGTTGCGTGCGCGATGAGTTGATGGGTAAGGAGCCGAAAGATTGGGATCTTGAGGTTTATGGTATTGAGGCGGAGCGGTTGAAGGAGATCCTCGTCGCGTTTGCGGGAGCGGCGATTTCCGCCGCAAGCGGCGGTGCGGACAAGAGTGTCCGCGCTCCGGGCGAAGACAAGAGTGTCCGCGCTCCGGTGAAGGTTGTTGGCGAGGCTTTCGCGGTTTATAAGCTTGGTGATGGCCTGGATGTTTCAATCCCGCGACGCGAGCGAAAAGTGGGCCGCGGGCATCGCGGGTTTGTTATCGAGGCCGATCCGGAATTGTCGTTTGAAGAGGCGTGTTCCCGCCGCGATCTGACGATAAATGCGATCTTGAAGGACCCGCTAACGGGCGAGATCATCGATCCGTTCGGGGGAAACGAAGATATTGAGCGAAAGGTGCTTCGGCATGTTTCGGACAAAACATTCGCCGAAGATTCTCTTCGCGTCCTGCGTGTCGCGCAGTTCGCCGCGAGATTTGAGTTCGATATCGCGCCCGAAACCGTCGAGATCTGCCGGTCGATCGACGTCACCGATCTGCCAAAAGAACGTATCTGGGGCGAGATAGAAAAGCTTCTGTTGAAGGCGCAAAAACCATCGATCGGATTACGGTGGCTTTATGATCTCGGCGTTGTCGATCAGCTTTTTCCCGAATTGCGTTCGCTCGTCGGCGTGCCGCAGGAGGCCGAGTGGCACCCGGAAGGCGACGTCGATGTGCACACGTTGATGGTCGCCGACGAGGCGCGGAAATTGATCGACGATCTTCCTTATGAGCGGCAGGTGACGGTGATGCTTGGCGCCGTCTGTCACGACTTCGGAAAGCCGCCGACGACAGAATTTGTTGACGGTCGAACGCGTTCGCGCGGCCACGACGAAGCCGGAGTCGAGCCGACGATCTCATTTCTCAACACGCTTGGCATTCACACGCTGAACGGTTATGACGTGCGCGATCAGGTCATCCAGCTTGTCCGATATCATCTGAAACCCGGCGAATTCTACAACGCCGAATCAAAAAATCCCGTTGGCGACGGAGCGTTTCGACGCCTTGCCCGCAAGGTCGAGCCGGACTTGCTATACCGTGTGGCAAAGGCCGACAGCCTCGGCCGTTATCCGGACGGCGATCGCTCCAAAATGATCTTTGGCTCGGAAGCTCAAGAATGGTTCATCGACCGCGTCCGTGCGCTTCAGATCGAAAAAAAAGCCCCCGAACCGATCCTGATGGGCCGGCATCTCATCGAACTTGGCCTAAAACCCGGGCCGCAGTTCAAGACGATCCTGGATGCAGTCTATGAAATGCAGTTGGACGGTAAAGTGACCGATCTTCACCAAGCCACCGCCAGGGCGCAGGACTTGACCAAGCCTTAGGCTGGCGAACTGCTTGTTCCGAAGATCCGACGTCCCGGCGCGACTATCGCGGGTTCCGTTGCTCACCCGTGGGATTTGGGACGCCGGGCATGCGGCCGCGGTTAAAGATCAAAACGAAACACGCCTCAATACTTGCCCAGGTTGTCACCCGACAGCTTTTGGCGTATCGTATGCTCAAACGAGCAATTCTGATCCACACGAGGTGACCTAATGCTACCTGATCGAGCCCGCACTTGGCGCCCTCTTTTCGTTATTGGGGGACTTTTGTACTTCGTAGGAGCTTTGTTTCATCCCAGAGGCTTGACCATGAAAGACATGCTGGTCGATCCCGCCTGGGTACCGGCACACGCGTCCGTGTTTGTCGGATTTGTCGTGATCACACTGGGTCTCGTATTCTTTCGGCGATCTGTGCAAATATCCAGAAACATGGACCGCTGGCTTCTGGCCACGATCGTGTTGGCGTTGTTCCAAATACTGGAAGTGGGGCTGCACACATTGGCTTATAGGGACGCCGCGACGCTGTTGCCCGGAGCAGTTGACGGCGGGATGTCAACGCCGATCCTGACCACGCATCTATGGCTTGCGACGCTGGTATTCACGCCGTTCGCAATAGCTTTGATCGGTCTTATCTGGACGGGACAGCGCGAGCGTTTGCTCGGTTCGCCGTGGATCGGATGGATCGGAACGATCGGGGCTGTGGCCTATGGTTTGGTAATGTGGCTTGTTTTCATTTTTCAGATAGAAGGTTCCGGAATTCTGTTCCCAATCGCCCATCTCCTGATCCCGTTGTGGTTCATTCTCGCCGGGGTCTGGCCAAGGTGAGACCCGGCTTGTGTGTCCATGCAATATGGCGATGACGACCACACAAGCCTGGAGGCGCGAAACAGCTATAGGGCCATATTTCAACCGAACACACAAGCTCCGGGGGAGCGAAATGTTGTTGGTCTGGTTGGGGTTAGTTTCGCTTCAATACAGGACTCGCCTCTGCGTTCTCTTCTACAAACATTTCGCTCCTGCGGAGCCGCTTTGAATAGGAATGAATGAGTTTTAGGGCATCCACTTTTTATGGCTTGCCTTCGAGAAAAGCCTTCAAACGTCGGGATCGAGACGGATGCCGCAGCTTTCGCAGGGCCTTTGCTTCGATTTGGCGTATGCGTTCGCGAGTGACGGCGAAGTGCTGGCCGACCTCTTCGAGCGTGTGCTCGCTGCCGGTGTTGCCGAGGCCGAAACGCATCTTGATCACCTTTTCTTCACGCGGCGTCAGCGTCGCGAGAACTTCGTCGGTGATCTCGCGCAGGTTCGAGAACGTTACGCTCTCGGCGGGATTCAGTATGGATTTGTCCTCGATAAAATCGCCGAGGTGCGAATCCTCCTCTTCGCCGATCGGCGTTTCAAGCGAGATCGGCTCTTGAGCGATCTTCAACACCTTTCGCACTTTCGAAACCGGAATGTCCATTCGCTTGGCGATCTCTTCGCTTGTAGGTTCACGGCCCAGTTCCTGTACAAGGAGCCGCGACGTGCGAATGAGCTTGTTGATGGTCTCGATCATATGCACGGGAATGCGGATCGTGCGGGCTTGATCGGCGATCGCACGCGTGATCGCCTGACGGATCCACCACGTTGCGTAGGTCGAGAATTTATAGCCGCGACGCCACTCGAACTTATCGACGGCCTTCATCAGGCCGATGTTGCCTTCCTGGATCAGATCAAGGAATTGCAGGCCGCGGTTCGTGTACTTCTTTGCAATCGATACAACGAGACGCAGGTTCGCTTCGACAAGTTCACGCTTTGCCTTGTTCGTCTCGAACTCGCCGACGCTGATGGTCTGGTATGAACGCTTTATTTCGACCGTCGGTAGGTGGTACTTCTCCTCGATCTCGGCCAGTACCTTTTTCGCGTCATTTACCTTTGCATTTAACTCTCGCTTTTCAGGTGCAGGCGGCTTTTTCGCCAACTTGTCCTTCGAGCGCTTGATGATTCGCTCGGCCTTCTGGATCTCGTCGACCACCTTGCGGATGGCCCCGATCAGGAGCTGCATCGAATGCTCGGTCAGGTTTAAATTCTTGACCTCCTGCGCGACCTCAAGCCGCAACCTGGCCGTTTGCCGCGTTAGCCTCAAGAGCTTTTTCGGCTTCTTTCCTTTTACGGTCGGTTTCGCGATCGCTTGTTCCTTCCGAAGAGCGTTCCAAGATTTCAAAGCCAGCGCGTACAAGCGGCTGATATTTTCGATGCCTTCCAGCGTCCAGCGAAGATATTCCTCTGCCTTGTCCTCTTCAATCGAGATCTCGGCCTGCTCAGAGAACGCGACCGTTTCGCGGATGCTCGCCTTACCGGCGGTGAGGTCTTCGCCGATCTTCAAAAGCCGTTCGATCGCGATGGGTGAACGGGAAATGGCCTTGCGGGTCTTGATTTGCCCGCGTTCGATACGTTTCGCGATAGCGACTTCGCCTTCCCGCGTAAGCAGCGGCACGATCCCCATTTCGCGCAGGTAAAGGCGAACAGGATCATTCGATTTGTCGAGGGCGCCGGCCGAAAGGTCGAGGTCGATGTCGTCCTCGTCCTCTTCTTCTGACGATTCGTCATCCAAGGCAAGCTGCGAGGCTCGCTCCAGCAACTGAGCGTCCGTTTCAGCGACCGAGATGTTGGCGCCTTCAAGGCGGTCCAGGACGTCTTCAAGATCGTCCGCGGTCATCATATTTTCGGGTATCTCGCGGTGGAGTTCGTCAAGGCTTAAGAATTTCTTTCGTTTGCCCAATGCGACCAGCCGGTCCATCAGGTCTTCTTTTTCGTCGTAGTCAGGCATAATTTCCCGGGAGCTTGGATGTTTTCGGGTTGAAATCGTTGTTTTGAATCGCACCAGATATATACGTTCTTAGACCCGATTTCGTTCAAAAACCGGCCTATTCAATCGAAATCTCAAAGTATATCAGGTTTGACGGATTTTGCTAACCATTGACTGCATCATTTTGGACAATTCTAGCTGTTCCGCGACCAATTGGTTGACGAGTCCAGAATTATTCGATTGTTCGGCGGCAATGAGTTGCTGGCTGACCTCGTGGATGTGGTTTTGGATCGCCATCGAGCGCAGCGACAGCACGCAGTTTTCTGCCTCGTGCAGTACTTCGTCGATGACCTCGCCGTTGGCACGTTTTGCTTCGCCCATCATCAGAAGCGGGACGAAGTCCATTGCGAGTTCGTCATCCGGTAGGCGTTGGATGAGGTTTTCAAGGGTCAGTTCAAAGCCGTTCTCGTCAATTGAGTACATCGCGCGGAAAACCGGGGCCGTGGAAAGATTTTCGTAATCGCTTTCTTCAAGGGCGGGCAGGATAACGCGGCGAAGCTCTGGATCGTGGGCGAGGAGCTCAAGCAAATGCTGCTCGGCAAGGGTGATCTTCATCCGAGCGGCCTTTCGCGCATTTCTTCGTAGAATTTCTGAATCTGTCGCTTGGCCGCTTTTTACTGTATGCCAGAGTTCGCGTTTGAGCCCGTCATCGTCGATCCGGAAGAATTCGGCCGACTGGTCAAAGCTCTCGCGTTTCTGTATCGGGTTTTTGATGGCCGAGAGAACAGGCAACACTTCCTCGATGGCTTCAGCCTTTTGCTTTGGATTTGAAACCGAGCGTCCCTTCATCGCCGAATCGAGCGTGAAGGTGAGGAACGGGACGGCCTGGCCCCGGGCTTTGTTGTAGGCTTCAGCACCCTTGGCACGGACAAAATCGTCAGGGTCCTGCCCGTCAGGAAGAATGAGCACCTTTAGTTCGAGATCGTTCGGAAGGAGTTCCTCGATGGCACGTCGGGCGGCCTTGATGCCGGCTGCATCGCCGTCGTAATTGATAACTACTTTTTTCGTAAAACGGCTGAGTAATCTCGACTGCTCGGACGTGAACGCAGTGCCGAGACTGGCCGCGACATTTGTAATGCCGAATTGATAAAGCGCTATCAGGTCGAGATAGCCTTCGACGAGTATCGCGAATTTCTTCTGCCTGATCGCTTCTTTCGATTGAAAAAGGCCGTAAAGGTGCTGGCCTTTCACATAAGCCGCCGTCTCCGGCGAATTCAGATATTTCGGCTGGTCGTCGCCCATCGCACGGGCGCCGAACGCGACAGGCCGCCCGTTCACGTCGAGGACCGGAAACATTATTCGTCCCCGAAAACGGTCGAAGATGCGGCCTTTTTCATCGTTCACTGAAACCAGCCCGCTCTGCTCGATCAGCGTTTCATCCGCGCCGGCCTCTTTGAGATGATTCAGAAGCGAATCCCACGAATCCGGCGAATAACCAATGCGAAATTGCCTTGCGACCTCGTCCGATATCCCGCGTTCTTCAAGATACTTTCGAGCCGCCTTGGCCTTTTTACTTTTGCCGGACAACTCCTTTTCCCAAAATTCGAGGGCAAGCGTGTTGAGTTCGATCACCTGATCCGATAGCTGTTTTTTCTCTTCACGCCGCTGCTTGCTTTGCTGAAACTGCCTGTCATCGATCGGTTCGGGCAGGGGCACGCCGGAAAGCTCGGCCACACGCTCGACAGCCTCAGGAAAGTTCAGGCCTTCCATCTCCATCAAAAAATTGAATGCCGTCCCGCCTTTTCCGCAGCCAAAACACTTGTAAAACCCTTTGACCGGATTAACCGAAAACGAAGGCGTCTTCTCCTGATGGAACGGACAGCACGCCATCCAATTCGCACCCTTCTTCTTGAGCGGCGCATACGGCTCGATTATCCGCACCAGATCGGCCCGGTTTTTGAGTTCGTCGATGAAGAATTGGTCGTAGAGCATTCTGTGGGTTTTATCAGAAATTACAGCCGCGCCCGGCTATTGATACAACCCTAGAGTTTCATTTCAACAATTGTAGCACCGTTTCCTCCCTGGTCGGGTGGGGCGAATGCGAAGCTTTTGACGAGGTCGTGATCCTTCAGAGTGTGGTGGACGAAGTTCTTCAACGCGCCTGTGCCGAAGCCGTGGATGATGCGGATGCGTGGCAGCGAAGCGAGATAGGCTTCGTCGATAAAGCGGTCGAGTTCGTATTCGGCCTCGGCGGTGGTTTTGCCGATGAGGTTGAGTTCGGAAGCAGCGTCGGGCGAGTCGATGGGTTTGTGCACTGGGTTACGGCCGGTGCCGGGAGAACCGGCATTGCGGGGAGACCCAGTCGCTACCGTTCCCGGTTCTGACGGGGCGGCACGCAGGTCAGAGATCTTCTCACGAAGGCGCATGCCGCCGACAAGGACTTCGGCTACTTCTTTGTCGATTTTTTCGACCGTGCCAATGTTGCCGAACGACGTGATGACGCGCGAGCCGACCTCAATGGCCAGCGGCCCGTCGGGCACACTCCCTACCGGTCGTGTTACTGCCTGTGCTGCGTTGCCTCCTTTGGCCGCGGTGCCTTGGACTTTGGACACTACCGCCCGGTTGAGTTCGGCCTTGCGGGCGGAGCGTTCTTTTTCGAGCTTATTCTTCAACGCCTTATCTTCGAGCGTGTTTATGAACGCCTTCGATTGGCGCTCGAACGAATCGACCGTTTCGGCGAGTGTCTGCTCGAATTCCTTTTGCCGGGCCTTTTCCTTCTTGCCGGCTTCGATCTCGAGCATGGCGTATTTCACAGCCACGGCCTCGCGTTCTTCCTCGAGTGCGATGCGGAGGTCTTCGGCCTGTTTGGTTTCGGTCTGGAGTTTTAGCAAATATGCCTCGGCGTCCTGGGCGGAAATATCAAGATTCTCTCTCGCGTTCTCGATCACCTCCGGCTTGATCCCGAATCGGCTTGCGATCTGGATGCCAGATGACGCCCCGGCCAGGCCGGTAAGAAGTTTGTAGGTTGGCTGAAGTGTTTTCTCGTCGAACTCGACAGAGGCATTGATCACGTTCGGATCATTTGCGGCATAGATCTTCAGGCCGCGGTAATGTGTTGAAGCCATCACGTGCGCTCCGCAGGTCCGTCGAAAATGATCGACGATAGCCACGCCGAGCGCGGAACCTTCTTCCGGGTCGGTGCCGGTTCCGGCTTCGTCGAGCAGTACCAACGAAGGTGCGACACAATCGAACATCATGATGGCGATGTTCGACATATGCGAACTAAACGTCGAAAGATTTGCCGAAAGCGATTGATGATCGCCGATGTCCGCCAGAACCGAGCGATAGAAGGGAACTCGAGCAAGTTTTGCCGGGACCGGAAGCCCTGAGATCGCCATCAGACTGAGCAGGCCCGCGGTTTTCAGGACGACCGTTTTGCCGCCTGCGTTGGCGCCGGAGATGATCATAACCGAACGCTCCGACGTAAGCGTAAAACTGGAAGGAACTATCTCACGTGTCGGCGCGGTCTCGGTGTCATGGGGCACACTCCCTACCGGTCGTGTTACTGCCTCTACATTCTGCCGCAGATTTTCCTCCAGCAACGGATGGCGGGCGTCGATGAGTTCGAGGGTGTTGTCGGCCGAGATCTCGGGAACGACCGCGCTGAATTTTCGGGCAAATTCAACTTTCGCTTTAATGAGATCGAGCTCGGCCACGGCATCGACGGCGGCTTCGACTGCCGGGAGTTGTTCGCGAAGCTGTTCCGTCAGGTCGAACAAGATCTTTGCAACCTCTCGTTCCTCTTTCCCCTTTAGATTTTGAAGCTCATTGTTTGCTTCGATAGCCTCAAGCGGTTCGACAAAAACGGTTGCGCCGCTCGACGAAAAACCGTGTGCGACGCCGCCTACCTTGCCGCGAAAATCGGCCTTTACGGGAATGACGAAGCGGTCGTTCCGCATTGTGACGATCTCGTCCTGGATGGCATCACCGGACGCCCTCATTACCGATTCGAGCGATCTTGTCAGTTTCGCGCGTTGGTTAGTTATCTCTCGGCGGATGCGAGCAAGTTCGGGCGACGCGCTGTCGTCGATGTCGCCGCCGGGCAGTAGTTTTTTGTTTATCTTGTCGAGAGCCGTGAGCAGCGTTGGCGGGATCGATTCGATCTTTGACCACAATGTTGGAGCAACTTCCTTTTCCGGCTGTATCGATGAACGTGCGAACAATGCCTGATTACATACGCGAGCAAGTTCGAGCAAGAGAATTGGCTCAAGCGTAGCATTCTTGATCCGAAGAACAGCAACGGCATCGGTCGGGTCCTGGAGCCCGCTGAACGACCACGAAACCTGCTTTTCCTCGTTAAGAAGGATCGTTTCAGAGATCGCCGCAAGATCGGAATCGAGTTCCCGGCGGTTCGTTCTTGGGCGCAGCTTTGCAAAGAGTTCAACGCCCATCGGCGTCTGCGCATTGCGGCTGACAAGCTCAAGGAGCCGTTCGTATTCCAGTGTATCCAAAGAAAAACTCATCAATACTCAATTACTAATTACTAATTCGCGAATTAATAATTATTGATCGACAATGACTTTCAGCCTAAGAATCTTGCTCTGATCTCGGGCGTGGGCATCATGCAGGCGTCCTGTTTGCCGAAAAGCCGGTAGCGGTATCTCGCAAAGAGCTGATAGAAAACGTCTCGGATCGGCTTCGGGACGACGATAAACGCATACGCGATCGACCAAAGCCCGTCCAGCTTGCGGGCGATCCGCAGTGCGGCAGAAGAATAGGTGTGGACCTTGTCGTCCTCCACGACGATCAGCGAATCCGTTTTGGACGTATCGATGCCGTGCTTTTCCGCCAAGTCCCGGCCAAATTCCGACTGTAAAGGTGCAAATTTGAAGAAGTTCGCTTTGTCGCGTTCTATAACAAAGTTCACGGCTCCGTTGCAGAAGTTACAAACACCGTCGAAAAGGACTATCGCTCCCATACCTGGAAATTCTACCGCAAGAACCGGATAGATTTCAGTTGTGCTGAAGAATAAACTGATGCATATGAATGAGGACATCTTTTGGCAGGCAGTAACAACGAATGATGCAAGATTCGACGGTGCTTTCTTCCTCGGTGTGAGAACGACAGGGATATATTGCAAGCCGTCATGCCGGGCCCGGACGCCGAAGCGCGAGAATGTTGTATTTTTTGCGACATGGGCCGATGCGGAGCGATCGGGCCTGAGGGCATGTTTGCGGTGCAAACCGCGCGAAGCCGATCGGCTCGATCCTCACATCGAAAAGATGCTCAAGGCCTGTGAGTTGCTGGAATCGGATGATGTGAATAGGTTGGACGACTTGGCCGCGGAGGTCGGCTTGAGTCCTTATCACCTGCAGCGGAGTTTCAAAGAGATCATCGGCATCTCGCCAAGAAAATATGCGGAGGCAAGAAGGATGGAGCGGTTCAAAACGGAATTGAGGCAGCGTGGCGATGTTACGATGGCGATGTACGAAGCGGGATTCGGTTCCAGCAGCCGTTTATATGAGAAGGCGTCCGCCGGCATGGGCATGACCCCGGCAGCGTATAAGAAAGGCGGTCACGGAGTGACGATAAATTTCACGATCACCGATTGTGAACTAGGCCGAATCCTGGTTGCAAGGACGATCAAGGGCCTCTGCAGTGTTGCCTTCGCCGATGACGACCAGAGTCTTGAGGCTGACCTGCGTAACGAATATCCGAACGCTGAGATCGTAAAAGACGCAAGAGTATTGAAGGGCTTTGTCGATGAGATCCTCAAGCATCTCGCGGGCGACAAGAGACGGCTCGACCTGCCGCTGGACATTCAGGCGACCGCCTTCCAGATGCGCGTTTGGGAGCTTCTCCGAAAGATCCCGTACGGTGAAACCGTTACCTACAGCCAGATCGCCGAGAAGCTTGGCGACGTGAAAAAGGTGCGGGCTGTGGCGCAGGCGTGCGCGAGCAATCGTGTGGCGGTCGTCATTCCATGTCACCGGGTGATCGGAAAGAACGGAAATCTATCCGGCTACAAGTGGGGGATCGAACGCAAGCAAAAACTCCTGGCGGCGGAGGGCAAATAGGCAACGCGGACATCAAACCTCGTCAATATCGGCCAGCTCAAGGCGGGTTATTCTGGTGCGACCAGCCCCGCTTTTGTAAGTTTTTGTAAATTCTCACCCTTTACCCGAACCCGGCTTTGCTTTTTTCGGCTTTTCAATTATGCTCTTGCGTATCAAAAGCTCGTAACAATTTGATCTTTCGGCTTTCCTTTCATTTTCGTATATGAAACTGAAACTATTTCTGTTCGCTGCGTCAGCGATCGGCTCGGTTTTTACCCTTGCTGCGTTTGGACAATCTTACGCGATCACGAACGCTCGGATCGTTACCGTTTCGGGCGGAACGATCGAGCGCGGCACGGTGGTCATTCGGGATGGGCTCATCGAGGCGTCAGGTGCTGGCGTAACGGCTCCGGCCGATGCTCAGGTGTTTGACGGAACTGGCCTAACGGTCTATCCGGGCTTCATCGATACGCTCACCAACCTTGGCATTGCGCCGCGGCCGACTCCGAGCCCGGGCGGTGCGGGAGGCTTCGGCCAGGCTGCGGCAGCCGCTGCAACCGCAAATCCTTCGAATTCGAATTATCCGACCGGCCTGCGTCCTGAAGAAATGACCCTCGATGAGGTTCGTGCAGGCGACGCTCAGTTCGAAGCGAACCGAAATGCGGGATTTACCACGGCCTTGACGGTCGGCCGAACCGGGATATTCAATGGCCAGTCGGCGTTGATAGATCTTGCCGGCCATTCGGTTTCGGCAATGACGGTTAAGAATCCGGTCGCCCTTCACATCACGTTTGCGACCATTCCTGGCCAATATCCGGGTTCGCTGCTTGGCACGTTCTCTGCTTTGAGGCAGATGTTCAATGATGCGAAGCGTCAGCAGGAGATCGAAAAACTCTATGCCGCGAACCCGCGCGGGATGAAACGTCCTGAGGCGGACAAGTCGCTTGAAGCCTTGATCCCCGCGTTGGACCGGCGGGTGCCCGTAGTGTTTACGGCAAATCGCTCAAACGAGATCGTGCGTGCGCTTGACCTCGCGAGGGAGTACAACCTGCGAGCGATAATTGCCGGCGGCCAGCAGGCCGACAAGTTCATCGACAGGCTTAGGTCGCAGGATGTTGCCGTACTATTTTCGCTGAACTTCCCGAAACGAACTGCCTCGGCCTCGGCTGACGCGGACCCTGAGCCAATGGAAATGCTCCGATTCAGGGCTGATGTCCCGAAGGTAGCCGGGAAACTTGCGGCGGCGGGAGTGAGGTTCGCATTTCAGGGAGGCGGAGCGAGCAACGTTAACGATCTGTTGGCCAATGTTTCCAAAGCCACACAAAACGGCCTTTCGAAGGACGCCGCGGTACGGGCACTGACGCTTGGAGCCGCCGAGATCTTTGGGGTCGCCGATCGGATCGGGACGATTGAGCCGGGGAAGATCGCAAATCTTACGGTTGTTCGCGGTGATCTTTTCGGAACGCAGAAGGCTATCACTCATGTGTTTGTTGACGGGGTGGTATTCGAGCCAAAAGCACCGGCCCAGAACCCGCGCGGCCCACGGAACGGCCCGCAAACGGCTGGACCACGTGGAGGCGACGCACAGTCGGTGAGCTCGGGCGTTGTCGGGACCTACGCGATCGCGATCGACATTCCCGGCCAACCGTTGAGCGGAACACTGACGATCGCGCAGCAGGGAGCGGCCCTTTCCGGCACGATGACAACTGAGATCGGGACCGGAGCATTAAGTGACGGACAGCTTTCCGGCAACAACGTCACTTTCTCGGGGTCGGTGAACTACGGCGGGCAAACGATCCCGTTCACGATCAAGGGAACGATCGCCGGCACCCGTTTCACGGGCACTATCGATTCGTCGCAGGGCTCTTTTCCGATAAGTGGAACGCGCAATCCCTAGATGGGGCCGCGCGGGCGAGATCCTTCAAAATAGGCAATGTTTATGAAACGAATGATCGCATTTCTGTTGGTTTCAGTCCTTCTTTCGGTTGTGACGCCAGTTACGGCGCAGACGCCGGGCGAGGTTCTGATAAAGAATGGTACGGTGATGACCGCGGCCCGCGGTACTCTTGCGGGAACTGACATTCTGATCCGAGGCGGAAAGATCGTCCAGATCGGCAAAGGGCTCGCGGCGGGTGCGGGAGCAAAAGTGATCGACGCAAGCGGCAAGTTCATCACGCCGGGCATCATCGACGCGCACTCGCATTCGATGCTTTCGGCCATCAATGAAGGCTCGCTCGCCGTGACTTCGATGACGCGTGTCCGCGACGTTCTTGATCCGAATGACATAGCGATCTATCGGGCCCTTGCGGGAGGTGTTACGTCCGCCAACCTCTTGCACGGATCGGCAAATCCGATAGGCGGGCAGAGTCTCACCGTAAAGTTCAAGTGGGGCCGTCCCGCGGCGGATTATCCGATCCCTGACGCGATGCCCGGCATCAAGTTCGCACTGGGCGAGAACGTAAAGCGGTCAAATTTTCAGCCGCAGGCCGGACAGCAGCCCCGCTACCCGCGGACACGAATGGGCACGATGGAAACCATCCGCGACGCTTTCCGCCGGGCGCGCGATTATAAGCAGGCCTGGGACGACTATCGTGCAAAAAAGACGAAGGTTCCGCCTCGCGTAGATGAGCAGCTTCAGCCCTTGGTCGAGGTGCTTGAAGGAAAGCGGCTCGTTCACTGTCACGGTTACCGCTCAGATGAACACCTGAACCTGCTGCGAATGGCTGAAGAGTTCGGTTTTCGGATCGGAACACTGCAGCACGGCCTTGAGGCTTACAAGATCGCTCCTGAGATAGCGAAACACGGTGCGGGCGTCTCTACATTCACGGATTTCTGGAGCTATAAGCTAGAGGCCTACGACGCCATCCCATACAACGCCTACATACTTTGGAAGAATGGGGTTGTTGTCTCGATCAATTCGGATGATGACGAACGCATGCGTCGTCTTAACCTTGATGCTGCGAAGATAATGAAATACGGCGGCGTTCCCGAACAGGACGCGCTGCAAATGATCACGCTTAATCCGGCCAAACAACTTCGCATTGATAAGCGC
>WBZY01000524.1_pt1 | contig 28321 bp, 24 predicted proteins | sample 5204191 | NCBI WGS metagenome assembly WBZY01 (sample SAMN12344363, study PRJNA552823) | activated sludge metagenome | biome: Activated sludge suspended growth; feature: Anammox Sidestream; material: Wastewater; isolation source: activated sludge from anammox sidestream of wastewater treatment...
CGTGTCGAATACCTATACGATCAATGACCTGTATGGCTCGCGGGTTACTGCCAAAGGTACGGGCGTGCTATTAAATGATGAAATGGATGACTTTGCGGCCCAACCAGGCAAGCCGAACATGTTCGGCCTCGTCCAGGGTGAGCGAAACAAGGTGGAAGGCGGTAAGCGGCCGCTTTCATCAATGACGCCAACGATCGTATTAAGAAAGGACGGATCGCCTTGGTTTGCCGTCGGAGCCCGAGGCGGACCAAGGATCATATCCGCAGTAGTACAAAGCGTTATCAATGTGATCGATTTCGATATGGATATCCAGGAAGCTATCGACGCGCCGCGGATCCATCATCAATGGCTGCCGGATCAGATATTCTACGAGCGGTTCGGAATCTCAGCGGACACGATGAATGTTCTCAAATCGTTCGGCCATTCCTTTGTTGATCGGCCCGGAAACATTGCGTCGGCGACGGGTATTATGATCGGTCCGGACGGAGTACGTCTCGGGGCGATCGATTCGAGAAGTGACGGTGCGGCTATCGGGTATTAGCAGCGGCGTGACGGTCAAACCGGTCCTTTTTGCCTAAGTCTCCTCCTCTCTGGCGAGAAGTTTTGTTGTACTATCGGTCACACTTGCAGGCACGGAGAGGTCGTTCGTATCTTTCCACGCACCCACTCCCGGAGCAGTGTAGACCGCTGCTGGGATCGAGCCTGCCGACGGCAATTCACCCGGGCTGTTTTTCGCACCCAATTGATCGTTCGAATGGGCCGGAGATCCTTCGTCCAAAAGTAGCGGGCTGTTTGCGGTCGATTCGAACATTAGTGCATATACGATGCGCAGAATTCCGCCAACAACAAGCACGATCGAGGAAATGGCCGCAAGAAATGGTTCGGTCCGGGTAATGGCGTGGAAGACCGATACAAGCGGGACGATCAAGAGCGTCAGGAGAAAGATAAAGATGCCTTGCTTGACCCCACGTTTACGCGGCGAATCCTTTGATGCCGAACTAACTGTGTGGTCGGGAATCTTTCCATTATTTGCTATCAAGGCAGAAACGCCGGTCATCAAAAAACCGCATCTAGAGCAGTAGCGGATCTCATCCGAGGCTTTTAATTGTCCGCATTTTGGGCAGTGCATTTCACCTACATCTCATCCTGCTTCAGCAACTTGGTCGTATTCTCGATCACGCTGCCTCGCTCAGCAAGCTCACCGGTTTCCGGGGTCCGCCATGCCCCTTGCGGGGCGGTATAGAATCCAGCGGGTTGCGACTGTTCGGGCGGCAGAGCAGGGATGCCGGGGTTGGGCAGTCCGGCCGGTTGAGCGACGTTCCTAAGAGCTTTCACGCGTGCGGTGCCTCGGGATGACGGCAGGATTATAAGCGAGCCGACCAATATCGCGAAAGAGCCAAAAAATCCCGTCGCAACGCAGATCTCCGGAAGCGGGTCAGCATCGAGGATCTCCCACATGACCGCAAAGAAGAGGAATGCGATGAGCCAAAGAAAAGCTACGCCGACACCGTTCTTTTTGTTGAAGAACGTGCGTTTTTGTTCGATCGAGGCCAACTGGGGCAACACTCCGCCGTGGTTGATCAACTCGGCGACGAGTTCGAGTTGGAAGCCGCATTTCGAGCAGAATTTTGTTTCACTTGAAATTTGTTGTTGGCCGCACCGGGGACAATGCATCGGATCTCCTGGGTCAAAGACAAATCAGATTCGCCACGACTTCGAAACAAACGAATTCTTGCACGAAAAAGTTCGCAATGCAAAGTATTTGTCCGTTCAATGAAAGGCCGGTGAGTTCAAGCCGTGAAGTTGCGAAATGGCGAACGCGCGGCCCTGCAGGTGCTCAGCGTGGGCCAAGGTTGCGAGAAGGAGATCGAAGATCGTCATGAGTTTTTCAGGGGCTGGGATCTGTTTCATCAGATCAGCATCATTCGCGAGCGAAGCAAACCCGCGCGTTCGTGTCGCCTCGACCTCGAAAAAGTACTCGGCGATCTTAGCATTCGTCGAGAGTTCTTCTGGCAGCGTCCATTCGAACGGGTCATCCCAAAGCCGCGCGGTTATGCCGCCAAAGGTTTGCTCAACCGCCGCCGCTGAGCGAAGGATGGACGCGCCGAATGAACCAACGGCAAAGGGCCCGGGCGGCTTGAACAAAAGTTGTTCCGGCATTGCCGCGACGGCTGCGATCGACCGTTCGTGAAGTGAACGGAATCTCAGGTCAAAAAAGTCCTTCTGACGGCTCGCAAATGGTTCGGACAACACAGGTTAAAATGATACTTCCGTCCGCTTGCGATTGTCATCCGAACCGCTAGCGTTTTAGGATCTTGCGGTCATTCTCAAGGATACCGAGCCCATAGTTTTTCCCATTCCAATTGACACCTGTACCGACACGGCCCTTTACGCCGATGCGGGCACCTTTACTTGGCACTGAATCACGCGTGATTATCCAGATCGAACCCGTACCGTCATCGATCTTGAACGCGCCTCCGCGGACCGATGTTCCGGGGACCGTGACGCCGTAACTGTCCTTTACCGTGCCAGCGACAACCACTTCTTTCTCCGAATATCGCGACGGATCTGCCTCGATATCTTCGATCGACACCCGTTTTGGACAGGCAGCGAGGAAGACGACCGAAGCCATCAGACACAAGCCGAGCAACAAAGATCTTGTATTCATTCAATCACCCCTTTTTTTAACGTGAAGAATGGGAAGAGTTTCACCTCTCAACAGATTCATTTTGTTATCGAAAGTTTGCCAAAAAATTCGCTTTCTGCGATTCTTAACCCACTCGCTCGACATAGTTTATCGCCGGAGGCCGATCGCCGTCGGTCAATGGGTTCATATGTGGCCTTCTTCAGACAGGTTTGCGATCATATCCAGCCGCGAGGCCGAGTGCTGGGACCCGAAAAAAGCGCACGGTGCGTGTGAATGGTGGTACTTCGATGCGCTCTCAGATGACGGATCAGAAGCGGTATCGATCGTATTTCTCGATAATTTCACTTACAGCCCCGACGTTGGTGCGATGCGTAACGACAGAACGCCCCTGTCTTTGTCCGATCTCCGGCCAGCCGTTTCCTTTACCTATTTTTCTGGTGGGAAGGCCGTGTATCAAGCGAAGGAAGAGGTCCCGGGAAGGGAATTTTTTGCGAGCGAGACCGAACCGAGGTGCCGGATAGGACAGAGCGGCTTTCGATATGAATCGGCCCCGTATGGTTCTGGATATCTGGTTTCGGTGGACCTCGTCCTGCCAGATGGGGAACAGCTTAGAGCGAATCTTGAATGGCTCGCGATCGATTCGGACCTCGACCCAACCTTGAGAGAGATGAAGAAAGGCGGGCATTGGTGGAATATCGCCGCGCCGAGATGTGACGTCAGTGGCCGAATAACGGTTGAGAACAAGCAAGGTCAGACTCAGACGGTTAGAAGTTTTCGTGGCACCGGTTATCACGATCATAGCCGCGATGATAGATGGCTTTTCAGAGCGGTCACGGAATGGAATTGGGGCCGCGCCCATTTTGCGGGCTTGACCGCTGTCTTCTTTGATGTTTCCCAGATCGGTCTGGACTCGGCGCGATCTCATCTTATCTTGATCCGGGACGGTCGAGTCCAATTGCTCCAAGCGGAGAACTCCAACGGAGCGTCAAACGGAAATGCCAACCGATACTTCTCCGACTCTGAGGATGCCGATCTGGAGGTAAAGTCGCTAAAGTTGATCGAGTCGAACTTCTATCATCAACGTTTTCTTAGCGAGGTCAGGCTGAAGTTAAATGGCCACGAACATGCCGCGAGCGGAATAACCGAAGCAATAAAACCGCGCGACCTTAGATACAGGTGGCTCAACTGGCTCAATGAACTGCGAGCACGGAGTTAATTTGCGCGTTCAGCCGCTCCGGCGTTTCCTTGACCTCTATATGCAGCCCTTTTAAACTAATAGGTTAAACTTGCACCAGGTGGTAGCCCTATGAGACACAATCTTTTCAATTCGCGTCAAACATTCGCAACCGGCTCGGGACAGGAAGGCGTATTCTATTCGCTTCCGCAGCTTGCCGAGGAAGGCCTCGGGAACATATCTCGGTTGCCGGTCTCGATCAGGATCGTTCTCGAATCAGTTTTGAGGAACTTCGATGGCGGTAAGAAGGTGACCGAGACGAACATACGGGAATTAGCTGGCTGGCAAGCGGTACACGATCGGACAGAGGAGATCCCATTTGTCGTTGCGCGTGTGGTTTTGCAGGACTTTACCGGCGTCCCACTGCTTGTTGATCTTGCCGCAATGCGATCCGCTGTCCAACGGATGGGCAAGGACCCGGGGCTAATTGAACCCCTTGTACCGGTTGATCTTGTCATTGATCATTCCGTCCAGGTTGATTTTGCGGGAAGCGAGGCAGCGTACTTGCGAAATACTGAGATGGAGTTTCGACGAAACGAGCAGCGCTATCGATTCCTGAAGTGGGGAACCCAGGCATTTAATGGATTCAGGGTGATCCCGCCGGGGATAGGCATCGTTCACCAGGTGAACCTTGAATACCTTGCCAAGGGCGTGTTTGAACGCGATGGGGTCTATTTTCCGGATACATTGGTCGGTACCGATTCTCATACGACAATGATCAACGGCCTAGGCATTGTCGGTTGGGGCGTAGGCGGGATCGAAGCTGAGGCAGGAATGCTCGGACAACCGGTATATTTTCTAACGCCGGATGTCGTCGGTGTCCACTTGACGGGTGAACTGCCGCAGGGTGCGACCGCCACGGACCTGGTACTGCGTATCACCGAAATGCTCCGAAAGGCGAATGTGGTAGGGAAATTCGTTGAATACTTTGGCAAAGGAGCGGCGGCCCTGAACGCCACTGATCGTGCAACGATCGCAAATATGGCGCCGGAATATGGTGCGACCATGGGCTTCTTTCCGGTTGACGAAAAGACCCTCGATTATTTTCGCGCGACCGGTAGAAGCGACGAGCACATCGACACGATCCGCAACTACTATTCGGCGCAAGGTATGTTCGGTATTCCCAAGGACGGCGAAGTCGATTACTCGGTAGTATATGATCTCGATCTCGCAACGGTAGTGCCCGCGGTTGCCGGCCCCAAACGCCCTCAGGACCGCATCGACCTGCCGGATCTCGACGATCGCTTTGTTGAGCTCTTCACTAAACCGGTAGCAGAAGGTGGTTATGGCAAGGACGCGGCCGATCTTGGAATGCGCTATTCCGTGACTATGTGTGATGACGCGGTTCCCGTTGTCTCTGGCGGCGGCGAACAAAGCCCGAGGTCGATACCGCTTCCCGTCGTGGGCAACGTAAGCGAAGAGGACACGAACATCACCACAGAGGTCGAGATGATCAACAATCGGCCGACACCCAACCGTGTGGCGACCGATGTCGAACATTGTGACCCGGCCAGCGTTGCGATCGGCAATGGAGATGTGCTGATCGCGGCTATTACGTCGTGTACGAATACTTCAAATCCGGCAGTCATGATCGCGGCCGGGATCGTGGCCAAAAAGGCAGTCGAAAAGGGCTTGACGATCCCGAAATACGTTAAGACCTCGCTTGCTCCGGGTTCACGTGTCGTCACAGAGTACCTCGAGAAGACAGGCCTTCAGCAATATCTGGATGAGATCGGCTTTAATCTGGTCGGATATGGATGTACGACGTGCATCGGCAATTCCGGCCCGCTCGACGCATCGATAGAGGACGAGGTGGTCAGCAAGGATATCATCGCCGCGTCGGTGCTCTCCGGCAATCGCAATTTCGAGGCCCGGGTCCATCAAAATATAAAGGCCAATTTCCTTATGTCGCCGCCGCTAGTGGTGGCTTTTGCCCTTGCCGGAACGGTGTTGAGGGACCTGTATGAACAACCGATCGGCCGCGACATGGACGGTAATGAAGTGTTCCTAAAGGATATCTGGGCGTCGCTGGACGAGGTCAGGGAATATCTCGAAAAGGCCTTTGACCCGAGCACTTACAAGAGGCTCTATTCCGAGTTTGCCGATAAGAACCCACTTTGGAACGATATCGTCTCCAGCACAGGGCAGGTCTATGAATGGGATCCCGAGTCAACGTACATCCAGGAGCCCCCATATTTTAAGGATTTCTCGATGGAAACGGGCCGCTTTTCGGACTTTTCTGATGCAAGGGCACTGGCGATTTTTGGCGATTCGGTCACGACGGACCATATATCCCCTGCCGGTGCGATAAAGGCCACTTCGCCTGCTGGATTGTATCTTCAGGAGAAATGCGTGGAACCGAAGAACTTCAATTCTTACGGATCGCGGCGGGGCAACGATCTCGTTATGCTGCGTGGAACGTTTGCAAACGTGCGAATAAAGAATTTGATGGTTGCACCTGTCGAGGGCGGCACAACCCGTCATCAACCGGACGGTGAAGAGATGTCGATCTATGATGCCGCAATGAAGTACAAGTCATCGGGAACGCCGCTGGTTATCTTCGCAGGCCAGGAATACGGCACGGGCAGTTCACGCGATTGGGCGGCGAAAGGAACGATGTTGATGGGCGTGAACGCCGTTATCGCACAATCGTTCGAACGCATCCACCGCTCAAACCTTGTTGGTATGGGCGTTTTGCCTCTTCAGTTCAAAGATGGCGAGTCAGCGGCAACGCTTGGGTTAGATGGAACTGAGGTATTTGACCTTATAGGGCTTGAGGATACGGAAGTGCGGCCGCGACAACACGTAACATTGAGGATCAAGCGGGCTGACGGCAGATCGCAGGATGTAGGCCTTACTCTGAGGATCGATACGCCGATCGAACTCGAGTATTACAAGGGCGGCGGCATCCTTCAATACGTGCTTCGCCAGCTTTTGTCTCCTCGTACCGAGGCCGCAGAGGCAGCATGATCATCCGGCCTCGCATCCAGAACTGAACCCTCGTTTGGGCCCTGTTCCCCCCATCGGAGGTAAAATTTTTGTTGGAATTGGGGCTTGAAGATAGTAGAGTAGTCGAGAAGTACGTTCCGCTCACACGCGCAGGAGTAAAATCAACAAGAATGAATCGAATCATCACGATCTGTTTGGTCTTCGTCTTTTTTGGGATCACCGCGATGTCGCTGTCAGCACAGCGGTCCCGCGAGCTAAAACCCTCGAAGCCTACCGCGGCGAACCGATTTGCGTCGGTGGCTGCGTACTCTGACGGCGGCGGAGTCATGGTCGTGTGGAACATGGCAGTCGAGAACAACAACGCGGGCTTTTATGTTTATCGGCTCAATAATGGTAGCTACGAGGTCGTTTCGAATGAAATGGTATTGAGCTCGGCCCTGAATGGCGGTTCGGGAAAACCGACAGGTTCGAAATATTACCTTTACGACCCTGATGGATCGCCGAGATCGGTCTATTACGTTCGAAACTACGCTCTCGACGGCGGATCGTCCATATCTCAAACAACGGTGGTTGAGGCTGTTGACAACTTGGAGAAGGCCAGTCCGGCATATGCGTCGGAAATAGCGGCACGGGCAGCGGAATTCAAGAACCGAGGATCCGTCCTTTCTACAAAGCTGGTATATCCGAAACCTTTGGCCCAAGAGGTGATCAACAATCAAATGTCTGCCGACCCGACCACCCATGCTTGGGTCGTTTCTCAGCCCGGGGTAAAGATCGGGATACGGCGTGAGGGCTTTTATCGGGTCACGAAGGCCGAGCTTCAGAATGCCGGCTTCAATGTTAGTGGCGATCCAAGCCTTTGGCAGCTTTATCGTCAGGGCGTTGAACAGGCGATTCTCGTGGGCCCAAATGCGGATTATATCGATTTTTGGGCTAGAGGTGTAGATACGCCAGAAACGGATATGGCAATGTACTTCCTTGTTTCCGGCCCAACAGCCGGCAAGAGGATCGCCACACGGGTGGCTCGCCCGGTCGCCGGGACCGTGACCACACCGAGTTATTCTCAGGTCTTCTTCCAAAAGCAGCGAAAGAACTACCTGAATCAGGTCCTGAATGGAGATGCCGAAAATTATTGGGGAGACGTCGTCACTGCTTCCGCCAATACGACATTCAACTTCACGTTATCCGGCGTTGACCAGGCTTCTGCGACCGCGGAACTCGAGGTGAAGTTTCAGGGATATTCGATATTTCCGGTCGACCAGCATTCCATCCAAGTGACGCTCAACGGCCATTTGCTTCCGGCAACAGCAACAGGAACCGGCCGCCTTCCGTTCTCGAAGCAGTACACGGTCCCAACCTCGTATTTGCTCGAGGGCGCGAACGCTCTCGTTTTCCGCTCGGTGAGTGCCGCTGGTGACCTCAGCCTTATCGATTCGGTAAGCATAGGTTTTGCTCGGAAATTTCTAGCAAGTCAGAACGTCGTTAAGTTTTATACAAGCAACTATCGGCTCTCGAAATTGGAAGGATTTTCGTCCGCGAATATTCGGGTTTTCGATATGACCGCTGAGAATTCCCCGATCCTATGGACGAATTCGTCCATTGTCCAGGAGGGCCCAACATACAGTGTACGGATGCCGGCTGATCGTGGCCGTTCTATGTTCGCGGTCGAGGATTCGGGCCTGCTTCAGGCCGCTTCGATAACGGCAAATGACCCTTCGAGTTTGAAGGTCCAAACAAACGGAGCAAACCTGATAATAATCACGCACAAGAACTGGATGAACGAGGCGCAGGATTGGGCCGATTATCGCCTTGGGCAGGGCTTCCAGGTCAAGGTCGTGGAGGTTTCCGAGATCTATGACGAATTCAACTACGGTGACCTCAGTTCTCTCGCGATACGCGACTTTTTGCAATATGCCGAGTACAACTGGCAACCAGGGCCGGGATATGTGCTTCTGTTGGGCGACGCGTCGTTCGACTCGAGGAATTACCAGGGACTTGGCTATAACAACTTTGTACCGACGCACATTGTGAACACGGTATTCACCGAAACGGGAAGTGACGATTTCTTGGCCGATTTTAATGGTGACGGTCTCGCCGAGATCGCGATCGGACGGATCACGGCGCGAAATGGTCAGGCCGTAACGAATGCCTTGGCTAAGGTAAGTGCGTTCGAGGCAAGTGCCCCGCTCCTTTCGAATCGGGGGGCCCTTTTTGTCTATGACTGCTATGATCCCTTGAACGATTACGACTTTAAGCAGTACAGCACTGCTTTGAAGAATCAGCTTCCGGTAGGGACTCCCGTTACCATGACCGGCCTTTGTGAACCGACAACACCGCCGGCAACACCGCAATCGGTCCTTATCGAGTCACTCAATGTCGGCCGCCTGTTGGTCAATTACTCGGGCCACGGTGCGACCGGGACCTGGACAAGCGCGAATCCATCGTATTTTGACAACAATTCTGTCCCCTTGCTGACCAACGCGAACAATCAGTCGATCTTCACGATGTTGACGTGTTTGAACGGGTATTTCCTGCACGCTTCGAACGTAAGCCTTGCTGAATCTCTTGTTGCGGCGACGAATGGCGGTGGTGTGGCGGCATGGGCCTCAACAGGAGAGACTACGCCTGCCGAACAGAATGCTATGGCAACGAGATTCTATCAACGGGCGAGCTTTGGCTCGATCGAGCGTCTGGGGGATCTTGTCAATGATGCCAAGACCGTCATCTCCGGAGGAAGCGACGTAAGACTTTCATGGGCCTTGATCGGCGACCCGATGCTCAAGGTGCGCAGCGGTTCTTCGGGCGACAAGGCCGGAAAACGTTAACTGGGGACGATCAGAACGGATGAGGATCGATCGATCGGGGCCGACACTCGATCCGCATTCTTTCGGCGTCGGGTTTCCCACCTTCGTGGGCCCTGCCTTCAGTAGGTCTGGGTTCCGGTTATTTCTTTCCAACCAGGCGAATTATCATCTTAGCCTCTTCTCCCTTCCCAGTCAGTGGTGAAAAGTCGTATTTGTCTTTGTCCCTGATATTAGCCTTGTCGCGGATCACCACCTTGAACAGGCCACCGCGCCGCTTGAGTAGGCCTGACCAGGTACCGACCTCATCGATCTTCACAATATCCCGATCGCGAACCTGAAAAGTGTGTTCGTTCGCATCGTCTTCATACCGAATTTGGTTTGCCGAGATATAGAACGAGCCGATACAGCTATAGGAAAAGGTGTAGTCATGAGCGTGCCGAACGCGGAAGACCGCGCTCCCACCCAGGCCGATGGCCTTGCGCATATTTTGTTCCGCCTGTTTGAAATTTCTAAGGCCGTAGAGATACACATAACCGAGCATTTGATAGGCCCTTGACCCGTTTGGCCTGAGCGCTACCGCCTTATTCAAAAGAGCGATGGCCTCATTTGCATTTTTTTCCGATTCGTAGAGATTGATCGCTTTGCTCACGATGCCTTCATAGGTATTCGTATTGTTTAGCTTCACCTTCAAGGAACCTCGGTAGTGCGTACGGACCGCGTCGATCACCTCCGGGCGAGCGCCTGCCGAAACCAATTCCCGTTTTATTTCTTCGGTGAGCCGGAATTCGACACCCTGCTCAATGATTACGCGAACTATCTCGGATGTCTGAAACTGGCGGAGCCTGAGCGTCTTCAGCAAGCCACTTTGCGTAACAGGATCGCCGACGTATCTTCCTTGAGCGGCCGCAAAACCAGCGAGGATCCCAAGAATCGTGACGAAAAGCACAAGGCTGCAGAGTGTTCGGTTGTAGTTCATAGTTCTTCTATTGACGCGTGATATTTAATTGTCTGTCATTAGATCGCGTAGGCGATTCATTCGTTTCTTTGGGGCCGGCTGCCGAGTTGGTTTTGATCGCTCCACCGGCCTTTTCGGTTTTTCATTCGGAGGGGCGACGTTCCTGGATGGGTCCTGCGTAGGTGCGGGAGCTGGGATCCGGATATCAGGTGAGCTGGGGGGGATCACCTGCGGCTGCGATACTGGTTGCTGCCGCAACAATGGACCTGGGCTTGGTTCGATTTGAATCTGCGGTCGAATATTTTCGCTTGGGAGTGTTTCTGGGGGATTTGACCCACCTGATTCACGGCCAATATTCGTCTGATCATTGGCAGAAGGCACATCGCCGATGAAAATGATCGGCGCTATGGCCAACACGACCGAAGCGGCCAAAAATGCTACGCAGGCAGCAACTCCACGAAGGCCGATGGGTGCCGTGAAGATCTGGACCGATTCCCACATCCCCAGAGCGCGCCGAACGATGGCGTTCAGGTCCAAGTTTCCGGGATCAACCGGGGCGGTAGGGGTCCCACTGGACAGGCGGGTCCCTTTCGGTTCCGATGCTGATCTTTGCAGGCTCGCCGGGATCGCCGATCCTGTTTCTCCCGTTGCTTTCCTAAATCGGCCGCCTGTCTCGAGTGTTATGGGCACAGCCACTTTTTGGGCTGCGTTAATCGGTTGATCGTCGGCTATCGATTTCGGAGTCAAAGGTGCGATTCGCTCTGGGGCTGCCGCATGGATCCCCGGTTTGGATGGCCGTGAATTCCTCTGATTCTGGTAGCGGGTGCCGGGGCCGAGGGTTTGGACACGGATGCCAGTGTCGAGTAAGGCGTCTCGAAAATCGCCTGCCGCTTGAAACCGACCATCCGGACCTTTTGAGATCGCCTTCAGGATCGAAGCCTCGATGTCATCGGGTATTTCTGGATTCAGGGACCGCGGCGTAACGGGAGCCATCTCCGTCTGCATTTTCATCAATTCGAAGTCGTTTTCAGATTCGAACGGAAGCCGGCCCGTCAGCAATTCATACAGCATTATGCCAAGGCCGTAAACGTCAGAGCGAGCGTCGGTTTCAGCACCACGGACCTGTTCTGGCGACATGTATTCAAGCGTCCCGATGACGTTACCTTGCCGTGTCATCCGATTTGATCCCAAGAGCCTTGCTATACCAAAATCGAGAACTTTCACCAGGCCGTCCTCTGTGAGGATCATGTTTCCTGGCTTTATGTCACGGTGTACAACGCCCCGGTTGTGAGCATAAGTAATTCCTTCCAGAGCCTGGCAGAAGACCGGAACGGCCTCTTCGACAGGAATCCGGCCTCGGCGGTGAAGCACGCGATCGAGTGTTTCTCCGTTGATGAACTCCAGCACCATGAAAAGGTCGTTTGCCTGGCGGAACATGCTGTAAAGGGTTGCGATATTCGGATGGTTCAGTTTGGCCAGCGTCACGGCCTCAGAACGAAACCTCTCGACAATGTCGTTTTGCGATGCCAGCTCAGGCCGAAGGACCTTGATCGCGACTTCGCGGTCGAGCATCGTATCGACGCCCTTGTAAACCATCCCAACGCCGCCTTCGCCCAACGCCTGAGTGATCTTGTAGTTGCCGACTGTCCGTCCGATCATGGCCTCAATGCTCCTGTTTCACGGGTGATCGGAACATTTCGGCCGTTCGATGGAACGTCAGACGTTGGGACATGGACAAGGGCGGCAGTTACGTTGTCATGGCCGCCGTTATCCTTGGCCCGCTGTATGAGGTTCTCGCCGGCCTCATGAACGTCTCTTGCGTTCATCCAAATATCGCGGATCTCGGTGTCATCAAGCATGTCACACAGGCCGTCGGAGCAGAGCAGGAATTCATCGTTTGGGGCAATGTCCAAGGGTCCCGAAACCTCGACTTCCACATCTGCTTGCGTCCCAACTGCCCGGAGGATGATATTCTTGTCGTCGTGATTCTTGCTTTCTTCCCAGGAAATGATGCCCTGTTTGAACATTTCCATCACTTGCGAATGGTCGATCGTCATCTGCGTCAACTCGCCAAGTCGCAATCGATAAAGGCGGCTATCGCCAACGTGGGCTGCGTAGCCAACGTTATTCACTATCGCAAGGGCGATGACGGTCGTACCCATTCCAAAGTACTGCTCGTCGGAGACCGAGGTGTCGAAGATCACTGAATTTGCAAACTCGACAGCTTGCCGCAAGGCGTCCGAAGCATTGCTAGTTCGGTCCGCATAATAGAATTCTGAAATTAGATCGACGGCCATTTGGCTGGCGATCTCGCCCGACGCATGGCCACCCATCCCGTCGGCGACGATGGTGAGTGTTCCCCGTTGGCCCTGCTGCGCCAAGGTGTTGTCCGGGGCCACGTGTCGGCCGCGGTCCTCATTCGATTCTCGAACGCAGCCGCGATCGGTCAGAACAAAGGCTGTAACACCTTGGTGCGGAATTCCAATTTCTCTCGTTTCAAGCATGTCTAACTCCCATTTTAGTTTGGTGACCTCTTATTCAGTGTGAATGTCCATACCTTCTTGCTTGTTGAAACAGGGCCGTCCACGTCGTCGTAACCAGCCCGGCGAAGCTTCAGCGACACAACCTCCTTCTCACCAAGTTCAAGGTCAAGCGGCGTCTTGCCAAGCTTCCGGCCGTCACGCCATACTTCGGCGCTGCCGCCAACGGCGTCGATGCGCACCTTTCGCGTAGAGATGTTGGGCACGTTTCGCACGGCCGGATTGGAATTTTCCTCGTCGGGCGGCGGACCCTTTGATACGCTGTTGCGTACCGAAAGGTTGGTGGCTCCCGTTACTTCAGGCGATTCCTTTGGGCCACCCAGTGCCCATACAAACGTCGCGATCACCGCGCCTGCGAGAAGGATCAAAGCCACAACGAGCCATGGCTTGCCATACGGTCCGGTCTGTTTCGATGCGAACGAGGCGGAGATCGTCTCCGTGCCGTAGCATTCGGCGAGGGCGCTGCGAACGTCTGTGGCAAGATCCGCTGCAGTTCTGTATCGCTGGGCAACTTCTTTGCTAAGACACTTCCGAACGATCGCTGAAACGGTTCTTGGGATGGCCGGATTGTATGTCTCGGGCATTTCATACCGCCCCTGCGCGATCTGGAAAACGAGGCTTTCGATCCTTTCGCCTTCAAAAGGGAACCTGCCGGTAAGCATCTTGTATAAGAGTACGCCAAGCGCCCAGATATCGGTTTGAGGCGACGCATCTCCTCCTTCGACCTGTTCCGGAGCCAGGTAATTCGGTGTGCCGATCACACCTCCTACCTGTGTCAAGCTCTGGCTGGACGGAGCTTTTGCTATGCCAAAATCGAGCAGCTTAGGTTTCCCGGAAGCGCAGATCTTGATATTGTCCGATTTGATATCGCGGTGCACTATCCCATTCGAATGCACATATGCTATTGTCTCGGCGATAGATTCAAAGAGCTCCAGCGACTCTTCGGTCGAAAATTCCCGCCGTTCGATCGCACCATCTAGGCTCTCACCGTCTACGAACTCCATAAATATCAGTAACTCACTGCCTATTTGTTTGAAATCGTAGAGTTCCGCGATATTCGGATGATGAAGGCTGGCTTGAAGGCGGGCCTCGTTAAAGAAGCGTTCCTTGTAGGTGTCGTCGGCGACAACATTCTCTCCCAGGATCTTAACCGCGGCCGACCGGCCCAATTTCTCGTGATGGCAGCGATAGACCTCTCCCATCCCACCGCGGCCGATGAAGTCGATCACGCGGTAGTCGCCGATCAGGTCATTTGTTTGGAATCGCGAGGCCATGTCGTTGTCCTTGAAGACGAGGATCGGAAGATCCAGTGTCTTCCGATCCTCACAATCCCTAGTTAGCTGCCGCTATTGCCGCCGTTCGGGAAGAGCTGCATTCCGTATCGGATCGGGACGGCGTACCCGGCCTGTCGCCCATCACCGGCAAAGTGAATACCGATCACGTTGCCCTGCATGTCGAACACAGGGCCGCCACTGTTTCCACCACCGGTGAGAGAAACGGCGTAACGGATCGTATCGCCAGCATCAGATACCCGGAGATTTTCAAGGTTCTTAAGCTCCGTCCGTACGATGTTCCCAATGCTCGTTGTGCTCACCGTTGGGTCCGGGATAACCGTCGTCTTAGCTTCCTGGTTGAGAAAATCCTTGGACAGGTTGAGTTTGAAAACCTGCGGTGCTGATGCCGGGTAGCCCATAATTACCAAACCCTCGCCTTTCTTCAATTCGTCGAAGTTATCCTTCAATTCCACCTTTGGCAAACTTCCGGGAACCGATATCTTAATCATTCCGACGTCGTGCCGGGGCGATGCCTGAATGAACTGGGCCTCGATCTGATTATCTGAACCCGGCAGCATGACCTTTAGCTTGCTGACCTGCTCAAACTTTCCCTGAAACTGCTTTCGCACTGATTTGGTATTATCAGGGATCCAATTGGTCGGCGGTTCCACACCGGCTTCCAATATTCGTCCGTCCTGAGATATCAGGACCCCTGCGGGATAATCCTGAGGGAACGAATACATCGCTTTCCACGGCGACGAGATATGTCGGTTCGTCAGGATAAATCCGTCGTCGGTGACAATGAATCCCGACCCCGAGTATGTCCCGCCGATCGGGTACGAGAGGTCGCTCTTAACATCGGTCAGGGCCGGTTCATATCCGCCGTCCACCTGGATATAGACAGGAACCGCCGTCGGGCCGTTCGGAATGATCGCACCCCTGCCGAAGTCCTGTCCGTAAAGCCGCGTGAGGAATCGGCGGTCATTGGGAATGAACTGATGGTAGATCTGCGACTTGCTCTGGGTATTAACAAGTTGCCATGCGCCCTCGATGTAGACGACCGATTTGCCAGCACGTTCGGCAATGGCGGCGGCAGTGATCGGTGCATTGGCATTCTGTTCAGCCAGTCTCCGGGCCTCCTCATCTGATTGTGCCTGATCGTCCAGGTTCTTTGTTTCAACCTGCTTGAGGCGCTCATCCGTTTCGGCAGCCTTGTTCGCGATCTCCTCCTTAAGGTGCGCCTCATTCCTAACGTTTAAATAGTATCCGCCAAAGGCAAGGCTGCCGATAAGCAGAATACCGATAAAAGCGGCTGCCGCCCCTATCGCAGAATATTTGCGGCCTTCCTGCTTCTTTGTCTCGGCGACGCTCTGGCTGATCATCCGCTCGACGGTCGCCTTACCGACACCTGCCTTTGCTGCCACCTTGGTCTCAACGCTTTCGGTCGCGACGGGGATGTTCATTGCCCCGCCGCCAGTCGGCATCACACGCGTTTCGGGTGTGCCTTTAGCCACGTCCACAACACGCGTCGGCTTGGTCGTCAATGCTGGCCTGGGCTCGACGTCGAACTGAAACTTTGGCCCGTTCGGCCCGAACTGAACCACGTCCCCGGGCGCGATCCTTGTCGGCCCACCTATCTTGTTATTGTTTACAAAGGTCCCATTGCGGCTCGACAAGTCCGTGATAATAAACGCATTCGCGTCTTTTGGATCTCGCTCGATCTTCGCATGCTGCCGACCGACCAAGTCGTCCCGCTCAGGGTCATACTGGACGGTCGAGGTCGTCTCCCGGCCAAAAACCAGTTCGTTGTGGTGTTTCAAGGCGAATTCTTCGACCTGGTTCGCCTTTGAACCGCTCAAATGTTTAATGATCATCCGTTCCATAATCTTCTCTCCTTTTCCTTTCTTCCTTTATTCCTCCCGTTCGTCCGAAACCAAGCGGTCTTTTTATCTCCAAGGGTTTCTGATAAACTCGCCGCAAACAGAGAACCGATCAGTTTCGTTTCCCGTCTGATGAGATACGCAACATTTTTTTGAAAAACGGTCCAAAGTCTTGAAAAAAACTTTCGGGCCGGGAAAACCAGATGGAACCTAGCCGGAACAACAACACTCAACCTGGGCCAGAGGATCTGGGCCTGGCGGCGGCTTACGACCTCGTTTACGATGAACTGCGACGCCTCGCGGCATATTACATGCGTCGCGAACGCTCGAATCACACTCTCCAACCAACTGCGTTGGTGAACGAGGCATACCTTCGCCTGGTCAAACAGGAAAATCAGGTCTTTGTGAACCGGACCCAATTTATTTGTCTTGCGGCAAATATGATGCGGCGCATTCTGGTTAATCACGCCGTCCGCCGCAATAGACAGAAGCGAGAGGGTGAATTGCTCCAGGTCACTCTTGACCGTGCGGTCAATGAGTTCGCGGAGGATTCTCTTAATCTGCTAGAGCTGGACGAGGCCCTTTCAAAGTTGGCCGCCCTGAATGAGCGTCAGGCCAGGATCTTTGAGCTGCGTTTTTTTGGCGGCCTGATGATCGAAGAGGCTGCGGAGGTCCTGGAAACATCGCCTACGACGGTGAAAAGAGATTGGCAAATGGCAAAGCTGTTCCTTCAGCGCGAACTATTTAGTAAACCTCAATAGCCGGCAGCATTTGTTCAATGCGGCCAGAAACGTATGAACCCGACCCGATGGGCAAAAATATCTGAGATCGTCGAAACCGCCCTGGAAAAGGACCAGACAGAGCGCGGTGATTACCTGACGCGTGTTTGTGGTGATGACACCGACCTTCGCGATGAGGTTGAATCGCTTCTTTCCTTCGACAGGAGCGGTGGAACAGACGTTTTTGAAAAGGCCCAGATTGACGGGATGTTTGGTGGCATTGCCGATGCGGCCCAAGCTTTTGTTGGGAAAACCTTTGGTAAATATCGGACGATCCGACTTTTGGGCGAGGGCGGTATGGGGGCCGTATTTCTCGGTGAGCGCACAGACGGGGAGTTCGAACAGCAGGTTGCGATCAAGCTGCTGAAACAAGGATTCATTTCTAAGAACGCCCGGAATCGGTTCATTGCTGAAAGGCAGATACTTGCACGCCTGCACCATCGATTTATCGCCCACCTTATCGATGGCGGCACTACCGCCGAAGGCCTTCCGTTCCTGGTTATGGAATACGTTGATGGCGTACCCCTGTTGGAATATTGTGAGGGCCGCAACCTTGTCCTAAACGAACGGCTCGATCTTTTTCAAAAGATCTGTGCGGCCGTCCAGTATGCTCACCAGCATATGGTGATCCACCGCGACCTGAAGCCGTCGAATATTCTTGTTGTCGAAGATGGCACGCCAAGGCTGCTTGACTTCGGAATTTCAAAACTCATTTTGCCGGGGGAAGATGCTACGGAAACTCAGACTGAATTTCGGGCTTTAACCCCGAGCTACGCCTCTCCCGAACAGATTCGCGGTGACAACATTTCGTCTGCGTCGGACATTTACAGCCTCGGGGTCATCCTGTATGAACTCCTCACTGGCAAGAAGCCATACAATACCGACCTGAAGAATTTTGGAGAGATCATCCAAGTGGTTTGCGAGGCTGATCCTATCCGGCCAAGCGACGCACTAAATTGACTTCATATGAAACGGAGTGGTGGTCCATATCGTTCGGCTGAACTCCGGGGCGATCTCGACAACATCGTCCTGATGGCTATGCGTAAGGAGCCTGAGCGGCGCTACAGCTCGGCCCAAGCCCTCAGCGATGACATCTCGAATTATTTAAATAGGTATCCGGTCGCTGCCAGGCCTCCAACCGTTCGTTATCGAATCTCTCGGTTCTATTTGCGAAATCGCATTGCAACGTTGATTACGATCGTCCTTGGCCTTACGTTGGCTGCCGGAATTGTTGCAACCGGCTGGCAATCAATTGTCTCACGGAGACAGAGGGACCGTGCTGAGCAGCGATTTCTGGATGTTAGAAACCTGTCCCGGTCCCTCCTATTTGAACTCACTCCGAGAATCGAAAGACTACCCGGCTCAACCGAGGCTCGAGGGTTGATCATCGCTCGTGCAGTAGAGTATTTAGACGAGCTAAGTTCCGAGTCACAGGGTGACCGCGACCTTCAGATGGAACTTGCGACAGCTTATGAAAAGATCGGTGATCTACAAGGTAACCCGGCGAATCCCAATCTTATCGCTTTCGACGACGCCATAGCTAGCTTTGAACGCGCGATCCAAATTCGGAAAAGCCTTCTTGAGCCGAAGGCCCCAGAACTGGAAAACCAGCTTCGGATCGCAGAAAACTTTCGACTACTTGGAGGGATCCATGGCCAAGCGAACGACTACGAGGCTGAGCAGCGACAGTTGGCTGTTGCTGCTGGGATGTACGAAAGTTTGGCCGCCCATTCTGCTGGCAGAACAGATATCAGGATCGCATTGGCAAGGACAAATTATGACATCGGCGTAGGCAAAACGAGTCTTGGGTCATACGCCTCGGCGATCCCATTCTACGACCGAGCGATCTCGATCCTGGTCGATGTTCTTGCAGCTCACCCGGCCGATATTGAGGCACGTAGGTTAATTGCGCTCGCTCGGGCACAAAAAGCCTATTCGCTTTCTTGGGAAGATCGCCAACCGGAAGCGGAGGAGGAAATGAGGCAGGCGGTCTCGATCGCGGAGCAACTGTATGAGGCAGACACAGCACAGTTCCAGGGCCGTGACACCTTGAGGATGGTCTATTGGCTTGCTGGAAATATTAACGAAGAGATCGATGATGCCCGTTTCTATGAATTTCAGCTCAGGTCAACAGGTTTAGCGCGCGATGGGGCAAAAATGGACCCGGCGGATCTGAGAGGTAAACAACTGCTTGCGAAATCGCTTTCTCACTTGGGGCAAGCGGCCATCAATGTGGGCAGGCTCAGTGAAGCCATAGGTCATCTTGACGAATCTGTAAAAGGCTATCAGGACATCGTAGAGGCCAAATCCAGAAACACCCGGCTTCGCTCTGAACTTGCGTCGTCATTGCTCAGGCTCGGTTCGGCTCGTACAAAAATGGGGGATGTGAAACAAGGGCTGACTGACCTTGCTCAGGCTGAGCAGATCTACTCCGGGGTTGTTGAAGAGTTTCCGGGCGACAAGAGATCGGCGAATAATCTAGCCTCGGCATATGCGACGATCGCCAAGATCTACGCCAACGAAGGCCGGAGTCTGCCAAATGCCCATCGGTCAGCGCAGGCTAACTTTCAGAATGCGCTTGGAGTAATGCTCCGGCTGGAGAGTCAGGGCGTATTATCAGAATTCGATAGGAAGTTTCTTGATGAGCTGAAACAGTCGGTTGAGGCCCCTTAGGGTTATGAGCGTAATGCCAAAAACAGTAAAGAATGATCTTAGGGGCGACCTGGATAACATCGTCCTTAAGGCCTTGCGCAAGGAGCCTGAAAGACGATACTCGTCAGTTGAGGAATTTAGCGAGGATATCTCTCGTTATCTAAGGGGCGTGCCCGTCGCGGCCCGCCCGAACACGATCTTCTATCGCGCCAGCAAGTTTTACGCCCGGAACCGCATGGCCTCAGTTGCGGGCATTTTACTTGCCCTGAGCTTGATAGTCGGCATTATTGCCACGACATGGCAATCGGTCGTCGCTCGTGAACAACGTGACCGTGCGGAGAAACGGTTCAATGACGTTCGCAAGCTGTCAAGCTCGCTTCTCTTTGAGATCACACCGAAAATCGAACGGTTACCCGGGTCAACTGAAGCACGTGAGATCGTTGTTAGAACCGCGTTGGAATACCTCGACAGTTTGTCGGTTGAATCCCAGAACGATCTTGACCTTCAATCGGAATTGGCTTCTGCCTACGAAGCCGTTGGTGATGTCCAGGGCAATCCCGGAAAGGCCAACCTCGGTGACCTCGAAGGCGGGATCCAGAGCTACGAAAAAGCACAGTCGATCAGATTGGCGTTGGTCGAAAAAAACCCGAGCGACATCGATGTACAACGAAAACTCGCGGCAAACTACAATTCCATCGGTGACTTTCGCTGGTGGGCAAGCGATGTCGAGGGCGCAGCAAGGGACTTTGAAAAAGCCGAAAGCATCTTTGCGGGGCTTGCGAAGGAACGGCCCGACGACCTGCAGATAAATATTGACAAACTCCAAGCGTCCCTCAATCGAATAAAGGTGATCTCCTACAACGGGTTGTACGACGAATCGGTCAAGGACTATGCGGGCATTCTTCAACAGGTTAGCGCTCTCGAAGGAAAAGTCTCGCAAAATATTGATCTACAAAGAATTAAGGCACATTCGTTGATGCGCTCTGCCTATGATCTCAGTTGGCAGGATAAGTATGAGGTACTTGGCGATCTCGTACAGCGTTCGCTTGCGATATATGAACCAATGCTCGCTGAAAACCCAAACGATTCGCGGATTCGGCGCGACGTTTATTTTGCCTATTTTCAGGCGGCCGGTATCTATATTGAGAATGAGCCGAAACTGTCACGGCAGTATCTTGGAAAAGCGATCGAGATCGCGCAGGAGACAGTCAAACTTGATCAGTTGAACTACCTGGCGAAACACGATCTAGCACAGTGTTACTCGAAAATCGGTGAGTTGGACACGATCGAAAAACAATATCCGGCCGCGGTGGAACACTTGCGCCAGGCAGAATCGCTCTTGAAGGAACTAACGGCCGCCGAACCTAAACATGAAGGGTATAAGTATTCGCTTGCAAATAACTATGCTCGTTTGGGCTCTGCATGGGAAGGTGCCGGCGACCTTGGAAAAGCCATCGAAAGCGACCAGAAAGCGATCACAGCACACGAAGACCTGTTTCACGGGGATCCCAACAACAATATGAGCTTACGTGCGATCGCCGTTTTAGAACAGGATCTGGGCCGGATCCATGAGCGGCGAAGACAATTCGAGAGGGCCCGCTCATATTATCAAGAAAGTGTCGCAACTTTTGCCTCCTTAGAACAAAAGGGAGCACTTGGTGACTACGATAGGAAATCGTACGAGGCAACCCGCCAGGCGGTTGAACGATTGACCAAGGAAGGGAATTGAACGATTTCATGACCGAGAGTTTGCGGTCCGAAGAGTCAAAGCGAATGGGAAAGGCTCCGCCTCGGCCAAAGCGTTCCCGAGCCATATAAGACGTGAAAATCAGGTTGGAATTGAGAAGGGCACCCGTCTGGCTGCCCTAATCCATCGCAGATATTGGTACTCGCGGCAGGAGTCGAACCTGCGACTTCTTCCTCCGGAGGGAAGCGCTCTATCCACTGAGCTACGCGAGCATTTCTTGTTCGGTCCGTTGCAGTGATCGATCCTTTTCGACCTAGCGCGGCTTGATCGTGATGCTCTTGATCCTTATCGGCTCGGCCGGACGTTCACCGATCCTGGGTGTCACGCCGGAGATCGTCCGGACGTTGTTCATTCCGTCGATTACCTTACCAAAGATAGTGTAGTTCTTGTCAAACCCCGGCTCGCGCTTCAGAGTGATAAAGAACTGAGAATTTGCCGAATTCTTATCCTGGCTTCTCGCGGCGCCGACGATCCCGGCATCATACGGAATGTCGGAAAATTCGGCGGGCACATTGGGCTTGTTTGAACTGCCCATGCCATCATTGTTCGGATCATCATCCTTAGAATTCGGATCGCCGCCCTGGATCACAGACGGGTTTATCCGATGAAACGTCGTGCCATTATAAACGCCTTCTTTCGCGAGCGCCTTGAATTGGGCCACCATTTTCGGAGCGATGTTCGAATAGAGTTCTATGGTGATCGTACCGTACGCCGATGCGTTCTCCATTTCGATCACGGCGACCTCAGGATCGGCGATCGGCTGCACACCGGTTATCAAGCCGGTCTTTGTATTTCGAGCCGGGGACGAACTGCATGAAAATGCAAGCACGGCGATGCCGATAAGTAAAACTGAGTATATTGTTTTCATAGATATCAGAAGTTGTGGTCGGTATCCAATAGGATCGTTACGGGGCCGTCGTTCACAAGCTCGACGGCCATCATCGCCTGAAACTTGCCCGATCGGACGTTCGCGATCTTCTTTGCCGCTTGAGCGATGAATAGCTCGTAAAGTCGATTTGCCTCGTCTGGCCGTGCTGCGTGGATGTATGAAGGCCGCCGGCCCTTTCTCACATCGCCGTAGAGCGTGAATTGCGATACGACCAGCAGGCCGCCGCCAGTATCGATAAGCGAGCGGTTCATCTTGCCTTCGCCGTCATCAAAGATCCGCAAGTTTATGGTCTTATCAACAAGATAGACGGCTTCCGCGTCGGTGTCCTGAATGGAAACGCCCAAGAGGACCAGCAGACCATGGCCGATCTCACCGGTCACCTCATCGCCGACCGAGACCTTTGCGCTGGAAACCCGCTGAACAACGGCCCTCATTCTGCCGCTGGTTGGTCAATATAGACACGTTCCATCGTGACCGGTTCAAGCGGTTTGTCGTTCGAATTTCTCGCAACGCTCGCGATCGCGTCAACAACGTCGTGACCCTCAAGAACGCGTCCGAACTTTGTGTAGCTCGGCGGAAGCGGGTAATCGACATGCATTATGAAAAATTGCGAGCCGTTCGTGTTCGGCCCGGCATTCGCCATCGCAACAGTGCCTTTTTCATAAATGCCCGCGTAAAGCTCTGAATCACGATCGATCTCATCGTCGAACTTTCCGCCCCAAATGGACTCGCCACCGTATCCTTCACCAAGCGGGTCGCCGCCCTGGATCATGAAATTCGGTATCACGCGGTGGAAGATCACACCATTGTAATAACCATTCTGTGCATGCGTGCTGAAGTTTTCGGTCGTTTTTGGAGCGTCTTCCTCCAAAAGTTCAAATTTGATCGTACCTTTGTTCGTTTCGATGATAGCTATTTTGTTTGCCACTTAACTCTCCTCACCCAAGATAAAACGGTTGATAGCTGCCGCTACGCCGCTTTCGTCGTTAGATACTGTTTTATAAAATTCGGGCCGCTCAAGCAAACTTGGGTCGGCATTTCCCATAACAACGGGCGTTCCGGCAAACTCAAGCATACCCACATCATTGAAGTTATCGCCGATAACCATTATCTCGTTCGGTCTGATTCCCAAGGACTGCGCGAGCGTTCCGAGGCCGGTACCCTTTGTTGATCCCGGCGGCAGGATGTCGATCAATGTGAAATCGAGCTGCGGATAGACGGTTGGCAGTATCGTTACCGAACCTCCAAGCTCATTTTCAAGAGATCCGACCAGCCGATCCATGGCCCGACAGGTACCCGAAAATGATATGTGGATAACCTTGTGTCCTGGGAGGGCCTCGCGAAGGTCCGCAACGTGATTTACCGACTCAGATGCGTCATCTCCGTGCAGTCGAGTTGCCCAAGCGAGATATTTCTGCAACGGGACGTTATCAGCCGAAACACAGTCGTATAGCAAGGTACCCTTGCCGTGCGGATCGGCACTGACAAGCGCGTCGCCGCCGTAGTGCTTGCCGACCCGAACGATCTCTTGCGTTGTATTTGGATCAAGGATCGAGGCCGCGACAGTTTCGAGTGTGTCGGCGTATTTGACGAGAGCCCCGTTGTGCGAAACGATCGGGGCATTTAGATCAAGTTCCAGGCCGACCGGCCTTGCATCTCGAAACCGCCGGCCGGTTGCAATGGTGACGAGAACGCCCTGATCTTCTGCAGCACGGATCGCGGTCCGATTCTGTTCAGATATCTCGCCTCTCGAATTGAGCAAGGTACCGTCGAGATCGAGAGCAAGTAGCTTTATCATTGAGCGTTACTCTGTTGGGCACGTTTTTCGCGGCGTTCGCTCTCAAGCCACCGCTGGTATTTGGCTTTTCCTTTCTCAAATTCGGCGGCTGAGGAATAGAACCAATGCGAACCGTCGTTCAGATCGACGTTCCTGACATAGTAAAGATAATCACTAGGTTCCGGGTGGAGCGCGGCCAGGATCGAGCTTTCCGTCACCGACGATATCGGGCCGGGTGGAATACCTGTCTTTATTCTTGTGTTGTACGGCGAATCAACCTCGAGATCGCTTTTATGTATCGTCCCGTCCCATTTCCCTAGCATCTTTGCAATATAAACATTCGTTTGGTCGATGCCGAGCGGAATATTTCTGTTAAGGCGATTGTTCATTATCCCGGCAACGATCGGACGTTCGCGTTCGACGCCCGTCTCGGTCTCGATCAACGACGCAAGTGTCACGATCTGGTGCGGCGTTCGTCCGGCGGCCTTAGCCTCTTCGGTCCATTCGGGCTTCCAGAAACGGCGAAACTGTTCGACGGTTATCGCTATCACCTCTTGGGGCGTCGCCTTTTTCGGAATGTTGTACGTGCTTGGATACATATAGCCTTCGAGGTTTTGAGCCGCTGGCGAGATATCACGGATCAGCGAAGTATCATCCATCAATGCAACTATCTGCTTCTCATCCATCGGCGGGTCCTGCGGGAAGAGTGCCGCAATGCGCTTCGCGATATCAAACCGCGTGAAGCCTTCGGGGATCGTCAATTTCGTCGTTTGCGTTTCGCCTTTTTCAAGTTCCTTCAGGACCTCCAATGGGCTGATCGGCGATTTGAATTGATACTCGCCCGCTTGCATTTTTGAGGCGTCACCAAACGTTCGCAGGTAGAATCGTATCGGAAACTGGCTCGGAAGTACGCCCTCACCCGCCAGTTCAGCAATGATCGCCGCTGGCGTTGACCCCTTCTCGATCACGATGATCTTCTCCGCCTTATCGTGCTTGATCGGTGTGGTAAGCGAAGAATAGAGCCAGTGTACGGTTCCGCCGATGATCGCGATCCCAAATGACGCGGCAAAGATCAGTATCTTGATTCCCCTCATAGTTGAAGCAAAGTTTAACAACGACTAAAATCGGACGCAAAGTATTGGATGAAAAGGACGTTCATCGCGATCGACGTTTCTGATGAGACCAAGCGCGCTATTTCCGCGTACGTCGAGGTCCTGCGGCGGGACTTTGCTAAGGTCCGTGTCGGTTGGGAGCGGCCTGAGAAGCTTCACCTTACAACCAGGTTTCTCGGCGATGTAAACGAGATCACGCTTGAAATGATTCAGCAGGTCTTGGAAGAAGTTGCCGCAGGGACCAAACAGTTTCGTATGACAGTTGTCGGGACCGGCCAATTCCCGCCGAAGGGGGACCCACGGGTCCTGTGGCTTGGCATCAAGGATGACGGCTCTGTTAGAACGCTCGTTCGCCGGATCGAAAGATCATTACAGAGGCTGGGGATCCGGACCGAAAGGAGAAATTTCAACCCGCACCTTACAGTTGCACGCCTTCGTGAGCCGGCTCGGTCGCACGGCCTGTCACGGCGGCATACTGAGGCGACCTTCGGCCCCTTCGATCAGCCCGTCAACGAGATCGTGCTCTACGAGAGCAAACTGCTCCCCTCTGGCTCGGTCTATGAAAAGCTAGCTGCATTCCCGCTGAACGGCCGCGGGGAGCGAAAGTCTCCTACCGATTGAGCTCTCTCGGCCCTCGAGGCGAAGCCGGTGGCAGTTCTTCCGCCTTTTCGCCTGTTTCGGAGAAAACTTCCTTGATGGCGCCAATACTCGAAAGCATCGCCGAGGTCTCGGTCGGCATGAATATTACCTTCGAATTCTGTGTCCGGGTCATATCGCGAAGCGATTCGATATATCTCGTCGTGATCAGATATTGCGCCGTTTGTTCAGGCGTGCCTATCGATTGGGCGATCTGCGCGAGGGCCTGCGCTTCGGCTGCGGCGGACTTCAAACGGGCCTGGGCCGCACCGTCCGCTGCGAGGATCGCGGCCTCGCGCTCACCTTCAGCGCGGGTCACAGCAGCCTGCTTCTCGCCCTCAGCTCGGGTGATATTGGCCTGTTTGTCACCTTCGGCCTGAAGGATCAGAGCTCGTCGGTGACGTTCTGCCGTCATCTGCTTCTCCATCGTGATCCGGACATCTTCGGGCGGGCTGATATTCTTGACATCGACGCGGGTGACTTTGACGCCCCATTTATCCGTGGCGTCATCAAGGATCACGCGCAGCTTCGCGTTTATCTGATCACGCGAGGAAAGTGTGTGGTCAAGGTCCATTTCACCCATAACCGACCGCATTCCTGTGATCGTCAACTGCACGATCGCCCCCACAAGATCGGCCACTTCATAAACAGCCTTTGTCGGGTCCGTAACCTGCCAGTACACGACCGAGTCAACATTGATGGTCACGTTATCGCGAGTGATAACGGGCTGCGGAGGCATATCGATGTATTGTTCCCGCAGATCGATCGAGGTTGTTCCGGGCCGCACATTCGACCAATAAACGCCCCGGGGCGATTCAAAAAATGGGACAATGATATTCAACCCGCTGTTGGCGACCCGGTTGAAACGTCCGAGCCGTTCGATCAACAAAACTGTCGATTGCGGCACTATCTTGATCGTTTTCCACGCAACGATCAAGAGTGCAATACCCAGGATCATCAGGAACAAGAGTCCGATGCCGCCAATAACGCCTTCCATCTTTTAGACCTCCGCGAAACTATTGTAAGTGAATATACTCGATTTAAGCCGAAAACGCGACGTTCGGGAACGGCTCCCGGTTCGCGTTTTCAAGCCGCGTTGCAATATAATCTGAGTGCTTATGGCCGTCTCATTACCAGATATCGAAGAGGCCCGTCGCCTTATCAAGAACTCGATCAACCGCACGCCGATGCTGTCAGACAGAGTTTTGTCGGAGCAGATAGGCGCCTCGGCCGACCTGAAGGCCGAGTGCCTGCAGCGTGGCGGATCGTTCAAGATCCGTGGTGCGTTGAATAAGATCTCTCGGCTCGCTGCAGACGAGCGGTCTCGCGGCGTGATCGCCGCCTCGGCTGGTAATCATGCACAAGGTGTCGCTCTTGCCGCGACGCTCAACGGGATCAGATCGACCATCGTCCTTCCAGAATTCGCTCCGCTGACCAAGATCGTTGCAACAAAGAAATTTGGCGGCGAGGTCATTCTCAAGGGAAGCACTTTCGACGAGGCCGTTGCATATTCAAAAGAGCTTCAGGCTGAGCTTGGCTTGACCTATGTCCATGCGTTTGACGACGAACGCATAATTTCCGGCCAGGGAACGATCGGGATCGAGATCGTTGAGGATAGGCCTGCGACAACCGTGATCGTCGTGCCGATCGGTGGCGGCGGGATAATCTCAGGTATTGCCATTGCCGCCAAAGCACTGTTGAAAGATGTGCGGGTCGTTGGCGTGCAGGCAGAGAATGTATCGGCTGTGAAACTGTCCCTTGCCGAGGGCCATCCGGTTGAGTTCACGGATCACCGGCCCACGATCGCTGACGGCATCGCCGTCAAGCGTCCGGGTGAATTGACGCTTCCCGTGATCCGCGACCTGGTCGACGAGGTTGTTGAAGTGAGTGAAGAAGAGATCGCACGCGGGATCTATCATTGCGTTCAGAATGCCCGGCTTGTGGTCGAAGGTGCTGGCGCGGCCGGCGTTGCCGCTTTGCTGTCGAAAAAGATCAAGGTGCGGCCGGAAGATTCGGTCTGTGCGGTACTTTGTGGCGGAAATATCGACGCGAACCTGCTTGCCCGCATCCTCGAACAAGTGATGGTCCGTGAGGGCCGCTATATCATTATGAAGGTGCTGGTCCTGGACAGGCCCGGGATGTTGGCAGCAGTACTAAACAAGGTCGCAGAAACGGGTGCGAACGTGGTCGAGGTCTATCACCAGCGTGCAATATGGCTGGCACCGCTTGGTCGCGTTGGGATCGAGATGATATTGGAGGTGCGAGATCAACAGCACGCGCGAGACGTTCATACCCACCTTGAAGAGGCTGGATATCACGTTGAGCGCGAGGGCCAGGACGATTGGGAAGAATAGGTATGAGGATTCGGTCGGTTAGGGTCTGCCGCCGTTGAGCAATATCAACTGTTCAAGAACGTTCCTTTGTTCCCGCGTCATATCGCTGAACT
>WBZY01000115.1_pt1 | contig 28246 bp, 23 predicted proteins | sample 5204191 | NCBI WGS metagenome assembly WBZY01 (sample SAMN12344363, study PRJNA552823) | activated sludge metagenome | biome: Activated sludge suspended growth; feature: Anammox Sidestream; material: Wastewater; isolation source: activated sludge from anammox sidestream of wastewater treatment...
TATGCTCGTGCATCAGCGTAGTGCCAAGCTTTGAGGGGTCGGCCGCACCAGTTACGGTAAGAACTTTCCCCGCGAGATTTGGAACGCGGGCTGCCGAAACCCGTTGCTGAGATGACGCCGCCGAGACGAGAAACACCGCGAGAAGCAGAAACACAGAAAGCGCAGAAGCGAGTCTTCGCACTCCGCAACCACAGGAACCAATTCGACGGCCATTGAAATATTTGCTCATTGTTTTTCTGAACTGTAGCAGGGATCGTCGATCGGAAAGCGACCGACCGCACCATTTTCTATCAGTCCCACACGATTTGCATAACCGTAATGACAGTTCTCACATTTCCTGTCCTGATCAACGACGCATTCCATTCGTTCGGGGTAGGAACGGAAACAATATTGCATTAGGTTTTTATAAGGAATAATAGGATCGTCCCACTGCGTATGCCTCAGGATCACGGATATTCGACGAAAGGTATCATCTCGAAAACAGGTCGGACAATAGCCTTTGGCATGGGTGTGCTCTTTATCGGAAGCGCGGTTGCTATCGCGCTGCTGGTACCGATCTCGAATCTGCCTGCGATGTTCGCCGCGGCTGGGATCTTCGCCGCCGGCGCCGACTCTCTCCTGGCCGCCATCCACGCACGGCAGCCAATCATTGCTCGGATCGGCCCTCTACCTTAAGCGTACCCTGAACTCAGACCGTGTAGACGAAGTCGCTGATCGGCTGCCCGTTTCGGCATATTCTAGCACCGCAAATTCATGCCTCCGCCTCCTGATCGCCTTCCCGTTTACTTCTCAACCTTGGCATCTGCAGCACTTGTTCGCGGCGGGTTTCCGCAACGAACTGTCCCACGCGTGCGGCAAGCAGGTTGTTGAGCGAGATCGACCCGACAAGCTCGCGCTCGTGCCCGCGACGCACCACCGGAAATCTTGTCAGGCCGGTTGCCGCCATACGTTCGACGACCACGCGGAGCGGTTCGTCGTCGTAGACCACAGCGGCGTTGTAGCGGGTGATGTCGGAAAGATGCTTTCCGGCTGCCGAACCATCCACCCGCTGGATCGCCGCCCTCAGATCACGCCTGGTCACAACGCCGACAAACTTGTCGTCCGCATCGACGACCGGATACATATGCTGGACCCTTTGGCCAAGGTCCTTCGGAATGAGCTTGGACAGGTCCTTGATGCTCAAGGTTTCGGGCAGCACGATAATGTCCCTTCGCATAACCTCTCTTGCAAATGTGATCTCAAGCGGATCCATCGAGTATTCGCGGCTCATATGATAGCCGCGGCGTTCGATCTTTTCGGTCAGGATCGAGCGGCCAAGCGTAAGCACCGTGAAGCCGTGAGCCGTTGTCACCGCGATGAGAAGCGGGAGCAGCGTGTTGAGGTCGTGGGTCAGTTCGAACGCAAAGACGATCCCGGTGAGCGGCGAGCGCATTGTGCCGCCAAGGATGGCTCCCATGCTGATCAGCGGCCAAAACCCGGCGCCCTCCGCCGGAAGGAACATCGCCTCGATCCCACCCAGGGCGCCGCCCATCATCAGCAGCGGTGCAAGCACGCCGCCCGAAGTGCCCGAGCCAAGCGAAATAGCCCAGATGGCCGATTTGACCACGAGAACACCAGCTATCACCTTTAGCGGAACATCGCCCTGAAGCAAAGCGCCGATCGTGTCGTAGCCCACGCCGAGGGCCTGTGGGAAGATCAGCCCGCCAAGCCCGATAAAAACACCGCCGATCGCCGGCCACCACATCCAGTGGATCGGAAGCTTTGCAAAAATATCCTCCGAGGCATATACAGCCTTAGTGAGCAAAAGCGAAAGCAGGCCCGCAAGCGCGCCTACCAACAGGCATGAGCCAAGGCCATCCAGGCCGACCGACGCCGGATGCGCGGGAACCGGAAAGATCGGCCCTTCGCCAAGTATGAACCGCCGACCGGTCGCCGCGGCAGCACTTGCAAGAGCGACAGGGATCAAGCTTCGCGGCTTCCATTCAAAAAGCAGAAGCTCGACCGCGAGCAGCACAGATGCGATCGGGGCCGCAAAGGTCGCCGACATTCCGGCTGCGGCACCCGCGACCAAAAGCGTCTTGCGCTCAACACTTGTCAACTGAAAGAACTGCGCGACCATCGACCCGAATGCACCGCCCGTCATAATGATCGGGCCTTCGGCGCCAAAAGGGCCGCCCGACCCGATCGAGATGGCAGACGAGAGCGGCTTGAGCAACGCGATCTTTGGCTGGACCTTGCTTCCGTTAAGGAGTATCGCTTCGATGGCTTCCGGGATACCGTGCCCGCGAATGCGGTCTGAACCATAGCGGGCCATCAGGCCGATAATGAGTCCGCCGATCACTGGAATCACCATAATAACTGGCCCGAGTGTGCTCGAGGCGGGCGACGTGTCGCCGGAAAAACTAAGCGTCTGAAAAAAGAAAAGGTTAGTAAAGAAAGCGATCAGCCGGAGCAAAAGGAATGCGATAACGGCACTCGCAAGCCCAATGATCACTGCCAGCAGCGAGATGCGAAGCACGCGTCGCGAGGTCGTGAAATCGCCGAGTTCCGAGGCCGCCGAGTTCTCAAACCCCTTAAACCATTGCGAAAGAGCGGTAGTTGCCGATTGGTCCATAAAATTCCGCGAATTAATATACATACCACTTTTAGTTGGAATTCTCAGGTGTCAGTTCGGGAATCCTTGGGGGCTCGAGCAATCTTGGATCATTTTCGGCCGTACTGCGTTGCGATGCTGACCCGTCCTTTTTTAGGTGCTGCAAGCTATAATAGGATCCTGGTCAGTTTGATATATAGACAAGGCTGAGAAAGTGGAGAATGCGATCTATGAGCAAAATTGAATTGATCGAACCGCTCAATTGGGAGAGTTTTTTGGAAGAGGTTTCAACTAGAAACAACAACCGTCGCGCGCGTTTCGAGGTATTTCGAGGCGGCGGTGAGGAAGAAGAAGCAAAAGAAGCCTACTTTGAAGATATTCGGCTAGAAGATGACGGTCCGCAAAGATCGATCGTTGTCGCTCGAGTCGACCGCAGCGATCAGGCGGCTCGGAAGATAAGTGATACGATCACTCATGTTCGCGGCATTGCTGTCCAATATGACACTGATGGAAGTGAGGCTGCTCTAGAGGTCACTGATACTGAGAACGAAATGGTGGTGCTCCGTTTTGAATCAAAGGTGGACGGAGCCTCGTAAGCGAGAAAATATGAGTCCGGAGACGGGCGGAATTAGCTTAGAAACCGGACCGAGTGGGGCTGGTTGTGTCGAGTGCCTTGAGGCCGACGGTTGGTGGCTGCATTTGCGACGTTGTGCCGAATGCGGACATATCGGGTGTTGTGACAACTCGCCAGATCAGCACGCATCAAAACACAATCAGGCCACGGGTCACCCGATCATCACAAGCTATGAGCCCGGTGAGCGGTGGTTTTACGATTATCGAACCGAGAAGTTTTTTACCGGTCCAATATTATCTTCCCCGAACCATCATCCGTTGGGTTGGTAGGACGGAGCGCGGACACTCCTGTCCGCATCGCCGGTTCTTCCGGCGAGAACAGTCCGAGTTTGATTTGTCTTCGCGTCGCGGCGACGCTCATGCCGACAAGATTGTCGGCGCTCCGATCGTCGAATCGGACGCCTCGATCGTCGCAATGGTATTGCCTAATCGACGATCGATGCATAAACCATAGCGCGTAGCTTTGCAGTATCGTCGATGCCGGCGGCCGGAATGAGTTGTGTGAAGTAGAGGACGACCATTTGTTCTTTCGGGTCGACCCAATAGTTAGTGTGATAGGCCCCGCCCCAGCCGAATTCGCCCACCGATGAAAGCGAACCATAGGCACCGACATCCTTAACGATCGAGAAGCCGAGGCCGAAGCCTTCGCCGGCATCAAAAGGTATCCCGCGCAAATGATCGACGGTCATTAGCTCGACCGACTTTCGGCTTAAGATCCGCTTGCCGCCAAGCTGCCCGCCGTTCGCGAGCATTTGCAGAAATCGCCCATAATCGCGTGCCGTAGAAAGCAGACCGGCCCCGCCTGAAAAGCTCTTTCGTGGACCCGTAAGGTAGGCGCCCTGGCCAACGCGGCCCGCATCCGGGGCACGCTCAAGTTTACCGTTGGTCAGCGAATAGACCGCGGTTAGCCTGCCTGCTTTTGTCGGCGGCAAATAGAATGACGTGTCCTTCATATCCAGCGGAGCGAGAATTCGAGTCGTTAGGAATTGGTCGAGTGGCATTCCGCTGGCGCGTTCGATTACCACGCCGAGAATATCGGTGTTGTATCCATAGACGAATGCGGTTCCCGGTTGTGCGTCCATCGGCAGCGATGCCATTCGCTTTACCGTCTCACCGATGGGCTCATCGCGATCGGCGAAATACCATCCAGTGATACCGGCGGCCTCCCATTTATCTTTGCCCGGCCCGCCGCCATAGCCGATTCCCGCCGTATGCGTCAGCAAATCGCGGATCGTGATCGGCCGTTTAGATTTAACGATGTCATATCCGCCGCCCTGCTTTGGGGCCGCAACGGTCGTATTCGCGAACTCAGGGATGTATTTGCCGACCGGATCATTCAGCAACAGCTTGCCGTCCTCCTGCAGTATCATTATCGCGACACTGGTGATGGCCTTAGACTGCGACGCGATCCGAAAGATCGCATCTTCGTTCATAGGCGACCTCGCTTCGCGGTCCCGGCTGCCGAAGGGATGGACATACGCCACCTTTCCACGACGCAGTACCATGGCGACGCCGCCTGCGACCCGGCCGTTCCTTGCATACGCATCAAGCGTCGAGGAAAGCTCGTTGAGCTTTTGCGACGACATCCCGACCGATTCGGGCTTAACGCGCTGTAGCTCCTGTGCGAGCGAAATGCCCGCAACGGACAATACAACCGCGATCGTAATGAACAGGCGGGCCGAAAAGCCCAGATTCTTATTGTACGTAGTCATTTATTTAGTTGGCTGCTTTCGTATTGGCCCAATTTGCTTCAACTTGTGCGTTCCCGATCTGAGACCAGCTTATTCTACCATCACTCGTCGCTCATAAACGCGGCTTGGCGTTTGTGGCCGCGGGTTTCGTAGCCGATGATAGTTACAACGGGGGCGAGCATTAGGATTATCAGGCAGAGCGGCATTGAGAGGCCGATGTATGCGGCGGCGATGGCGGAGGCTACGACGACTAACGTTGCCGAGAGCAGCAGGATGGAAAAGCGGTCGAATGTGCCGACGAGATAGGCGTAGAGCGCGAAGGTCGAGCCGATAAAGACGAGGACGGGAATGACGACCGAGAGGACGGTTGCGGCCGGGCCGATGTGGGATTTGTGTTCGATGAAGTATGCCGCGACGTGCAGGCCGGCGCCGGTCGCAACAATGGATGCGATCGTGATCATCATTCCATAGCCCCAGACGAATGATTTGTCACGATGGGCGTGCAGCACCTTACCCGCAGGCAGCATAAAATAGACCCACCACATTCCGAACGTAAGTCCCGTGCCCGCAACGCCGACCAACGCGACATCCATCGTCCAGCCTTGTGATTCGATGACGGCCGAGAGTGCCGCAACCGTGCCGACGACGCCTTCGCCGAGCGCGATGATCGCAAAGAGCGAGTAGCGTTCGGCGATGTGATGCGCGTGCCACGGCGTGCCGCCATCTTTCTTTTCGGCGAGATACGGGCCGAGCATCTCGATCGCGACAAAGATCGTGGTCAGAATGAGCGTGACGGGAATCGAGAAATTCAAAAAGATCAAAACGACCCAGCCGAGCTGGGCGAGCGAGATGTATTTGGCATACGTTAGGCAGACACGGCGGCGTTCGGGATCCTGTTTCGCGGCGCGGAGCCATTGAAACACCATCGCCACGCGCATTATCACGTAGCCGAGAACGACGACGCGGTTGTCGAGATGTTCGCCTTTTTCGATCGACGTGAAAACATCCGGCAGTCCAAGCGCAAGTATCAATACGCCGATCATCTGCACCATTGTTGTTACGCGAAAGATCCAATCGTCAGTGTCATAGGCCGACGCAAACCACGAAAAATTTATCCACGCCCAGCAGATCGCAAATGCCGTGAGACCAAAGCCGAGCAGGGCAGTTTTAAGATGAGCTTCGGCAACCGCATGAGCAAATTGCGATGCTGCTAGGCCGAATGCGACCACAAAAGTCAGGTCAAATAGCAACTCGAGCGGCGTCGCGACACGGTGGAATTCGTGTATGTCACGCCCGCCCATTCGCTGTTTATGATGGTGTAACGTCTCGGCGTTGTTTGGCTTGTTCGTTTCCGGCATGGTTAGAAAATAGCAGGAGGACACGGTTTTTCATACAATAGGGACAGGGCCTTCAGGTGCCAGGTTATTTATGAAGATCATCGTTACCGGCGGGGCGGGGTTTATTGGTAGTGCGGTCGTTTGGCGGCTGAATGAACTGGGCGTTGACGACATCATTATCGTTGATAGGCTGGACAAAACCGATAAATGGAAGAATCTTGCTCCACTGAAGTTCGCGGAATACGTAGATGCCGACGAATTTATAAAGGACCTCGATTTCTATGAGCCCTCGGTGGTTTTTCATCTGGGTGCTTGTTCTTCGACGACCGAGCGTGATTCGGCGTATATGATGAAGAACAATTACGCCTACACGGTCGAGGTTTGCGAGTGGGCGCTTGAGAATGACATTCGCTTCATCTATGCCTCGTCGGCCGCGACATACGGCGATGGATCGGCGGGGATGGCGGACGGAACGGAAACGCTGCACGCCTTGCGGCCGCTGAATATTTATGGCTATTCAAAACATTTGTTCGACGAATATGCGGCCCGCAACGCGATGTTTGAGCGTATCGTTGGACTGAAATATTTCAATGTCTTTGGCCCGAATGAGGATCACAAGGGTGATATGCGTTCGTTGGTTAGTAAGGCCTACGGTCAGATCAAGGAAACCGGAAAACTTCAATTATTCAAGAGTGCGAACCCGGATGTTAAGGATGGAGAGTTTGGACGCGATTTTGTATATGTGAAAGACGCCGTCGATATGACGCTTCATTTCTTTGAACCGGGTTCTGACAAAACCGGCGGGCTTTTCAATATCGGATCGGGCCGAATGCAGACGTGGAATGAACTTGCTGCCGCCATTTTCAAAGCCCTCGAGGTGCCGCCAAACATCGAATATATAGAAATGCCCGAACACCTTCGTGACCGCTACCAATACCACACACAAGCAGATCTTACGCGGCTTCGACGGGCCGGTTATGTCGCCCAGACGACATCGCTTGATTCTGCGGTGGCCGATTATGTGCGAAATTATTTGATGCCCGGCCGGCACCTGGGCGATTGACAGTTTTCTCGGTTACTTTGCGGCTTCGTGGCTTTGTGGCTTAACAGGAGAAGATATTCCCGCAACGGCACAAAGACACAAAGGCACGAAGACACAAAGCCACAGAGCCGCAAAGACGTAAAGACGTAAGTAAGAGATCAACTGGATGAAAATATTCCACGGCACTGAAAACGCGAATATTCAAAAACCTACGGTCTTAACGCTCGGGGTTTTTGACGGCTTGCATCTCGGCCATCAGCGGATAATGCACACGGTGGCCGAGCGTGCCAGGGCGATCGAGGCTGTGCCGACCGCTATCACATTCGATCCGCATCCCAGGGCTGTTCTTCATCCTGAATCAGCTCCGCCACTGCTTCAGACGCTTGACCAGCGATTGGCAAATTTTGAGGTCCTGGGCATCGAGCAGGCGATCGTTATTCCGTTCGATCGCGAATTCGCCGCGCAACCGGCCGAAGCGTTTCTGAAGGAGATCGTTCTGGAACGGCTGCACGCAAAGGAGGTTTACCTTGGCAAAGGCTTCGCATTTGGAAAGGATCGTGGCGGAAATATCGAACTCCTCCGAAAGATGGCTGCAGAGCTTGGTTTTCATGCGTATGAGGTCGATGAGGTGCAGCTTCGCGGGCAGAGAATAAGTTCGTCGCGTGTCCGCCTTCACCTTTCAGAGGGCCGTGTCAATCTTGCCCGGCGCATGCTCGGGCGGCCGTACGGTGTCGAGGGCGTGATAATTCGCGGAAACCGCCGCGGCCATACAATTGGTTTTCCAACCGCAAATCTTCACCCTCACAATCGCGTGATCCCAAAATTCGGTGTTTACGTCACTGCAACCCTGATCGACGGTGTTTGGCGAAAAAGCATCACGAACATCGGTGTTCGGCCCACGTTCGAGAATGAGGTCGATCCGTCGATCGAGACCTACATTTTTGATCTTGACGATGACCTTTACGGCGACGTGCTCCGCGTCCGGTTTCTGCATCGCATCCGCGACGAACGCAAATTTGGCGGAATAGATGAACTGAAGGCGCAGATAGTGAAGGATACTTCTCGTGCGTTGAACTATTTCAGACACGAAGGCGTAAGGAATATGCTTGAGATCCTATGAAGCGCGCTTTTTGCGACCGAAGATGTGGAGGCTTTGTGGCTGGAGTTTAAGGACAAACTAAACGCCCGTTACCACATCGAAACGTTCCTGTTGGGAATACAGAAGTTTGCGATCAGCAGGCAGATGATCAGGGAGTTTCGGCCGGACCGCAGTATTAAAAAGAAAATGCGCTCGCGGCCTTAGTTTGCAGCATAGTTCCTGGAATGAGTGAAGTATTGGAAAAGCAGAGTTTGACAGGCCGCACAACCGCACTCGCGGCGCTGGATGGCCGCCGGGGCGCACGTCCGATCGTTGAAACCAAAGGCCTTCCGAACAGCCGGAACATGTCCAGCGACATGTCTGCCGGTGCGGAGGGTGAGCTTTCCCAGATCGAAAGCAAGGTTGGACAACGTTACATCGGTATTCGTGGATATCTGCGTCTGTTCAGCGTCATTCGCGTTATCTCGATGCTGTCGCTCTACCTCTACCTCGACCAGTATGAAATGCATCGGGCGCACCAGCTTAAGCATGCGAAGCACCGAATGGAAAAGGCTGAGAGCCTGACCCGGGCTGCGGTCTATGGCGAGAGGTTGTATGCCGTGCGGATGTGGTTCGTGCATATATTTATGCTTGGACTTCGCCGGTTTTTTCTTGGCCGTGAAGCTAATAAGGCGGCGAACCAGCAGCGGCAAGCCGTATGGCTCAAGGAAAAGTTGATCGAGCTTGGCCCTACGTTCATAAAGATCGGACAGTCGATGGGAACGCGGCCTGATCTGTTGCCGCTGCCGTTCGTGATCGCTTTGGGCGAATTGCAGGACAGCGTTCCGCCGTTCCCGAATGAGATCGCGTTCGCCCGGATCGAAAAGGACCTCGGCACAAAGATAAATGATGCTTACGCCGAGTTTGAGCTCGAACCGGTCGCGGCCGCATCGCTTGGACAGGTTTATCGTGCACGGCTGCATACTGGCGAAGAGGTCGCCGTAAAAGTGCAGCGGCCAAATCTTGAAGCCATTATCAAAGGCGACCTCGGCATTCTAAAGAAAGTGGCACGATTCGCCGAGCGATTTCCGCAACTGAACGAGAACGCGGATTGGACCGGGATGCTTCGCGAATTTGACGTAACGATCCACGAAGAAATGGATTATGTTGCCGAAGGCCGCAACGCCGACACGTTCCGAGAGTATTTCAAGAACTGGTCGAATATTCATGTGCCAAAGATCCATTGGGAAGCGACGACGCCGAAAGTGCTGACCATGGAATTCGTCCACGGCACAAAGGTGACCGATCTTGACGAGCAGGCGCGGCTTGGCATCTCGCCGTCAAAGGTGAACCGGCTGCTGATAAAGACGTATCTCAAACAGCTCCTCGAAGATGGATTTTTTCACGCGGATCCGCATCCGGGGAATCTTTTGGTGATGGCAGACGGCCGCCTGGCTTTCTTCGATTTCGGAATGGTCGGGCGGATCACTCCAGAATTGCAATCGAAGATGATCGACGCGTTCTTCCACGTTGTCGGCAAGGATCCGACCGGTATCGCCGATGACCTGATCGCTCTCGATTTTCTCAAGCCGGGCACAAACCCGAATGTCGTTCGGCCGGTCGTCGAACGGATGTTCGAGTTTCACCTGAACCTGAAACTCAAGGACGTGAATTTCAAAGAACTCACCTACGACCTTGCGGACGTGATGTACGATTATCCGTTTCGGCTGCCGTCGAATTTTACCTACATAATGCGGGCACTGATGACGCTCGAAGGCATCGGCATCATTACCGACCCGGAGTTCAACTTCTTCGAAACCGCCAAGCCCTACGCCAAGGAATTTATGCTCCGCCGCGAGGGCCGCGATTTTCGAAAGCAATTCGTCAACAAACTGCTCGGCCGCGACGAGAACGGCAAGATCGATTGGGACCGCACCTGGAAGCTGGCAAAAATGGCGTTCAAGACCGTGATGAACAAATAGAGGCGGTACGGTCAGCCGCCAATGCGAAGCTACAGGTACAATTACACAGCCGGGTTTCCGTTTGTAGGAGATCTGGCCGCACCGCGTTAGAATCGAGATCGATCAAGCTGATCCGTGTAAGTTTAAATCCGCGTTTTTAGATGAGGAGGTATTGTCGTGAGGAATATTTCTGTCAGAATTCTTGTTCTTTGTGCCTTGATCGCTGTCGTACCAGGAATTTTCGCCCAGCCGCGGCCGACACCGAACGCGGAATTGATCGCCCGGCGAAATTCGATCGAAGCTGAGCTTCAGTCCATCGCGGTCGTCGATCGCAAGGTGATGGTGCCGATGCGTGACGGCAAACGTATGCAGGCGGACATCTATCGGCCAAAGGATCCGTCAAAAACATATCCGATCATCTTCTCGCGGACGCCGTACAACTTTAACTGGTGGGACGTTCGCCTCGGTGCTCCGCGTGATATGACGACCATCCTCGATGCCGTCAAACGCGGCTACGCTTTCGTCGTGATGAATGAACGCGGGCACTTTTTCTCAGAGGGAAATTACGACATTCTCGGGCCACCGCTCACCGATGGTGTTGACGCGATCAACTGGCTCACCTCGCAATCTTGGTCGAACAAAAAACTCGGCACGATCGGCTGCTCATCAACGGCCGAATGGCAGATGGGCGTCGCTGCTCAGGGTGCACCGGGCTTTACGACATTCATCCCGCAAGGCTTCGGTGCGGGCGTTGGCCGTGTCGGGCCGTATTACGAGCAAGGCAATTGGTATCGCGGCGGCGCGGTGCAGATGCTTTTCATCGCGTGGCTCTACGGCGAGCAGAATCAGGTTCGGCCGATGTTCCCTGCCAACACTTCGCAAGAGGACCTGATCCGTGCGTCGAAATCCTTTGACCTTGCACAGCAGCAACCGCGCGTTGACTGGTCAAAGGCGCTTCGCCATTTGCCGGTGATGGATATCATCAAATCGGTTGACGGCCCGCACGGGATCTTCGCAGACGAAATGCCGAACACGACCGGCGGAGCGATGATCAAACGTACACCGAACGATCCCGCGTGGTACAAGGGCGGCCTTTTCCACGACAATATGCGGATCAACATTCCGGGCTTCTGGTTTATGTCGTGGTACGACGTTTCGGTCGGGCCGAATCTCGCGGCATACAATCACGTTCGTCGAACCGCGAGCCCCGACATTGCCGATAAACAATACGCCGTCATCGCCCCGACACTCCATTGCTCATACACGCGTGCGACCGAGGACACCGTCGTCGGCGAACGCCATATGGGCGACGCACGCCTCAATTACAGCAAGATGACGTACGACTGGTTCGATCATTTTCTGAAAGGCGAGGACAACGGCGTCCTGAATATGCCAAAGGTGCAGTACTACACGATGGGCTCGAACAAGTGGCAGTCATCCGACACTTGGCCGCCGCGAGGAGCACAACCGAAGACATTCTATTTGTCGAGCGAGGGCAAAGCGAACACACGCAACGGCGACGGCAAACTCGTTTCCATTCCGCCGGCAACGGACAAGCCTGATTCATTCACCTACGATCCGATGAACCCCGTGCCTTCCTTCGGCGGCAACGTTTGCTGTACGGGCAACGCCGTTCAGGGCGGATCGTTCGATCAGAGCAAGATGGAAGAACGCGACGACATCCTCGTCTATTCCACCGAACCGCTCACCGAGGGCATCGAGCTTAGCGGCCCTATCACCGTCTCGCTCTACGTCTCTTCGGACGCTAAGGACACGGATTTCACCGTCAAGCTCATCGACGTCGATGAGAATGGTAAGGCGTGGAATCTCGACGAGACGATCCAGCGTATGCGCTACCGCGACGGTTACGACAAACCGCTCGTGTGGATGGAACCGAACAAGGTGTATAAGGTGACGTTCCAGCCGATGACCACGAGCAACTATTTCGCTCCGGGCCATCGCATCCGCATCGAGATCTCGTCAAGCAACTTCCCACGCTTTGACCGGAATATGAACACGGGCGGAAACAACTACGACGAAGTAAAAGGCGTCATCGCCCTAAACTCCGTCCATCACTCAAAGCCGTATCCGTCGGAACTGACGATCAGCGTCGTGAGAAAGTGATGACGAATATTTAGCGGTATCGTTTGGCGATCGGAACGAACATTTCGACGCCATTTGCGTCGATTCGCGACAGGTGGCCACGGTCAAAATGCCTCGCTGAAGCTGACCTCGCCGGCGACGGCGACCTGGTAGGCCGAGACGCGGCGTTCGAAGAAGTTGGCGAGTTCCTGCACGTCCTGCAAGTCCATGAACGAGAACGGATTCTTTGCGCCGTAAATTTTGTTCATGCCGAGCATCGCGAGGCGTTGGTCGGCGATGAATTCAAGATACTGCCGCATGTCGGCGACGGAGAGGCCGGCGACGCCACCCGAAAGAAGATCCTGAGCGAACTGCATCTCGCAATCGACCGCCTCGTCGAGCATCGTTGCGATCGAGCGTTCGAGTTCGGCGTCAAAAAGCAGCGGTTCTTCTTTGCGGACGGTCTTGACGACCTCGAACGCGAACTTCATGTGCGCCGATTCGTCGCGAAAAACCCAGTTCGTACCAGCCGCAAGGCCGTGAAGCAAGCCTTTTGAGCGCAGAAAATACACATACGCGAACGCCGCAAAGAAAAACAGACCTTCGATGCACGCTGCAAAGCAGATCAAATTCAAAAGGAACATCTTGCGGTCGCCGGGCCCTTTCAAAGTGTCGAGATCGTTGATCGAGTCGATCCACTTCAGGCAGAAATCGGCCTTCTTTTTGATTGACGGGATGTTCTCAACCGCCGCAAACGCCGCAGCACGCTCGTTGTGGTCGGGAATATATGTGTCGAGCAGCGTGAGATAGAACTGCACGTGCAGCGCCTCTTCATAAAGCTGCCGCGACAGATACATCCGCGCCTCGGGCGCGTTGATGTGCTTGTAGAGATTGAGCACGAGGTTGTTCGCCACGATCGAATCACCCGTCGCAAAAAACGCCACCAACCGATTGATCAGATGCCGCTCGCTCGCCGTCATCTTGTTCTTCAAGTCCATCACGTCGGTCGAAAAATCGACTTCCTCGACAGTCCACGTGTTTTTGATGGCGTTCCGGTACATCTCGTAAAAATCCGGATACTTCATCGGGCGAAGGGTAAGATTGAATCCTGGATCCAGTAGCATAATTCCTCTATAGAGAGCTTATTGCTTCGCTCTCTTTAAGACTTTTTTCTCTTCGGATTGCAGCTTTCTCTGTATCTTCTTAACGTCCTCGGCGGGCGGAAGGTTCTCAGGAACGATCCCGCGGTCACGGAGCATTTTGCGGACTGCCGAGTTACTATCTACGTAAACACCGGATACTTCATCGAGCGCAAGTGTTAAATTAAATCCAGGTGCCAAAAGCAGATTTGGTTATTTCTGAATTGGCCCCCCAGTCATAAATCCGCCGTTGACTTTATAGCTATCCGCCGTCATGTACGGAAGGATGTTCGCAAAGCCGTTCTTTTGTGCGGCTTGAAAATTACTGTAGGTCATGACCGGAGCGGCAAGTTTATGCGTATGTTTTTCGTAATTGTTCTTTAACGTCGTAACGCCCTTGTCGAGGCCAACAAGAAGAAGTTTTAATCCGGCGACATCCTTTTTCAGCTTTAAGTTGTCGGCCTCTAGTGCCGAAAGGCGTTTCTCCGTATCCGAAGGTATCGATGCAATTCTGACCGCGTTCGGTTTAACCGTAACCTGCGACGACGTCGTTTCGACAAGCCAAAAAGTAGTACAAACGCCTAGCGTGACTATAACGCCGGTTAAGAATCCTTTTTTATTCATAATGATTTCCTCAAATGTGCTTCTGAATATTTTACTGACAGGCCTCACAGGCTTCAGGGTTCTCGAGTGAGCAGACGAGGACTTCCTTATCCGTGTAAGCTTTCTTGGGTTCGTTAGTGGCCGTATTGATGTTTTCATCCGCGGCGACTTGTGCGATGCGCGTGGCCGGACGCGAGCGTAGATAATACGTCGTCTTCAAACCCTTCTGCCACGCGTACATGTACATCGACGAGAGCTTTCCGATGTTGGGGCTTTCCATGAAGAGATTGAGCGACGCTGACTGGTCGATGAACGCGCCGCGGTCGGCCATCATATCGATAAGCGAGCGCATCGGTATTTCCCAGACGGTGCGGTAACGTTCTTTTAGTTCCGGGGAAAACTCGTCGATACCCTGTATCGAGCCTTCGCTCGATTTGATCTTGCTGCGGATCTCGTCCGTCCAAAGGCCGGCCTGTTTCAGTTCGGCGACGAGGTATTTATTGACCTGGACAAAATCGCCGCTCAAGGTTTCGCGTTTGAAGAGGTTCGACACCTGCGGCTCGATGCATTCGTAGCAGCCAGCGATCGAGGCGATCGTCGCTGTCGGCGCGATAGCGATCATCAGCGAGTTCCGCAGGCCGTGCCGCTTGATCTTTTCGCGTAGAGCGTCCCACCGTGCGGTGTCTTCGGGCGTAATTCCCCACAGGTCGAACTGCAGAATGCCTTGTGCGGCCCGGCTTTCGGCGAACGATGGATGCGCACCTTTTGCTGCCGCAAGGTCGCACGATGCATCGAGCGCGGCGAAGAACACTTCCTCCTGGATCTTCGCCGACAGCCTGCGTGCTTCGTCAGAATCGAACGTGAGCTTCAAAGCAAAGAACACATCCTGCAGCCCCATAATGCCGAGACCGATGTTTCGCCAACGGTTGTTCGAATCGGCCGTCGATGGGATCGCGTAGTAATTCAGGTCGATCACGCGGTCAAGTTGGCGAACCGCGAGGCGGACGTTGTTGCGGAGTTTTTCGAAGTCGAAAACGAGTGGAGTTGGAAAACTCTTGTCCCCAACGCCGCTTGCGGCGGAAGATCGTTCGCCCACCGGGTGCATGCGGACAGGAGTGTCCGCGCTCCGTACATAGCGAGCCAGGTTTAGCGAGCCGAGATTACAAACTGCCGTTTCGTCCTTTGATGTGACCTCGATTATCTCAGTGCAAAGATTCGAAAGATGAACGACGTTGCCGGCTTCGGCCGTCTGGTTCGATTTCCGGTTCGCCGCATCCTTGAATGTCATCCAGCCGTTGCCGGTTTGGGCGAGCGTACGCATCATCTTTGCGTAGAGGTCACGCGCCTTTACCTGCCGCGCGTACAAACCGGCTGCCTCAGCTTCTTCGTATGCACGCTCGAATTCATCACCGTAGATGTCCGGGAAATGGGGAACGACCTTTGGATCGAAAAGCGACCACATTTCATCCGCTTCGACACGGCGCATGAACAGATCGGGTATCCAATTCGCGATATTCAGGTTATATGTGCGTCGGGCCTCATCGCCCGTGTTGTCGCGAAGTTCGAGAAAATCCTCGATGTCGGCATGCCACGTTTCAAGATAAACACACGCAGCACCTTTGCGTTTCCCGCCCTGGTTCACCGCCGAGACAGATGAATCCAGCGTTTTCAGCCATGGAACGATGCCGTTCGAGTGTCCGTTAGTCCCGCGGATGAGCGAACCTTGCGATCGAACACGGTGATACGCTATGCCGATGCCCCCTGAAAATTTTGAGAGCATTGCAACGTCTGAATACTTCCGGTAAATGCTTTCGAGGTTATCTTCCGGCGAATCCAGCAGGAAGCAGCTCGATAACTGTTCGTGCTTCGTGCCGGAATTGAAGAGCGTCGGCGTACTTGGGATATATTCAAGAGAAGAGAACAATCGATAAAGGTCGATCGCTTCATTCGGCGTTTCGGAAAGGCCGCAGGCGACGCGCATCCAGAAAAACTGCGGGGTCTCGATGACGTCTCGCGTCACCGGATTTTTCAAGAGGTAGCGATCGTACAGCGTGCGAAGGCCAAAAAATTCGAATAGGTCATTGCGGGTCTGGTCTATTGCGTCATTCAGCTTGCGGCTGTTTTCCGAAACGAACGTAACAACGCGTGGAGCGATGAGGCCTTCTTTCACACCGAACGCGATCGACTGTGAGAACGAATGAATTTCCTGATTGCGAACCTCTTTTCCGATGTATTGGTTCAAGAGGCGGGCTCCCAGCTTCGAATACTCCGGCTCTTCAAATATCAGGCTGGCAGCGGTTTGGATCGAAAGTTTATCGAGTTCTTTTGTCGTGGCACCGTCATAAAGTCCGCTGATCGTTTTCGTCGCGATCCTAAGTGTATCGACATTTGGAAGATTGTACGTACAACGCGAGATCGCTTTTACGATCTTGTTGATATCAACCGGTTCCGACGAGCCGTTGCGCTTCGTAACACGCATCGTTGTTTGAGCGGATTCCGCTTGCGCCGGTGCTGCCGCTGCCGAACTGTTTCCGATAAATGATTCCATTCCGATCTCCCGATAGATCAACGCTGCCAAAAAGTCCCGCGGCCGCAGGCTGGTCGGAAAAACGCGTCATAAGGACAAAAGATCCCTCACCACACGCTTATGTAAAAAGCGGCGTCCAGGTTGAGTCAACTGGTTTGCTTTGGATTAATTTGGGCCTTTCGGCTTCCTACCGGCTGCCGTCGTTCCGGGCGATCGTACCCGGTTCACACGGTTTCGTTCTGGCAGTCTTCGTTCCCCATTACAGCGGGCGGGGCGCGTCGAGCGGCGTGAACCCGCTCGTCGAACGTTCCGAAGCAACTAAATCCCAACTCCGCGTTCCTTCAGTGGATATAGACTATATTGTAGCGGTTTGCGTTTGTCAACACAAAATATAGTGGTTTTGGAAGAAATTGCTAAAGCTTTAATACTCAGCAATTTAGCACACTGGGTGTAAGGTCGCGGTTAAAGTACGGCGCAAATTCCGCATACACATTCTGAAGCAACGGGATAAGGTGTTCGGCCGAGAGCGTTGGCACAATTTTGAAGTCTCGTTATGCGGTCGATCGATGCGCCGCCCTAGCGGTTCCCGTCAGCCATTCCACCATTTGCCGATACGGCCCGGCGCCGTAGCTGATCCTGGCAACACCGAGGCCCGCAAGTATGTTATTCGGCGGAACATCAGGCGTGACCATGATATTCACGGGCAACGGCGAGCTCTCACAAAGGCGACGTATCAGATCCGGATCGCGCAGGCCCGGAGCGAATAACCCGCTTGCGCCCGCTTTAGCATAGGCGGTTGCCCTCGACAATGCTTCGTCAAGTTGCTCTTCCGTATTTGCCGCCGGATACGCTTTTAGAAATATGTCGGTGCGGGCGTTGATGAAAAGGGCAAGCGTTAGCCGGCCGGCCTCCGCACGAATGGCGGCGATCCTTTCAGATTGTCGTTCGATCGAGTAGAGTCCTTGGCCGCCTACGACCTGATCTTCAAAGTTTATGCCGATCGCTCCCGCCTCGATCACCTTTGCCACATTCGCTCTCAATTGGTCGTCGTTCTGAGCATAACCTCCTTCAAAATCCAGGGTTACGGGAAGATCGACGCTTGACGTTATGCGGCGCAAATTGGAGATCGCCGTATCCATAGGCAGCTCCTGCCCATCTGCGTATCCGTTGGCAGCGGCCACCGACCAACTCCCTGTCGCGATCGCCCTCGCGTCGGCATCAGCCACCGCTTTGGCAGTACCCGCATCCCAGACATTGAAGAGGATCAACGGATCGCCCTTAACATGAAGGTCGGCAAAGACCTTCGCTTTTTGATGTTGCAGATTCATATGCCTGAAGTATAAACCAGCATGTTTTCGATCGCGTCCTTCAGTGGATAGCCCTTGAATTGGCGGCGACCGAGAGTACGTCCGGTCAATTGTCGCGCCATCCACTGAATGCCTTTAGGCTGTTACGCCGCAGTTGATCGCTCGTGATCGGCTATCGCCTGCGTTGCGCAGTCATCGCAACATACAGTGATCTCCTTTCCCGCGACCGTTACCTTAACTCCGCCGTCCGTGATCTCCCAATCACAAACAGGACATTTTGATGCAGCCATCTTTTCATTGCCTCCTATTTTGATCGTGAGGCTCGGTGTCGATCCCCGCCTCACGGTCTCAAATCTATTCGAAGGCCGTACCTCGCCGCTATCAGATCCTTGCTTATATTGCGGCCGCGGTCATTTGGCATTTTTGCGATACTCCGAGGGGGTTTGGCCGAACTCGCGTCGGAAAACATCGGTGAAATGGCTGTGGCTTGAGAAGCCGAGGTCAAGAGCGACCCGCGTCAGGTCAATGCCTGATGTTATCAGTTCGAGCGAAGCGCGCAGCCTCAGCAATACCAGGTATCGGTGAACGGGCAGGCCGGTCTGCCGTTCGAACATTCTTGCAAAGCTGAACGGAGACGCATTTACAGACGAAGCTACCTCGGAAAGGCTTACAGGGCTACTCATGTGTGCGGCAAGGTATGCCTTAGCGGCCTCGGTCCGCTCCGCGTGATCTGACGCTGTGGCGGCTCGTCGTTCGCGCCTGATGCCGTGACGTGCAAAGGCAGCTTCAAGCACATCGGCCATCAACTGGAGCCCCGACACGTCTGCCCAAAGCGGTTCAAGCGGCTCTCGGTCGGCGGCTTCAAGCCGTCGGACAAAGTCACGATGGCGCCAAAAAACATCCCGATCGCATGGGCCGGTGAGAAATGGGAATGGGCGGTCGGGATGTTCGTCGATGCTCGGGTCCAGTTCGCGGACGATATCGGTAAGTATGGCGGGTGCAACGTTAAAGGACGTTCCCCGATCGCCGTGGTCGACCGGATGACTGACCTGATAGACGGTGTCTTTCGAAAAGAACATCGCCTGGTTCACATCCGCGGTCGCCGTAAGCCGTCCGAGATGCTTGGAAAAGGCACCGTGCCGGAGAAGGGTAATTGCATTTAGCTCGGTGTGCTCCTCAGCCGATCTTTGACAGCTAGTATCGCGGCAAATGTAGTCGCGCACCGCGATCATCGGGCTGTCATACAGCGTCCTGAAAGTGAGCAGGTCGGTATCGGCGTGCGACATAGCGCAATGCTACTGTCCAGCAGCGGCTTATTGCAACTTGCACGTCAACACGCCGTACCCGGCCTTACGAGAGGCAGCCTAATTGACGGCAAAGCTGACATTCACAACGGCTGTCATATCCTTGTCGATAGTGCTCGTGTCGTAAACACCATAATCCGAAACATCGGTGGAATCGGCAGCAGTTATCTGCATTACGCCCATCTTTGCCGACCGGACCGACCCGATCGAATTGCCGGTACTCGATGCGATCTTTTCCGCCCGTTCCTTGGCATCCTTTGCCGCTTCGCCAAGCATTTCGACCTTTAGATCGCCGATCTTTGTGTAGTAATACTGCGGAGCGCTCGATTCGATCAGAATTCCCTGATCGATCAGTTCAGTTGCTTCACGGGCTACCTGCGCGATCTTCACGACATCGGTCGATTTCACCTCGATCCGCTGCGAGAGTGAATAGCCGGTTATCTCTGACGTCTCGTTCCCGTCCGCGTCGCGTTTCTTGATCGTCGTCGTCGTGATCGAAGAGATTGTCATTTGGTCCTCAGGAACGCCTTTTGCGAGAAGGTACTGCTTGATCTTTGGAATATTGTCAGACAGTGTCTTATAGCTGTCAGCAAGGACCGGTGCCTGTACCGAAACGCCCGCGTTCCAGACCACAAGGTCCGATGTGATCCGTCGTTTTGCCGAACCGGTAACCGTGATCGCCTCATCGCCTTTCTTCGTTGCCCGATAAGCCCAGCCAAGGATCAGGGACGAGACTATTAGCCCGATCGCCAGCGCCGTTCCAGTATTGTAGAATCCGTTCAATTTTTCACCATTCATAGAATATCCATATCCTCCTTAAGGACGTGGTGAGGATACGGCAAGGCCGCCCTCTCTGTTAACGACGTGGCACACATCGGCCCACTGTGGCTAACCACACTCCTCGACACAACCACCTTGGGATACCGCACCGTGCGCTGTGACGACAGCTTTCGCAGGTCGTTTGCAATTGGTAAAACGGAACGTTACGATTAAGCCCAATAGGCCATTAAAGTGAGGTTCATACAATGAAATTTCCCGGTGGATTCGACATGCAGTCGATGATGAAACAGGCCCAGCAGATGCAGGAAGAGATGGGCAAGAAGATGAAGGAAACCGTTGTCGAGGCATCAGCCGGTGGCAGTGCGGTGACCGTAAAAATGCGGGGCGATTTTGAGGTCGTCTCGCTGACGATCTCGCCTGAACTGGTCAAGGACGGCGACACGGAAATGATCCAGGACCTGACCGTCGCCGCGCTGAACGAAGCTCACCGCAAGGTCGAAGAAACACTGAAAGGACAGTTAGGCGGAATGCTGCCGCCGGGCTTGATGTAGATCGGTGAATCGTGAATCGTAAATCGATTCGGACTCTCTGGGTGGTCGCTTTTCGATCTACGCTTTGCGATTTTCGATCTACGATTTTTATGCTTGACTATTCCGAACCGGTAGCCCGCCTGATCGACGAATTCAAACGCCTGCCAGGAATTGGCGGCAAATCGGCCCAGCGGCTTGCATTCTACGTACTTAAGCGGCCGAAGCAGGAGATCGACAATTTCATTGACGCGCTCGCCGAAGTGAAGGAAAAGATCGTTTTCTGCTCGATCTGCAATAATCTGACCGACGTTGATCCCTGCCTATACTGCGCTAATCCAAAACGAGACCGATCGGTCATCTGCATCGTCGAAGAGCCGTACAATCTTGTTGCTGTCGAGAAGACCCGTTCGTACCGAGGGCTTTACCACATCCTCCACGGCTCACTTTCGCCTATCCGCGGTATCGGGCCGGACGAGTTGATGCTTCCGAACCTTTTCACGAGATTAAAGCCTGAAAACAACGAAGGCGTCGAGGTGCGGGAGATAATCGTCGCCACCAATCCGACAACCGAGGGCGAAGCGACCGCTAACTACATTGCCCGCCTCCTAAAACCGCTCGGCGTTCGCACAACGCGTATCGCGATGGGCATGCCCGTCGGAAGCGACCTCGAATACGTCGATGAGGTCACAATGGACAAGGCTCTCGCCAATCGTCATGAGATCTAGGGAATGCCCGACAAGGTCCGCAAACTCACGCTTTCTGATCTGATCCTGGACCGCAAGGGCACGCCGGTTTTCAAGCTTGTTCTTGCGGCCTTCGGGATCACACTGCGCCTCTTTTTCCGCCGTATAGAGACTATCGATGCCGATGTTGTCCCACGAGGAACAGGTGTGATCTTTGTGATGAACCATCCGAACGGCCTGATCGACCCTGCTCTTGTTTTCGTAGGTTTACCAAGAAAGATCTCGTTCCTTGCAAAATCGACCTTGTTCCGAATGCCGGTGATCGCTTTCCTTCTGCGAACGGTCGAGGCGCTCCCGCTCTACCGAAAGATAGATGCCGGCGAGGACGTTTCCAAGAATCACAAGACGTTTGAGCTGTGCCGGCAATTGCTCAAGAATGGCGGTTCGATCGCCTTGTTTCCCGAAGGCGTTTCGCACAACTCGCCAAAACTCCTACCCGTCAAGACCGGCGCTGCCCGTATCGCACTAGGCGCAGCCTCGGTCACTGAACCGGGAGAACCGCTCGACCTCAGTATCGTCCCGGTCGGCTTGTTTTACACGAGCAAGACGACCTTTCGCAGCGAGGCACTTCTGCATTTCGGTGAACCGTTCAAGGTACAACCCTGCTCGATCGATGCTGAAGGGCATCCGGAACGACAGGCTGTTCGGCATCTCACCGAGAAGATCGAGGCCTCGCTTCGAGAGGTAACCATTAATGCTGAAACCGACGCCGATCTGGCCACGGCGCGGAAGGCTGAAGAGATATTTGCGTCCGCCGGGAAAACTGGCACGCTAGGCAACAAACTCGAATTTCTGCGGAAATTCGTTGCCGAATCGAGCAGCGATGATCACAGGCCCGAAGCAGTGGCCCTTCGCAAAAGAATTGTTGCCTACGACCAGAAACTGGACGATGCCCGTCTCGAACCGGAGCATCTGTCACTCGCGATGTTCTCGCGCGGCGAGGTAGTAAAACAAGCAATAATTCTGAGCCTGCCGCTCATCCTTCTGCTCCCGCCTGCTATTGTTGGCGCATTGCTTCATTATCCGGCATACCGGCTTTGCGGTTTCGCTGCGGGGAGAATGGCGAGGCATGGAGCGGACGACATCGCCTCAACGGTCAAGGTGCTTGCCGGAATGGTCTTCATGCCGCTCACATGGCTCATATCTGCTGTGGCGGTCTCTTATTTCCTTGGTTGGAGAAGCGGCGTCCTGGCGTTGCCGCTCGCAGCGACATGCGGCTATGTAGCGCTGCGGGTTTCCGAGGAGGCAGCTGAATTGCGCGGCTGGGCACGGGCGATCCGGCTTTTTCTGACGCGACGCGAAGCATTCTTACGAATGTTCGTGGAGCGCCGAGAATTGCAGGAACACCTGCAGGGATTCGATTAAAACGACAAACTCCCGACCCTTGGCCGGGTCGGGATTTCAAATACTCCTAATATCTCACGGTTTCTACGTCGGCTTCTGAAGCGTTTCGCGACGCTTTCCATTCTTCTTCAGTATCGTAAAAGTTGACGTCAAATGAAAGCAGGCTCTTGACCGGAATTCCCTCGAATTCGTTGGGTGCGTCCTCGAACTTCGCGATCACGCCGCACCCTATCACTTCGGTACCGATCTCTTTGCACAAGTCGAAGGTCTCCTTGACTGCCCGGCCAGATCGAAGCACATCGTCAACCATAACGGCCGGGTGGACATCCGATTCGCTCATATATTGCCGGAACTGACGTTTCCCCTGCTCCATCTCGGCCCAGTAGATCTGCTCGGCATTCAATGCCTCGCGAACGCCGAACGCGACCATGATGCCGCCTGGGCTTGGACTAATGACCGATATCTTCGGAAGCCGGCCGGCGATCGATTTTTCCATCCGGAACATACGGCTCAGGCCGACAGAGAGGATCCGGGCGTTGTCGTAATATCTGAACGCGAGTGGCATTTGAAAATAATGCGAAGCGTGTTTGCCGTTTGGATAGACGAAGTGGCCGCGCCGATATGCGCCCGTCTTCTTCAGAATATCCATTACCGATTCGCTGCTTGGGATCAGATCAACCATGCTTGTCTCCTATGCTCAACAAAATAGTGAATTTTCTATCTTAATAACTGGCCTGCCAATCCACAAGGTGCGGCGGCGTTGAACCAGTTGTTCAGAGGTGCCGATCAATCAATACCGGAAAGGACGCGCGTTACATAATCGCGTTGGCCGGCACCCATTCCTTCGGGTAGGCTGGAAAGATCGAACCAGCCTAAGCCTTTTATTTCGCTGCTCCTGATCGCGGGCTCACCATCTGAAAAACCGCGGAAAATTATCTCGATATGGGTTCGGACCGTCCGAAAGCGCAGCAGCTTGAGATCGCCAAGATCCAACCCCGTTTCCTCGAGCACCTCGCGGCGGGCACCGGTCTCGGGCTGTTCGCCGTGCTCGATAAATCCACCCGGGAGTCCCCAGCCGGAATTCGGCCTGATATGGTGGTCGAGCAAAAGCACTTTGCCCTCGGGATTTGTGATCACGACCCCGGCGGACACCGTAAATGTGTCCTGTGTGGCGCGAACGATCATCCGCCGCAAACTCCACGGAATTTTTTTCCAGACAACTCCGGCCAGATCTGCTATCATTGTTATGTTGTTCCAACTTGTCTGTCGCCCCCCGCAGACTCTTCACAGGGTTTCGCGAATTTCAAAAGCGAATACATTTTCAAGTATAGTACCGAGATAACCGCCCGCTATCTCATTCCGTTGGCTATTCTTAGCTTCACACAAAGGAATAAGGAATGAAAATACGAACTGCCTGTTGTTTATGGTTGATCTCCGTCTGTGGCCTCGCATTCTTTTTGACGCCGGCCAGCGGCCAGGACGCAAAATTACGTCGCGATATTTCAGATTCTCTAAAGGCCTTCGAACTTGCAACACCGTCGGTTTTGCAATTTGAGGGCGAGCCTCACACCCTGCGGTTTCGCACTGGCGGCCGCGATGTTGAACTCAATATTTGGCGAAATGAAATGCTGTCGGCTGATTACCGCGCCGAGAATACGACAGCAATGGGCACGATCGAAATGGAGCGTCCGGCCGTTAACACATTTCGCGGCCGCGTGGCAGGCGAGGCAACTTCGGAGGTGCGGCTGACGATCGACGGCCCGTTGATCGAGGGCTACTTTGACCTCGACGGCAAACGGCATTTCGTGCAACCGGCAACGCGATTTTCCGATGCAGCGACACCGGGCCAGCTTGTTGTCTATACGAAGGAAGATATTCGCACCGGAACCGGATTCTACTGTGCCGCCGACCTTCCGCGGCGAATAGAATCGGAGAACAACTTTCTTAGCGGAGCCTATTCGCCTTCGGTCATCCTGGCCTCACGCAACCTCGAGGTCGCGACCGATGCCGACTCGCAGTATGTGTCGATCCTCGGCGGTGCATCACAGGCAAACAGCAATATTGTTAGCATTCTCAATATGGTCGAAGGCACGTATTCGAGCGAGATCGACCTCGACATAACCATCACATATCAACATGCCTGGACGAGCCCGGATCCCTACGGCGGCTCGACATCCGGAGACGTTCTCGTGAATTTTATGAATCACTGGAACTCTGACTTTCCGGACTCGACGTATCCGCGCGACACGGCCCATTTGTTCTCCGGCAAGAGTTATGTTCAATCGTCCGGCGTGGCTTTTGTCGGATCGGTGTGTCAAGGAACGTCGTTCGGCTACGGTGTTAGCGGATACGTGGGCTGGGCCCCGGGGAAATACTTGATCCCGGCACACGAGATCGGCCACAATCTCGGCGCCGACCACGCAGAAGCCGCTCAGGGATGCGCGAATACGATAATGAACGCATTCCTTGGCAGCGGGGCCGTGCTCACGTTCTGTCCATTTTCACGTGACCAGATCAACACTTATCTCGGCCTGCACGGAAGCTGTGTCGCAAATGGAACGCCTACGCCTACCCCCACGCCAACGCCAACGCCGACGGCCACCCCAACACCAACACCGATTCCCACTCCTACGCCTACACCCACGCCGACACCGACACCGAGTCCGACTCCAACTCCTACAGCGACTCCAACACCCACGCCGGTACCAACACCGACACCTACACCGGGACTTAGGACCCGATTCGATTTTGACGGCGATCAGCGGGCTGACCTTGTAGTTTTCAGGCCTCCGACGGGCGTGTGGTATATGAATCTTACTGAATCAGGTTTTTACCAGCAGCAGTTCGGGCAAAACGGAGATAACCCGGTCGCAGCCGATTATGACGGAGATGCCGTAACCGATATAGCCGTTTTCCGCTCAGGCGTCTGGTATCGGATCAACAGCCTGACACAAACCTACCAGGTGACCAATTTTGGCGTGCCTGGCGACATTGCCGTGCCGGCTGATCTCGATGGCGACAAGCGCTCCGACCTTCTCGTGTTTCGTCCTTCGACCGGGATGTGGTACTGGCTGTTGTCGAATGGCCTCGGTTATAGCTTCAGGCAGTTTGGCGTCAACGGTGATGTTCCGCTGCCCGGCGATTACAATGGTGACGGCACTGACGATATTGCTGTTTGGCGGCCGTCGAACGGGACGTGGTATCACCTCTTGTCGGGCGGCGGCGGATATACGGTCACGCCGTTCGGCCAGAATGGCGACATTCCTGTGATCGGTAATTTTGAAGGCAACAAAACGCTCGACTATGCCGTTTGGCGGCCTTCGAACGGCAACTGGTATTTTCGCGGGAAGACCTTTAGTGTTGTAAATTTTGGCGTTCTCGGCGATATACCCACGCCGGCAGATTACGACGGAGATGGCGTGATCGATATTGGCGTTTACCGGCCCTCGAACGGAACTTGGTATCGCATAAATAGCCGCACAGACTCATTCGAGGTCATCCAATATGGTGAAAATGGCGATATCCCGGCACCGGCATTCTATTCACAATAGCCCCGAGTTGAGGCCGTTGGGCGCTAAAGCAGCGCCGTAAAGACCTCGTTCGAGAGCAACATTCCGCGACGGGTCAGTTTGAGCTGGTCGCCGCTGACCTCGATAAGGTGCGCGGCGCTAAGTTCCGCTAACTGGGCTGCATGCGAACGTTCGAGATCGTCCCCGAATCGTTCGCGATATTCGTTCAGGCTGATGCCGGCCGTGAAACGCAGCCCAAGGAATACAAATTCAGACGACGCATCTATCGTTTCCCGGCCGACCTCCGCAGAGTTCGCGGCCTCGATCCGTTCGACGTACCTTGCAGTATCGCGTTCGTTCCACGACCGAATGACGCCGTCGAATGAGTGTGCTGAAACACCGTAGCCATAAACTGGCTCGAGCCGCCAATATTTTGAATTATGTCGCGATCCAAAACCCGGACGGGCAAAATTCGATATCTCGTACTGTTCGTATCCAACCGATCCGGTCCTATCAAGCAATAACTCGTACATTTGAGCCGCGACATCCTCATCCGGCATTGGCCTGCGACTCGACCGCAACTGTTCAGCGAGCGGCGTCCCTTGATGTATCTCAAGCAGATAGAGCGATAAGTGCTCAGGCCCCATCGAAATTGCTTCATCAAGATTCCGCTCCCAATCGCGGATCGTCTGGCCCGGCAACCCGGCGATCAGATCAAAGCTGATGTTATGAAAGCCCGCATCGCGGAGCATTCGAAAGGTTTCTCGGGCGTCGTTCGCATCGTGGCCGCGGGCGAGAAGCTTCAGATCACGATCGTTGAAAGTCTGTACGCCAAAACTAGCTCGGTTTATGCCAAGCGACCTGTAATCACGCAATTTGTCGGACGTAACCGTTGCCGGATTCATCTCGAGCGTGATCTCGACATTTTGCGTGACATCGAATCGATCATAAACGGATCTCAAGATCCGCTCGACGTGTTTTGCCGATAACAATGAAGGCGTCCCACCGCCAAAATAGATCGTGTTGATCGGGTCCCGGGACCCAGGCGTTGGTTCAATTATTTCGGGATCTGAGATCTGAGAGCTGAAATTTGAGATCTCAATGCCAGTCGTTGGCTCTTCTATTTCTGTTTCTGAAATTTTAGATCTGAAATTTGAGATCTCAGTGTTCAGGGCATCAACATACCGCTCGACCGCTTCTGAACTGCGCCATACGTCGGTGGCAAAGTCGCAATAGGAACACCGCGACTTACAAAACGGGATGTGAAGATAGATTCCGGCTGGCGTTGGCACACCGAATTATACCAACCCAGCCGGCTCCCGGTAATAGAACAGGGCCGCCTTTACAGCCAGAAACCGCCCATTGTATCTGCATTCGGGTTTGAAAGGGTTGCGGTCATCCGATCTTTCCAGATCTTCTGGTAGTGAGCATTTGTGCCGTGCCTCGTATCCGCATCATATCGCTTTTGTAGGATACCCGCCCGTTTGTGGAAATGCAGCTGCACGGCTGTCTGTATCTTTGACCGGAGATCCGCAAGGCTCGTGCCTCTCAGCCGGGCAAGTTCACGGCACAGAGCACGTCCGGTGATCGTCGCTACGTCGTAATGCCACTGCTCGTGAGACAATAGTGCGGCGGTCTGCGCAACGCCCGACCAGACCTGCGCCCGAGGCGTGATCGAGATCGTATATGGATCCGGAATAGTAAAAACGCCGCCCGTGTTCACCGGCGCCGAATTCGGGAACGTATAATCAAACGTCGTGTATGCATCGACAAGAGTTCCGTCGGCCGGATCAGTGATCTTGGATGCCGTCACAGTGAAATTTGACCAGGTTAGACTGGCCGGGCTGGCTGAAACTGTTATTGCCATAAACGTATAAAACTCCTGAAAACTAATGCGGCAAAACACCGTCTAACTATCTAGACGCCATCCGGAGCATTCATTGCGTAAGCGCGCCAAAAATAGAGATATCTTGGAAGGTATAGGTCGCAGATATAATTCTCCGCGAACGGAAGCGTAAAACGACCCGATACCTTGGGGGTAAC
>WBZY01000527.1_pt1 | contig 28137 bp, 16 predicted proteins | sample 5204191 | NCBI WGS metagenome assembly WBZY01 (sample SAMN12344363, study PRJNA552823) | activated sludge metagenome | biome: Activated sludge suspended growth; feature: Anammox Sidestream; material: Wastewater; isolation source: activated sludge from anammox sidestream of wastewater treatment...
CGACTCGTAAATCTGCACCCAGTCGTTCACCGACCATTGGCTGTGCACCCGGTGCCGGGTCTTGGGCGTGACGCAGTAGAACTGGTAGCCCTTCTCCCACAACGGGTTCGGATGCCGCTTGATCTCCTGCCACGGCAGCTTGATGTTGCGCACCGTTTTGTCGTCATGGTGCTGCGCCGTGATGGGAATGCCGTAGTCATCCGGGCGGATGTACGGATTGGTCGACATGATAGCGTTCGGCAGGTACGGCGTACACTCCGGGCCTTCCCGGTGCACGATGAAGTTTTCCCCGTACTCGATCGCTTCTGGCTCGATCCGATAGGACTCCAGACGTCCCGATCGTGTCCAATGGGGTTTGGACTCGTTAGTCTCTTCCCAGAGCGGATGCCGCGGATAGGTGCGGCACATGACCATCCAGCCCTTTTCCGACTTCAACATGACGTCCGCGCTGTAGCCGTAGAACGTCGTCGACGCATCGAGGATGCGCTGTACGTAGATGTCCATGCGGTTCTGATAGACGAACCGATAGGTGTCGGCCATGCGGGCTTCCCCGGTCAGCTCCTTCAGTTTCGCCGAGACACCCGCGAAGGTGTCGGCATCGTTCCGGGTGTCGTACAGCGGACGGATGCCGCCCTTCCAAATCTGAATCCACGGATTCGACACCGTCGCGGTCATCTCCGGATAGGTGAACTCCATCCAGGAGTTGACCGCAAAGGCCACGTCGGCATGGTTGACGTCGGACGTCATCTCGATGTCTTGCGTCACCAGCATCTCGATGTTCGGATCGACGTTCTTCACCATGTCGTAGTGGTGCTTCGAATTGTTCAAAATGTTCACGTTCACGACCCAGCGGACTTTGCTGGGGCTCGGCATGTGGGTCTTGCCGGTGAACACCTTGCGCCCGTATTTCGGCGTGTTGACGATCAACGCGTTGTCGCCGTGGTTCCAATACCCTGGCTCTTCGCCGTAATAGTACTTCCGATATTTGATCTCCTTGCCGTGCGCATCGGTCGTGAGGTTCAGATTCCAGGGATCCTCACCCAGATACACGCTGGCGCCCGCGCCGGACCACGGCGCTGCCTGCCAAATGCCGACCTTGTAGTTGCCCGACCAGGTATGGCATCCGGTGCCGAACTTACCGATGTTGCCGGTCAGCATCATGACCAAGGCCGCCGCCCGTCCCATGGAGGTCATGTGGAAGTAGTGGCAGACGCCTTCGCCGTTGTGGATGGCCGCCGGCTTGATCGTGCCGCAATCCCGCGCCCAGCGGACGATCAGGTCTTTCGGCGACCGATTCACCTGATGCACCGTGTCCAGGTCGTAGTCTTGGAGGTGCACCTGGTACAGCTGAAAAATCGGCATCACGTCCACTTCCCGCCCGTTCAGCAACTTGACCCGATAGGTGCCGGTCAAGGCCGGATCGATGCCGCTCTCCTGCAGATGGTGGCCGACCTGCTCACGATGCAGAGGCACGGCCTTGCCCTTGGCCTGATCCCACACCATCATGCCGCCGAGGCGCTGAATCTGCTCCTTGGTCAAGCCCTGCACGCGGCCGGAGTAAGACTTGGAGAAGTCCGGCAACTGATAGTCCTTCACCACTTCGTGCGGATCCAGATACTGCAAGGTATCCGTCCGCACCAGCAGCGGCATGTCGGTGAACCCCTTGATGAAATCGATGTCGTGCAGATTCTCGTCCAAAATGATTTTGCAACTGCCGAGGAACAAGGCGCCGTCCGTCTCCGGACGCACCGGGATCCAGTAATCGGCGCGGCTGGCCGTCGGATTGTATTCCGGCGTAATGATAACGAGGCGTGCGCCCCGCTCCATGCTCTCCAGCTTCCAGTGTGCTTCCGGCATCTTGTTCTCGACGAAATTCTTGCCCCAGCTGGTATTCAGCTTGGTGAACCGCATGTCCGACAGATCGACGTCGCAGTTCTGCGTGCCGTTCCACCACGGTTGTGAGGGGTCTTGATCGCCGTGCCACGTATAGTTGTTCCAATAACGTCCGCCCTGGGCCTGATCGGGGTTGATCTTCCGCACCCAGCTGTCCAGCAGCGGCAACACGCAATTGTTGAATCGCGTATTGGCATGTTTGCCCATCATACCCAGGATCGGCATGCCCGCGCGGTGCTTGAAGCAGCGCACGCCCGCGCCCTTCATCATTTCGATCATCTCCGGCGCATACCCCTGCTCGCGCAGGCGGCGGGCTCCGGCTTCACCGCTGTACCGGGTGGAAATCACGATCATGGCCTTGGCCACGTAGGTAAAGGCCGTATCCCAAGAGACCCGGATCATGTCATCCAGGAACCGGGCATCAAACTTATATTTCCGCTTCACATCGGGAGTGAGCTCCGGCGAGCCGTCGTCCATCCACTGCTTCCACGACTTGCGCATCAACGGCCCCTTCAAACGATAGGGACCATACACGCGGCGGTGGAACGTGAAGCCCTTCAGACACATGCGCGGGTTGTGCGCGAACGTCCCGCGGTTACCGTAGAGATCTTCATAGGTCTGGTGGTCGTAGTTCTGCTCCACGCGCATGACCACGCCGTTCCGAACGAAGGCCCGAATACGACAGGCATGCGTGTCGTTCGGTGAACAGACCCAGGTGAAGGACGAATCGTACCGATACTGATCGTGATAGACACGCTCCCACGACCGGTCCGGATACTCGCCCAGAGGATTGTCGACCTCGACGACGGGCTGGAGCGCGGTCAATGCCAATGCCTTGTCGGCAATGGCCGCCGCCGCGACCGTCCCCGCCGAGACCTTCAGAAACTGCCTGCGGGATAACTGCATGTTGAACACCTCCTCATAAAAGTACGGAACGAATATGCGACGTCACACACAAGGGACGCCGCTTGCTGGAATGCGAATGACCGGCAGACACAGCCCGTCGACCCACCCCTTTCCAGACGCATGGTTCTCCGCCGCCTCGGCAGCCGGTCACGACGCAACGCGGCGCGGCGCAGTCCCTGCGCCCGGAGCCACACGCCCTCGAAATGAACAGCGATGAATAAAAAATCACGAGCCCCCGCTTTGCAGACCGTGTGCCACGAAGGAGGATCCTGGACCTGTCGCCTAGATCATTGAAATATCGGCCTGTGATCGGTCGGTGCGGGATCGCGTCGTGGCCACGAGCGCGAAGCCACGACAACGCGTGGTGGTTTGCCACGGCGCCACCACGAATATTCGTGGAACATGAATGATGAAGGGAGAATGGGGCGGAAGCGGCAACCGTGAGGTCAGCGGATCACGAGCATGACTTACAGGCGAGCGGGGCGACGGATCCCCAATTTCTGCATGCGGCTTCGGAGGGTGCTCGGCGCCAACCCCAGTTGTTCGGCGGCGGCGCCGGGACCTTCGATTTGCCAATCGGCGAGGGTCAAGACTTTCAGGATGTGACGCCGCTCTTCGTCCTGGAGCGTCCGTCCGGCCGCGGGCTCGGCGGCGAGGGGGAGCGTCACCATCGCCGGGTCGATCCGCAGGATCTGCTCGTGGCACAGGATCAACGCCCGCTCGACGAGGTTCTCCAACTCGCGCACATTGCCGGGCCAGGCGTACTGCACCAAACGCTCCATCGACGCGGCCTCGACATCGTGACACACTCGTTTGAGCCGCTGGGCATGGTGGCGGAGAAAATGTCGCGCGAGGGAGGGGATGTCTTCGGGACGCTCGCGCAACGGCGGCAAGTGGATCGGAAACACATTCAGACGATAGTACAGATCGCTGCGGAAACGCCCCTGCGCAATCGCCGCCCGCAGATCGGCATTGGTCGCGGCAATGACCCGCACATCTACCGGAACCGGCTTCGTACCGCCGACGCGGTCCACCAACCCGTCCTGCAGCACTCGCAAAAGCTTGGCCTGGGCCTCCAACGGCATTTCGCCGATTTCGTCCAGGAAGAGGGTACCGCCATCGGCCAGTTCGAAACGGCCCACGCGCTGCCGGTCCGCTCCGGTAAAGGCACCACGTTCGTGGCCGAACAATTCGCTCTCGATGAGGCCGGCAGGGAGCGCCGCGCAGTTCAGCCGAACAAATGCTCGGGTCCGACGGGCGCTCCATTCATGAATCGCGCGCGCCATGACCTCCTTCCCCGTCCCCGTTTCGCCGGTCAGCATCACGGTGGCGGTGGTCGGCGCGGCCCGGTGCGCCAGCGTCAGTACCTGCTCGAATGCCCGGCTCCGTCCTTCGACGATGCCATAGTCCTGGCTGGATCGTAGTTCTTCCGTCAGATATACATTTTCTTGCGCCAACTGCTCGCGCAGCCGATTGATCTCCTCATACGCATTCACCTGCGCAATGGCGTACCCGATCTGCGTCGCGACCTGCTGCAGGAACTCGACATCCTCCGGATCGGGCGGGCCCTCCTCGACGCTGCCGATGTTCAAGGTGCCCAGGCAATCGTCCTGCACCACCATCGGCAAGTTGATCATCCGTCCCAATCCCTCGGCGAGGTAACTCTCGTCCTCGATGAATAGGCGCTCGCGCTGAAGATGCGGGCGCACATGAACACGCTGGTGATCGTAGACCCATCCTACGGCACTGTCGGCACGGGGAATCATGGCGTCGCTGCGCAACACCACCTTGGGAAGGTTCGTTTCAACGGCATAGAACCGAAACGCATCCGACTCCAGGTCATAGACCGTGATCCCCGCCCGTTCCCACCGAACGACGTGGGCAAGCTGATCCACGACGGCGCGAAAGAGACTTTGCCGATCGCGTTGGGAGTTCAACACGTTGGTGACCGACAGCAGCGTTCGGTAGCTGAGATCGACGTTGCGCACGATTACACCTCGAAGGCGGGACGCAGAAGGATCGCGACGATGGGCGACGCGTCATCGGTTCGACCTCGCCGCCGTCGAACCGCATGGTCTCATGATAGGTTCGGTGGGAATCCTTAATCCAGCGTTGCCGCCTCATTAAGAGAAATTTAATCCGCGCGTGGGCGCCCCGCCCTTCAGTGCAATTCGAGGGGGCGCGAGCGTTGGCTCCGCTCGAAGTCGGAGCGCAAGCGGGACGGACCCCGCCCCCCTTCAGGCCCCAGAAGGCCGGATCCCGGACCAATGGAGGGCGCCAGCGGGTGAGTCGATCGGCCGAGGTCCGGACTCCGTGGTGGAATCAGCGTCTCACGTTCCCGACCGAACTGATCTGGCCTACGCGCCGAACCGGTTTGTCCGAATTCACCGTGAGCGGATCGCAGTCCCCCGGCCGTCGGCTTCTGCGGCTCTGCTTGAACGACAGATCTGACCGTCGCGAGACCGCCGGCGGCGTCCGAGGCGGCGATCACCAGATTAGTCTCCATCACTTCGTTCGCGATGGATTCCGCCGTGGGCAACTCGTCGGCATACACATCCGTTTCATATTCCGCCGTGGAGGGAGTCGCGAGGGATGTCCACACGGACTGCCCGGACTCGGACACATTGATGCTCGTCACGGTCGACAGGCCCGGCCTGATCGGGTGTTCGCGAATTTCTTCCGCCGGCAACGCGATCCGCACCGGCACCCGCTCAACGATGTGAATGAAGTTGCCCGTGGAATTATCGGGCGGCAGCAGCGCAAAGGGGCTGCCGCTTCCAGGCACCAACCCCTCGACCGTGCCATGGAAGGTCTGCCGGCTCCCGTACATGCTCACGTTCACGAGCGCCGGCTGTCCCGGCCGCACGTGCTGCAATTCGGTTTCGCGCAGGTTCGCCTCCACCCACAGGTGGTCCAACGGCACGATCGTCATGAGCGGCGCGCCGGGACTCACACGGTCGCCGACCTGCGCCTTCCGTTTGGCCACATACCCGGACACCGGGGCGCGGATCTGCTGCCGCGTATACTCGAGATACGCCTCGATGAGCTGATGTTTGGCGAACTCTACCGCGGGATGTTCCGTCACCGTCGTGCCGCCGATTTGGGCATCGAGGGTGTCGAGTTCGGCCTGCGTCTCCCGCACCTCGGCTTCCAACGCCAAGATCTTATCCGCCGTATTCTGCACGATTTGCTTCGACACCGCGCCGCTCGGCACGGCCTTTTGATAGCGATCCATATCGTGGCGAGCCAACTCCAGCCGCGCAGTCCGGGACACCAGTTTTTCCGCCAGCTGTTTTCTGGTCATGAACAGCGCAGCGATGCGCCGGACTTCTTCGCCCAGCCGTCCGCGCGCCCGGCCTAACGCTGCGTAAGCCAGGTGTTCGTCCAGGCGAATCATCAGGTCGCCGCGATTGACGAACTGCGTTTCTTCCGCCAGTACGTGGGTGACGATGCCGGTGGCTTGCGCCGCGACCGGCACGAGGTTCCCGGTGACATACGCGTTATCGGTCTTGACCCAATGACGGTCGTGCGTCCACCAAAAGACGAGATAACCGATGGTGGTGAGCAGAACCAGCAAGGCTACCATCAAGAGGCGCCGATTGCGGCGGGCGCGAATGGCCTTGGGGCGGAGCCGAGCGGGCCCCGCCGTCGGAGACCCGCCGGATGGTTCAGGAGCACTGGTACTGGTGTCGGTTTGATTGGTCGTCATAGTTCAACTCGGGTTATGTGCCGGCCGTTTCGTGATGTCCGGGTTGTGATAGCCGCCGCCCAGGGACTCGATGAGATCGACCGCGGCGACCAACTGGTCGCTCTCCAACGCCCGCAAGGCATATTCCTGCTCCAGCACCGGCTGCCGATGCCGTAGCACTTCGCGGTCGTCATCGAGGCCGCTCACCAGCCGAACTTTGGCCAACCGCCAGTCGTCGCTCAAGGAGGCCAGCAAGCGCTTATGCGAGGCCATCATCTCCCCGGTCGTTTGCCAGGCGCTCAGGCTGTCCGCCACCTCGCGCATGGCGTCCAACAGCGTGTCGTTGTAGAGTTCCACCGCCGCATCGTATTCCGCGCGTTGTGCCGCCAATTCCCCTCGAAGCCGGCCGCCCTCGAACCAGGGAATGCGCAGCCCCGGTGCAAGGCCGTAAGAGAAACTCTGTCCGCTGAACAGGAAGTTGGCCAGTTTATCCGCCCCTTTCGTGAGCGTCAGCGCGTTAAATCCCACGAAGCCGGTCAGGTCGATGGTGGGATAGAACCGGGTCTTGGCCACCTTCACCAATTTCGACGCGGCATAGGCACGGTAGAGCGCGGCGGCCAGGTCGGGCCGATGCACCAACAGGCCGATGGATAGGTGATCGGGCGCCGAAATCTGCGAAGGAATCACCGCCGCCGGTTTGGCAAACAGATGGATCGCCTCGTCGGGCCCCTTGCCGGCCAACCGGGCGATCAAGTGCCGTTGCACGTCCAACTGGTCACGGACCGCCGCCTCCCGCTTGAACGCCGCCTCGTAGTCCGCCACGGCCACCTTCACCGGCTGGTCGTTATCCAGCCCGAGACGAAACCGCGTTTCCGCCAGCTTGAGCAGATCCCGGCGGATGCCGACGATGGTCTTGACGATGTCGAACTGTTGCCGGAGCGCCTGGCCTCGGAAGTAGGCCCGCGCAATACCGGTGGTCAGCCGCAGGCGCACTTCCGCCATCTCCGCCTCTTCGGCTGCGGCATGGCCCAGCGCCGATTCGAGCATGGCCCGATTCTTTCCCCAGAAGTCGAATTCATACCGGAAACTCAGGGGATTGATGATGCCCAGCATGAACTGCACCCCGGCGACTTCCGGATTCAACGCGGCAAAGACACCGTGTTGCGAGAGTCGCTCATAGGTGAGAGATGCGTCGGCTTCCAGGAACGGCAACAGCCGCGCGCCTTCCACCTTCACCATCGCCGTCGCCTCGCGGAGCCGTGCGGAAGCCACTTTCAGCCCGGGGTTGTCCTTGAGGGCGGTTTCGATCAGGTCATTCAATTCCGGGTTCCCGAACTGTTCCCACCAACGATCGTCGGGCCACTGCTGCAGGCGATGGGTGACCTCGGCCAGGGTCTCCTTCATCTCCGGCGGTTCGATGTACTCCGCGGGGGGATCACCTTTGGGAATCCAGGCGCAGCTCGCACACCAGAGAGCTCCCGCAAGCGCGAAACCGGACCACACGCTTCGTCGCACGGCGGTCATGGCACCTCCTCGATCAACTCTTCCGCGCGCATCTCCCGCAACTCATCGGCAGAGGTCGGAGACAACGGCAAGTGAGTCGGATGCGCAAACCAGACCAACAGGCCTAAACCAATGAACAAAAAACTGGCGACCAGAAAGGCGTCGTTCATGCCGAGAATCGCCGCCTGTTGTTTGATCAGGGCACCAAATTTACCTTGGATCTCCGACGGACTGAGCCCGGCAGCGCTGAATTTGTCTGCCAGACGCTCCAGCGGGTCGAATGAGGTCCACTGCCGTCCACCGAAATGATCGGCCAAATGCAGTTGGTGAAAATATTTCCTCCGGAACAGAACGATGCCCTGGAACGTGATGCCGAATGCGCCGGCAGCAACACGCAATAAATTCGCAACCTCGGCTGCACGGGTGACCAGGGGGCCTGACAGTCCATGCAGGAGCAGCACCGTCACAGGTGTAAAAAACGATCCCAGGAAAATCCCCTCCATGACCATCGGCCAAAACAACTCCTCGTATGAATGGGGATCGTCGTACAGGCCGATCCAATAAAAAACCCAGGCAAATCCGAGACTGTTCAAACAAATCAACCAGCGTGCATCGATGTATTTACAGAGATAATGCATGACCGCAATGACCGGCGCCCCCAACAACACCAACGGCAGCAACGCCAAGCCCGCCAATTTGGACGAATAGCCCAGCAGCAACTGGATCTGCACGATCAACAACGACAACAATCCCTGAACGGCAAAGAAGCCAAGCGTGAGGCTGATGACGCCGATCAGGAAATTGCGATGCAGAAACAGGCGAAGGTCGAGGATCGGGTGCCGCTCGCCCAACTCCCAAATGATGAAACAGGGAAAGACGATGACTAGCACCACCAGGATGGCCTGGAGGAACGGCGAATCCAGCCAATCGAAATCGTTCCCCATGTTGAGCAGGGTCTGCAACCCCAACAACAACACCGCCAATAGCAGAAACCCCATCGCGTCGAACCGACCGTAGCTCCGCCGGAATCCCCGCCCGTAGAGGAGCGCGCTCAGGGTACCGACGATGATCAACGTGAGCACGAAATCCAGGTAGAACAGGAATCGCCAACCGAGCATGTACGCGATGTAGCCGCCGACCGGCATGCCGATCGTGAAGGGTGTGATGCTGAAGAGGCCCCAAACGGTGAGCGCCACCGCCTTCAGCCGTTTGGGATATTCGTTCAGCAACATCGTCTGCGCGATCGGCAAGGTGATGCCGCCGGCGATGCCTTGGACGATGCGAGCCGGGACGAATTGGGTGAGGGTCTGGCTGTCTCCGCACAGGTAGGAAGCCACGCTGTACACCATGAAGGCGCCGATCAACAGCCGATAGTCGCCGATCCGCCCTGACAGGTAGCGAGCCAGCGGAAAGCCGAGTGCCAGCCCCACCATGAAGTCGGTCTGCGCCCATGTGACAAAACTGGGTAAGACTCCCCCCAAGTCTCCCGACACGTGCGGCAGGAGGGCGATGTACGACCCCGCGTTGAACAGCACCACGATGTGAGACAGGCCGAGGACGGCGTTGAACAGCACGAACCGCCATCCACGTAACCGCCTCAAGTACACCGCCGCCATCAAAGGCCTCACTCAGAACGAAGGAGAATACCCCGGGCGATCCGCCCGTGCGGCCGCCCCGTCAGACGCCATCGTCGCCTGGGGCTGCGGTGCCGAAACTGGGGCAACGACGCGATGCGCCGCATACATCGCCAAGCCCGTGAACAACATGCCGCCCACCAAATTCCCCAACGTCACCGGAATCTGGTTCCAAAGCCACCAGGTGGACACCGTAATGGGCGCGCCCAGCAGCATGCCGATGGGAATCAAGAACATATTCACCACCGCATGCTCAAACCCTTGCGAGAAGAACAGCAGGGTCGGCCCCCAGATGGCCAGGATCTTCCCTGAAAACGACGTGGACATATAGGCCGCCACCACTGCCAGGCTCACCATCCAGTTGCAGAGCATGCCCTTGGTGAAAGCGGCCAAGAGACCGGACGCACCATGCGAAGCGTAATAGTTCGTTTTGGCCTCCGCGATCGCCATGAGCTTGATCCCCACTGCGTTGATCTGCGCGTCGCCCGCCGTAGTGAGGGCGATCGCAAACAGGCCCGCATAGGCCGTGCTCCCCAACAGGTTGCCGAGAAACACCCAGCTCCAATTCGCGAACACCTGGCGCAGGCCGGCATTCTGTTGGCCGTCGGCAGCCGCGACCGGGAGAAGGGCAAAACTGCCGGTGATGATCTCCGCGCCGAGGAGGATGGCGAGGGCCAACCCGAAGGGAAACAGGAGGCTCCCGACGATCCAATAGCCCGTCTCAACCGCAGCCGTCACGGCCATACTCGTGCCGATGCCCAAGTAGGCTCCGGCGAGCATGCCGCGCAACATGAGTTGGCGCGGAGGCAAACTGAGCTTCAACGCGCCGCCGGCCAACATGCTGTCCACCACGCCATAGGGTTTCACGTAGTCCATCGCGTCCTCCTTGTTCGCCGTCCACTCCTCCAGGTTCCCCGCCATCCGTGTCATCACATCCTCTGACGACAGCCTGATTGAGCAAACCCCATGCCGACGTCCGACTCCTGCGTCGCGACATCGTCGAATCCTACAGGCAGCCCCCTTCTTTGCCCTCGCTCGGACCGTCCGCCAGCCGGATCGATCGGGAATCGAGCCTCGACTCCATGGGCGAGATCGCACGAGCGCATTGTGCGAAAGCGCTCATTTCCTCGCGCGACTTTGGCGTTCTTCTCCATGGCGCCAGGTCTCGAAGTTGCACAAGGATAGGGCTGAAGACTACGATACCGATGAATCGTCGAGGTCACGTGAGCGACCTGCTAAGCAATCTGCCTATCGCCCGCAAGCTGTTTCTTGCGTTGGTCATTCCTGCGCTGACGATCCTGATCTTGAGCGTCTTGACCTATCGCAGCGTCACGACCTTCTCCGACGATGAAGGCCAGCTCAACGACATCTACTATTCGCAACGCCTGGCATCGGAATATCTGCGGCTCATCGTCGATCTGGAAACGGGCTTTCGCGGGTTCGTCCTGACGAGCCAGGAGCACTATCTGTTTCCCTATCGCACGGCCCAGGACCACGTGCTGAACCTGGGGCGTACCCTGGAAGCGCAGGTGTCCCCCTATGAAGACCAGCGGGACTTGATCGCATCCATTCAACAGCTGGTGAAGCAATTCATCGAAGAAAAGGAACTCTTGATCGAGGCTGTGAAGGCGGAGCATACGGAAGAGGCGCGGTTGTATATCGAAGAGGGTAAGGGCCGCTCGCTGATGCTGAAGATCAGGCAGGACATGGGTCGGCTGGAACACCTGGCGCAAGCGGCCTTGAATCAACGTCTGGCGAAATTGGCCCAGGACCGCGACGACATGCTCATGACCATTCTCGGCGGCGGCCTGTTCGCGCTGATCTGCATGGTCGGAAGCCTGCACCTGATCGCCCGCTCGATCACCACCCCGCTCAAGCGGCTGGCCAAGGCCGTGGTGCCGTCGGAAGCGAACCTCGTTCCCCAGGTACCCCTCATGACCAGGACCGATGAAATCGGCAACCTCTCCCGCGTGATCCATGCCATGAGCACAGCCATTCAATCGCACGTGGCGACGGTGGAGCAGTCGGAAGCCGACTTGCGCCAGCTCAACCAGGACTTGGTCGCCTCCGAAGCCAAGTACCGCAGCATCGTAGACCATGCCCCGTTCGGCATCTTCACCACCCGCGGCATGACGCTCGTGTTCAGCAACCGGTACAACAGCGTCTTGGCTGGCCTCGACCCGAGCGAAGAAAAGGATCCCGATGCCGTGCGGCGTGCGATTCACCCCGACGACCGGGACCGTGTCATCGCGGAATTCGCGCAAGCGGTCAACGAGGGCCGGTCGTACGAAACGGTCTTTCGGTTCCTCCATGCGGACGGTACGGTTCGAAAGGTCTTGAGCCGGCGCATTCCGATCCGCGACGCGACAGGCCAGGTGGTGATGTACCAAGGCTTCAATGTGGACATCACCGCGCTCGACCTCATGCAGACCAGGCTGAGCCGGGCGGAACGGTTGGCGACGCTCGGTCAGGTGGCGGCCGGCATCGCCCATGAGATCCGAAACCCGCTCGTCGGGATCGGCTCCACCACTATGCTCCTCCTCGACGATACCGAACCGCAGGACCCCCGTCGTCCCGACCTGGAAGTCATTTTGCAGGAAACCAAGCGGTTGGATCGCATCGTCAACCAGATCATCGACTATGCGCGTCCGCGCGAAATCGTCGCGTTGCCGTTCGACATGGCCCAGTTGGTGCAAGAGGTCATCAAGGTGCTGGATGAACCCCTAAGCAGCCGGAAGGTCACGGCCAAGGTTGCTGCGCCGTCCGCGCCGTACCCCATTCAAGCCGATCGGGATCAGCTCAAGCAGGTACTGCTCAACGTGATTCAAAACGCCATCGAGGCCACGCCGCCGGGAGGCACCATCAGCTTGGCCCTAGGCTTACAGACTCGAAGAACGGAGGCGGGGGTAGAAGTCACGGTGACGGATCGCGGCCAGGGGATCAGCCCCGCCCACCTGCCGCATGTGTTCGAACCCTTCTTCACGAGCGGCAAACCTCGAGGAACGGGGTTGGGGCTCGCCATCTGCCGCAATATCCTCGATGCCCACGGGGGCGACTTGGCACTGGAGAGTGACCTCGGGGTCGGGACTACCGTGCGCGTCTGGTGTCCCCTACGACAACAACTGCAACTGCAACGGATGCAGGGAGAGGAGTACCATGCGGGCCACGATCTACGTCACGGATGACGAACCAGCCATACGCACCGCCATCGTCAAGCGCCTCTCGCGGCGCCAACACGCGGTGGCGGGATTCGAATCGGGTGAAGACTTGGTGAGGGCGGTCACCCAACATTTGCCCGATCTCATCCTCCTGGATTTGAAAATGCCCGGCATGGGCGGACTGGAAACACTCCGGCAAATTCGCCCTATCGCTCCACAGACTTTGGTCGTGATGTTGACCGCCTACGGCACTGTGGAAGACGCGGTCGAGGCGATGCGACTCGGCGCCTATGATTTTCTCATCAAGTCGGTCGACCTTTCAGGCCTGGACCCGGTCATCGATCGCGCCCTCGAATTCCTCGCCTTGCGCCATCGGGTGGAATTTTCCATGGAGGACCAGAACAGCCCCTACGCCCTCTCCAACATCGATGCGCGCAGCCCGGCCATGCAACTCCTGCTCGGCCAGGTGCGCGACGTGGCGCAAAACGCCAAATCGACCGTGCTGCTCCAAGGGGAAACGGGCTCCGGTAAGGAATTCCTGGCCCGCGTCATCCACTGTAACGGCCCCCGCGCCACAGGCCCCTTCGTCGCGGTGAACTGCACCGCCATTCCCAAGGAACTGTTTGAAAGCGAGCTGTTCGGTTACGAACGCGGCGCCTTCACCGGCGCCCACCAGCGAAAACGCGGGCTGCTGGAAAAGGCCGAAGGCGGGACCCTGTTCCTCGACGAAATCGGTGATCTGGACCAAGCCATGCAAGCCAAACTGCTGCGCGTCCTGCAGGAGCGCACGTTCCGCCGCTTGGGAGGCACGGAAGACTTGTCGGTCGACTTCCGATTGATGACCGCCACCAACCGCGACCTCAAGAAGGAAGCCGCGCGGGGCACCTTTCGCGAAGACCTCTACTTCCGCCTGAACGTGGTGACCTTCGAGTTGCCGCCGCTCCGCGTGCGCACGGAAGACATCCTGCCGCTCTGCATGCAGGCGGTCCTGCGGTTCGGCAAGGAGTTCGGCAAGGAGGTGCTCGACATCGAGCCCGACGCCCAGGAACTGCTCCAGCGTTATAACTACCCGGGCAACATTCGCGAGCTGCAGAACATCATCGAACGGGCGATGATCCTCTGCCATGATAAGACGCTCACCGCCGGCTGCCTCCCGCGCGAACTCCACGACCAGGCGCCGCACATCGCGGTGGCCAAGTCGGCCGGCTCACAGCCCTCGCTACGCATCGAAATGGTGCTCGGCCAACAGACTCTGGCGGATATCGAATCGGCCCTCATCGATGAGGTTGTGCGGCTCTCGGATCACAACAAGACCTTGGCCGCCAAACACCTGGGCCTGACCCGCTTCGCCTTGGACCGGCGTCTGAAAAAGCAGATGGAGCACGAATAACCGAGCCGTTGACCTGCCGAGCGATTCATGGGTTGAACAGCGCCCAGGGAGCACGGATAATGGTACGATAGGGCTGTGCCATGATGACCGACCATCACAATCGGTGGATCCTGCCGACACTCGTGCTGCTGAGCGTCGGTCTGTTTGCCCTCGATCTTTTCATGCCGCTGGGCGTCGCCAACGGCGTCCTCTACGCCGGGCTGGTGTTGTTGGCGTCAGCGTCATCGAACCCTCGCCTGCCGATGCTGACGGCCTTCCTCTCCACTCTGCTCCTGATTGTCGGAGCAGGATTCGGTCCGTACCTCGACAGCATTCCGCTCTGGGTCGGCGTGGTCAACCGCAGTCTCAGCCTGGTGATCGTCTGGATGTCCGCCGTGTTACTGCGACAACGGCACGAGGCGGAAATTCGTTTGCGCCAGGCCAAGGACGAGCTGGAGGAACGCGTCGCCGCCCGCACCAAGGAATTGGCCGATGTGAACCGGTCGCTGCTCAACGAAATTTCGGAGCATGTGGCGACCGAGGAATCGCTCCGCGCGAGCGAACAGGCACTCGCCGGCAGCCGGCAGGAACTCCAGGATTTGGCCGCCCGCCTGCTTACGGCTCAGGAGGAGGAACGCCGGCGCATCTCTCGGGACCTTCACGACGACATCAACCAACGCTTGGCCATGCTGGTGGTCCAAGTCGAATCATTGGACGCCAATCTTCCCCCCGGCGCGGAGCGGTGCGGCAAGGAGCTGCGTTCGATCCAGGACCGGTTGACCGAACTGTCGGACGACGTCCGGCACCTGGCCTACCAATTTCATCCGTCCATTCTCGACGACTTGGGCCTCACCGTGGCCTTGCAACGCCTGGTCGATGACTGCGCGGCCCGCTCGAATCTTCACGGTCGGTTTGAAGGGCAACAGGCTGTGCGGCCCCTACCGCAGGAGGTGTCAACCTGCCTCTATCGCATCGCCCAGGAGTGTTTAGCCAATGTCATGAAACATGCGCGCGCGACGGAAGTAGTGGTCACATTGTCCCATGAGACCGATGCCGTGACCTTGACGGTGCAGGACAACGGAATCGGTTTCGACCTCCACGGTGTCACCGACAGCCACCGCGGCCTCGGCCTCGTCAGTATGGCGGAACGGGTCCGCCTGGTTCAGGGTACGGTCACCATCGACTCGGCCCCCCGAGAGGGCACATGCCTGCGCATTCGGGTTCCCCACGCGGAGGTTCCGGCATGACCACGCCTCGGGTGTTGCTTGCGGACGACCATACACTCGTCCTGGAAGGATTCCGGCGCATCGTGGAGCAGCGCTGCCAGGTCGTGGGCACGGTGGAAGATGGGCGCTCGCTGCTGGAGGCGGCCGTGCGGTTGCAGCCGGATTTGATCCTGCTGGACATCTCCATGCCGCTGCTGAACGGCATCGACGCCGCGCGCCAGGTGAAGAAGGTCTTGCCCGACGTCAAACTCGTTTTTGTCACCATGCACGCCGATCCTGCCTATGTGAGCGAAGCCTTCAAGGCCGGAGCGGCGGCCTATCTCCTCAAACGTTCAGCCGCCCGCGAATTGGACCATGCCATCGATTCCGTTCTGAAAGGGCAGTATTTCGTGACCTCCCTGCTGACCAAGGATCTCGTGGCCTCTCTCTCCGAGGGCCATGAGAATTTGTTTTCCCAGCGCCAGGACCTGACGCCGCGCCAGCGTGAGGTGCTGCAGCTCGTGGCGGAAGGCCGTACCATCAAAGAGATCGCCGCGCTCCTGAATATCTCGCCCAAGACCGTCGAGTTCCATAAAGCCCAAATCATGTTTCACCTCAACCTGCACACCACGGCCGAGTTGACGAAATATGCGCTGTCGCACGGCCTGACATCGACCTAGCCCATTCGCCTTACCGGCCCCCGGCAATTTTTCCCCGGTGACCTAGGAGGTCGCCTAGTTGTCAGGCGCGCCCCGCCTTCGCTACTGTACGCGACAGTCGTCGCACTCAATATCATGTGTGCCCGTGATTCTGTCCCCATCTCGTCGAAGGAGGCCTGGGCGATGGATCCCGAAGCCATGCAATGCCAGTTCTGCTGGCGCGTGCAGGACAACGGAGTAGATGGGTGCTCGCCCGCCGTGTGGGCCGATCTTCCGGCGTTCTTGCAGAAATACCATGAGACGCCACATGCACGTACGTTTTCCGAAGGGTACTGCCCGCAGTGCCAACGGTTTTATGGCCAACTCACGCAGGATCTGCGATCGTGAGCAAGCACTCGATTGCCTCTCCCCTAAAATCGTGGGTCGAAACCGGATGCCCACGGTGCCACAGCCTCATGGTCCAGGAGACGTTCGTCGATTTCCAGGCCGATACGAATCCGGTCAGTTTTTCCGGTTGGCGCTGTATCGTCTGCGGCGCCATCGTGGACACCGTGATCGCGCGACATCAAGTCCTGCGTCCCCAACCCCGCATGCATCACACTCGGGCCAGGAAACCGTTGCTTCGGCTGGGTTAGGCTCAATCTCCACCCGTCTGAGACGCGGAATCATACGGTCTCGGCAGCACCCTCGTCACCGACGGTATCCCTGGCGCGGATCACCGCACCGCTCGGGCGCCTCGAGATGATCCCATCGCCAGGTCAGTACCACCGAGTCGTGCAGGGCTGGACCCGCAAGGCCGCGGGTCAGGGGAATCCCTCCTCACACCACCCAGCCTGTTCGTTCGCCGAATATTCTCATCTGGCGCCTGTAGAGATGTTGCCGTGGCCACCACTAGAAATGTCGAGCGATCGACTTGGATCGGTGAAGATGATAGGTTGCTGGAATAGCGCTGAGATGCGAGTGACACACCGTTCCCCGGGATCACTCCGCCTCGGCTGCAGGGAGGGAAGGCAACCATGACCCAGACAAACCAATCAGAGTCCGTCCTGATATCGAACCAGTCGACTGGAGTGTGCGGCTCTGGGAGGATCAGAGTGTCCCCGATCCGGGCTCTCCCCGCCGCAGGACTCCTCTCGATCGTACTCCACGCGGGCTTGTCGTTGCACCCGCTGCCGGCATTGGCTGCGCCCCCGACGGCTATGCCACCGGCCGCTGCAACCCCATCGGAGCCGTCTGAGCCCCTGTATTCGCTGGAGTCCGTACTCAGTCTGGCCCTCGCCAAGAATCCGACCGTAGCCAGCGCGGAGAGCACGATTGAGCAGAGCCGAGGGCATGAGGTAGCAGCCTATACCTATCCCAATCCATCCATCAGCGCGAACAGCGGCAGGGGCCGGATGCGAGACCTCGGGTTGTTTGACCCGGCTGTCCGAGAAACCGTGACGGAATTCAATCTCTCCGTCGGTCAACCAATCGAATGGCCGTCGAAGCGGGCGGCCCGACAACGTGCGACCGAGGCCGGAGTGGCCAGCGCCTCGGCCGGCTTGGCGGAGACCCGCTTGAATCTAATCGCCGACGTCAAGGTGGCCTTTTATGACCTCCTGCTCGCTCAGCGCACACTGATTCTCGCGCAACAAAACCTGGCGACCGTGGAAGACGTGGACAAGGCAGTGCGAACCAGGGTACGGCTGGGAGAAAGTCCGCAATTCGAGGCCATCCGTTCTGGAGTCGAGGTGCTCAAAGCTAACCAGCTGGTGACCAGAGCCGCGAACCGTGTGCGCGTCAACCGGGTCATGCTCGACACCCTGACGGCCGGTTCCCTGGGCTCTGCCTACGCTATCGAGGGACAACTGCATCGCCTGGGCCCAAGCTTCGGCATCGACATTCTGACTCAGCGGGCCGTGACGGAGCATCCGACTATCACACGCCTGGCAAAATTCGTGGAGCAGGCCGATCATAGCCTAGAATTCGAACGCCAGGCGCGGGTGCCGAATATCACCATCGGCGGCAGCTACTGGCGGGAAGTCGGCCGAGAAGCCTTTACCGGCGGCGTCTCCTTTCCCACCCCTGTGTGGGATCGACGGCAGGGCGAAATCATCTCGGCCTTCGGAAGCAAACGCAAAGGGGAAGCCGAATTTCTACGCGCACGGAATGAATTGATCCGCAACGTCAATCAGCACTTTCAAGATGCCAAGACCACGGCCGACATGATCGAGGTCTATGAAAAGGGCATGCTCAAACAGGCGGATGAAGCGCTACGGATCGCGAAGTTCAGTTTTCAACAAGGCGCCTCCAGCCTGATCGAAGTGCTGGACGCGCAACGTGTGCAACGCCAGATTCTGTTAGACTATGCACAGGCCCAATTTGATCTCTCGGTCGCATTGGCGCTCCTGGAACGTGCCGTTGGAGGCCCACTCTAATGCTGCAGCCCTGCCCGATCATTCCGCGATTTCAACCGGCCCGACTGAGTCGCCTTCGGATGTCTGCTCTCACGGCACTCCTAGGCGCCACCTTCGCTTGTCTCTCCGCGGGATGCGACGGTCCGCCCTCAAACGCAACCGGCGCCAACGCCCCCACGCCCGTCGTCGACAAAAGCGTGGTGCGCCTGACCGCCGATGAAATCCAAACCTCCGGCATTCTCGTACAGCCGGTCAGGCGGGCTGAGTTCCGTACCACCCGTGATTTTCCAGGCACCATCGAGCCCAACGAACATGCCTTGGCGGAAATCACGACATTGGTTCGCGGTCGAGTGATTGACGTCTACGCCGACCTTGGCAGGGAAGTGAAAGGGGGCAACTTGCTGGCCCTGCTCTACAGCAGCGAACTGGGTATGGCTCAATCCGCCTACTTAAAAGCCACGGCGAAACTCAATGTGGCCGACCGCGCATTCCGCCGAGCGGAATTGCTCCTGAAGGAGAAAGTGATCGGCTTAGCCGAATTGCAGCGACGTGAGGGGGAAATGCTCAGCCTGAGGGCCGAGCTGCGAGAAGCCCGGGACCGTCTCCTGCTCCTTGGGCTCACCGACGACGATTTACGTAATTTGGATCGCAACCATACGATTCGTTCGCATGTGCCGGTGGTGGCACCGTTCGATGGCCGGGTGATCGCCCGTAACTTGACCAAGGGAGAAGTCGTCGAGACGGCGGAAAAGCTGTTCGTGGTCGCGGATCTGTCCGATGTCTGGGTCACCGCCGTTATTCCCGAGAAGGACATTCCCTACATTCGCCCCGACCAAACAGGGAGCGAACAATCCGTAGAGGTTCTGGTGGCCGCCTATCCCGGACAGGTGTTCAAGGGGCGCATTACGTATGTGGGCGACGTGCTCGATCCTGCAACCAGGACCATGCGTTTGAGATTAGAACTTCCGAATCCCGAGCGCAAACTCAAACCCGCCATGTATGCCACGGTGCGCGTCTATTCCGAGCCGGAACCGAATGTCTTGCTCATCCCCGAGGCCGCCGTTCAACGAGACCGAGATCGACAGTTTGTCTTCGTCCAGCGTGAACCGACCGTCTTCGAAGCCCGCGACGTGAAGCTGGGCAGTTCGAACGGCCAGGACGTCAAGGTCCAGGACGGTCTGCTGGAAGGCGAGACGATCGTCACGAACGGTGCATTCGTCCTGAAGTCCGAATTGCTCGGGGAACAAATCTAGCCTGATGTTATCCTCCTTCCTGGCCTTTGCTCTCCGCCAACGTGTCCTGGTCGTGGTGCTGGCGTGCATCCTCACCGCCGGCGGCATCTACGCCTTCCGCACGATCGCCATCGACGCCTTCCCCGATGTCACCACGGTGCTCGTCCAAGTAGTGACCAAGGTACCCGGGCTGTCTCCGGCCGAGGTGGAACGGTTCGTGACCTTCCCCATGGAACTGCAGTTGATGGGCGCCCCCGGCCTCACCGACATCCGCTCATTCTCGAAAGTCGGCCTGTCGATGATAACCGTCGTCTTCAAGGACGACATCGACATCTATTTGGCTCGACAGGTGGTGCTCGAACGGATACTCGAAGTCCAAAGCTCCCTGCCGCCGGGCACCACGTCACAATTGGTGCCGAATACGACCGGGCTGGGCGAGGTCTATCAATTCTACCTGGAAGGGCCGCACGACAACGACCCCGGCTTCGTCATGACCGAGACGGACTTGATGGAACGGCGGACGCTGGAGGACTGGGTGATCAGGCCGCTGTTGAAAGGGCTGCCCGATGTGGTGGACGTCAACTCGCTGGGAGGATTCGTCAAGCAGTATCAGGTGATGGTCGAGCCAGGCTTGCTTCGAAAATATGGTCTGGCGTTGCACGATGTCTTTGATGCCGTGGCGAAGAACAACGCCAATGCCGGCGGGAACATCCTGGAGAAAGACGACGAAAAATATGTGATTCGCGGCGTCGGCTTGATCAAAAAGCTGGAGGACATCGAACACATCGTCGTCAAGGAAGTGGGCGGCACGCCGGTGTACGTCCGGGATGTGGCGGAGGTGCGGATCGGGCACGCCGTCCGACACGGCGCCGCCGTGATCAACGGCAAGCACGAAGTGGTCACCGGCATTGTCCTCATGTTGCGCGGCGGCAATGCCCGGGACGTCGTCCAATCCATCAAGGACAAGATCGACGAGATCCATGAAAAGCGCATGCTGCCCGACGGGTTACGCATCGTGCCCTTTTACGACCGGATCGAGCTGATTACTGCGGCGCTCGCCACCGTCTATAAGGCCCTGCTCGAAGGTATCGTGCTGGTCGTCGTGATCCTCTTCCTGTTCCTCGGAAACGTGCGAAGCGCGCTCATCGTGACCGCCACCTTAATCGTGACGCCGCTGGTCACCTTCATCGTCATGGATCAAGTCGGGTTGACGGCCAATCTGATGTCGCTCGGCGGGCTGGTTATCGCGATCGGCATGATGGTCGACGGCTCGGTCGTCGTGGTGGAAAACGTCTATCGGCACTTAGCCGAGCAACGCGATGATCATTACAACAAGACCGAGGTCATCCTCCATGCCGTCGCGGAAGTCGGCCAACCCGTGATCTTCGGCATCCTGATCATCATCCTCGTCTTTCTGCCCATTCTGACGCTACAGGGCATGGAAGGGAAAATGTTTCAACCGCTGGCCAACACGATCATCATCGCGCTGGTGGTGTCCCTAGTTCTGTCCCTCACCCTCTCGCCCGTCCTTTGTGCGCTCGCCCTGAAACGCGGAACCGAAGAGGATACCTTTCTGCTCCGCTGGGCCAAACGGGTCTACCTCCCGACATTGCAGTGGGCCATGGGACATCGCATCACAGTGCTGGCGCTCGCGCTGGGTCTCCTGGGATCCAGCCTGGCGCTGTTCCCCTTTCTTGGAGGTGAATTCATCCCTATTCTCAATGAAGCGGCCATTTCGCCCCAAACCATTCGTTATCCCAGCATTGCATTAGACAAATCGATCGAAATTGAAAAGGAAATGCAGCGGGCCGTGCTGGAGTTTCCCGAAGTACGCATGGTGGTGTCAAAAATCGGCCGCTCGGAGATGGGAAACGATCCTCAGGAGCCGAATGCCAGCGACCCGGTCGTGAGTCTGCATCCGATGAACCAATGGACCACCGCCAAAACCAAAGCCGGACTCGACGATGCCGTCCGTAAACGTATCGAAAAGGTGCCGGGCGCCAACTTCCTGCTGAGCCAGCCGATCCAACAGCGCGTGGATGAACTGCTGTCCGGGGTCCGTTCCGAGGCGACCATCAAAATTTTGGGAGACGATTTGGAGGTGTTACGAGCCACGGCGGAAAAGGTTCAAGCCATCATGACTTCCGTCAAGGGGGTAGGTGATGTGCGGGTGGAGCAGCTCTTCGGTCAGACGTACCTGACCATCGACATCGACCGTGGCAAGATTTCCCGATATGGCATCAACGTGGCACATATTCAAGAGATCATTACGACGGCGATCGGCCAAGAAGCGGCAACCACCGTCTATGAAGGCAACAAGCGATTCGATCTGACGTTCCGATATCCGGAGAAATATCGCAACAGCGTCGAAACCATTCGGAACATCCTTCTGACCACAGCCAACGGCGCACTGATTCCTCTCGGCGACCTTGCGACAGTGGAACTGCGGGAAGGCCCGTCATTGATCAGCCGCGAGGGGTTGCAGCGCCGGATCTATGTCGGCTTCAACACTCTCGGACGAGACATCGAAAGCGTCGTCGCGGAAGCCCAAGCCAAAATTGCAAAGCAGATCCATCTTCCGTCCGGTTATCACTTTGTCTGGGGTGGCTCCTTTGAAAACATGCAGCGCGCGATGGCACGACTGAAAATCATCCTGCCGATTACGATCGGCCTGATCTTCATCCTATTGTTCGCTTCGTTCAACTCCGTCCGCCACGCAGCACTGATCATCATGAATCTGCCATTCGCCATGATCGGCGGCATCATCGCTTTATGGTTAACGGGAGAGTATTTGAGCGTACCCGCCTCGGTAGGCTTTATCAACCTGTTCGGTGTCGCGGTGCTCAACGGCATCGTGCTGGTCTCTTACTTCAACAAATTGCGCGAAGACGGCCTTCAGTGCGACGAGGCCGTGATCAAAGGTTGCACGCTCCGTCTCCGACCGGTCCTTATGACTGCCTTAGTCGCCCTACTCGGCCTGATCCCGCTGGCATTTGCCCATGGGATTGGATCGGAGGTACAGCGTCCCCTTGCTGTGGTCGTCATCGGAGGTTTGGTCAGTTCCACGCTTCTGACGTTGGTCGTCCTGCCGGTACTGTATAGGTGGTTCAACCAGGACCAATCAATCGCTCCTCAAGCTCCCCATTCCTAAGGAATCTCTCATGGCCAACGACGAAACGGTTTTTCCACGCTCCCCTGCCCGTGAGTGTCGGTCCAGCGGTTTCGTACCTAGTGAAATACCGGGGATTCAATCGACATACACTCCTGATAGGATGCATCCGGGGCGGCTCCTTCGCATAGCTGAGCGCATCGCGCACGATGGCCCTTCTCCCTTCGAATTCCACGCCAGGGAGTGTCGGAGAACTTGACTATGGCTTGGACCTATCTGATCATCGCAGGACTACTCGAAATTTGTTGGGCTATCGGTTTGAAATACACCGATGGCTTCACGCGACTGTGGCCCTCGGTTGGCACGCTCGTGGCGATGGCGGCGAGTTTCATATGTCTCGCACAAGCCCTCAAGAGCATCCCAGTAGGGACCGGCTATGCTGTCTGGACGGGCATCGGTGCCTCGGGGACTGCCTTGCTGGGCATAGTCCTCTTCGCAGAATCCACCTCCACCGTGAAGATCATCTCACTGGTCTGTATCGTGCTCGGTATTATTGGTCTGAAAGGCAGCTCATAACCCCCTTCCCCTGCCTTCGGTTGGCATCGACCCGCTCTTCATGCCACAATGCGAACGGACGGTCCGTACGACGACCGCATCGATTCCGAACTACTCATCATTCCGCCCATGTCCGGCAGCAAACAGAAAAACTTCACGATCCTGCTGGTCGAGGATAATGCCGAGGACGTGGACATGTTCCTACGCGCCGTCGAACACGAACTCCCCCGCCACGAGGACGAGCAGGTAGAGTTGGTGATCAATGCGACTGCAGAAGGCGCGTTGGAGCGGCTCCGAATACAGTCTATCGACCTCATCATTGCCGACGTTCGCCTGCCGGGAATGAGCGGGATCGAACTCCTGCAACGCGTCCAAGACATGCAGCGGCGCATTCCCGTCCTCATGGTGAGTTGGGTCCATGCCATCGAAACGGTCATCGATGCTATGCGGCACGGGGCCTTCGACTACATCGTCAAACCCTTTGAGACGATGGACCTCGCGACCCGCATCCACCGGGCGATGCGGATGTCGGAAATCCTTTCACAGACTTCCGCGGAGGACGCGCCGCCCTCCCACCTTCCCTTCAAAAACCTTGTCGGGGTGAGCGCGCCGATCCGCAACGTAATGGCCATGATCGATGCCGTCGCAAAGGTCCCTTCCACTACCTTGATCATCGGGGAAACGGGCACTGGAAAAGAACTCATTGCGAAAGCAATTCACGAGCGAAGTCTTGAGTGTGACGGCCCGTTCCAAGTCGTCGACTGCACGACCTTTTCCGAGGGCACGGTGGAGAGTGAATTGTTCGGACATGTCCGGGGAGCCTTCACCGGCGCCGTGGCCGACAAGACCGGCCTCATTGAGTCCGGACGACATGGCACGGTCTTCCTCGATGAAATCGGCGACCTCCCGGCGAACTTACAGGCGAAGCTCTTGCGGGTTCTAGAGGAGGGGGAGGTCCGTGCTGTCGGCAGCACACAGCAACGAAAAGTGAACGTGCGATTTATCGCCGCAACCAACCAAGACCTTGCGGAAAAGGTCAAACGCAACGAGTTTCGGAAGGATCTGTTTTTCCGCCTTAATGTCATGGTCATCCGGGTCCCCCCGCTTCGTGAACGGACGGAAGATATCCCGGTCCTGGCACGGCACTTCATCACGCGGTACGCCAAGGAATTCACCAAGCATGTCGAAGACTTACATCCATCAGCTGTTACAGAGCTGGTGGCCTATCCTTGGCCGGGCAATGTACGGGAACTCCGCAACGTGATGGAACGAGCCGTCATGTTGGCAAAGGGTACGCGTATCGGCCTAAACGATGTGGCAGGCATGCTGTCCGTGCCAGACCGTCAGCAAGAATCCGGCGATGAAGATTATCTCCACCTCCCCTATGCCAAGGCAAAGGAGCAGATCCTAGAGGCCTTCAATCGTCGATACATTTCCAACAAACTCACCATCCATCGCGGCAATGTCACCCATGCCGCCCAGGATGCCGGCCTTCCCCGCTCTTATTTCCACGAAATCATGCGCCGCTACGTCAAAGACGAAAAGCTCTGACTGTCAGTCATGACTGACAGTCAGAGGACCATTGATTACATAAAGCATTGTATTTGAAAGCATTTACTCAAAACTGTTTCATGGTCAGCTTTTACAGACACAACTTTATACTTACTTTTCAATCACTTACACAAACGAATCACCTTGCAGTCAGCATTTCCTGACTCACGAAACACATCGGTTCATTTCCCTCTCCATCCCACCTCAAACAAATCATGCAAGCTATTGATTTAACTATATTTACACCGCTCAACCAGAACAGCTCTCTCTAGCCTCTCGGCACACGAATTGTAATACCTCTCCCTTGCGAGCGAATGTCCGCTCGCTAAAACTGAATTGCGAATCGACTGACGTTTCCAATTCGACACGCTGGAAGGGGGGTGGAACGAGACACATTGCATTCTGAGCCTGGGCAGTGAGTTTGTACGAACAGATACATGAGAGGATCATGTATCTCACAAGGAGGTAGCTACTATGCAGGTTTCCGTTTCACGGAGACAGTTTCTCAAAATCTCGGCGGGAACCGTTGCGGCCGTGGCCGTGGCGGATAAAGTCCTCGCGTTGACCGCGTTGCAACCGGTCATCGAGGTGGGAAACCCGCTGGGCGAGTACCCCGACCGGTCGTGGGAGCGCGTCTATCACGATCAGTATCGGTATGACTCGTCCTTTACGTGGTGCTGTTCTCCGAACGACACCCACGGTTGCCGGGTCCGGGCCTTCGTCCGGAACGGCGTCGTGATGCGCGTGGAGCAGAACTATGACCACCAGACCTATGAAGACCTCTACGGCAACCGCGGGACGTTCGCACACAACCCGCGCATGTGCTTGAAGGGCTTCACGTTCCACCGCCGCGTCTATGGTCCCTATCGTTTGAAGGGCCCGTTGATGCGGAAGGGTTGGAAGCAGTGGATGGACGATGGCTCTCCGGAGCTGACCCCCGATGTGAAGCGGAAGTATAAATTTGACAGCCGCTTCCTGGACGACCTCAACCGCGTCTCGTGGGATACCGCGTTCACCTACGTTGCGAAAGCAGCCATCGTGATCGCGACCCGCTACAGCGGTGAAGCCGGAGCCCGCCGCCTGCGCGAGCAGGGGTATGCGCCGGAAATGATCGAAATGATGAAGGGCGCGGGCGTGCGCTGCTTCAAGCACCGCGCGGGCATGCCGGTGCTCGGCATCGTCGGCAAGATGATGAACACCCGCTTCAACGGTGGATGTTTGCCATTGCTGGACACCTGGATTCGCAAGGTCGATCCAGACAAGGCCCAGGGTGGAAAGTACTACTCCAACTACACCTGGCACGGCGACCAGGACCCGTCCCATCCGTTCTGGAACGGCACGCAGAACTGCGACGTCGACCTCTCCGACATGCGCTTCTCCAAGCTGAACACCAGCTGGGGCAAGAACTTCGTCGAGAACAAGATGCCGGAAGCGCACTGGAAGCTCGAGTCGATCGAGCGCGGCGCCCGCATCGTGGTCATTACGCCGGAATACAATCCAACGGCCTACCGCGCCGATTACTGGATTCCTCTCCGGCCGGAAACTGACGGCGCGAACTTCCTTGGCGCTGCAAAGATCATCTTCGATGAAAATTTGCAGGATATCGATTACATCAAGGAGTTCACCGACCTGCCGTTGCTCATTCGGACCGATACGCTTCAGTTCCTCGATCCGCGCGACGTGGTTGCAGACTACAAGTTCCCGGATTTCTCGAAGAGCTATTCGGGACGCATTCAATCCTTGAAGCCCGAGCAGGTTGAACGGCTCGGCGGCATGATGGTGTGGGACCTAGCCAAGGGCAAGGCCGTGCCTTTGCACCGCGAACAGGTCGGCTACCACTTCAAGGAGAGCGGCATTGATCCCGCTTTGACCGGAACCTACCGCGTGAAGCTGAGCAATGGCCGCGAGATCGACGTCATGCCGATCTATCAGATGTATCAGGTGCACCTCCAGGATTACGACCTGGACACGGTGCATCAGATCACCCGCGCGCCGAAGGACCTCATCGTCCGTTGGGCACGGGATTCGGGCACGATCAAGCCGGCCTCGATGCACAACGGGGAAGGCGTCTGTCACTACTTCCACATGACGGAAATGGGTCGTGCGGCCGCGTTTATCATGACCATCACCGGCAACATCGGCAAGTTCGGCACCGGGTGCCACACCTGGTCGGGTAACTACAAGGCCGGTGTCTGGAACGCTGTACCCTGGTCAGGCGCGGGTCTCGCGGTGCACACCGGCGAAGATCCCTTCAATCTGACCTTGGATCCGAATGCCCACGGCAAAGAGATCAAGACCAAGTCGTACTACTATGGTGAAGAAGTCGGATACTGGAACCATGGTGATACGGCCTTGATCGTCAACACGCCGAAGTATGGGCGCAAGGTGTTCACCGGCAAGACTCACATGCCAAGCCCCAGCAAGGTGCGTTGGGTCACCAACGTGAACATCCTCAACAATGCCAAACACCACTATGACATGGTGAAGAACGTCGACCCGAACATCGAGATGATCGTCACGCAAGACATCGAGATGACGTCCGACGTCAACCATGCCGACGTGGCGTTTGCATGTAACTCGTGGATGGAATTCACCTATCCGGAAATGACCGCCACGGTGTCGAATCCGTGGTTGCAGATCTGGAAGGGCGGCATCCGTCCGCTGTACGACACCCGGAACGATGCGGACACCTTCGCAGGCGTCGCGGCCAAGTTGGCCGAGATGACCGGCGATGCGCGCTTCCGCGGCGTCTTCCACTTCGTATACATGAACCGTGTCGACGTGTATCCGCAGCGCATGCTGGACGCCAGCGCGACCTGCTATGGCTACAGCGCAGACGTCATGTTGAAGTCGGAAAAGGGCTGGATGGTCATGGGTCGTACCTATCCGCGGCATCCGCTCTGGGAAGAGACTAACGAGTCCAAACCCCAGTGGACGCGGACAGGCCGAATCGAGACCTACCGGACCGAGCCGGAAGCGATCGAGTACGGGGAAAACTTCATCGTGCACCGGGAAGGCCCGGAGTGTACGCCGTACCTGCCGAACGCAATTTTCTCGAACAACCCGTTCATTCGGCCGGATGACTACGGTATTCCTATCACGGCACAGCACCATGATGACAAGCATGTGCGCAACATCAAGTTGCCGTGGGCGGAGATCAAGCGGCATCCGAACCCGTTGTGGGAGAAGGGCTACCAGTTCTACTGCGTCACGCCCAAGACCCGGCACCGGGTGCACAGCCAATGGTCGGTGAACGACTGGGTGCAGATTTACGAGTCG
>WBZY01000531.1_pt1 | contig 28003 bp, 27 predicted proteins | sample 5204191 | NCBI WGS metagenome assembly WBZY01 (sample SAMN12344363, study PRJNA552823) | activated sludge metagenome | biome: Activated sludge suspended growth; feature: Anammox Sidestream; material: Wastewater; isolation source: activated sludge from anammox sidestream of wastewater treatment...
CTCGCGAGGCATCGGGCGCGCGATCGCGGCGGCTCTCGGGGCCGCGGGTGCGATGGTGATCGGCACCTCGACGAGCGCGGAGGGTGCCGCGAAATTCGGGGCGGAACTCGCGGCCGCGGGCCAGCGTGGGCGCGGCGTCGTACTCGACGTCGGTGACGCGGCATCGATCGACGCGCTGCTCGCCGAACTCGAGGGCCGGGGCGAGCTGCCGACGATCCTCGTCAACAATGCGGCCATCACGCGCGACACGTTGCTCCTGCGCATGAAGCAGGACGACTGGGACCGCGTGATCTCGACCAATCTCACGTCCGTGTTCCGATTGAGCAAGGCCTGCCTCAAGCGGATGATGAAAGAACGGCGCGGCCGCATCGTGAACCTGACCTCGATCGTGGCTCTCACGGGCAATCCGGGGCAGGCCAACTATTCGGCGGCCAAGGCAGGCCTCCTCGGGTTCACCAAGTCGCTCGCGAAGGAGGTGGCGAGTCGTGGCATCACGGTCAACGCGGTGGCGCCCGGCTTCATCGACACCGACATGACACGCGTGCTCAACGACGCGCAGCGCGGCGCGCTCCTTGCGCAGATCCCGATGGCACGCCTCGGTTCGCCGGCCGACATCGCGGCCGCGGTGGCGTTCCTCTGCTCGCCTGCGGCGGGCTACATCACCGGGGAAACCCTGCACGTCAACGGCGGCATGTACATGCAGTGACGCGCCGGCGCCACGCACAAATTCGCCGGAAAAATGGCTTTTGTGTGCAAAAACAGGGGGCTGCAGACAATGCGGGTGGCGACGTGAGGGGTGTTCCCCTACAATACCGCGCCCGCTACGGCCGGCGATGCCACGGCCCATACCAAAGATAAGTCACGAGGACACTACACAGATGAGTACTGTTGAACAGCAAGTGAAAGCCATTGTCGCCGAGCAGCTGGGCGTCAAGGCGGAACAGGTGACGAGCGAGGCCTCGTTCGTCGACGACCTGGGCGCCGACTCGCTGGACACGGTCGAACTGGTCATGGCGCTCGAGGAGGAATTCGAAATCGAGATTCCGGACGAGGACGCCGAGAAGATCACCACGGTTCAGCAGGCCATCGACTACATCAACGAGCGACGCAAGGCGTAAGGCTCGCGGCGCCGGTCCGCCGGCGCCATTCCTTCCCATCCGTCGCACGAGGTGCGAAAGGTCCGCGTGGGTAATCGGCGCGTCGTCGTAACCGGAATCGGCATCGTTTCCCCGGTCGGGAGCACGCTCGAGAGTGCGTGGTCCGCCGTGACCGCCGGCGAGAGCGGTATCTCGCCGATCACGAGCTTCGACGTCTCGGGCTTCGCGACCCGATTTGCGGGCGCCGTTCGCGGCTTCGAAGTTTCCGGGTATCTGGCGCCGAAAGAGGCACGGCGCATGGACCCGTTCATGCACTATGGCGTCGCGGCCGGCGTGCAGGCCGTCAACGACGCCGGAATCGATTTCTCGAAGGAAGACCCGACGCGTAGCGGCGTGATCATGGGCTCCGGCATCGGCGGGCTCGAGGGCATGGAGCGCGAGATCGGCACCTGGGCGACGACGAAGAACCCGCGCAAGATCTCGCCGTTCTACATCCCGAGCACGATCATCAACATGATCGCCGGGCACCTGTCGATCCGCTACGGCATCAATGGTCCGAATCTCGCGGTGGTGTCGGCCTGCACGAGTTCGACGCACGCGATCGGCCTTGCGATGCGGCTCATCCAGCACGGTGACGCCGACATCATGATCGCCGGTGGCGCCGAACATGCGAGCACGCCGACGGCGCTCGCCGGTTTCAGCCAGGCGAAGGCGCTGTCCGAACGCAACGACGCCCCGCAGAAGGCGAGCCGACCCTGGGATCGCGATCGTGACGGCTTCGTGATGGGCGACGGCGGCGGCGCCATGATCATCGAGGATCTCGATCACGCGAAGGCGCGCGGCGCGCGCATCTACGCGGAATTGATCGGCTTCGGCATGAGCGGCGATGCCTTCCACATCACGGCCCCCCCTGACGACGGCAACGGTGCGCGTATCGCGATGGTCAATGCGATGCGGGACGCGGGCGTCGCGCCCGGGGACGTGCAGTACCTGAATGCGCATGCGACGTCGACGCCGCTCGGCGATGTCGCCGAAACGATCGCGATCAAGAGCGCATTCGGCCCGGCCGCCGCGCAGCTCGCGGTCAGTTCGACGAAATCGATGACCGGTCACCTGCTCGGGGCGGCGGGCGCGGTCGAAGGCATCTTCTCCGTGCTTGCGATCCGCGACGGCATCGCACCGCCGACGATAAACCTCGATCACCCCGACCCGGCCTGCGACCTCGACTACGTGCCGAACACGGCCCGCCGCATGCCGATCGAGGTCGCCATGTCCAATTCCTTCGGCTTTGGCGGCACGAACGGGACCGTCGTCTTCCGGCGTTTCCGGGACTGAGCGGCACGGCGGCCGCAATGACCGCGCCCGGGTCGCGTCGCCGGCTCGACCTGTCGCCCGCCGCACTTCGCCAACTCGTCGCAATCCGCCCCGGCTACTTTCCGGTGCTGTTCGACAGCGCCGCCTCGGCTTCCGGCGCGACGGGGCATGCCCTGACGATGCTCGCGGCAGCCCCGGTGGGTCTGCTTGCACTGACGCGCGACCAGCGCCTCATTGCACGCGGCGAGGCGCGGGCGCCGCGGCGAAGCGATGCGGGCGGATTCCTCGCGGCACTCGATGCATGGTGGCGTGACGTACATGCGCGTGCACCCGCTGCGTGCAGCCTCGCCGGGGGCTGGGCGGTCTACCTCGGCTACGAGCTCGCGACCGAAGTCGAGCCGACGCTGCGATTGCCGCCGGGGCGCCTGCCGTGGCGCGCCGTCGCGATACGCGTCGGCGGCGCACTGGTGCACGATCATGCCGCGGGGACGGTCGACCTCGTCGTCGCGCCCGGCGACGAGCCGCGGCTCGACGAGATCGAACGGGAAGTCATCGCGGCTCTCGCCGCGGGGCGGGCAGCGGCGCCGACGAGAGTATCCTCGCCGCAAATCGCCCGGCAAATCGACGAGGAACCCGCGGAGCGCTTCCTTGCGCGCGTGGCGCGCGCGCAGGAGCATATCGGTGCGGGCGACATCTACCAGGCAAACCTGTCGCGCTGGTGGCGCGCAGCCTGTCCGGGGCAGGTGTCAGGTCCGCTGTACGAGCGCCTGCGCGACGCGAATCCCGCGCCGTTTGCCGCCCATGCGCGGTTCGACGGCATGGACCTGCTCAGTTCCTCGCCCGAGCGCCTGCTCGCGATCCGCGGGCGGGAGGCGAGCACACGTCCGATCGCCGGCACCCGGCCGAGGAGCCTGCGTCCCGGCGCGGACGCCCACGAGGCCGCGGGACTCGCGGCGCATCCGAAAGAACGCGCCGAGCACGTCATGCTGATCGATCTCGAGCGCAATGACCTCGGCCGCGTGTGCGAAGCCGGTACCGTGCGGGTCGACGAGTACATGGTGGTCGAAACGTTCGCGCACGTGCATCACATCGTCTCGAACGTGCGGGGCACGCTGCGCGCCGGCGTGACCCCGGTCGACGCATTGCGCGCCGTGTTTCCGGGCGGCACGATCACCGGCGTGCCGAAGGTGCGCTGCATGCAGATCATCGCGGAACTGGAGGGAGAAGGTCGCGACGCGTACACCGGATCGCTCGGCTGGCTGTCTCCCGCCGGGGACGCCGACTTCAACATCCTGATCCGCACGTTGACCCTCGCGGACGGCCGGCTCGAGGTGCGGGCGGGGGCAGGCATCGTGGCGGACTCGGATCCGACGCGCGAACTCGCGGAAACGCGCGCCAAGGCACGCGGCCTGCTCGCCGCGCTCGGTGCAGGCCCGTGATGCTCGCGGCCTGGGCGCAGGGTGAGCCGGCGGAGTCGATCCCGATCGATGATCGGGGCCTGCACTACGGCGACGGGCTCTTCGAGACGATCGGCACGAGCGGCGGGCGCGCGCGATTTCTGGCAGCGCACCTCGGGCGTCTCGCGCGAGGTTGTGCCGTGCTCGGGATCCCGGCCCCTGACGAATCCGTGCTCGCACGGGAGATCGCGCGGGCGGCAGCGCTCGCGCCCCATGTGATCGTCAAGGTGATCGTCACGCGAGGCCGGGCGCTCGCGCGCGGCTATGCCTTTACGGGCGCCGAGACGCCGACACGCATCGTGACGGCCTGGCCGTGGCCCGAGGGACCCCTCGCGGCACGTGATCCGGCCAGGGTCGCCACGGCCGGTCGCGCGGGGAGCACGCCGCTCCTTGCCGGCATCAAGCATCTCAATCGCCTCGAGCAGGTGCTGGCGTGCGAGGAGGCGCGGCAGCGCGGCCTCGACGAAGTCATACTCGTCGGCAGGGACGGCGGCATCATCGGAGGCGCCATGACCAACCTGTTCATGTACCACGACGGGCAGCTCGCAACGCCGCGAGCCGACCGCTGCGCTGTCGCAGGAGTGATGCGCGGGCAGGTGCTCGCGGCGGCGTCACGGCTGGGCTTTGCCGCGTGCGAGCGCGACCTCACCGTGCGGGATCTCGCCGGCGCACAGGCACTCTGGCTCACGAATGTCCGCGTCGGACTCTGGCCGATCGGGAATCTCGCAGGCCGGGAATGCGCCGTGCACGCGTGGACGCAACCATTGCAGCGCGCGATCGAGACCGGGGCGGGCGGGGCGCGCCTTGCGTAAACGACGCTTCGCTTCGCTCGGGCTCGCCATCGTCGCCGGCCTCGCCGGGGCGGCGGCGCTCGGCGGCTACCTGTGGCTCGATCGCGCAATGGGCGAGCCCGGCCCCCACGCATCGATCGTGCGCGTCCACGTCTACCCGGGGCGCAGCCTGCGCTCGACATTGCAGGCCATCGCAGCCGCCGGGGCGCTGCGAGAGCCGCGGGCGGTGGAATGGTACGTGCGGCTCATGCGGCAGCCTGTCGCGGCGAAGGCCGGCAACTACGACCTGCCCGCACGCGCCACGCCCCGGCAAATCCTCGAGCAACTCGACGCCGGCCGCGTGGTGCTCGAGCAGTTGACGATCGTCGAGGGCTGGACATTCGCCGAGATGCGCGACGCAGTCGACGCTCACCCGTATCTCAAGCACACGCTGAAGGGCGCGTCCGGCAATGCCATCATGACTGCGATCGGCCACGAGGGAGAGCACCCCGAGGGCCGCTTCTTTCCCGATACCTACCGCTTCGCCGACGGCACGACCGACGCCGAGATCTACCGCCTCGCCTACGACACGCTCGCGCGCACGCTCGCCGCCGCCTGGGCGGCGCGCAGCCCGGACCTGCCGCTGCGCACGGCCGACGACGCGCTGATCCTTGCGTCGATCGTCGAGAAGGAAACCGCACTCGCGAGCGAGCGACGCATCATCGCCGGCGTGTTCACGACCCGGCTGCGCAAGGGCATGCGGCTGCAGACCGACCCCACCGTGATCTACGGGCTCGGCGCGCAATACAACGGCGACATTCGCCGTCGCGACCTGACCACCGACACGCCGTACAACACATACACGCGCTCGGGCTTGCCGCCGACGCCGATCGCACTGCCGGGTCGCGAATCGCTGTACGCCGCCGTGCAACCCGACGAGACCGGCGCGCTGTATTTCGTCGCGAGCGGCAAGGGCGACGGGTCGCACGTGTTCTCGAAGACGCTCGAGGCGCACAACGCAGCGGTCGCACGCTACCTCGCGCGGCTCAGGGGAAAATGACGGCATGGCACGCGGACGCTTCATCACGCTCGAAGGGATCGAAGGTGCCGGCAAGTCGACTGTCGCCGCGCAGCTGTGCGAGCGGCTGCGCTCACGCGGCGTCGCCGTCCACGCGACCCGCGAGCCGGGCGGTACGCCGCTCGCGGAGCGGATCCGTGCGCTGGTGCTCGACCGGGGCGATGAATCCATCGCGCCGGAGGCCGAGGTGCTGCTGATGTTTGCGGCGCGCCGCCTCCATGTCGACAACCTGATCCGCCCCGCGCTCGAACGCGGCGAATGGGTGCTCTGCGACCGTTTCACCGACGCCACGCGCGCCTACCAGGGCGCAGGGCGCGGCGTGGCGTCCGGGTTGATCGAATCGCTGGCGCAGGCAGTCCATGCCGATGTGGAGCCCGACCTCACGCTCTTCCTCGACGTGCCGGTTGCGCTCGGCCTGTCGCGCGCTGCCGCGCGACGTGGCACGACCGATCGCTTCGAGACCGAGGGCCACGCGTTCTTCGAACGGGTGCGCAGCCGGTACCTCGAGATCGCGCGCGAGACGCGCGTCGTGCGCATCGATGCCACAGAGCCGCTGGCCGCGGTGGTCTCGGCGGCGATTGCAGCGGTCGAGTCGCGGTGGCCGACGTGATCGCGGCGACCGATTGCTTCTGGCTCGGCCCGGCCATGCAGGCGCTGCGCACGGCGCACCGTGCAGACCGCGTCGGCCACGCACTGCTGATTCATGCGGACCCGGGCTGTGGAGGCGAACTGCTCGCCACGTGGGCCGCGCAGTTGCTGCTCTGCCGTCGCGACGCGGCGCCGTGCAACGCGTGTGTCGATTGCCGGCACTGCGCCGCCGGGCAGCACCCGGACCTCTTCGTCGTGCGCCCGACCGGGGATTCGCTGCAGATCCGTGTCGATGACGTGCGTGCATTCGTCGCGGACCTGGCTCTGACGAGCCACGGCGGCGGGTATCGGATCGGCATCGTCACGCCTGCCGATGCGCTCAATGCGGCCGCGGCGAATGCGCTGCTGAAGACGCTCGAAGAGCCGCCGCCCCGCACGGTGATCGCGCTCGTGAGTACCACGCCATCGCGTCTGCCGGCCACGATCCGCAGCCGCTGCCTGCGCCTCACGGTCACGGCGCCCGGCGCCGCCGCGACGCAGGCCTGGCTCGCGGGGCAGGGCAGGACGGGCGATCTCGCGGCGGCGGTCGATGTGCTCGGTGATGCACCGCTCAAGCTGTTCGATGCGGATATCCCTGCCGTGACCCGCTTGCGTGCCGACACGACACGCGCGCTCGATGAGGCGGCGCGTGGCGGCGCCGATCCCGCGGCGCTCGCAGAGCGCTGGTCGCGCGATGAGTACGAGCTGCGCCTCGCCTGCATCGAGGCATGGCTCAATGCGCGAATTCGCTTGTCAGCCGCTTCGGCAACCGGGAATATAGCGCGGCAGTTCGAGTTGCTCGACGCGATGCGCGAGCTGCGGCGCGAGATCGACGCACCGCTCAACAAGTCGGTAGCCCTCGAACGATGGCTCTGGCGCCTGGCGGATGCCGACAGCAACCGGGCGGCGTGACCGTTCGCACAGAGAGGCAGCTGAGAATCGATGAAGGATCCGACATCGCGCACCGGCAACAAGCCCGGTCTCCTCACGCTCACGATCAAGGACAAGAGCGCGCTGTATCTCGCGTACATGCCGTTCGTGAAGAACGGCGGGCTCTTCATTCCGACGAACAGCAACTATCGCCTCGGCGACGAGGTGTTCATGCTCCTCAACCTGATGGGCGAGGACGAGAAGCTGCCGGTGGCCGGCCGCGTAATCTGGGTGACGCCGAAGGGGGCCCAGGGCAAGCGCACCGCGGGAATCGGCGTGCAGTTCAGTGACCAGGATCGCGGGCAGACCCAGAAGAAGATCGAGACCTACCTCGCCGGCGCCCTGTCCGGCGACAAGGCCACGCACACGATGTGACCCGGCGTCTGGACTTTTTGCACGCTGCAGGCCTGGCTGACAGACTTTCTCAATAAAAGCACGTAATTTATTGATTTTTAGTTGTAATTAGAGTCCGCCACGGCACCTGCCCGGTTCCCGCGATCCGGCGATGTGCCGGGTTGGGCGGGGGTTCTCGGTGTCAGCCTGTACGGCGCAGGCCGAGGTCGGTCGAAGTGAGGCCGTCCTTCAGCACGTAGGCATCGAAGCCGCGCTCGACCAGGATGAACGCGGCGGCCGAGCTGCGCCGGCCCGTGTCGCAGCAGACGACATACTTCGTGCCGCGATCGAGCGTGCCGAGCTTCATGCGGATGAAGTAGAGCGGGATGTTGATCGAGTCCTCGATCCTGAGGTTCTGGTACTCCGACGGCAATCGCACATCGAGCCATCGGCCGCCCCTGGCGACGATCTCGCGGGCCTGCTCGTCGGTGACCCACTGCAGCAGCGGCTCGTTCATCAACTCGCGGAAATCCTGCTTGTTGAGCCGCATCAGTACGCCGTCGGTGAGCATCGTGATCGTCGCATTGCGCTTGGCCTCGGCGATCAGCGCCTCCTCGCCGAAGGTATCGCCGACACCGAGTTCGGCGAGCTTGATGCCGTCCTTGTTGAGCGGCGTCTCGCGCGTGACCTGGCAGCGGCCCTTGACGATCGCGTAGAAGAAGTCGCCTTCCTCGCCCTGCTTGATGACGACCTCGCCGGCCCGATAGGCCTGGCGCTGCATCCGGATGAAAATCGCCTGGATGTTCGCCGGCGGAATGCGGTGAAACGCCTTGGTCGACAGCAGCGTCGTCATCCAGTCGTCCGCGTTGCCGCCGCCCTCGAGATCCGCCTGCAGCTCCGTGACTTCGTAGCTGCCGGTCTGGTCCCAGGTGATCATTACGTCGAGCAGTTCGCTGTCGATCGACAGGTACTCGATCTGGTCGACCGCGCGAGCCGTGTACTTGCGGGGCTGCCCCGGCGTGATCGGATTGCGTGCCTCGGGGGTGCCGGCCTTGATCATCGCGGCCGTGCGGTCGCCCGCACGCAGTTCGACCATGCCCTTGACGAGCCAGAAGGTCCGCTTGTCGGATTCGCCCTCCTTGAACAGCACGCGCCCAGAGTCCATCGTGCGCACGGTGATCTTCTTCGCGAGCGCGTGCAGGTTCTCGGCCTTCATGCCCTCGAGGGGCGCGAAGGTCTTGAGCAGCGGAACTGTGGCGGGGCGGCCCGGATCCTGAGACATCGACCTCTCGTCCGCGACACATTATGGTGCGTCGCAATCGACCGGATCGTAGCACAGTGACCTTCGTGCACCGGTACGCAGTTCACGCCTTGCGGCCCGTCACGGCGTCGCGATGCGTGACCAGCCCGCGTCGGGCGAAAAACGTGAACCGTGGCGTGCCGCGAGTTCCCCGAGGCGCCTCACCACCTCGCGCGGCCCGCGCTTGCGGGCATAGGCCATCGGTCCGCCGCGGAAGGGCGCAAAGCCGGTGCCGAACATCACGCCGGCATCCAGCAGGTCCTCGTCCTCCACGGTGCCCTCGCGCAGCACGGCCGCGCATTCGTTGACGAGTGCGAGGATCAGGCGGTCGGCGAGGTCTTCCGGCGCGTGCGCGCCGCCCGGATCGGGCTTCACGACCTTGCCGTCGCGCCACTCGTAATAGCCCCTGCCGCTCTTGCGGCCGAGCTCCTTCGCGGCGATGTGCCGCGCGAGAGTCGGCAGCGACGGCGCGGCCCGGCCGAGTTCCTGCGCGATGATCACGCCGACGTGCTCGCCCACATCGAGGCCGACGACGTCCACGAGTTCGAGCGGGCCCATCGGCATGCCGAAATCGACCGCGACGCGATCGATCACGGCTGGCGGCACACCTTCTTCGAACGCGAGCATTGCTTCCTGCAGATAAGGCATCAGCACGCGATTGACGACGAAGCCCGGTGCACTGAGGCACGGCAGCGGCAGCTTGTCGATGCGGCGCGTGAAGGCGAGCGCAGCCGCTGCCACCTCGGGCCGCGTCGCCGCGCTGCGCACGATCTCGACGAGCGGCATCTGCGCAACCGGATTGAAGAAGTGCAGGCCCACGAGCCGCGCGGGGTCCGCCAGCTTTTCCGCGAGCACCTCGAGCCGGATGCTCGAGGTGTTGGTCGCGAGCAGCGCATCCGGCAGGAGCCGGGGCTCGAGTTGCGCGTAGAGCGCGCGCTTCGCCTCGACGTTCTCGTAGATGGCCTCGATCACCACGTCGGCCTTCGCGACACCGTCGCCCGCGACATCCGCCACGAGGCGTGCGGCCGCGGCGGCAGCTTCTGCCGGGTCCCGGATCCGCTTGCCGAAGAGCTCACGTGCCCGCGCGAGTGCCGGCTCGATGTACTTCAGCTCGCGATCCTGCAGCGTCACGTCGAAACCGCGCAGCGCACACCATGCGGCAATGTCGCCACCCATCACGCCCGCACCGATGACATGGACGCGCTGCAGGTTCCGCGCCGACCGGCCGCCGAGCGCCTTCAGGCGGTTCTGCAGGAAGAAAGCGCGGACCAGGTTGCGCGACGTGTCGGTGAGGAAGAGCTGCGCGATCGAGTGTGCCTCGGCCTCGAACGCTGCTGGACCGCGCGCACCGTGGCGCGCCCACAGATCGACGATGGCGTACGGCGCGGGATAATGGTCGCGGCGGACGCGTGCGGCGACCTGCTTCTCGAGTGCGGGCTTCACGAACGGCCGCACGAGCGGCCACGACAACGCGCGCGCGGCCAGCGGCGGACGATGCATCGCGGGTGGATGCAGCGCGAGTGCGCGCGCCGCCGCGTCGAGTTCGGCGCGCGGCACGACGCGATCGACGAGCCCGAGGGCGAGCGCCTTGCCGGCCCGTACCGGCTTGCCGGTCAGCATCAGGTCGAGGGCCGCCTGGGCGCCGATCAGCCGCACCGTGCGCACCGTACCCCCGAAGCCCGGATGGATGCCGAGCTGCACCTCAGGCAGGCCGAGCGAAACCTTGTCGTCGTCTGCCGCCACGCGATAGCGGCACGCGAGCGCCAGTTCGAGCCCGCCCCCGAGCGCGAAGCCGTTGATTGCGGCCACGGTGGGGCAGGGCAGCGCCGCGAGCCGGTCGAGCACCTGCTGGCCCGAGCGGATCAAGTCGAACGCCTGCTCGACGGTCGAGAGCGTGGTGAACTCGTTGATGTCGGCGCCGGCGATGAAGCCGCTCGCCTTGCCGGAACGCACGACCAGCGCCTTCGGCGGGTCGGCTTCGAGCCTCGCAAGGTGGTCGTTCAGCTCGAGCAGTACCGCCTTCGACAGCACATTGGTGGATGCGCCCGGCTTGTCGAGCGTCAGGGTCGCGAGCCGTTCGGCGTCACGCTGCAGGTTCCAGGACGGGACGACGGACATCGCTACGGCTCCTCACGTTGAAATCACAGACGATCGGCCGGTGGTCCGAGTAGCGGACATCCGGCACGCGGAAATCGGTCACTTCGATGTCCTCGGTCACGAGGATGAAATCGAGCTCGACGCGCGGATGGCGCGCCGGAAACGACGGCAGGCCCTGGCGGTTCGCGCTGACGAGCCCCGCCGCGCGCATGAAGAGGTAAATCTCGTGGTTGCCCCAGAACGTGTTGAAGTCGCCCGCAACGATCACCGGCTTGTGCGAGCGGATGATCAGGTCGTGGAGCGACCGCAGCTGATACTGCCGGTGACGGAACTTGAGCGACAGGTGCACGAGGAACACGCACACCTCGTCGAGCTCGAGCTCGATGATCAGCCGCTTGATGCCGGTGTCGAAGTAGTGGAAGCGCTCGCCGGTGACGCGCGGTGCGGCGAGAAAGGCATTCGCCTGCTTGCGCACGACCGGCACGAGCTGGTTCAGCGAGTTCACGCTGTACTTGCTCTGATAGGTCGTGTAGTGACCGAGCTCGCCGGCGATGTAGGCTGCCTGGTTGACCATGCCGGAGCGGATCGATCCGGTGTCGACCTCGATCAGGCCGACGACATCGGCGTTCTCCGAACGCACGAATTGCGTGATGCCGCGCAGCACCCGCCGGCTGCTGCGCAGGTATCCCGCGCCGGGAAGCGGCAGGTGAAACGTGGGGCCGGTGCCGGTGGCGTAACGGATGTTGTAGACGAGCAGCCTCAAGACCGGGTCCGAAAGGGGGGCTGCGCACAGTGTATCGGTGCAGCGCGGTATCGGCGAGCACCCGGAGCGGCCGCTCCTGTACACTCGCGGACATGTCGCAGGCCGACCCGATCCGCGTGTTCGTCTCCCACGTCTGGCAGACCGACGACGACTACCTGCGCGTCTTCGAGTACCTCGAAAGCGCGCGCAATTTCTTCTATCGGAACACGAGCACGCCGGACAACGTCCCGTCCGGCGACAAGGAGGCACTGCGCGAAGACCTGCGCCGGCAGATCAAGGCCGCAGAAGTCGTGATCCTGCTGCCGATGCTCTACGCGAAGCACCAGGATCTCGTGACATTTCAGGCGCTCTATGCGCGCGCGAGCGACAAGCCCGTGGTGCTGCTCGAGTATTTCGGCAAGGACGTGCGATTGCCGAAGGAACTCACCGATCTCGCGACCGTCGTGATCGGCTGGGACGAGAGGGGACTCGTCGACGCAATCCGCAAGGAGGCGCGCCACGAGAACACGGCACGCTGGGACGTGATCGAATTCAAGCCCGATTGATGTGCAGCACGGCCGCGCCGTTTGGCGGCGTGTGCTTGTGGTTCTGCTGCGCCTGGCCGCACAGTGCCCCGAACAACATCACGACGCGGCTCGCGAGCTCCACGGCTTCATCGTTCGACATCTTGCGCACCGTCGCCTGCACCGCGTCTTCCGCGCGACACAGCGGACGTTCGCGCACCATCGCCCGGCGGACCGCGATCAGGTCATCCGCAAGATCGCGCGGCAGATCGGCACTCTCGATCGCGGCCAGGTGATCGCGATATGCACATGCGAGGCGATCCTTGATCGAACCGGTACATGCGAGAGTCAAAGCCGCGCGCTGCATGTGCTCCATCACGCTGTCCATCGGACCCCCGGAACGTTGTATTAGATATCAACGAGGTAGAGGCGAAATATAGCGCGCTGGATTTGAAAGGCAACGTAATCTGGACGCCAATCGGGGCGCACGCGGGCAAAAGGGCCCGCGCATGGAGCATAAAGTACATGAAAATAACCTCATAAGAGATTTATTTGTAAGGATAAATATCCTAGAACTTCCAGTGCACGCTGACACCCGCACCGTCCCTGCCGAATTGCAGGCCCACTGTCGGTGCCGGTGTCCGGGCAGCGCGCAGGAACGCGTCGTCGTGGAATTGCGCGAAGAAGGCGCCTAGGGAGGCACTGACGAGCGTGTCGGAGGGGAAGTGCCAGCCGGCCTCGATGCGCGCCCACGATGTGCCGATGGTCAGCATATCGAGCGCGACGTCGAGCGCGCGCCGTGCACCGGGCGTGATGTCGACCGACCGCAGGTTCAGCTGCGCCAGCCGACCGTGGACCGCTGCCACCGCGGTGTGCCCCGATGGAAAGCTCTCGTCGTCGGCTCCATTCGGGCGCGTGCGACCGGCTGCGCTCTTCAGTCCCTGCGTGAGTGCCGTCGTCGACACGATCGCCGCGGCATCGACCGCGTAACCGCGCAGCTTGTTCGCGATCCATTCCCGCCCGGTTTCGCCGCCGGGCGTGGCGAGGGCCGAGGCGTGAAAGGCGACGATCGACGCGGTGCGCAGGTCGTCGCTCCATTCGGCAGCCTGTTCAGGCGTGCCAAAGACCGGCGCTTCGCGCTGCGCCCAGTCGGCGATGTCGCGGTCCCAGTCGTTCACCTGCAGCAGTGCGGCCCCCACGAGCGGAACCCACACGCGCGGATTGCGTGCTGCGGACCAGGCGGCCTCCCGCACGCGCTGCCACCCGGGCGAGACGGTCGCCTCTTCACCCCAGGCCCGGCCATTTGGCAGTGTGCCGCAACCGGCGAGCAGCACGGCCGCGATCAGCGCCGTCAGGCATCGTGCGGTTCCCATGGCGCCGCACGATACCCCGGCGCGAGTCAGCGGGCGACCGGTGCAAGGCGCACGGCGTTGCCGCCGGCCGCGCGCCCCGAAATCATCGCCTCGGTGAGGTAGGAGCCGTTCTGGTAGAGGTTCGAGAACATCGAGCCGAGTTCGCCGGCTTCGTACAGGCGAGGGATCGGTCGCCCCGCCGGGTCGAGCACCTCGGATTCGATGTTGCGGCGCGCGCCGCCGCCGGTGCAGACGATGGCCGGGACGATCTCGATCGCGTAGTACGGCGGGGCCGAGATCGGCTGCAGCGTTGCGGCATTGCGCCCGTACTCGGGATCCTTGCCCGCTGCGCAGGCCGCGTTGTAGCGCGCCACCGTTGCCTCGATCACGACCGGGTCCCGATCGATCCTGCGGGCGAGTTCCGCGATCGAATCGGCCTTCACGATCCAGCCCTTGGCCACCTCGGCGCTGTTGTCGTCGCTCCAGTCGTACTGGTGCACGACGGCATTCCAGGTCATCACCTTCGTGATGAGGTTGTTGTAAATCCGCGTGTTCTCGTCGAACAGCATGTGCATGCGCCCGACGCGCTGGTGCGGCAGGTCGATCCACTCGCCGTGCACCTTCTGCTTGTAGTGGGTCAGCTGCCACTCGGCGGTCTCGTCGCAGAAGCGCTCTCCCGTGCCACCGATGTCGATCCAGCTGAACGACTGGAAGAAGAGCTGGCGCAGGAAAACGGTCGGGTGCCCCGGAAAACGGAAGCCCGGCCAGATACCGCCCGACTGGCCCTGGTTGCGCAAGTGCCAGAGGTCGGCGCCGGCCTTCTGCAGGATCCGGATGCCGTCGCCGGTGTTGCCCGGCGTGCCGAGCGGGAAGGCTTGTGCGAGCCCATAGTAGTTGCGCTGCATGTCGAGATTGTTCTCGAACCCGCCGGTCGCGAGGATCACCGCGCGGCGCGCGCGGATCGCGACGCGCTTCCCGCCGCGCTCGGCGATCACGCCGAATACCTCGAGCGTGTCGGGATCCTGCACGAGATCGACGATCGGCGATTCGAATACGCGACGAATGCGCTTCCTCTGCTCCACGCAGGCCTTGAACGTGAGCCACACGCCGCTCGGGATCGGCAGTATCGTCGCAGTGTGCGCAACCGCCTCGCGCGCACCGAGCTCGGGAAACTCGAGGATCGCTGCTCGCTCGCTCCAGCCCGCGCCATGTATGTACTGCGCACCCGCTTCCCTGGCGCGCTGCTCGATGTAGGGCTCGAGCGCCACCATCCGTTCGGCCCACGCCGACAGCATCGCTTCCGGGATCGGGTTCGACTCGCTCATCCGGCGCTGGTAATCCTTCAGGGCTTCGACATCCTTCGAGATGAGGAGAGACTGGCCCGACGCGCGACTGTTGCCGCCCTGCATCGGCTCCGGCATCTTCTCGAGCACGAGGATGTCGGCTGCCGCATCGGCATCGTGCGCCTCGATCGCGGCCGCGGCTCCCGCGATGCCATATCCCGCGATCACGATATCCGCTTCGTCGTCCCAACCGGTTACGCTATGGAGGCTCGCCATGTCCTTCTGCCCATTGACCCGGGGAAGGGCGCGAGCATGCACGCGCGGCGACGAAATGGCCAACAACCGCGCGGGACGGGATACAACTGCGGGATGTGGGCATGGAACTGCGGCAACTTCGTCATTTTCTCGCCGTCATCGATGCCGGCAGCTTTTCGCGCGCCGCGCAGACGCTCGGCCGCTCCCAGCAGGCCCTTTCGAAGAGCCTGCAGGCGCTCGAGGAGTCGCTCGGCGTGCGTCTTCTCGATCGCAATCCGCGCACGGCGACCCTGACCCCGTTCGGGCAGCTGCTGCTGCCGTTCGCCCGCAACATCGACCTCGAGGCGAGCAGCTTCCACGAGCAGCTCGACGCGATGCGGCGCTCGGAGCGTGGCCGCGTACGACTCGGTGCGAGCCCGGCGTCCGCGACGCAGATCGTCACCGAGGCGGTCGTGCGGCTCGCGGGCGAGCGGCCCGAACTGCAGATCGCGGTGCTGTCGGGCGTCTACCAGGGCATGTTGCGCGAACTGCAATCCGGTGCCCTCGACCTGTTCGTGTGCGTCGACAACGACGAACGTGTCGAAGACGGGCTCAGCCGCGAAGTGCTGCTGCACGACGAGTACCGGGTCGTCTGCGCCACAACGCACCCGCTCGCGCGCGCGAGGAATGTCACGGCCGCGCAGCTCGCGCAATGCGACTGGATCCTCGGCCGCAACCTCGGCGAGATCGAGATCGCATGGCGGCAGGCGTTCGAGCAGGCGGACGTGCCGGCACCCGACCCGTCGATCGAGACGACCTCGGTCGAGTTCGGCCGGCATGCATTGCAGGCGGGCGCATTCCTGAGCGTGCTGCCTTCGCAGCTGATCGCGACCGAGCTCGACCAGGAAGTACTCTGTCTGGTCGACGCGCCGGATTTCTGCTGGCAGCGGCCGATCACGCTGCACTACCGCCGGGGTGGCACGCTGTCACCGGGCGTGCTCGCCGTGATCGCGGCCCTGCACCGCTCGGCGGACCGCTACCGCCGCCTCAGCGACCGACGCTGATCGCCGGATCGAGGAGCGACAGCGACCGCGCGAGATCGCGCGCGCCGGTACGGTCGATGTCGTCGCCGCTGTAGGCTCGGCCGGTGACGGGCAGGCATTCACCGGCGGCGCGGCGGATGTGCGAACCGGTCGCGACGATGCAGGAACGGTCCAGTGCCGCGATGTCGTCCCCACCGAGCGTCGTCGGCGCACCCGCGCAGGCAGCGAGCACTAGCGCCCCGAAGCCCGCGATCAAGGACGTTGTCACGATCGTCTTCACGGACCCTCACCTCCGTGACAAGACTGCGCGCGTTGCAGTGCGCTGCGCAAGGGCTACCCGGGTTGCGACGACCAGTGGATATGCACGATGCGCCAGACGCCATCGTGCCGTGCCAGAGTCATCGTTTCACTGCTCGCGAGCGTCGCGGGTCTGGCGCCATGCGTGTGGATGGTGCTCTCCGTGGCGACCCACGCCAGATCACCGCTCGCACGGGCCGTGCGGCTCGTGCGCGTCACGTGGGCACCCTTCAGGAATGCGGCGTCGGCGCCCGCGTGGTGATCCATGTATTCGTCGCGGCTGCGCTCGGCGCCACCGCCTTCGAGCACGACCACGGCCGGGTCGAGCAGGTCCTTCACGGTCGCGAGATCGCCCGCAACCAGTGCGGCACCGAACGCGTCGACCACCGCGACGGCCGGCGCGGCTCCTGCGTCAACCGGCGGGCCTGCCGCGCCTGATGTGCCCGCATCGGCCGCGCCGTGTTCATGGCCAGTGCCTTCATGTGGGTCAGTGTCGTCGCCATGGTCGTGGTCATCGTTGCCGTCGTCGTGTGAATGCCCGCCGCTCTGCGCGACGAGCGCCCGATAGGCATCGGCATCGAGGTCGGGCAGCGCGCCGATGAACGCGATCATGTTCCAGAGATACTCGTCGCCCATGCTCCTGCCCCAGGCCGGCATGCCGGACGCCTTGATGCCGTGCTTCGCCACCCAGAACGCCACGGCCGGGTCGACCTTCATGCGATCGAGGCGCGGCGGGGCAGGGTATAAACCACGACTCAACTCACTCGACTTCGCACCCGGCGACAGATGACAGGTTGCGCACATGGCAGCGTAGTTGCCTGCGCCCTGGCGGATGCGCGCCTCGCTCGCCAGGTCCGTCGGTACCTCGATGCCCGCGGCGTGCGCACGCACCGCACGATCGCGGGCCGTCGCGACGAACGCCGTCACGACCCTCGTGTGCGGTTGGTCCGCGCCGATGCCATAGGCCCCCGACCACGTGTACAGGGCAAGTCCCGCGGCCGCGACGACGATCGTCGCGACGCACGTCAGGATGATGGTCTTGATGGTCCGGATCATCGCTCCCTCCTTCACAGCCATCCACGCAGGCCGACGACGGCGCGCACTTCATCGTCGTCCCCGCGAAACTCGCGTTCGTAGCTGACGCCGAGGTAGGGTGCAATGCGGCGGCGGATTTCGTAACGCAATCGCAGGCCGGCCTCCGCAGTCGACACGCCCGACTCGATGCCGCGTGCGGGATCGTCCTTGCCGTACAGCGTGACCTCGACGAGCGGCTGCAGGATCAGGCGATTGGTCAGCAGAAGCTCGTACTCGATTTCGAGGCGTGCGGCGGTGCGGCCCGATTCGCCGATGTAGGCAGTGGCCTGTATCTCGAACTTGTAAGGCGCGAGTCCCTGCAGGCCCACTGCGGCCCAGGTCTGCGCGTCACCCGGGGCGAGGTCCTGCCGCAGGCCTGCGACGACGTCCCACCATGGGGTGACGCTGCGCCCATACAGAAGTTCCACATCGGCCGCTTCGGTGTGCCCGTCGCGATGCGCACCCTCCGTGCGCAGCCACAGTCGATCTAGATCCGAACCGAGCCAGCCGCCGGCTTCCCAGGCGAGTGCCGTACCGGGATCGGCGTCGAAGACCTCGAGCCGGTCGACGAGCAGGTAGCTGTGGACCTCCGTCGCATGCGTCATCGCGTGGGTCAGCGCCGGAAACGCGGCCGCACGATCGGCGTCCGTCAGCGGTGGAATCGGCGTGCGCAACTCGCCGCGCGGCGGCGTGACCACAGCGTGATCCATTGTGCCGTGATCCATCCGACTGTGATCCATCTGGCTGTGGTCGTGCTGCTGCGCGCACGCGAATTCCGCGAAGGCCAGCGCGAGGGCGATTGCCACGGTGCACCGCGCCGGCGCGCTCATTCGTCGACCCTCACTTCGCGCATCATGCCGGCCTCCATGTGGTAGAGGAGGTGGCAGTGGTAGGCCCAGCGTCCGAGCGCGTCGGCACGCACGCGATAGCTGCGTCGCGTGCCGGGCGGCATGTCGACCGTGTGCTTGCGCAGGTGAAAGGCCCCGTGCGCGTCTTCCACGTCGCTCCACATGCCGTGCAAGTGGATCGGATGCGACATCATCGTGTCGTTGACCAGCACGACGCGCAGGCGCTCGCCGTACGCGAGCCGCAGCGGGTCCGCCCCCGCGAACTTCTGGCCATTGAACGACCACGCGAACTTCTCCATGTGGCCCGTCAGGTGCAATTCGAGCTCGCGACCCGGTTCGCGGCCGTCGGGGTCCTCGAACAGGCTCCTCATCGCGGCATAGGTCAGCACGGTGCGGCCATTGCCGCGCAGGCCGATGCCCGGATCGTCGAGCTTCGGCGCGGGGTTCATCGTCTGCATGTCGACGAGCGGGTTGCCATGCTCGGACGCAGGATGCGTCACCATGCCGGGCATGTCGTGCCCGCGGTGATCCATCTTGCCGTGGTCCATCGCGCCGTGGTCCATGCCGCCATGGCCCATGTCATCCATCGAGAGGATCGGGCGCGGATCGAGCGACGGAACGGGCGCTGCAAGCCCCGCGCGCATCGCGAGCGTGCCGCGTGCGTAACCGGTGCGGGCCGAGTCCTGGGCGAATATCGTCCACGCCTCCTGGCCCGCTGGTTCGACGATCACGTCGAACGTCTCCGCGACGGCGATACGAAACTCGTCGACCGTGACCGGGTGGATGTACTGGCCGTCCGCCGCCACCACCGTCATGCGAAGACCCGGAATGCGTACGTCGAAATACGTCATCGCCGAGCCATTGATGAAGCGCAGCAACACTTTCTCGCCGCGCGCGACGAGCCCGGTCCAGTTGCCGGCAGGCGTCGTGCCGTTCACGAGGTAGGTGTAGGTGTGCGCGTTCACGTCCGAGAGGTCGGTCGGCGTCATGCGCATGCGGCCCCAGGCGCCCCGATCCGCGAGTGCAGCGGACCAGCCGAGCCGGCGCACGTCGGCCGCGAAATCGCCCACGGTTCGCTGGTAGTAGTTGTCGTAGGACGAGTCCTTCTTCATGCGCCGGAAGAGGGCTGCCGGATCGCTGTCCGTCCAGTCCGACAGCAGCACGACATGCTCGCGATCGAAGCGGAAGGGCGCCGCTTCACGCGGATCGACAATCAACGCGCCGTAGAGCCCCGCCTGTTCCTGGAACATCGAGTGACTGTGATACCAGTAAGTGCCGGCCTGCCGCACGTCGAAGCGGTACAGGTACGACTCGCCCGGTGCGATGCCGTCGAAGCTGAGCCCCGGAACGCCGTCCATGTTCGCGGGCAGCACGAGTCCATGCCAATGCAGCGACGTGTGCGCGCGGGCGAGGGCGTTCGAGACGCGCAGCGTGACGGTATCGCCTTCGCGAAAACGCAGCGTGGGCGCCGGCAGGCTGCCGTTCACGGTGATCGCCGTGCGTTCCCGCCCCGTGAAATTGACGGGTGACTCGCCGATCGCCAGCCGAAACTCCGTGCCGGAGAGCACCGGCGCCGGCCCCCCCGCGAGCGTACGCCCCGACGCAACGTGCCAGGAGCCGGCGCTCGCCACGGCGCCGCCTGCGGCGAGCCCCTGCACGAACCGGCGGCGCGACCAGCCGGCGCCATCGCCGGTTCGAAGGATCGACATGCCACTCTCCATGAAAGCGAGGCGGGACTCTATCATCCCTGTGCAAGGCCCGAGGCACACGCCTCGCGGATGGTGGAACGATGAAAACGCGATACAGGATCCTGTGGGGAGTCGTTGCGCTGGCGGTACTCCTCGCCGCGGCGTGCATGATCTATCTGAGCCACGATGCGCCGTGCGGCTCGCCACCCGCGCGTGCAGCCGGCACGACGCCGATGCGCGCCGCCATGTACCGCTGCTATGGCGGTCCGGAGGTATTGCACGTCGAAACGATCGCGCGCCCGGCGCCGCCGGACGACGGCGTACTCGTGCGCATCCGTGCCGCGTCCGTCAATCCACTCGACTGGCACTACATGCGCGGCATGCCGTACATCCTGCGCATCGATGCGGGTGCCGGCGCGCCGAAAGACCCTGCGCTCGGAGTGGATTTCGCGGGTACCGTCGAAGCCGTCGGCCGCAACGTCACTCGATTCAAGCCGGGTGATGCGGTGTTCGGGGGTCGCACCGGCGCCTTTGCGGAGTACCTGACCGTACGCGAATCGCGCGCGATCGCCCCGATTCCCGGCAATGTGAGCTTCGAGCAGGCGGCTGCGGTGCCGATCGCGGGACTCACGGCGCTGCAGGCGCTGCGCGACAAGGGTCATCTGCGCCCTGGCCAGAAGGTGCTGATCAACGGTGCCTCGGGTGGCGTCGGCACGTTTGCCGTGCAGATCGCGAAGGCGCTCGGCGCGCACGTCACCGGCGTCTGCAGCACCCGCAATGTCGAACTCGTGCGTGCGCTCGGCGCCGACGAGGTCATCGATTACACGAAGGACGATTTCACGCGACGGGCGGCGCAGTTCGACCTGATCGTCGACATGGTGTCGAGCCATTCGCTCCGTGCAACGTTGCGCGCGCTGCAGCCGGATGGTGCGCTCGTGATCGTCGGCTCCAATGACACCGGCCACTTCCTCGGACCACTGAAGCGCAACCTGCGGGCGATGCTGCTCGCGCCCTTCGTGAGCCAGCGCATCGAGCCGCTGCTCGCGCAACTCGACGCGCAGGACCTCGACTATCTCGCCGGCCTGATGCGCGCGGGCAAGGTCACGCCGGTCATCGACCGTCGCTTCACGCTCGACCAGGTCGCGCAAGCGGTCGGCTACGTGGAAGCGGGGCGGGCACGGGGCAAGGTCGTCGTGACGATCGATGCCGGCGTGCCCGAGGGGAGCTAGCACCACCCGGGCCCGGTGTGCTCTGATCGCGCGATGGCGCAAGGCGGCACGGACATCGAACTGCACGGGGCGATCTGGATGACCGTCGGGGGCGAGAACCTCGGCGGCGCGGGTCGCGTGCGCCTGCTCGCGCAGATCGCCGAGAGCGGATCCATCACGCGCGCCGCCAAGGCGGTCGGCATGAGCTACAAGGCTGCGTGGGACGCGATCGACGCGATGAACAACCTGGCGGGCGAGCCGCTCGTCGAGCGCCTGGCCGGCGGCAAGGGTGGGGGCGGCACGCGGCTGACACCGCGCGGCGAGCGGCTCGTGGCAAATTTCCGCCTCATAGAGCAGGAGCACCGTCGATATCTCGACGCCCTCGGCCGGGAGGCCGAAGGCATCACCGACGACTACCTGCTCATCAGGAGAATGGCGATGAAGACGAGTGCGCGCAACCAGTTCTTCGGCAAGGTTGCACGCGTGACGCAGGGTGCCGTCAACGATGAAATCGAGCTGGACGTGGCCGGCGGACAGCGCATCGTGGCCGTGGTCACGCGCGAGAGCTCGCAGGATCTCGGCCTGCAGGCCGGCGCCGAGGCCTGCGCGCTGGTCAAGTCGTCGTCGATCATCCTGGTGACGGACGATCGCGGCGCGCGCTTCTCTGCGCGCAACCGGCTCACCGGCACGATCACCCGTGTCCAGCCTGGGGCGGTCAATACCGAGGTCGTGATGGACCTGTCGGGCGGCGCCTCGCTCGTCGCAGTCGTGACCAACGAGAGCAGCCGTACCCTCGGCCTCGCCGTGGGTCGGCCGGCAACGGCCATTTTCAAGGCATCGAGCGTCATCGTCGCGATTCCGGCGTAGGCGCGCATCGCGCGGGCACCGGCCTCGCGATCAGTCGACGATCTTCCGCACCTCGATGCCCTGCAGCCATTTGACGTGCCGCGGTCCGGTTCGGATGTCTGCAGCAGACACGAGCGCGATGCGGCCCTCGTCGTCGGCGAGCGGCATGCCGTCTCGCTCGAAGAACACGACCACACCGTCACCGACCGGCGAGTTGAACAACTCGCTCCAGGAAAACACGACCTTGTAGCCGTCGCTCGCGGTGGCGATGATCACCATTTTCTTCACGTCGTTGTGATCCGGCGCGACAATCGTTGCCGAGTCGAGCAAGTCACGCAGGCGCACGCCCCGGATGTTCTCGAGCTTTCCCCTGTTCGCCCCGGACTGGCAGATCAGGGGGACCTCTGTAATCCGGTGCGGCGGCAATCGGCCGAGGTCTGCAACCGCAAGGTCGAGCGGATGCTCCACGGCACCGGTGACCGTGACCCTCGTGGTCACGAGGTCCTTTGCGTTGCTGCTCGCGTCTGCCGCGAACGACGTGCCCGCGGCGCCAAGCGTCAGCACCGCAAAGACGATGCGCAAACCTTTCAGCCTCATGGTGGTCACCTCAGAACTGCCAGCCGGCGTTGACGAACCAGCGACGACCGGGAGCCGGAAACCCGTCGGCCAGCGAGAAATTCCTGTCTGCGAGATTGGTGACGCCTGCCTCGAGCGACACGCCCTTGCGCGGCTTCAACGATGCCTTGGCGTCGACGGTCGTGAAGCCGGGCAGCCTGACCGTATTGGACGCCCAGCGGGCCCCGTCGTGTTCGACGAACAGCAGTACATCGAAATGCTCGGTGAGCTGCCATTGGGCATGGGCCGTGACCTTGTGCTCCGGAACATCCGTCACGCGGATCGTCGGGTCGATGCGATTCTCGAGATCCGTGCGGGTGTAATGGCCGCCGATCGCGAGGAACCGGGTGAGGTCCGTGCGCAGGCCGAGTTCGACACCGGATGCGCGCACCTTGCCGATATTCTGCATCTGCGACAGCGTGCCGGACACATTGCTCACCGACTGGATCCTGTCGGTGACATCGCTGAAGAACAGGGCTGCTTCGGCGCTACCGCCGACCCAAAGCTCACCTCGATAGCCGATCTCATAGTTGAGCGATCGCTCGGCGCGCAGCGCAGGGTTCTCGATGTACGTGCCGAGGCGCTGCGAGTATCGATCCTTCAGTGTCGGCAGCCGCGACTTGCGCGCAATGGTCGCGTAGAAGCGCGTCGCCGACGATGGGTCGTGGAAGAGCCCTGCCTGGGCATCGGTCGCGGTCTGCTTGCCCGGCAAGGAGTAGGGGTTGCCCCGGCTGAACACCTTGTCAGGGCGCAGCTCGTGGCGGGCGACACCGAGCGAGAGCGTGGTGGTCGCGGTGAGACGGATGTTGTCCTCCGCGCCGACGGAAAGCAGCCGATCCACGAAATTCGTGTTGTCAACACCATTGGCGTCGAACTCCTCGTGCTCGTCGTCCTTGAAGTGACCGACGACGCGCAACGCGTGCGCCGCGAAAAATTCCGATTCGAACGCCACGGAGCCACCCGAAGTCCGGTCCTTGTAGATGCTGCGGCCGGTGCTGACGCTTCCACGGCCACTCGTGCGCAGTGTCGTGTAAGTGTCGTCGGTGTAAGAGTCCACCTCGTTGTCGAAACGGTCGTGATACAGGCGCACATTGAGCGACCCCGTTGCGCCGAGCGCCGTGCGCGACACGAAGTACAGGCTTTCCTTGTCCCAATAGGGCCATCGCCAGTACCGCGCCACCGCGGGATCGGTGGAGGGCGGTTGATCTTTCTCGCCGTCCTGCCGGTAGTAGCTGATCGCGTATTCGTCACCGGTACGGGGCGTCACGCCGACCTTGACGGAGAGCTTGCGGTCCTCGCGATGGTCATTGTTCCGCTGGCCGCCGTTCTCGGTCGCGGACGGGCGGAAGTCCTTCGACAACGGCGTGCCGTCGGCCTCGAGCCAGGACAATCCGGCCTGCAGATACCAGAGACCCTGGTTGGTTCCGATGTTCGCGGATGTCCGGCGTTCCTGGCCCGACCCGGAGCCGGCCGATACATCACCTTCCAGGCGTCGTGCCGGCTTGCGGGAGACGAGGTTGATGGCCCCGCCGAGTGCATTGGCGCCGTAGGTGACGGAACTGAAGCCCTTGGCCACCTGGATCGCGGCCAGGTCCGCCGTCGTGAAGCGATTGAAGTCGACGTAGCCGTCGTAGGGCACGTACACGGGGATGCCATCGATGAAGAGCGGCACCTGCCGGGCATCGAAGCCGCGCACGGCGATCGTCATCTCGTTGCGCGAATTGGTCGACAGCGACACGCCCGGCAGCAGGTTGAGTGCGTCGCCGATGGTGTCGCGGTCGAAGCGGCGCATCTCGTCACGCCCGAGCCAGGTCGCTTCGGTATCCGCACCCGATTCCTCGGGCCGGATGCGCTGGCCGAGCACGGTGACGGTTCCCAGTACGAAGGGCTCCACCTCCGCAACCGTCTGTGCTTCCAGCGGGCGCCCGCCCAGGGTCAAAGGCAGCAGCACCGCCAGCAATCGAAACGTTCGTATGCCATCGGCTGGCGTTCGGAGCGGACTGCTCGCAATCATCATCAGCATCCTCGCAGCGGGGTGGCGCAATATACACACGTATATAACGATAGCCAAACCCGTTCCGGATGCTGTTGACCTGCATCAGATGGTGGGCCGCGGCGATGAGCCGTGCCCGTAGCGGTGGCGGCCCGCCACGGCCCATGTACCGCCGCACCGCGCGTGCATGTCTCCATCCATTATGGCGCCGGTGGGCGGGTGGATCTCCACCCGCGATTGCGTGTTTGCAGGCCGATTCGGCGGGCTCAGCGCCCGTGATGCGAGCGAAGCGACCCCGGCAATGGCCGCGAGAGACGAAGCGTCGAGGCACGACATGCTGCCCATGTAGCCTTTCGCATAATGTATATTATGTTAAGTGGTACGCCTGCGAAAAGGCCGCTGGCCCGAAGAAGCCAGCGGCCCGTACGCGAGCGCACGTTGGCGCGCGACGCGCTAGTCCTTGCGCACCGCCTCCACCTGGATCTGCAGCTCGACTTCCTGCTTGAAGCCGAAGGCCGCACCGTAACTGATGCCGAAATCGCTGCGGTTGAATTCGGCGGATGCGTCCGCGCCGCAGGTTTCCTTCTTCGACATCGGGTTCGGCTTGCACAGGAACTCGTCGATCTCGAGCGTCAGGGGCTTCGTCACGCCGTGCAATGTCAGCGTGCCGACGACCTTGCCGGGCTTGCCGTCCTCGAAGTCGGCCAGCGTGCCCTTGTAGACCGCGGTCGGGTATTTCGCGACGTCGAACATGTCGGGGCTCCGCGCGTGCTCATTGAGCTCGTCGTTGCCGAAGTCGATCGACGCGGCGTCGATCGTGATCTCCACGGTTCCGGTCTTTGCGGCCTTGTCCATCACGATCGTGCCGGACGCCTTGTTGAATTTGCCGCGCCACACCGACAGGCCACCCATGTGATCCGCCGCGAAACTCGGATGCGTATGGTTCGGATCGACCTCATAGGTCACCGGCTCGGCGTACGCCGTCACCAGCAACAAGGCCAACACGCTGCCGCCCCATGCGGCCCTTCCTGACGCCACCTTCATGCAAACCTCCTCGTTGGACTTCATCCGGTGCCTGCCACCGGGCAGGCTACCGGAGATCGCCGGGAACTTCACGTGAAGCGTCCGGAACTGTAGTCGTCGACCGCCTGCACGATCTGTGCACGCGTATTCATCACGAACGGCCCGTACTTCACGACCGGCTCGCCGAGTGGCGCGCCGGCGACGAGAATGAATCGGGCCGCCGCCGCGGGCGCCGTCACCCGCACGCGATCGCCCGGCGCGAGCACCGCGAGATCGCCGCGCACCACGGCGGTGGCGCGGTCGCCGACCTGCGCCTGACCTTCGAAGACGTACAGGAACGCATTGTGGTCTGCGGCCAGCGCATGTTCGAAGCGCGCGCCTTTCGACAACGACACATCGAAGTACAGCGGATCGATCGCGATGCCCGAGACCGGCCCGCGTGTGGCTGTGCCGTCTGCATCGATGTGCTCGCCGGCGATGACGCGCACTTCTGCGCCGCCTGCCGTGCGAGCGAGCGGGATGCGCTCGGGCGCGATGTCCTGGTAGCGCGGAGCCGTCATCTTGTCCTTCGCCGGCAGGTTGACCCACAGCTGGAAGCCGCGCATGCGCCCTGCTTCCTGTTCGGGCATTTCCGAGTGAATGATGCCGCGGCCGGCCGTCATCCACTGCACACTGCCCGCGACCAGCAGGCCCTCGTTGCCCTGGTTGTCGCGATGGCGCATGCGCCCCTCGAGCATGTAGGTCACGGTTTCGAAGCCGCGATGCGGATGACTCGGAAAGCCGCCAATGTAGTCGGCCGCGGAATCCGAGCCGAACTCGTCGAGCAGCAGGAACGGGTCGAGCTCTCCGAGTGCGCGCCCGCCGATCACGCGGGTCAGCCTGACGCCGTCGCCATCGCTGGTTGCCTGGCCGCGCACGAGCTGCACGACCTCGCGCGTCCCTGCCACTGTCTGTTCGTGCCTCTTCATGGAGCGCACTGTAGCTCCCGTCGCCCGGCCCGCCAGCCCCCTGCAGCCGGATCCGTCGTTCGGTAATATCGAACGATGGAGTACAGACTGGAGGACATCGAGACCTTCCTCGCGGTCGTCGAGGCCGGCGGCATCAGTGCCGGTGCGCTGCGCCTGAACCTCGCCAAGTCCGTCGTCAGCGAGCGCATCGCGCGACTCGAGCGCGCCCTCGGCGCGACGTTGTTGCACCGATCTGCCCACGGGGTGACGACCACCGATCGCGGCGTCGGCTTCTACCAGCGCGCTCGTGCGGTGCTCGAGCAGCTCGACGCGGCCGCCGAGGCCGCTACCGAAGACGAGGGTACCCTCGCCGGCCTGCTGCGCATCGCGGCGCCGGTGAGCTTCGGTGCGCGCTGGCTGGGCCCCGCCCTCTTCCCGCTGCTGCGCGAGCATCCCCGCCTGTCGGTGGCACTCGATCTCGACGACAGGCGGGTCGATGTGCTCGCGGGCGGCTACGACCTCGCGATCCGCTCCGGAAGGCTCCGCGACTCGAGCCTCGTCGCGAAGCGCCTCGGTCGCGCCCGCGTGATCGTCTGTGCCAGCCCGGAATACATCGCGGCGCACGGAGCGCCCGCCACACTCCAGGAACTGTCGGAGCACGCGACGATCGGCTACTCGCTGCTACCGGCCGACCAGGCCTGGCAATTCGAGCCCGCGCGCAAGGGCGGCGAGCCGCAGACAGTGAATACGCACTGCCGGATCGTGATCAACAACGGCGAGGCGATGCGCGAGGCGGCGATCGCGGGTCTCGGTCTCGTGCTGTTGCCGAGCTTCATCGTTCACGATGCGTTGCGTGCCGGGCGCCTCGTCGATGCGGCGCCCGCGCTGCGCCCGCTCGGCGAGCAGGTCTGGGCGATGTACCCGCACTCGCGCCACCCCTCGCGCAAGGTGCGCGTGATCATCGAGCACCTGCGCAAGGCGTTTCGCGATGGGGCGGTGTGGGAGGATCGGATTTCAGATCCACCGTGACAGGGCGCGGCCACGCATGCTATTCCGCGCCCCACTCGCGGACCACCCTGCCCGATTCGCGGGAGCTCGTCACCCCGATGTCGTCGCGATAGTCCGCGCTAGGCAGACGGTGCGTGATAGCCGGACGCAAGCATCGAATGCCCGTCAGCGGCCCAAGGGAAGCTCATAGCTCACCGACAGTCCGAACGTGCGGGGATCCCCGGGAAGTGCAGTCGAGAAATACCCGTAATCGAAGGCTCGAACAATGTAGCGCT
>WBZY01000532.1_pt1 | contig 27996 bp, 30 predicted proteins | sample 5204191 | NCBI WGS metagenome assembly WBZY01 (sample SAMN12344363, study PRJNA552823) | activated sludge metagenome | biome: Activated sludge suspended growth; feature: Anammox Sidestream; material: Wastewater; isolation source: activated sludge from anammox sidestream of wastewater treatment...
GTTTGCCTGGCATGGCGGGAGACAGCCAGGCCGCTGGGGACTGGATGAGGCGGCCAGGCGCGGGCACACAGGGAGCTGATTACGTACGATGACCATTCATGGCCACGAAGTTTGCCGTTGGCATCGACATCATCGAGATCGAGCGCGTCGCAGACGTCATCGCCCGGCACGGCGAACGGTTCCTGGAGCGCGTGTACACGGCGGATGAGATCGCCCATTGCCGCGGGCGCGTGCACGAGCTGGCGGCGCGGTTCGCGGCCAAGGAAGCGGTCATGAAGGCCCTCGGCACGGGTGTGCGGGGCGTGGGCTGGCGCGACATCGAGGTCCTGCCGAACAGGCGGGGCAAGCCGCTCGTGTTTCTTTACGGACGTGGGGCCGACCGGGCAGAGCGCATCCAGCTTCGCGGGCTCGAAGTGAGCCTTACGCATTCGAAGGAGTACGCCATCGCCTCGGTGGTGGGCGAACGCGAGCTATCGGAATCGGAAGACACCCCGCGGCGAGGCGAGAACGCCCTGCGGCTTGTGCGCGAAAAGGGTCTGCGATGAAGCTGGTGACGGTCGCCGAGATGCGCACGCTGGAGGCGGCCGCGGTAGAGGCGGGAACCTCGCTCGCTCAGCTCATGGAAGAGGCCGGGCTCGCCGTGGCGCAGGAAGCCTGGATGTTGCTGGGGACACTGGAAGGGCGGCGCATCACCGTCCTGGCGGGACCGGGCAACAACGGCGGTGACGGTCTCGTGGCGGCGCGCCACCTCATCGACTGGGGGGCCGAGGTGGCCGTGGTGCTGCCTGCAGGGACCAACGACGACGCCCGGTTGCAGGAGCTGCGCGACAGGGAGGCGCTCATCGCCGATGGCCCGGGCGCGGATGACCTGGATTCGCTGCTTTCGATGGCTGACCTGGTCATCGATGCTCTCCTAGGGATTGGCAAGGGGCGTCCGCTTTCGGCCGAGGAACCGATTGGCGCGGCGCTCGCACGCCTTGGGGCAGCCCGGCAGGGTTACACGCCGCCAAGGGTGCTGGCCGTCGACCTGCCCTCGGGCATGGATGCAGACAGCGGTGCTGTCGACCCGTTGACCGTGACCCCCGACCTGACAGTCACGTTTGGGCTGCCGAAGGTGGGGATGTACCAGGCGCCGGCAAGCGCTATGACGGGCCGGGTGCAGGTGATTGACATTGGCATCCCGAAGGCCGCAATGGAGGGCGTGGCGCTCGAGCTGCTGACCTCGCGCTGGGCGAAAGGGGCGCTGCCCGCCCGGCCGGAAAGCGCAAACAAGGGCACCTTTGGGCGGCTGCTGGTGGTGGGCGGCTGCGAACGGTTCCCGGGGGCGCCGCGATTGGCCGCCACTGGCGCATATCGTGCGGGCGCGGGACTGGTGACGGTGGCATGCCCGCGGGAGATTCAGCCGGTGGTGGCCGCGGGCCTCGCAGAGGCAACGTGGCTGCCGCTCCCGGGCGCAGACGACGGGGGGCTCAAGGATGTAGCCGCCATTGCCCTGCGGCCGGAGTGGCAGGCCTACGACGCGGCCGTCTTCGGGCCCGGCCTGGGCCACACAGGGGAGACGGAGGCCCTCACCTGGGCAGTGCTGCCCGACATGGCCGCTGACCTGCCACGCGGGGTGGTGATCGACGCCGACGCCCTGAATGCCCTTGCCGCGGTTCCCAATGCCGCGGATCGCATCCCGGCCGGCGCCGTGCTGACCCCCCACCCCGGCGAAATGGCGCGGCTAATGCGGATCCCGGTGGCCGAGATCCAGGCGCGGCGGTTGGAGGTTGCGCGCGAGGCGGCGGCCCGTTTCGGGTGCACCATCGTTCTCAAGGGTGCGCACACGGTAGTGGCTGCGGCCGACGGAAGGGCTGCCCTGAGCCCGTTTGCAAACCCCCTCCTGGCTACGGCCGGCAGCGGCGACGTACTGGCCGGGATGATCGGGGCGTACCTGGCGCAGGGGCTGGAGCCGTTCGATGCCGCGAGGCTCGGCGCCTACCTGCACGCCGCAGCCGGCGAATCGCTACGCGAGGAGTACGGGAGCTCGGGGCTGCTCGCAGGCGAAATCGCCACCCGGCTTCCGGCCGTCGTGCGAGAGATAGGAGCATCCTGATGGTATATTCCGCCCGGACCCTTGCCATTGGCTCGGAGGCTTCGTGAGCAGGCGCGTCGTTGTAACCGGCCTGGGGATGGTCACCGCACTCGGGCACAACGCCTGCCAGACATGGGACGGGCTGGTGAGCGGGCGTTCGGGCACCGGACGAATCACCCTGTTCGACCCGGAGGGATTCGAATCGCAGGTCGCCGCAGAGGTGAAGGAGTTCGATCCATCTGCCTACATGGACCGGAAAGAAGCGCGGCGCGCGGACCGGGTGACGCAGTTCACCTTCGTGGCCGCGAATGAAGCCCTGCGGCAGGGCGGCTACGAAATCCCTGAACAGGGCGGCCACAACTTCGCGATCGTGATTGGGACGGCGATCGGGGGCATCACCACGCTATCGGCCGAGTTCGAGACGATGCGCGAACGAGGGCCCTCGCGGGTAAGCCCCTTCCTGATGCCGATGATGCTGGCGGACATGTCGAGCGGGCAGCTCAGCATCAGGCTGGGCGCGAGAGGCGTGAACTACTGCCTTGTAAGCGCCTGCGCGAGCGGTGCGGATAGCATCGGCGAGGCTGCAAACATTATCCGGCGCGGGGACGCGGAGATCGCGCTGGCCGGGGGAACGGAGGCGCCAATCACGCCCATCTGCATTGCGGGATTCGGGGCTGCAAAGGCGCTCACGGCGAACAACGCCGAGCCCACGCGCGCGTCGCGGCCATTCGACGCCACCCGGGACGGGTTCATCCTCGGCGAAGGGGCCGGGGTGCTGCTCCTCGAATCGGAGGAGCATGCACGGGGGCGAGGCGCCACCGTCCTGGCGGAACTGGCGGGCTACGGCGCCACGAGTGACGCGTTCCACATCACGCAGCCCGACGAGAACGGCGAAGGTGCTGCGCGAGCGATGGCTCGGGCCATGGCCCAGGCAGGGATTGAGCCGCGGGAGATCGGCTACCTCAACGCGCACGGCACCTCCACGCCGATGAACGACAAGCTGGAGACGGTCGCCATCAAGCGCGCGTTTGGCGACCACGCGAAGAGGGTGGCGATCAGCTCGACAAAGTCGGCCCTGGGACACCTGCTGGGTGCGGCGGGAGCGGTGGAAGCGGCCATCTCCATCATGGCGATGCAGCACGGCGTGTTGCCGCCAACCGTCAACTACGAAACGCCGGACCCCGAATGCGATCTTGACTACATACCGAACATCGCCCGCAAGGCAGAGGTCGATGCGGTGATGACGAATTCGCTCGGGTTTGGCGGTCACAACGCCAGCCTGGTCTTCCGCCGGTACCGGCCTGACTGAACGTGACGACACCGTCGACGCAGCGGCCCGCCTCACGCTGGCGTCTGCGTGACCCGGGGGCCCACCTCAAGGGAATCGCGGGCTTCCCTGCGATTGTGGCGACGGTTCTCGCTGCCCGCGGCATCACCACGCGCGCGCAGGCGGAGATCTTCTATAAGCCGCACCTCATGCCGGACAGCGACCCGCTGCAGCTTCCAGGGATGCGCGAGGCGGTCGCGCGCACCCGCGAGGCGATCGGCACGCAGGAAACGATTGCGCTCTTCGGTGACTTCGACGTGGACGGCGTCACGTCGGTGGCAGTGTTGCACCAGGGGTTGCAGGCCCTCGGCGCAAGGACGGTGAACTACATCCCCGACCGGTTCACCGAAGGGTATGGGCTGAACAAAGGGGCCGTGAGCAAGCTTCGGCAGGCTGGTGCGGGGCTCATGATCACTGCCGATTGCGGCATCAGCTCGGTGGAAGAGGTGGCACTGGCCAACGAGCTGGGGCTGGACGTGATCATTCTCGACCACCACACGGTGCCTGCCGAGCTGCCGCCGGCGCTGGCGGCAGTGAATCCGAAGCGCCTGGACTCGCCCTATCCCTTCACCGAACTCGCCGCCGTGGGGGTAGCCTTCCGCTTCCTCCAGGTCCTCTACGAGGACGTGGGGAGAAGCCTTCCCGAGGACGACTACCTCGACCTGGTTGCCCTGGGCACGGTGGTCGATGTCGCTCCGCTGACCAGCGAGAACCGGCGTATCGTGGCCGAAGGGCTGGAGCGGATGCGGGCCGGGTTGCGGCCGGGGCTGGAGGCGCTGGCGCGCGTGTCCGGGGCCCCGCCAGAGCTGTTTACTGCCGAAACGCTGGGCTTTGCCATCGGACCCCGCATGAACGCCGCCGGGAGGATAGAGCACGCCAACATCGCCCTCGAGCTGCTGCTGGCCCGCGACCCTATCAGCGCACGGGGAATCGCCGAACGTCTCGACCACCTGAATCGCCTGCGGCAGCAGCAGACAGAAGAGGCGTGCGCGCTTGCGGAAGCCTCGCTGGGAGCGGCTGATGAGCCGCTCATCATGGTAGGGAGCGACCAGATCCACGCGGGAATCGTGGGGCTGGTCGCGTCGCGGCTGGCGGACCGGTATCACCGGCCCGCGATTGTGTATGAGCGTGGGCCGGAGACAAGCCGCGCAAGCGCACGGAGCATCCCCGCCTTCGACATCGTGGCCGCCATCCGCAAGGAGCAATCACTACTTGTGCGGCACGGAGGCCATCGCGCGGCGGCGGGCTTCACGGTAGCGAACGAGAACCTGGACCTGCTGCGTGACCGCCTGCTCGGCACCGCCGCCGAGATGCTCGACGGACACAACCTGCAGCCGGTGGTCGCGATCGACGCGGAGGCGCCGCTTTCGACCCTTACCGGGCTGGATGTGAAAGGGCTCATGCGCTTTGAGCCCTGCGGGCAGGAGAACCGGCGACCGGTGCTGCTCAGCCGCGGTGTCCAGCTTGTGAACGCACGACCGGTCGGCTCCGACCAGTCGCATCTCAAGCTGGCGGTCCGCGACGGCCCGGCAACATGGCCGGGTATCGCGTTCCGGCAGGCGAATGCGCCGCTGGCAGACCGCATCGATATCGTCTATTCGCTGAGCCGGGACCGGGGGAGCGAGCGCATAGAGCTGGAGGTGTTGGACATTGCGCCGGCAGCGGAAAGACGCCCGCTGGAGCTTGAGTGATGGAGCAGCGGGTCTCGCTGACGCCAGACGCCAGGCAGGCGATAGAAGCAGGGGTACAGCTCTGCCACCGGGCCAGGCTCGCCATCTTCACCCCCGAGCACCTGCTTGCGGGCGCCCTCGCCGTGCTTGGGGAGGGCGGCGCGCCGGGCCTGCCTTCGCCCGGCACGATTGAAGCAGCCCTGGAGATGGTGCACGGCACGAGTGACGACCCGCCTGCCGACGAGGTCTCCTTCTCACCGGGCGCCCGGACGGTGCTGGACAGCCTGGCGGTGGTGCTCACCCGGGTGGGACGCGATTCCCTGGGGGCGCGCGACCTGGCCCTGGGGACGATTGTCTCCGGGGAGGTGACCCCCATGTTCTTCAGCGCCCTGGACACTACAAAGGAGAGGCTCCTTGCGGCGCTTGCCGGCGGCGGACCGGCGTAACCCGGGTTGCAAGGGTGTTTCCGTAGGCGATATCACTGATTTACACGTGATGGCATTTCAGCTCATGATTCCTCATGGCGGGGGCTTTGAGGTAAGGGAGATGACTCGAAGCGAGAGGAATCGCGCGCCCTGCCCGCTCTGCGGCCGGGTGACACGAGCCCATTCACGACTTGTTGTGGCAGATGTTGAAGGTGTTGGCAGCGCGCGGCCGAGCCGCTTTGCCACGGTGATCTGCCGCGACTGCGCCTTTGCAATGGTGGTGCGGTCCCGGGCAGGGGCCATGCGCGCCTGATTGAACGGGCTTCCCGAGATTCCGGGCCACGTCCACGTTCGGTTGCGTTACGCGACGGTCCTGCTTGCGTAGAATGGCGCTAGAACGGGGCAGGAGTGGCCATGAACGATGTCCTGGCTCTGATCCTGGCCGGCGGGCAGGGCGACAGGCTTTCGGTGCTTTCGGAGCAGCGAGCGAAGCCCGCGGTGGTGTTTGGCGGCCAGTACCGCATCATCGACTTCACGCTCAGCAACTGCGCGAATAGTTCGTTGACCAACGTCGGCGTCCTCACGCAGTACCGGCCGCGCTCGCTGGTGAATCACATCGGGTCGGGGCGCGCCTGGGGCTTCGACACGCTGGATGGCGGCATCCAGGTGCTCCAGCCCTACCGGGGGCGCGCCGACATGGACTGGTACCAGGGCACGGCAGACGCGGTCTACCAGAACCTCTACTTCATCGAGGAGTCCCGCGCGCGCGAAGTCCTGATCCTCGCAGGCGACCACATCTACCTCACATCGTACCGGAACATGCTCGCGTACCACCGCAGCCGTGAGGCCGACGTGACCGTGGGCGTGTACCCGGTCCCGCGGGAGGAAGCGCACCGCTACGGGGTGCTGGACCTTGACCGGGACGGCCGCATCATCGACTTCCAGGAGAAGCCAGCGGTGCCCCGGTCGCCCTGGGTTTCCATGGGTTTCTATCTCTTCAACAAGGATGTGCTCGTCGAGCAGTTGCAGGCCGATGCCGACCTCGACGGCGCAAGCTCCCATGACTTCGGCCGGGACATCATCCCGCGGATCTTCGAAAGCCACCGGGTCTACGGTTACCAGTACCAGGGCTACTGGCGCGATGTGGGGACCGTCGAATCGTACTGGGCGGCGAACATGGACTTCCTTTCGCCGACGCCGCCTCTCCCGTTCGACGACCCGGCGATGCGCATCCGGACGTCAGGCGCGCTGATGGCCCCGGCGTATGCGGGCCCGCGATCGACCATCCACAACGCGCTGGTTTCGCCCGCCGCCCGCATCGATGGCACGGTGCTGCGCTCCGTCATCTCGCCGGGGGTCACGATTGAGGAGGGGGCGGAGGTGCGCGACTCGGTGATTCAGCACCGCTGCGTCATCCGCTCGGGGGCGGTGGTCGACCGCTGCATCCTCGACAAGGAGGTCATCGTCGGCAAGGGCTGCGTGGTGGGCGAAGGGGACGAGTCAATCGTGAATCGCGAGAGGCCCGACATCGTCAACGCGGGCATCAGCGTCGTCGGCAAACGCGTGACAATCCCGCCCGGGCTTAGGATTGGCCGGAACGTTGTGATTGGTCCCGGCGTGGAGCGGGAGCTGCACGACTTCAAGGAGCTCCCGTGCGGCACGACGGTGCATCCGACGCAGATACCACTACATCTCTTTGTCTGAAGACGATGCAGCTCTACACGGTCGAAGAGGCTCGCGGGCTCCTTCCCCGGGTGATCCCGGTGCTGGAGCGCATGCGGGATGCCTTCCTTCACCTGCGTGCGCTCCAGGCGGCGACGGCAGCGGAGGCGCGGGGCGCAATGGGCGACGGCCACCTGGTTCACAGCCCGCTGGTCACGGGCGGTGAAGACCAGGGCGAGAAGCACCGGCGTGCGCTGAGCGAAGCGGCCACGCAGCTCGAAGAGTGGGGGATTGAGGTGAAAGACCCGGAGAGGGGCCTCATAGACTTCTACCACCGCCGGGGCGGCGAGGTGGTGCTGCTTTGCTACATGCTGGGCGAGCGGGGTATCGAGTTCTGGCATACGCGGAGCGGGGGATTTGCGGGCCGTCAGCCGATTTGAGGCCGAGTGAATTCAGGGGGCCGAGCCCCTACAATCCCGGAAACACCACCGGAAGGTCCTGCCCATGGGTTCCCCGCCAGTAGTCGCTCGCGACCTGTTCGTCGAAGCAAACGGCCTTCGCCACCACCTTCTTGTGAGGGGGAGGCCGGGGGCGCCGGCCATCGTAATGATCCACGGCCTGGCAGGCCAGGCTCACACGTTCGATGCCATCGCCACCTACCTGGCGGCGAAGTACCACGTGTACTGCCTTGACGTGCGCGGCCGTGGCGAGAGCGACTGGGGCCCAGCCGACGGCTACCACGTCCTGAACTACCTGGCCGACCTCGAAGCGATCCGCGAGGCGCTTGCGCTGGAGCGTTTCACGCTGATTGGCACCTCGATGGGCGGCCTGATCACCATGGCATACGCAATCACGTACCCGGATCGGGTGCGCCGGGCGGTGCTGAATGATGTCGGCCCGGAGATCTCGCCGGAGGGGCTGCAGCGGATCATGGCCTACGTCGGCCATGCGCCCGAAGCTTTCGCCGACATGAAGGCGGTTATCAGGTACTACCGCGAGAACTACGCACCCATGGTTGGACATCTGCCCGACGATGCTGTGACCGAGTTCGCCCGCTGGAACGTGCGCAAGAACGATACCGGTCTCTACGTGTGGAAGATGGACCCGGCGATCCGGCAGTTCGCCGCGCCGCCGGCAGGGCCGGACCCGTGGGAGATGGTTCGCGGGATGAAGTGCCCGGTGCTGGTGATCAGGGGAGCGGTGAGCGACGTGCTGAGCCCCGAGGTTGCGGAGCGGATGTGCGGATGCATTGGTGACTGCCGGCTGGTGGAGGTGCCGGGCGTGGGACACGCTCCCCTCCTGGTGGAGCCTGCCGCCAAGAAGGCGCTCGACGAGTTCCTGGAACCGCTGGCTTCGAACGGATCCTGACGTGGATCATGTCCCCATGGGGCTGGTTGTTCGCGACTATCACACCACGGCGCGGCGCAATGCCGCCCGGCGCAAAGGAGAAGAGCAATGCCTGTATCGAACACCTGCGTGAAGACCGGCCAGCACCAGGTTGCGATGACGCAGATCCCCTACCCGGATGAGCCCGGCCCCGGCCAGGCGCTCATCAAGACCACCCTCAGCACGATCTGCGGGAGCGACATCCACCTTGTGGATGAGATGCCCATTCCGCCGGGCATACCGATGGGCCACGAGTCCACGGGCACGGTGGTCGCGGTGGGGGCGGGCGTGACCGCCTTCAAGGCCGGTGACCGCGTGGTGGCGAGCTGCCTGCAGTGCTGCGGGGTTTGCGCGCGCTGCCTGGAGGGTCAGCACCAGATCTGCATGACCTTCAACTCGCCGGGGAACCTGCTTTTCGGCGCGCAGGGGGAGTACTTCCTGGTCAATGGCGCGCAGACGACCATGGCCCGGATTCCCGACAACCTCGAGGACGAGCAGGTGCTCTTCGCCTCCGACATCATGTCGACAGGCTTCGCGGCAATCGAACGGGCGGAAATCAAGCTCGGCGATACGGTGGCTATCTTCGCCCAGGGGCCGGTCGGGCTTTGCGCGACGGCAGGGGCACGACTGCTGGGCGCCGGGCTCATCATCGCCGTGGAGGGGATCCCGGCCCGGCAGGAGATGGCCAGGCGCATGGGCGCCGATATCGTTCTCGAACCCGGCGAGGCGGTGGCGAAGATCATGGAGCTGACCGGCAACCGGGGAGTGGACATTGCCGTGGAGGCGCTGGGCCAACAGGCGACGTTCGAGAACTGCTGCGCGGTGGCGCGCCTCGGCGGAACGGTGAGCTCGGTGGGTGTTTACGGGGCCTTCCCCACGCTGACATTCCCCACCAGCGGGTCGTTCCTCCACCGCAAGATCGTGATGACCTACTGCCCTGTCGGCACCAGCCGGCTGGAGCGGCTGATGAGGGTGGTCTCGACAGGGAAGGTGGACCTGCGGCCGCTCATCACCCATTCGTACAAGATTGCAGAGACGCCGGCGGCCTATGACCACTTCCGCAAGCGGGAAGGCGGAGTCCTCAAGATCGCGCTGCGGCCTTAGCAAAGAAACCGCGGGCTGAGGCACTCATCCCCGGTAGCGATCAGTGCCTCAGCCGTTCGGACCCGGTTCGCGCAGGGAGCGCGCTACGATTCGGCTTCGACCGCTACGGTAGCGTGCGGGCGCCCGGCAGAATGTGCCGGCATGAGCGCGAAAACAACAATCGCCAGGCAAACAACGCCGCCCATCACGGCGAGCGTGGCCCGTTCGCCGGCGGCATCGGCGAAGACGCCGATGGGCAGGGCGATGAGCTGGAAGCCTGCGAATGCCATGAACGTGAGCGACATCACGCGGCCGAGGAAGGCTGGCTCGGCGAGGTGGGCGATGATGGCCCCGTTGAGCGTCTGGAAGGCCCCGCTGGTGGCGCCAAGGCCGAACATCACCAGCGCCAGGACGGCAAACCCGGGCGAGACGGCAGCGAGAAGGAGGGAGACGCCAAACCCGAATCCCGCGGCCCTGTAGACCGTGTTGGCCCGGGGGGAGTCGGCCATGGCGGCCACGGAGAGGCTGGCGATGAGGCCGCCCACGGCGGTCGCCCCGTAGAGGATGGAAACGTCCTTGGAGTCGCGGCCGAGCTCGTTTTCGAGCATTCCGGGGAGCACGGTCACGTAGGGGAAGCCGACCATCATCACGATGAAGAACGAGAGGACCAGCACCCGCAGGGCGGGGTCGTGAGCCACGTATTGAATGCCGCCGGCGATGTCGCCGAGGATGCTCCGGCGCTGGACGCCGGCGGCCGGGATCTCGGGGAGGAGGAGGGTGGTGGTCACGGCCAGCACGTAGAAGGCGGCCATGCCCACATAGGCGCCGGTGGCCCCAAGGATGGCGATGGCCAGGAACGCGCCCCCAAGGAGCGGCCCGATGATTCGCCCTGCGTTGAAGGCTACCTGGTTGAGCGCCATGGCATTTCCCCGCTGCTGGCCGCCGACCAGGTCGATGGCGAATGCCTGGCGTGACGGCCCAAGGAACGAGAATGCCGAACCGATGGCGAAGGAGCCCACGGCAAGCAGCAGAATGGTGACCCTGTCGAGCCCAATCAGCACTGCCAGGAAGATGAAGGCGGCAGTGATCAGGAGCTGGCAGGCCAGGATCACCTTCCGGCGCGAGGCGCGGTCCGCCATGGCTCCGCCCAGGGGACCGAGAATCGTCTGAGCGACGCCCTGGGCGAACACCACCACGCCTACGGAGCTGTTGTTGCCGGTCAGGTCGAAGGCGACGACGCTCTGGACAACGGTCGACATGAAGAACGCGGCGAAGGCGAGGAGGCTGCCAATCCAGAGCAGCCGGAAGTTGCGGATGCGCAGGGCCGCGAAGGTGGTTGTAAACCAGCGTGCCATCCCGGAAAGAGTAGACGAAAAAGGGGCGGCACGTGTGGGCCGCCCCTCGATATCGCGGCTCTTCGTCCTCTACTTCGTGAGGATGTGGATGGTGCAGGCGGAGCAGAGGCCGATGACGTGGGCGAGGCCGGCCTTCGAGTTCTCTACCTGCCGGTCGCCCGCCTGGCCGCGGAGATGCCAGACGATCTCGGCGACGTTGGCGACGCCGGTGGCGCCGAGCGGATGCCCCTTGGAGAGCAGCCCGCCGCTGGCGTTCACCACGGCCTTCGACTTCGGCTTGTAGGTCTTATCGGCGAATGGCTCGACGTCCTCCTGGTACTTGGCCGGCACCTTGTTGCCGATCCAGGGGGCGCCGCTGGCGACGTGCTTGCCGGCTTCGCCGTCGCCGCAAAGCCCGAGATTCTCGTAATGGAGAAGCTCGGCGGTGGCGAAGCAGTCGTGGAGCTCGACCTGGCTGAGGTCTTCGGGGCCGATGCCCGACTGCTCGTAGGCGATCTTCGCGGCGTTGCGGGTGAGGGTGTTGATGTCGGGAAGCGTGAGGCCGCGGTCAACGAAGGGGTCGCTGGTGAGCACGCTGGCGGCGATCTTGATTGGCTGGGTGGTGAACTGGCGCGCCTTTTCCATGGAGCACACGACTGCGGCGGCGGCGCCGTCGCCGGTGGGGCAGCACATGAGCAGGGTGTTCGGGTAGGCGATCATGCGCGCGTTCATGACTTCGTCCAGCGGCGATTCCTTCTGGTACTGCGCCAGGGGATTCATGGTGCTGTGCCAGTGGTTCTTGACGCTGGCGAGGGCGAAGTGCTCGGTCTGGGTGCCGTATTCGCGGGCGTGCTCCATGCCGGCCATGCCGAAGACGGCGGGCATCATGTAGGAGCCGACGCGGCCTTCGAGGCTGGTGGCCGGGTCACCGCGGGAGCCCAGCAGACCCTGCTTGCCCATCTGCTCGCTGCCAACGGCCATGACCATGTCGTAGGCGCCGGAGGCGACGGCGAAGAAGGCTTCGCGGAGGGCTGTTGAACCGGTGGCGCAGGCGTTGGCGACGTTGACGACGGGGATGCCCGTCTGGCCCATCTGCTGGAGGACGCGCTGGCCGGAGCCGCTGGTGGCGTAGAGGTTGCCGCTGTAGAGGGCCTGGATGTCCTTCATCTGTGCGCCGGCGTCCTTGAGGGCATCGAGCCCTGCCTGGGCGGCCAGCTGGGAAAAGTCACGGTCCGGGTACCGGCCGAACTTGATCATTGAAACGCCGACAATAGCTACTTCTCGCATGGTTCCTTCCTGGTCGACCGGCGACCTGCCCTAGGCGGGCTTGAAGCGATAGGCGACGTAGGAGTTGCCTTCGCGGTCTTCCGAGACCTTCTCGGTGAACATCTTCACTTTCATGCCGAACTTGAGGTTCTCGGGAAGTGGGTCGATGCCGACGATGTTGGTGTTGACCGAGCCGCCGCCCTTTAGGTCGATGATGGCGGCGATGTAGGGGGCCTGAACGTAGGGCGTGGCCTGGTGGATGATGGTCCAGACGTGGACTTCGCCCTCGCTGGCAAGGCGCACGCTCTCGAACGGGCCCTGCGCGCTGCACTTGCCGCAGAAGAGGCGCGGCCCCACGTAGAGGGTGTTGCAGTTCTTGCAGCGGCTGCCGTTGAGGTAGTCCTGCTCGCGAGTCTCACCGAGGGTGAGGTGGGGGACGAGGGGGCGCGTTTCGGGCGCTGTTGCGGCTTTCTCAGCCAATCGAATTCCTCCTTCCAGGACATGGGGGTGATTCCACGGGCGCCAGCGGCCGGCATGCGCCGCCAGCCCCGCTCCCGGGCCAATGCGCAGTAATTGTGGTTCGGGCCCGCGGGCGCGTCAAGCGGGGTGGGGTGCGGTGGCGGGTGATCTCGTGGCGCTTTGCTTGACACCCTGCGGGGAGGCTCATAACCTTCCCGTTTACAACTGAACATAGCGACGCAGATCGGGAAGAGTAGCCGGTCAGGCGAGCCTCCAGAGAGCCGGGGCAGGTGAGAGCCCGGTGGCAGCGCGGCTGGTGAATGGGCCCGGGAGTCCCGGCGGCGAACAGTTCGCTCATTAGCCGCCGGCGGAAGGGGCGCCGTTACCAACGCCCGGGCGATCGCCACCAGCAGCAGCGCTGGCCTGGCCGTCGCCGCTTCGAGTGCCCGGGGCCCTGTCCCGGGAACAAAGGTGGCACCGCGAGCACCCCTCGTCCTTTGAGACCGAGGGGTGCTGTCATTTTCAGAACCAGGAGAGGCATTCACTAGTTATGGCAACCAAGAAGTTCTTCCTGCCCGAATCGGAAATTCCCACGCACTGGTACAACGTGGCCGCCGACCTGAGGACGCCGCCACCGCCACCGCTGCACCCGGCAACGCACGAGCCCATTGGTCCCGAGGCGCTGGCGCCGCTCTTTCCCATGGAGCTCATCAAGCAGGAGGTAAGCGGCGAGCGCTACATAGAGATTCCCGACGAGGTTCGGGAGATCTACCGCATCTGGCGTCCATCGCCGCTCATTCGCGCGACGGCGCTGGAGAAGGCTCTCGATACGCCGGCGAAGATCTACTACAAGTACGAGGGCGGTTCGCCCGCCGGATCGCATAAGCCGAACACGGCGGTGGCGCAGGCCTACTACAACAGGCAGGAGGGCGTGAAGCGCATCGCCACGGAGACGGGGGCGGGCCAATGGGGCTCGTCGCTCGCCTTTGCCTGCAACCAGTTCGGGATCGAGTGCAAGGTCTACATGGTGCGCGTTTCATACGGCCAGAAGCCTTACCGCCGCTCGATGATGCAGGTCTGGGGCGCCTCGGTAGTGGCCAGCCCGAGTGCCGATACGAACGCGGGCCGCGCGATCCGGGAAGCGGACCCTGACAGCCAGGGCTCGCTGGGGATCGCCATCAGCGAAGCGGTGGAAGACGCCGCCATGCGCGAGGACACCAAGTACTCCCTGGGCAGCGTGCTCAATCACGTCCTCCTCCACCAGACGGTCATCGGGCAGGAGGCGATCAAGCAGATGGAGATGGCGGGCGACTACCCCGACGTGGTGATCGGCTGCGCCGGGGGTGGTTCAAACGCGGCCGGGCTGATGTTCCCGTTCATGAAAGAGCGGCTGGAGGGCAAGCGGAACACGCGCTTCCTGGCCGTGGAACCCGCTTCGTGCCCCAGCCTGACCAAGGGGGAGTACCGGTACGACTTCGGCGATGTGGCGGGGCTGACGCCGCTCATGAAGATGCGCACCCTGGGGCACACGTTCATGCCTCCGGGGATTCACGCCGGGGGGCTTCGCTACCACGCGATGGCGCCGCTGCTGTGCCACCTCTTCGAGTCGGGGGACATCGAGGCGGTCGCGTATCGCCAGAACGCGTGCTTCGAAGCGGCCACGCTCTTCGCGCGCACGGAAGGCATTGTGCCTGCCCCGGAGAGCTCCCACGCGATCCGCGGGGCCATCGACGAAGCGGTGACCGCGAAGGAGGAAGGCAAGAGCCGCGTCATCCTCTTCAATCTCAGTGGCCACGGCCTGCTCGATCTCGCCGCTTACGACGATTACCTCGCCGGGAAGCTCGTCGATGATGAGTACCCGGCAGAGAAGGTGCGCGAGGCGATGAGGTCGCTCCCGGAGATCCCTTGATGCCAGCCTCCGCAGCCGCCGGTCTCGAAGCCCGTCTGCGGGCCACGCTCGAAGAGCACGCGATGCTTCGTCATCCGTTCTACGTGGCGCTGGCCGGGGGTGAGCTGGAGCGTTCCCGGCTTCGGGAGTACGCACGCCAGTTCTACCACTTCGAGGCGGCGTTCCCAAGGTTCCTGAGCGCGATCCACGCGCGGACGGAATCCCGGAAGGTGCGCCAGGTGCTGCTTGAGAATCTCTACGACGAGGAGCACGGTGACCGCAATCACGCCGCGCTCTGGGTCGAATTCGCGGCGGCACTGGGGCTGCGGTCGAGCGAGGTGACGGGGGCGAAGCTCCTCCCGGCGACGCGTGAGCTGATAGAGCACTTCGACTCGGTAGCTCACGGCGCGCCGCAGGCGGAGGCCCTCGCCACGCTCTACGCATTTGAGGGGCAGGTGCCGGCGGTGGCGTGGGCGACCATCAAGGCGCTTAACGACCACTTCGGGCTTGAGCCCGGCCAGTTCGAGTTCTTCTCGGTGCATCTGGTGGCCGACGTGGCCCACGCGAGCGCCGAGATGGAGGCCATCATCGGCAGTTGCAGGGACGAAGAGGGAGCGGTGGCCGCAACGCGGCAAGCGTGCGGGCTGCTTCTTCGTTTCCTGGATGGCTGCCTCAATCACACGGAAAGCAACTGATGCCAGAGTTCGAATACCAGAATATCGAGGCCTGGAACACGGCCATCCGCCTCGCGACAGCGGTCGGGCGGCTGAAGATCGGCTCAAACCTGAAGGCGGCCGCCGACGCCCACCAGCATGCATTCGAGCAAGCTGGTCTTGCCTGCGCGCTGATCGCCGAAGGGAGCCAGCGCGAAGGGCCGGGACAGGTTGGGATGTACAGGGACGCCCGCGGCGCGCTGGCGCAGGCGCGCTCGTGGCTCCACGTGCTGGCTGCCGTCATGAACGAGCCCGGCACGGTGTTCGGGAACGAGCTTGACCTGGCCGAGCAGGCTTCGCGGCAACTGGGCGCGCTGTTGAGGAACATCGAACGCGGGCCGGCCGGACCACGGCCTCCGCAGAGGGGCGGCCCGGCCGGGGCGCCACCGAGGCACGGCGGCCCGCCGCGACCGCCGCGAGGGACGCCATGAAGGCGCGAAAGCGAATCCTCACGGGCATACGGCCTACCGGGGCGCTCCACCTGGGGCACTACGCGGGCGCCCTGGAGAACTGGGTGAGGCTGCAGCACGAATACGAGTGCCACTTCCTCATCGCCGACTACCAGGTTTCGGATTACGCCGACGACATTCCGCGGGTGCGGGAGTCGGTGTGGGAGGTGGCGCTGGACTGGCTGGCGGTCGGTCTCGACCCGGAGGGTTCGCACTATGTGATCGAGAGCCTGGTGCCGGAGAATGCGGAGCTGACGGCCCTGCTGAGCTGGTTCCTTCCGCTATCGATGCTGGAGCGCAACCCGACACTGAAGGCGGAGATGGAAGCGCTGGAGAACCCCGCGGACGGCCGCGCCGAGCGGAAGCCGGTCCCGGTCGCGTTCTACAACTACCCCGTCATGCAGGTGGCCAACATTCTCCTGCCGCGGGCGCACCTGGTGCCCGTGGGGGAGGACCAGCTGCCGCACATCGAACTGACTCGCGAGACGGCGCGCCGTTTCAACCGGCGCTTCAAGGAGGTGTTCCCGGAGCCCGAGGCGCTCGTGGGCCGGGTGCCGCGGCTGGTGGGCACGGACGGCGAGGCGAAGATGTCGAAGTCGCGCAACAACGCGATCTACCTCAAGGACGATGCCGAGACGGTGGCGAAGAAGGTGAAGCGCATGTTCGGAGGCCCGCCGCGGGGTGCGACGGAGCCGGGGGTCGCCGCCGAGAACCCGATAATGCTCTACCTGGAGGCATTTGACCCGGACCGCGCAGGTTACGCCGGGCTAAAGACCGAATACGAGACGAGTGGCGTGAGCAATGCTCAACTCAAGGACCGTCTCACGGGTGTCCTCAACGACCTGCTCGAACCGATCAGAGACCGCCGCCAGGGTTACGCGGCCAACATGCGCACCGTTCGCGAGGCGCTCGAACACGGGTCTTGCCGCGCGCGAGAGACGGCTCGCGAGACCATGGAGATGGTCCATGACGCGCTCGACCTGAACTACCTGGAACGGTACTGATGCTTCGCCCAACCCTTGACGAGGTGCGCGAGATTGCGCGGCGGGGCGAGGGCAACCTGGTGCCCGTCTACCGGGAGGTTGCCGCCGACCTTGAGACGCCGGTCTCGGCGTTCCTGAAGGTGAGGGAAGGGCCCTACTCCTTCTTGCTGGAGTCGGTGGAGGGCGGCGAACGCCTGGCGCGCTATTCGTTCATTGGCACGCAGCCATACCGGGTGCTGAAAACGGGCGAAGGCAATGAGTATTCAGGGGACCCGCTGGTGCCCCTGGAGCAGGAACTTGCGCGATTCAAGGCGGTGCCCGTGGCTGGAGTGCCCGCTTTCACAGGGGGCGCCATCGGCTACGTGGCCTACGACGCGGTGCGTCATTTCGAGCCGCGGGTGGCGCGGCCCCAGGCTGACCCGCTGGGCCTCCCCGAGGCGATGTTCCTCTTCTGCGATTCGATGGTGGTGTTCGACCACATCCATCACACGATCAAGGTGATATCGCACTGCCGCCTCGACGGCGACATCGATTCGGCCTACAGGCAGGCGGCCTTCCGCATCGATGAGATTGCCGCGCGGCTGGCCAACCCGACGGTGCCCCTCCCGGTGGAGGAAACGGGCGCCATCCTGCGCTCGACGGGGCAGGCCGAATCAAACGTGGGCCGCGAAGGCTACGAGCTGATGGTGGAACGCATCCGTGACCACGTGATCGCGGGGGACGTGATCCAGGCCGTGCCTTCGCAGCGCCTGGCCCGGAAGACGGCTGTCCACCCTTTCAACATCTACCGCCAGCTGCGGGTGGTGAACCCATCGCCCTACATGTTCTACCTCGACCTGGGGGACTTCCAGATTACGGGGGCTTCGCCCGAGCTGCTGGTGCGCGTGGAGGATGGGGTGGTGACCAACCACCCGATCGCGGGGACGCGCCCCCGGGGCGGGACCCCGGAAGAGGATGAGCGCCTCGCCGAGGAGCTCCTGGCGGACGAGAAGGAACGGGCCGAGCACATCATGCTCGTGGACCTGGGGCGCAACGATGTGGGCCGCGTGGCAAAGCCGGGGACGGTGAACGTCGATTCGCTGATGGGGATTGAGAGGTATTCCCACGTGATGCACATCGTCTCGCACGTTTCGGGGCAGCTCCGTGACGACCGCACCGCCTTTGATGCGTTCCGCTCGGTGTTCCCGGCGGGCACGGTCTCGGGCGCGCCAAAGGTGCGGGCAATGGAGATAATCGCCGAGCTGGAGCAGGAGCGCCGGGGCATCTACGCAGGGGCCGTGGGCTATGCCAGCTTTGCGGGGAGCCTGGACACCTGCATCGCCATCCGCACGATGGTGATCAAGGATGGGGTTGCCTACCTGCAGGCCGGTGGGGGCATCGTGTATGACTCAGTGCCGGCAACGGAGTACCAGGAGAGCATGAACAAGATGCGCGCCCTGATGCGGGCCATTGACCAGGCAGAGCTGGCTTCCGCGGAGATGAAGACGGGGAGCATCGGCTATGGATAGGGCCCGTGGATTGCCAGGGGTGGCGCAATGTCGCTAAGGGCCCGGAAGGGGCCGCCGAGCGTTTCGCTCATCCTGTGGGATGGGGAGCGCGTGCTGCTGGTGAAGCGCGGTGGAGGAGGGCTGTTTCCCCACACATGGACGCTTCCCGGGGGAGAGATCGCAGCCGGCGAGACGCCGGAAGTGGCCGCTATGCGACTGGCGAGCGCGGAGGCGGGCGTGGAGACGGGCCACGTGCGCAGGTTGCGAACGCTGCCGCAACCCTCGCACTTCCGCGACGCGCGGGGGCCCGACACCCTGGTGCAGCTGGTAACGTGGGCGGGAGATCCCGGCGCCGGCCCGGGCCCGGCAGAGTGGTTCGGCCTGGAAGCGCTCAATGACCTGCGCATCTTCCGGGAGGCGCGTGACCTGGTACGCGAGGTGTGCGCGGGGCTCCCTCCGGAACCCGCGCCGGCTGTCGCCGGGGCGCTGCCGTGAGCCAGCGCATCCACCTGGCTGCGATCGTTGTCCGTGAGGGCAGGCTGCTCCTGCACCGCGAGCCAGGAGCGCCATCGTGGGAGCTTCCGGGCGGGCCTCTGCTTCCCGAGCACGAGGACGTCGATGCCGCCATGGATGAGATTCTCGATGCGATGGGCATCCTCGTCCCTGCCATTGAGGAAGACTTCGTCGAGACGATTCACCTGCCCCGCGAGGGTGGCCTGGTCGTCTACAACATCTACGCGCCGACGGAGTGGACGGGAGAGCCGGACGCGCCCGGACTGCAGGACGGCTGGTTCGAGCTGCATGAGCTGGAGTCGCTGCCGATGGACGAGCGGGTAAGAGGGGCGGTCATGGCTGCCTTCGGCCTGTGTGAACGGCGCGACGAGAGCGCAGACGTCCTTGCGGCGCTGGGCCAGGCTGTCCCGGGCATCGCCGCGCCGGATGCGGATCTTGACCGGAGGATGAGGAGCATTCTGACCGTGGGCATCGCGGCCGCGCTCGGGCGTCCCATAGCGCTGCGGAGGCAGATGGTGGCTGCGCTCGACCAGGGCGTGTCGCCCGGGCAACTGGCGGAGACGCTGCGGGTTGTCTCCACCTGCGCGGGGTCAGCGGCCGCCGAGGAGGCTTGGCCGGTGATGGAGGCCGTCTTCGCCGAGCGGGGCCTTGCCGCGGGGAGTGGCGGGCTGTGAGCACGATCTCCCGAATGGAGAAGCATGTCGCGCACCTGGGCGTGCGCTTCTACCGCGCCGCTGGTGTCGAGCTGGTCCTGGTCCCGCTGGTGAAGGAGGCCGCCGCGTTCACGCGCTCAGCGGGCGACGGGTTCTTTCTCGTGGCGCTGATTGGCGACCCGGGCGCCGCTTACCCGCTGGACCTGTGGTCGCCGGCGACTTACGACCCGGAGTACCTGGCGAAGAAATTCCGGCTCGATCGGAGGGGCTTCGCCTACACCCCTGAGGAGCTGGCCGCCGCGCTCACCGAGGTGGCCGCAGACCTTCGCAGCGAAGAGGCGATGGACGAATGACCGTGCTGCTCATCGATAACTACGACAGCTTCACCTACAACCTCTACCAGTACCTTGCCGAGCTGGGCGCCGAGGTGGTGGTTCGCCGCAACGACCAGGTGACGCTGGACGAATGCCGCGCGCTCAAGCCGGACCACGTGGTCATATCCCCCGGTCCGGGGGATCCCGGCGACTCCGGGGTCTCCCGGGATGTCATACGTGAGTTTGCGGGGAAGGCGCCCATCCTCGGCGTGTGCCTGGGGCACCAGTGCATCTACGAGGTGTACGGCGGCAGAGTGGAGGGAGCCGGCGAGATAAAGCACGGCAAGACCTCGACCATCCACCACGACGGCAGGGGTGTCTTCGCCGGGCTGCCGAACGGCTTCCGGGCCGTGCGCTACCATTCGCTGGCCGGGGCGCCGGCCACGCTCCCGGCCGGCCTGGAGGTGACCGCGACCTCGGAGAGTGGCGTCATCATGGGTGTGCGGCACAGGAAGCTGAAGGTTGAGGGCGTGCAGTTCCACCCTGAGTCGATCGCCACCGAGCACGGGAAGGAGCTGCTGAAGAACTTCCTGGAAGAGGCGGGTGGGGAATGGTGATGCAGGAAGCCATCCGCGCGCTGGTCGATGGCCCCGGGCTGACCCCCGGGCTGGCCACGGGCGCCATGGAGGAGATCATGGCCGGCGCGGCCACGCCCGCCCAGGTTGGGGGTTTCCTGGCGGCCCTGCGTGTGCGCGGCGAGACTCCGGAGATTGTGGCGGCCTGCGCGGCCGTGATGCAGGCCCATGCCGAGCCGGTGCCGGTGGAGAACGTGATCGACATCTGCGGCACGGGAGGGGATGGCATCGACACATTCAACGTCTCCACGGCGGCGGGATTCATTGTCGCGGCGGCGGGAGGGCGCGTGGCGAAGCACGGGAACCGTGCGATGTCGTCCCGTTGCGGAAGCGCCGACGTGCTGGAGGCGCTGGGCGCGCGGACCGACCTCGGCGGCGAGCAGGTGGCGCGCGTGATCGAAGGGTGCGGCTTCGGCTTCCTCTTTGCCCAGCGCTTCCACCCGGCCATGAAGCATGTGTCCGGTCCACGGCGCGAGCTGGGCGTGCGCACGGTGTTCAACCTGCTGGGGCCGCTCACCAACCCGGCGCAGCCGCGCGGGCAGCTCGCCGGGGTTGGCGCGAAGGCCCTGGCCCCAATCATGGCCGAGGCTTTCGCGCTTCGCGGGATGGAGCGGGCGATGGTTGTCCACTCGGCCGACGGACTGGACGAGATAAGCCCGGCGGGTGTCACGTACGCCTGGATAGTGAACGGCAGCGCCGTGAGCGAATGCACGCTGACGCCGACAGACTTCGGGCTCCCCGCGCACCCTCTGGAAACCGTGCTTGGCGGCGACCCCGCTCACAACGCCGGACAGCTGCTTTCCGTGCTTGACGGCGCCGAGGGGCCGCTGACCGACTTCACCGTGATGAACGCCGCGGCGGCCTGCTACATCGCAGGGCTGACGGAGGACTTTGCCGCAGGGGCACAGATGGCACACCAGGCGATCGCGTCAGGCCGGGCACGAGAGGTGCTCGACCATTACGTGGCGCTGACCAACGAGGTCGCAAGTGGCTAGCGCGACGATTCTCGATGAGATCGTCGCGCACCGGCGGAAGGAGGTGGAAGCGGCGAGAAGGGCTGTACCCGAGGCCGCGCTGCGGGAGCGGATTCCCTCTTGCGCGGCACGGATGGGGTTCGTTTCCCGGCTGCGGCGCGATGCGCCGATGGCGCTCATCGCGGAGGTGAAACGCGCTTCGCCAAGCAAGGGCGACATCGCGCCCGGGATGGATGCCGCCGCGCAGGCCTTGCGGTACGCGCGTGGCGGGGCTTCCGGCATCTCCGTGCTCACGGAGCCCACCTGGTTCAAGGGCTCGATGCAAGACATGTTGAGCGTGCGCCGCGCACTCGAACCTCTCGCAGAGGGCCGGCCGGGGGTTCTCTGCAAGGACTTCATCATTGACCGGTACCAGCTGGTGGAAGCGGCGGTACACGGTGCAGACGCAGCCCTGCTCATCGTTGCCTGCCTTGGCGATGCTGAGCTTGGCAGACTGATTGCCGACTGCAGGGGGCTCGGCATGGAGCCGCTGGTGGAGGTGAATAACGCCGAAGAGGCCCGTCGCGCGGTCGCCGCCGGGGCCACCCTGGTAGGGATCAACAACCGCGACCTGCGAAACTTCAACGTGGACCTTTCGACAACGGAGAGGCTGGCGGGCATGCTCCCGGCGCATGTGCTGGTCGCCGCACTCAGCGGGGTGAGCACGCGGGCAGACGTCGAGAGGTTCGGGGCTGCAGGGGCGGCGGCCGTCCTCGCTGGGGAGTCGCTGATGGTCGCCCCGGACCCGGCGGCGAAGATCAGGGAGCTACTCGGGCGATGATGCTGGTTCAGATGCACGGGGAGCCGGGCAGCGGCAAGACCACGCTCGCAAGGGCGCTTGCGCCGCGCATCCCGGCCATCCACGTCGACAAGGATGTGGTGATGACCGGGATAATGAAGGCCCGCATCCCCCGCGAGGTGGCCGGGCCCGCATCCTATGAGACGATCTGGGACCTGGCCCGCAGTTTTCTCGGCCAGGGCTATTCGGTGATTGTGGATAGCCCCGCGTACTGGCCAATCATCGAGGAGCGAGGCCAGGGGCTTGCGCGTGAGGTTGGAGTTGAGTACTTCCTGATCGAGACCCGCTGCGCCGACAACGCCGAGATTGAGCGCCGGCTGAGCACGCGCGATGCGCTGCCGACCAATCCACGCCGGCGGCAGGACTGGCTTGCCGCCCCGGGGACGCGCGAGCCCTCACGCCAGCGCCTCACGCTCGACACGCTCCAGCCGGTGGACGCCCTCGTGGAAACGGCCCTGGACTACCTCCGCGTGGGGACAAGGGCATGACGCGCGTCAAGATTTGCGGGGTTCGCGATGCGGCAACCGCCGTGGCCGCGATGCACGCCGGGGCCGACCTCATTGGGCTGGTGTTCGCGGAGTCAATCCGGAAGGTGACCCCTCAGGAGTGCCACGACGTGGTGGAGGCACTCCGCGCGGAAAGGCGCGTCCTGGCTGCGCACATCGATGGGCCGCATGCGGGCGAAGTTTCGGGCCGCACCTGGTTCTCGGCCTGGAATGAAGCGATCGACGATGCCATCTTCCACTGCCGGCCCCTGGTTGCCGGCGTCTTCGCGGACATGACCTCGCAAGACGTGAACGAGATTGCGGACGCCGCCGGCCTGGACATCGTCCAGCTCTCCGGCGGTGAAAGCGACAGATTCTGTCGCGAAATCCGCCTGCCCGTGCTGCGCGTCATTCATGTGGAAGAGCAGGCCACCGCGGAGGACGTCTTCGACCGAGCCGTGCCGGGCATTTCGGCCGCAATCCTGCTCGACACCGCATCGGCAGTAGCCCGCGGCGGAACGGGAGAGACATTCGACTGGGCGGTAGCGGCCGAGGTGGCGGCGCGCTTGCCGATCGTCCTGGCCGGCGGGCTGACGGCCGAGAACGTGGCGGGCGCCGTGGCTGGAGTGCATCCGTGGGCGGTGGACGTTTCGAGCGGGGTGGAGACGAACGGGCGGAAGGACATCGAGAAGATCCGGGCCTTTATTGGCGCGGCGAAGGGAGCCCCTGTTGAGCGCTGAGGCCAGGCTTTCGCCCCGTTTCGGGGAGTTCGGGGGCCGCTATGTTCCCGAGACACTGGTTGGAGCACACGAGGAGCTGGAGGAGGCGTACGACGCCGCCCGGGGTGACCCCGCGTTCCAGGATGAGCTCGACCATCTCCTGAAGCACTACGTCGGGCGGCCGACGCCGCTCTACGAGGCGGCGCAGCTCACCCGCGAGTGCGGCGGAGCGCGCATCTGGATAAAGCGCGAGGATCTCGCCCACACGGGGGCGCACAAGATCAACAACGCCATCGGGCAGGCCCTGCTGGCAAAGCGGCTGGGGAAGCCGCGCATCATCGCCGAAACGGGCGCCGGTCAGCACGGGGTAGCAACGGCGACCGTCTGCGCCATGCTGGGGCTGGAGTGCGCCGTCTACATGGGGAGCGAGGACATCCGGCGCCAGTCGCTGAACGTCTTTCGCATGAAGATGCTGGGCGCGACGGTGGTCCCGGTCGAATCGGGCAGCCGTACGTTGAAGGATGCCATCAACGAGGCCATGCGTGACTGGGTGACGAACGTGCGCACCACGCACTACCTGATCGGGTCGGCGATTGGCCCTCATCCTTTTCCAACGATTGTGCGCGACTTCCAGTCGGTCATCGGCCGGGAAGCGCGGCAGCAGATGCTGGAGCAGGCAGGGCGCCTGCCGGACGTTGCCATCGCCTGTGTCGGGGGCGGGAGCAACGCGATCGGGCTGTTCCACCCGTTCGTGGATGACCCGGTGCGGCTCATCGGCGTCGAGGCGGCGGGCGAAGGCGTAGGGACGGGACGGCACTCGGCCACCCTCGTCGCGGGGAGGCCGGGCGTCCTTCACGGCACGCGCACCTACCTGTTGCAGGACGCGAACGGGCAGATCCTGGAGACGCACAGCATCTCGGCGGGGCTCGACTACCCGGGAGTGGGCCCGGAGCACTCGTGGCTGAAGACGAGCGAACGGGCAGAGTACGTTGCCGTCGATGACCAGCAGGCGCTCGAAGGGTTCAAGGCGCTGACCCGCGCCGAAGGGATCATCCCGGCCCTGGAGCCGTCGCATGCGATCTACCACGCGCTGAAGGTGGCGCGGACCCTCGGGCCCGGGCAGGACCTTCTCATTGGCCTCAGCGGCCGCGGCGACAAGGACATGCATACGGTGGCGGCGGCCCTCGGGGTGACACTCTGAACGGCGGAGGGACGGCGAGCCGCGCGCGCGCTACCTATCCCTGGGGACCGAAGGCGGCGATGACCGGGGTCGCGATGTTCGTCGTCCTCTTCATCATCGCCACCGCCGCCGTGACCACGTACCAGGTGGTAAACGACACGCGTGCCTCAGACATCGGGGACATCTTTGAGAAGTCCGCGCGCGTGGCCGAGTATGCCGACGAACGGCTGGAGGCTGCGGCCGGGGGGCGGGAGCTTCCGAAACCGCCGGAGCTGCTCGCGGACCAGCCCACCCTGCAGCTTGCCCTGGCGATGACGCTCGTCACCCAGGCTCTCACGCTGGGCATTGTGGGCGTCTCTACGCGCCTCACGTTTGGCGAGCTCAGGCGGGCGCTGGGACTGGAGAGATACGCTTTCCGGAGCGCCTGGCGACCGGCGCTGGCAGTCTTTGGCGCGTACACCATGGTCGTCGTGTACGCCATGGTTGCCGAAGCTATCGGGATCGGCCTGCTGGAACCGGAGAGCACGGTGCCCTTCGAAATCACGCGCGACCACCTGACGCTTTCGATTGCCGCCGCGGTCACACTGGTGGGCGCGCCGTTTTCGGAGGAGCTGCTCTTCCGGGGGCTGGTCTTCAGCGGGTTGCTGAGGTGGGGGTTCTGGCCGGCAGCCGTGGTTTCGTCGTTCTCCTTCACGTTGTTGCACCTGGACCCGGGGAGCCTCATCCCCTTTTCGCTCATCGGTATTCTCATTGCGTGGCTCTACTGGTCGCGGGGCACGCTATGGGACAGCATCATCTTCCACTTCCTCTTCAACGCCACGAGTTTCACCTTCCTGGTCTGGGGGACCTGACATGTCGCAAAGGCTCCGCTCCATGTTTGAACGCTGCCGCGCGGAAGGGCGAACGGCCTTCATGCCGTATGTCACCGCGGGGTACCCTGGCGCGTCCGAGACGGTCCCGCTGCTGCTCGCGCTGGAGGCCGGGGGAGCCGACGCGATCGAGCTTGGCGTCCCCTTTAGCGACCCCATGGCCGACGGTGCGACGATTCAGCACGCCAACTACGTGGCCGTGGAGCAGGGGGTTTCGCTGGCGGATTGCCTTGGGTTCGTGCGCGAGGCCCGTGCCCGGGGCCTGGAGGCGCCGGTGATTCTGATGGGCTACTACAATCCCATACTGGCGTACGGGGAGGAGCGCGCCCCCCGCGATGCCGCTGCCGCCGGCGCGGATGGGTTCATTGTGGTGGACCTGCCTCCCGAGGAGGCCGGGAGCTTCCTTGCAGCGTGCCGGGGAGCGGACATGAGCTTTGTGCCGCTGGTGGCGCCCACCACGACGGGGGCGCGGGTCGAGAAGCTTGCCGCCGCTGCGGACGCGTTCCTCTACTGCGTGAGCGTGCTGGGAACGACGGGGCAGCGGAGCGAACTGCCGCCGGAGCTGCCGGAGTTCATTGCGCGCGTCCGCGAGCACACGAACCTGCCGCTCGCTGTTGGGTTCGGGGTGAGCACGCGCGAGCACGTAGAGGCCGTGGGCCGAATCGCAGATGCGGCTGTGATTGGCTCTGCTATAATCGCGGCAATCGACGCCGCGGACGAAGCGCACCGCGCGCAGCGCGTCAGGGAGTTAGTGGAGAGTGTTACCGGCCACTAGCAGGCAGGTGGAGACGGCCCCCAGGGGGCGGGAGCGCCGATGGGCGTGGTCCCGGCCCCGTGCGGGCCGCACCTATGGGCGCCTGCTGGCCGGTGCATTTGCCGCTCCGGCACGCTGATAGCGACCAGACCCCCCTGTCCGTTCAAGAACCCCAAGGAGGACCTGCGCGTCATGCCGGTTCGTGGCATCCGTGGCGCTACCACCGTAAGCAAGAACAGCCGCGACGAGATAGTCGAAGCGGCCAAAGAGCTGCTTGCGGCGATGGTTGAAGCGAACGACGTCGTTCCCGAGGATGTCGCCTCGGCGATATTCACCACCACGGCCGACCTGAATGCAGAGTTCCCGGCTGTCGCCGCCCGGCAGATGGGCTGGACATTCGTGCCGCTGCTGTGCGGCCACGAGATGTCCGTACCCGGCAGCCTGCCGCTCTGCCTGCGCATCCTCCTGCATGTGAACACTGAAAAGGGAGCGCATGACGTCCATCACATCTACATCCGCGGCGCGCGTGCCCTGCGCCCGGACCTTGAAAGCAGCACTCACTCAACCGCCCGTTAGCGGAGGAGATCCCGTGATTATCGTTGTTTCCCCGGAGGCGACTCCGGAAGACCTGGACCACATCATCGCCCGCATCGAAGAGACGGGCCGGCAGGCTCACATTTCGAGCGGGACGGAGCGGACGATCATCGGGGTGATTGGCCCCGATGCGCCCGAACTCCAGGACATGTTTGAGACCATGCCACATGTCGAATCGGTTCACCGGGTCACCAAGCCGTACAAGCTGGTGAGCCGCGACTTTCACCCGGGCGACTCCGTGATTGAGGCTCGGCCTGGGGTGACGGTGGGCGGACGGGAGCTGGCGGTTATGGCCGGCCCCTGCTCCATTGAAAGCGAAGACCACATCGTCGAGACGGCAAAGGCCGTGAAGGCGGCGGGGGCCAACATCCTGCGCGGAGGCGCCTACAAGCCGCGGAGCTCGCCGTACGCCTTCCGCGGGCTGGGCGAGGAGGCGCTGCGGTACCTTTCCGTGGCGAGCAAGGAGACGGGGATGCCCGTCATCACGGAGCTCATGAGCGTGCGCGATATCGATGCGGTGTGCCGCCATGCGGACATCATCCAGATCGGCGCGCGCAACATGCAGAACTTCATGCTGCTTGACGAAGTGGGCAAGGTGAAGAAGCCGGTGATGCTGAAGCGCGCCCTCAGCGGCCAGATCGAGGAGTGGCTGCTGGCGGCGGAGTACATCATGGCCCAGGGGAATCCGCACGTCATCCTGTGCGAGCGGGGAATCCGGACCTTCGAGACCGCGTACCGCAACACGTTCGATGTCAACGCCATCCCGCTCGTGAAGGAGCTGAGCCACCTTCCCGTCATCGCCGACCCCAGCCACGGCACGGGGAAGTGGGGGCTGGTGAAGCCGGTGGCCATGGGTTCAATCGCAGCGGGCGCCGATGGGCTGATGATTGAGGTGCACCCCAACCCCGATCACGCCTTGAGCGACGGCGCCCAGTCGTTGACATATGAGCGTTTCGCGGACATGATGCGTTCGGTCGCCGGTATTGCTGCCGCCGTCGAGCGGTCGCTTCCAGGAGTGAAAGCGGCTGCAGCGGCACGATAACGGTAACGGTCGAAGGACCAGGGCAGGCGCGCTTCTGCGGGGTGGCGAAGGTCTGTCAGGAGTCATGCCCGAGATCCACCTGCCCGTTTTCGAGGGGCCACTAGACCTTCTCCTGCGCCTGATTGAGCGAGACGACCTCGACATCACGGCGGTCTCGCTCGTTGCCGTCACCGACCAGTACCTGGGCGCCATTCGCAGCGAAGGGGCGGTCGATCCGCAG
>WBZY01000192.1_pt1 | contig 27870 bp, 25 predicted proteins | sample 5204191 | NCBI WGS metagenome assembly WBZY01 (sample SAMN12344363, study PRJNA552823) | activated sludge metagenome | biome: Activated sludge suspended growth; feature: Anammox Sidestream; material: Wastewater; isolation source: activated sludge from anammox sidestream of wastewater treatment...
CAGCGTGTTGACCTGCTGCATGCGGCGCTCGAACAGCGAGATCAACAGCTCGTCCTTGCTCTTGAAGTAGAGATAAACGGTTCCGTCTGCGATGCCTGCCTCGGCTGCTACATCCGAGACCTTTGAATTGAAATAGCCCTTTTGCGCAAACACGTGCGTTGCGGCACGAAGGATCGCTTCGCGTTTATCCACGATCGCGGCCTTGGCTGTATTGTTGGATGATCTGATCTTACGCATATCTTACTGAATGATGATTCATTCAGTAAGTCGAGATTACAACAGGCCGGGATGTTTAGACAAGGAAGAAGTCGTTGGTAGCGGGCTTTTGAGAGAGCGGTATGGCGGAGAGGACAGGACTCGAACCTGCAAGCGGTTTCCCGCGGTAGTTTTCAAGACTACTGCCTTACCAATTAGGCTACCTCTCCGCAACGGTGCGGCGAAATTTGAATATAGCGTAATCCCGGGCTATTAACAACCAAATCACCGATGACGATGCGGAGGCGACACGCAACGACAACTGAATCATGGGATCGCTCATTTCCGGTCTCACACTTAGTTCGAGCGGCCCTTGGAAAGAAAAAGCCCCGGCTGGGAGTTAAGCAGCCGGGGTTCACAAGAGAGAGGAGCGAAACTTTCGCGTCGCGCTCATTCGGAGGATAACAACTGTGATATCTGTGAATCGAGCCGGGCGGTTTTGTCCCAGCCGTTGCTCTTTAATGCGATGGTCCCGTGTTTGTCGATCAGAAAATAGGCGGGGAAACCGATGTTGATGTTTCCGCTCCCGTCCATATCCGCATACTTCAGGATCACACCAAAACTGTTTGGCAGCACGTTGAAGCTGAACGGGTTCTTTTTAAGATACGGGTCGAGCCTCGCCTGGTTCTCCATGGTTGCTGCGAGGAAGACCACGTCCTTGCCCGAATAGCGTCTCGCCACCTCATTAAGCTTTGGAAGTTCACTATGACAGATCTCGCAGCGGGTTGACCAGAAGGTCAGCACGACGATCTTTCCCTGAAGCTGGCTCAGGTTGTAAACCCTGCCGTCGAGCGACTCCGCATTAAAATCGGGTGCCGCTGCACCGGGTTGGAGTTTTTGCTGAGCAATGGCCGCGGTGGCAAAGACTGTAAGTAGAAGGAAGATTTTCGACAAGTATCGCATCATTACAACGTGAATGCTGAAAATGTTTGGCGGCGTTCAACAGATTTGAACACCTATTTTAAACATATTTCGAATGTTCGCTCAATTCAGAAAAATCATTGGGCGGAAAAGACCCCTGCTTTCTTGACACAATTGAAGCCGTCAAGAAGCAGATCGAGAGGCCGGCCGGTTAAGTGCTAAACTCTACCGAATGCATCTCGAAATGATAGAAATTGAAAACTTTCGAAATCTGGAAAGCACCGTGCGTTGTGGACACGACTTGAATATTCTAGTAGGTCTCAATGGACAGGGCAAGACGAATTGGCTTGAGGCGATAGATATTCTGGCAACAACGCGTTCATTCAAGACCTCGCGGCTTCAGGAGACCGTCAGGTTTGGCGAAGAGATGGCGATGATCCGCGGCCGCGTTTGCCGGACTGAGGAGATCCACCGCGAGCTGCAGGCGGTGATCCAGGGAAGCAGCAAGTCCTTTTTTGTCAACGGGAAACGCGAAACTTCGCACAACTATTTGACACAGCTGCACGCCGTGGTATTCAATGCCGACGCCCTCGAGGTTGTCCGCGGCCACCCTGAATCTCGCCGCCGCTTTCTCGATGAAGCGATCGTTTCTATCCATCCGCCGTTCGTCCAGACCCTCGCCGACTACAATCGGGTGATCAAACAACGAAATGTGCTTCTGCAGGCGGCCCAGGATGGGAAGATCTCGCCCGAAAAGGCGGCCGACCAGATCGGCCCGTGGAATGAGCAACTGATCGAATTCGCCGTCCGCATCCACCGCTCGCGTTTGCGTTATGTCGAGCGGCTGAATCAAGCCCTTGAACGAAGCCTTTTCGGGGCCGAAACCGTCGCCGTACGGTATGTTTCGTCACTTGAAGGCAAAGGCGACCTCTCGGACTATCAGAGCCTTCTGGCGGAACGCCTTTCCGTGCGGTTTCAGGCCGAAACCGCCGCTGGCTATTCCCTGATCGGCCCGCATCGCGATGATCTTGAGATACTGCTCGATGGCCATGACCTTCGCCGGTACGGCTCGTCAGGCCAGCAGCGAAGCGTCCTGCTTCTGCTTCAGTTGGCGAATATCGACGTATATTACACCCAGCAGCAGGAATATCCGCTCTTTTTGCTCGACGATATTGACGCGGAGCTGGACTATAACCGGATCGGACAATTGCTTGAATTTCTCCATGGAAAGACGCAAACCTTTGTCTCAACGTCCAAGGAAAGTTTTGTTGAAAAATTCGGTACTGGAGCGGCCGTTTTTGACATCACCGGCGGAATTGCCAGGCCGCGATAACCTGGCCACGACTGGTGCCCGAAACTACCAACCCGACGCGATAAATGCTATAATTTTCTTTTGGTTCAGTCCCCGATATCCGCTCCTACGCGATAGGTCGGCCTTCTTGCCGAAACTGGTACCTAATGTGCCGGGAACACGAAGGGTTTGGGGCTGAAAATGCAGGGTGTTGCGGTTCCTGCATGGAGCATTAGGATCAGAGGTTATAAAGGAATTGGCTAAAGCAAAAACGGATTACGGTGCAGATTCGATAACGGTCCTCGAAGGGCGCGACGCTGTGCGCAAACGCCCCGCGATGTATATTGGCTCGACGAGCGAAATCGGCCTTCACCACTTGGTTTACGAGGTAGTTGACAACTCGGTTGACGAGGCTCTGGCCGGTTATTGCGACACGATCGAGGTGACGATACACATCGATAACTCGATCACGGTCGTTGATAACGGCCGGGGCATCCCGACAGACATTCACAAACAGGAAGGCCGCTCGGCGGCCGAGGTCGTGATGACGGTCCTGCACGCCGGCGGAAAGTTCGACTCGAATTCTTATAAGGTTTCGGGCGGACTGCACGGCGTCGGTGTGAGCTGCGTAAATTTCTTGAGCGAATCGCTTGAGCTTGAGATCTGGCGCGACGGCAAGACGCATGAGCAGGAGTACGAACGGGGCATTCCGGTAGCGGCGTTGAAACAAACCGGCACAACCACCAAGCGCGGCACCAAGGTGACCTTTAAGCCCGATCCGGAGATCTTTGAAACGACGGTGTACAGTTTTGAAAAGCTTTCGGAACGGCTTCGCGAAAAGGCTTTTCTCAACAAGGGCATCCGGATAATTATCCGTGACGAACGCGAGGAAGAAGATAGATCGCACGAGTTCTACTACAAAGGCGGCATTGCCGAGTTCGTCAAGCACCTCAACCGAAACAAGAGTCCGCTGCATGATGAGCCGCTGTATTTTGAGCACGTTTCCGAAGACCTTTCGATCGAGGTGTCGATGCAATACAACGACAGCTATGACGAAAAGATCTTTTCGTTCGCGAACAACATCAATACGGTCGATGGCGGAACACATCTTTCCGGCTTTCGCGGAGCGCTGACACGAACTATCAATAACTACGCCGAATCCAGCGGGATGCTGAAGAACTCAAAGGTTACGCTCAGCGGTGATGACGTTCGCGAAGGACTTGTAGCCGTCATCAGCGTAAAGCTTCCACAGCCGCAATTCGAGGGGCAGACGAAAGGCAAACTGAATTCGCCCGTGAAAGGCCCGGTCGAATCGTTCTTGAATGAAAAGCTCGGCGAGTTTTTTGAACAGAATCCGAACGTCGCGAAAAAGATCGTAGGGAAGGCTGTTGATGCGGCCCGTGCCCGTGAGGCGGCGAGAAAGGCCCGCGAGATCGTCCGCAAGAGTGCCATGACGGGTTCAGGACTGCCGGGCAAGCTGGCCGATTGCCAGGAGAAGGACCCTGCTTTGAGCGAACTTTACATCGTCGAGGGCGATTCCGCCGGCGGTTCGGCAAAACAGGGCCGCGACCGCAAGAATCAGGCCGTTCTGCCTCTTAAAGGGAAGATACTCAACGTTGAAAAGGCGCGGCCCGAGAAGATGCTCAGCCACGGCGAGATCAAGGCCCTGATCACTGCGCTGGGCACCGGCATCGGTAAGGACGATTTCGACGTCAGCAAGCTCCGCTATCACAAGATATGCCTGATGACCGACGCCGATGTTGACGGCAGCCACATCCGCACGCTGCTGCTCACATTTTTCTTTCGGCAGATGCCGCAGCTTCTTGAGAACGGCCACGTGTTCATCGCACAGCCGCCGCTTTACAAGGTAAAGAAAGGCCGTAAGGAAGAATATCTGAAGGATGAGAACGCGATGTTCCGCTTCCTGATGCGACAGGCGACAAGCGATGTCGAGGTGAGGTCAGGCGACCGTGTGGTCGAGGGCCGCGAGCTTTCAAAAGCGCTCGATCAGACCAAGGAATATCGTACCTACGCCAACCGCCTTGCCCGCCGCCTTGGCAACGACGGCCGGCTTGTCGAAGTGCTTCTCGATGCCTTTGCGGGCAGAGACGGCGTACTTGCCGCCGGCAGCATACGCCTCCGCAAGATCTTCGACGAGGAAGCCTTGATGGCGAAGATCGAGGGCAAACTCGCCGACGCCGGTTTTAATACCGAATTGACGAACGACGAAGAACACGGCCGGTGGGAGATCCTCATTTCGTATCCGAATGGTTTCCAGTTAAAGATCGATTGGAACCTGGCGAGCTATGTTGAATTTCAAAAGGCAGTTGAACTGAAAAAGTCGCTTGAGAACGATTTTCCCGGGCCGTTCATCCTTGGTGAGAACGGGACAAGCGAAGCGATAGCTTCACGCGATGAACTGCTCGAAAAGGTGACCAGCCTCGCAAAAAAGGACCTGTCGATCCAGCGGTACAAAGGCCTGGGCGAAATGAACCCGGAACAGCTCTGGGAAACCACGATGGACCCAGAGAAACGCACCATGCTTCAGGTGCGGATCGAGGACGCCATCGAGACCGACGGCATCTTTACCGTCCTGATGGGCGACCAGGTCGAACCACGCCGAAAATTCATCGAGGACAATGCGTTGGATGTGAAGAACCTTGATGTTTAGATTCTGATTACGGACAGACGCAACAGGCCGGCGAGCGGCCTGTTGCATTCCAGAGTTCTTGTAGCCCCGCTTTACTACCTAGGCTTGCGTTCGCGCGGCTCTAGGAAATTCAAAAAAACATACGTTGCCAGGTTTCGCCCCGCTGCCTGCCCCGCAACCACGTCGCTGCGATAATGGATTCCGGAGTAAATGCGGCTTAGCGCCGCTTCATTTGTCATTGCGGAAAAACTCTGATACGTCCGGATCACGTTGGGCGTTCCTCCAAAGTTTATCTGAAACTGGATGTCATCGCGCCCAAAGAACAAGGCAAGAGTCGTCGCTGGTGAGGACGTCAGAGCCGATGCGTTCGACGAATAGGCCGGGTTAGCCGGAGCATTCAGGAGTGAGTTCCAGTTAGCATCCTGTTCGGTTTCGGAATTACCATCCTCGTCGGCCCGCCGAATTGCAGTGATCGGTCGCCAGCGACCATAGGTGTATTGTGCAGCACTAGCTGTCTGGAGCGCGTCGTGCATCGCCATATAGTAAAGCGCAAAGAGGCGAGCGTTCTGCGGTGTCGAGAGATCATGGCTTTCCGATAGATCACGAACCAGATTATTCAGCAACACCTCGGTTTTGGAACCGCTTTCCCAAAGCCGCGCCGTCAATGTCTGATTGGGCGTGCGCGTTGTGCTGTTGCTGGCGCCGAGAGACTTCACTTCGTTCAGTTCCTCCGCGTACTGCGAGGTGGACAGATCGGGCGGCGGGATCGGCAGGAACTGCGTACCTTGAGCCATGGCGAAAGGAATAACACCGGGGAAATGGGTCAGCCTTGCCGGTGAGAAACTCGGTGGGGTCGGCTGCCAGTTGCCTGGCGTTGGCGGCAGAACGAATGGCGGCGGTGCTGCGTTCCAGCCGTCGCTCTCCCGGTATCTAAACATTCTGCCCGCACACAGTTCGCCGATGACTCTCCCGCGGGCGAGCGAGGCCGGGGGTATGCCCCTGAGGGATTCGGCCAACTCGACATCAAAGACCGATTGGCGGGTCGGATATAGGGCTACCAGGAGGTTGTGTGCTGCGTAAGCCGCCGCGGCACGAGTAGATGCATGCTTAAGCGGTGCGTACGTCAGATACGCCTGGTAGCGACCTTCAATAGAGTTGACCGCATCAAAAATGGCCAGGTGCATCATCGCATAGCTTCGTTGGGTCCGGATTGTTGCAGGATGCAGCCCAGGGATCGCAAGTGTTTCTGCCAGCACGCGGTTCCATTGCAGTACTACCTCTTCGCGCGGGACAAAGGGATCGCCGGCATCGGCATTCTGCGCCGCTATACCAACCGGAACAAGCATCATCGTCGCGATGAGCAGCATGCCCCGCATCAGATTTCTTGTCTTCATGTTAATCTCCGACCAATTTGGATAGCCGCCTCCGCACTCGACCCGCGCTTCTCGATCCGTTTCGCGCATTGGTTCCTTTGGTGACAACACCGCCAAGATCTTCTTCTTCCTCATCTTTTTATCTCCTATGTATTTTCTTCGCCGTACTTCCACGGCGGTCTTCGATCAATAAAAGCGGACGAAATTCTATTGTCCAGCGGCCATCTAAGTGCTAGAATGCTCGAAACAGTTAGCCAAGCGAGACAACGTTGCTCCGCAAACTTCAGAATTGGGTTCCGTCACCAGACTGGTGGTTTTTGGACGTTTGAATATTTCGGAATTACGGAATCTTTTCTTCCGTTTTTCTTCCTCACTTTCTCTTCGACGCTATGTCAAAGGAAAGTAAAGAGATATACGAATTCGGCCTTTTTCGGCTTGATGTTGATGAACACATTTTTCTGAGGACGGACGGTCAGAAGTGTGCATCTCTTCCTGAAAAAGCTTTTCAAACTCTGGTCGTTCTGGTGCGAAACAATGGCCGCCTTGTCACAAAATCCGAATTGCTCGAGGCTGTATGGCCAGACTCGTTTGTTGAAGAGAACAACCTCGACAAGGCTGTCCATGCGATCCGGAATGCTTTACGTGAAAATGCTGGGGACGTGAAATTCATTGAAACCGTTCGCAAGCACGGCTACCGATTCAGTGCCGAAGTGAGGCACGTTCGGCCTGTGGGTGTAACTGGCACAGACACGGTGAATTCCGTCAACACTGCTCGCTCCGTAGTGCTCAAGCCGCAGCTCACGGCATCAGGGCAGCATGCCGTTACCGACCTTTTAGCTCTCCGGCCGATCAATGATCCGGGAACCTCCGATGATCCCGATCGCGGGGAACCTGTCGTAGCGGCCTTAAAAAGCCATTCATCAAACAAAAGACGCGGGGCCTTTTTTCAGGTGGTTGTAGCATCGCTCGGGCTCGGCATTTTGGGTGTCGCCGCATGGATGTTTTCCGGGTTGGGCCTTGGGTTAGGACGCCCGACAAACAAGGCGGATCCCGCACCCGTCAGTAGGGTAATGGCGGATGTTTCGGTCGGCGAACGGTCAGCGGCCTATGATCTTTACGTTCGCGGGAAGGTGAAGGTCGCGAGTGAGAATCGGAACGACACGGAGGCGGCGATCAAGCTTCTTGAGGAGGCCGTTCGTCTCGACCCGAATTTTGCCGAAGCGTTCGCGGCGCTGGCACGCGGCTATAACACAATGGCGTTCAAGTACAGCTCTGACGACGAGCGCAGGCGCTATCACGAGGATGCCGAGGTCGCGATTGCGAAGGCTCTGGAACTCAACCCTGATCTTGCCGAAGCCCACTTTGCCCGAGGGCTTATCCTATGGACGAACACAAAGAGTTTTCCGCACGAGAGGGCCATTCAATCCTACAGACGTTCGATCGCGTTGGACCCGAATCTTGACGAAGCCTACCATCAACTGTCATTGGTCTATTCTCACATCGGATTTATCGAAGAGGCCGACGCGAGCGTAAAAAAGGCGCTCGAGTTAAATCCGAACAACACGATGGCTCGCTTCCGGGCCGGTGTATATCTTCAGTATCAAGGCAAATTTGAAGAGGCGATAGCCGTTTTCAAAACCATTCCGCGCGATGTTACGCCTCTGCTGATGGACCGGAGCCTTGCCGAGACGCTTATCCAGACCGGCCGCTTGTCCGAGGCCGGATCGATCGTAGATGCATATTTGCAAAAGTTTCCGCAGGATGAAGGCGGCAGTTTCACGAGTATGAAAGCCCTTCTTCTTGCAAAGGCGGGAAAACAAGCCGAGGCTGTGGAACAGATCGATCGGGCATACGAGATCGGCAAAGGTTTTGGACATTTCCATCATACTGCATACAACATCGCCTCGGCGTACGCCGCGATGAATAGGCCCGCTGATGCCGTCAAGTGGCTCGAAGTAGCTGCGGAGCAAGGATTTCCTAATGGTGCGTATTTCGAGATCGACCCGAACCTGGAAGGCATCAGGGACGAGGCGGGTTTCCTTGGCTTGATGGAAAGGCTCAGATCGCAGCGGGAGAGAATGAAAGGCCTGGTATGAACAATAGAATTCGTGACACGACTATGAATGATCACAAACCTTTGCTGGCGTTAGCCATTTCTGTCCCCGTAATTCTCTTTTTTGCCGCCCAACACGGTTGGGCGCAAGGCTGAATTCTGGCTCGCCAAAGCGCGCCCGTGTCTGGTGCGCTATGTTCGGGAACCGCCGGTACGACCGGGCTATCGGAGGACGACGGGTATCTTGCGCCGGGCGATTGGCAGATCTCGGCCGGCTATCGCTGGCAAAAGTCGGACAGAGCGTTCATTGGTACGGAGGAACAGGAAGAAAGGCGACGCCTCGGCGTAATTAGCATCAATCGAATCCATCTTTTTGATGTCGGCGTCACTTATGGCGTGACACCGAGGCTGAGTGTTTCGGCCAGCGTACCGTTTATGGCCTCGACGAGGACAAGGCCCGGTAACGTTGACCGGTTGGCCGGCTTCCCCAACGCTCCCGATCAGGTTTACAAAAGCGTTGGCTTTGGCGATCTCGCGGTTTCGGGGAGATTGTGGCTGATCCGCCCGCCGGCTGAAAAACGGCGGAATGTCTCGATTGGCTTCGGTGTCAAGCTTCCCACCGGAAAAAAGGATGTTAGCACTCTCGTCGATACTCCAACGGGACGAAGGCGTATTTTCAATGACCAGTCGATCCAATTGGGAGACGGCGGGTTTGGCTTCACGGCGGATATTTTCGCTTTCCGATCTTATAAACACTTCACTGTGTTCGGCTCGGCGACATATTTATTCAATCCGCGAAATACCAGTGGTGTTCCAACAGGGCGTCCGCGTCCATCTGAAGCGGTCTTATCGGTTTCGGACCAATACGTGGCTCGGAGCGGAGTAGCTGTTCCGGTTCGCCGTATCAAAGGATTGGCACTCAATTTTGGCGGCCGTCTGGAAGGTGTTCCGAGCAGCGATGTCTTTGGAAAGAGCGACGGCTTCCGCCGCCCTGGTTACGCGATCTCCATCGAGCCAGGATTTTCCTACACACGGAAGAAAGAGACGTGGACCGTAAATATTCCCGTGCCGATCAGGCGTGATCGGATTCGAAGCGTTCCCGAGATCCATGACAATGTCCGGGACGCCGCCGCCTTTGCGGATTACATCATTTTGGCCGGCTATTCACGAAGGTTTTAGTGATTCTGGCCGTTCGTGGCGTATGACGCCTTCGATCTCGAGCACTAGATCGGCGCCGTAGGCTTTAGCTGGGGTTTGGTAGCCGGGCGTGAAGTTGCCGTTCATGATTTTTTCGGCGATGTTAAGCGCGGCGAGACCGGTGAGCGTGTAACCTTCTGGTGTTTGCAATCGCGCTTGGACGTTGGTGCCGTCGGCGTTGCGGGCTTCGCCCCAAAGCAGTGTTTTGCCGCGAGCGCGTTCCGAATCGGACGGGCCGCCGGGCGGGATTTTCTTTTGCAGATAATTTTGAAAGGCTCGAGTGGCGAGCAGCCAGCCGATGTATCGCGAGGCTTTCATCATCTTGAGCGCCGTTGGCGGAGCGACGGTGAAGACCTCGATATTCGGAATGCCCGTCGAATAAAACGCCGTCGCGACATCGCCCCACGGGATCGTGACGGCGGTCTTTGTAACTTCGCCAAAATCGATCTCGCGCGTTTTCCATGCAGCGGGAACTTGTACGATCTTGCCGTCTTTTCTGATCGCACCGCCTTTGCCGACATTCATCGTCATCGTTGCCTGCGTACCGTGTGAGATGCGGCCGATGCCGTAGAACGCAAGGCTGAGGTGCGTTGCCGACGGCAATCGTTCTTTCAGATGAAGCGCAAGGCAATCGGAAGGAACGACGTCAAAACCGACGCCGGGCATTACCATCACGCCAGACTCTTTCGCTTTCGCATCCAACGTCCCACAGGCTTCGAACACGCTGATCTCGCCGGTGATGTCGGTGTAATGTTTCCGGTTCCGCAAACATGCCTCGACCATCGCCCGCGACGTGATAGAAAACGGACCCGCACAATGCAGCACCATCTCAACTTCTTTCAAAGCCGCATCGAGTTTTTCGGTCTCATCGAGTCCAAAAATGCGATATTCAAAGCCGTACTTTTCCGCGATCGGCTTTATCGCCGCCTCGTTCCTTCCAGCAATGATCGGCTTCATACCGCGCTCAACCGCAAACCGCGCGATCAATTCGCCCGTATATCCGTTCGCTCCGTAGATCAGGAATGCATCACTCATATATGAAGGCCTATTGGTTTTCGAACATTCGGCGGAGAAGCATCAGCTGGCCGAGGTGGTAGGCATTGTGGTCGGCGATCAACATTGCCTCGCGCAGCAGGGTTTGCCCGCTGCCCCAGGGGAACGGCGCGAACAGATCATTCTTTTCTTCGCGGACAAGATCACGCATTGCGTGCAGGTCGGCGAGTACTTGCGCGATAGAAGCTTTCCAGGACTGTTCGGTGCCCGCCTCTTTGGGCCAGTAATCATCCGGAAACGTCCGTTCGCGGTATTCCGGATTTATGCTGAAATCCAGAATGTCCCACTGTGCAAGCCTGATGTGTTCGAGCAGTTCCCAGGCGGTGTGCGGCGAGTTCTCGATCCGCGTGTTCATTTTTTCGATCGGAAATCCGCGTAGGGCGGTCTCGATATCGATATGAGCTGACCTTCCGTCGAGCAGTTCCAACAAATGTCTGCGTAATTCAGCGTCCATTCCTTACTCCTTTTGAAGTGGGCGATACACCTTTGGATCGAATAGTTCCAGTTCACGGCTTTGCGTTTCGTAGAGACGACTCAAGAATTCCTTACGGTTCATTTCGATAGCTCCGAGGGCCTTCATATGCGGTGTCATCATCTGACAATCGATCCACGTCGAACCGCGTTCCTTAAGATGATCTATCAAAAAAAGCAGAGCAAGTTTTGATGCGTTCGGCTTTTTATGAAACATCGATTCGCCGCAGAACACGCCGCCGGCATCGACGCCATAGAGTCCACCAACGAGGCTGCCTTCATCGTCCCACGCCTCAACGCTGTGGACGGTTCCGCGGCGATGGAGTTCGCCATACACCTTAATGAACTCCGCCGTTATCCAGGTACCATGCTGGTCCGGACGCGTTGCCGAAGCACAGGCGCGGATCACAGCATCAAAATCGTGGTCGATGGTGAACGTGAACTTCGTTTGCCGCTGCGTTTTGGCAAGGCTTCGCGGCAGGTGCAGTTCTTCAAGGATCAGGACCGCCCTTTTTTGCGGGCAGTGCCACGGAAGCGGAACGCCTCGCATATACCACGGAAAGATGCCTTTTCCGTATGCCTCAGTAACCGTCTCAACCGTCAGCGGCGTCCCGAACGCGACAATATCAGCCGCGTGATAGAAATACTCACCGACCAAGACCCACTCCGGGAAGTCGTACGACCTCGGGTCGGGAAAATGCGATGGCTCAATTTGCGGGAACAATTTCTTTGTCACGGTGTGTAACCACCATAGCAGAGGGACCGACACCGATGAAAATCAAAGAAGTTCTGATTGAAAGTTTCAAAAGCCCATTCTTCAACCTGCTCGCGATCGCAAATCTGGTAATGGTTGCAATGATCGGGCCGTTCGGCGCATTCCAGCCCGGTGCCTTTGCCGACCTGGTCTGTGACCTAAATCGGCCCGCGATCATTGCGTCGATCATTCTCACACGGTCGATGACATCTGCCGTGATCATTCCTCCGCTCATCTATCTTCAATGGATCTTCATCGGAGCGTTTGCGCGGTTCATTGCTGTCCACGCGCGGCTGACGATCGATTGATCGATCCAACGATCCCGGAACTCCTTTCGGCCGCGACCGATTAAACGGACTTCAGCTTCCAGCCGCCGCGTTTGAAGAGCAGTGCTGCGGCTACGGCCATCATCGAGAACGCCAGTGTGATCGCCCAAAAGATCCCCTGCGGGCCCATGCCATAGTGATTGGCCAGCACATAGGCGAGCGGTATCTCGAATAACCAAAAAAGGACCAGGTTCAGATAGGTCGGCGTCCACGTATCTCCCGCCCCGTTGAACGCACTTTCCATCACTATTGCAAGGCCGTAGAAAGCGTAGCCGTAGCCGACGATGCGCAAACACTCGCGGCCAATTAACGCAACCTCCGCATCAGCGGTAAAGATGCCGATCACAGGGCCGGCGAAGATGACAAAGATCGTTCCGGCAAGCCCAAGCAGGCCGGCGTTCAGCCCGCTTGCGAGCCATACGGAACGCTCTGCCCGTTCGGGTCTTCCCGCGCCGAGGTTCTGGCCGACAAGTGTCGCAGCAGCATTTGCAAGCCCGACGGCCGGAAGCAGGACGAAGATTATCACCCGCAGGCCGATCTGATAGCCAGCAAGCGCGACCGTACCGAAAACAGCCATGATCGTTACCAAAACACTCCAGCTCGCCGTTGAGACAAGGAACTGAAGCACAGCAGTGCCAGACAGCCGGACGAGGCTGATGAGCAGTTTTGGGTCGAACGCCCAATGCTCTTTTCGCACGTTGAGCCGGCCATTCGAACGCCCGAACAATGTCCATGCGGCGTAAATAACACCCGTGCCGCGACCGCAAACGGTCGCAACCGCCGCGCCGGTCACTCCAAGTTCGGGGAACGGGCCGATGCCAAAAATGAACAACGGGCAGAAGAGGATGTTCAGTCCGTTCGAGATCACCAGAACGCGGAGCGCTATCGCCGCATCGCCCGCACCGCGAAATACGCCGTTGAGCAGGAACAGGAAAACGATAACGATGTTCGTCCCGAGCATGATCCGCATGAACGGAACGCCCATCTCGATCACGTGCGGTTCAGCACCTAATAAATGTAGTATTCGCGGTGCGAAAACCACACCGGCGGCACCCATCAGAACAGAAACGATCGCGCCAAGATAGACCGCGTGTGCCGCGGTTCGGGCCGCGCCTTCCATATCCTTTTCGCCGACGCGGCGAGCTACCGTTGCGGTCGCCCCGATGCTGAGCCCGACGCCAACGGCGTAAATAAGAGCAAGGATCGATTCGGTCAGTCCGACGACCGCGACCGATTCGGCACCGAGTTTGGCAACAAAGAAAGTATCGACGATCGCGAACAGCGATTCCATCGACATCTCCAGGATCATCGGGATCGCGAGGATCACGAGCGCGGCGAAGATCGAACCTTGCGTAAAATCGCGCGAGGTTCCAATGAACGCCTCACGAAGTACTGAGGCAAATGAATTGTTTTCCGCCTCGACAGGCAGAGACCGCCCTTCAAAAGACATATAAACTCCTAACTGAAACGAAAACGATCCGGTGCGGGTTGCACCAAAGACAGTTTGCCGCAGGCCATGGCGGCCTACGCTGCAAACGCTAGAAAGGCGGCTGACTAGACAAGGTCGTTACGCATAATTTTGAGACGTTAGCACAGGTGGGTTCGAAATGTGAAATTCATCTGAATATTTTTCGCTGCCGTGCGTGCATTTTTATTTGCCGACGCTCGGCTTCACGCACTATTATTTACCGGGAAGGAATATCGTTATGATAAAGCAGATCCGCGGCAGCACAATTTGATAACTGACCCGTGAAGAGTTTTACCGAATCATTGCCCCATACCGGCGAAGGGATCGTGATAGATATCGGCACGGGCGACGGTCGATTTGTGTCCGCCGCCGCGAAGGCGAACCCGAACAAATTCTTCATCGGAGTGGACGCGAACGTAAAGCCGCTCGAGAAACCGTCGATGAAAGCGACGAGGAAACCGGCGAAAGGCGGCCTGCCGAATGTGATGTTCGTCCAGGCCGCCGTCGAGGACCTGCCCGATGAGTTCAACGGCGTTGCGGATGAGATCCACATTCACTTCCCGTGGGGCAGCCTGCTTGGCGCCGTTGCTTTGGGCGATCGGGCGGTTCTTGATTCTCTTCGCCGCATTGCCGCACCCGAATGCCTGCTTGAGATCATCATCGGTATTGATCCGGAACGCGACCGGGCAGAACTCGAACGCCTCGCGGTCCCGCCGCTCACACCTGTTATCCTCCATTCATTCCTGATCCCAAAATATCGCGACGCGGGATTTGAATTCATCGAAACTCGCGAACTTGCGGCGGCTGAATGGGCGCGGCTCGAAACTTCCTGGGCGCGAACGCTTCAGGACAGCGTGGGGCGAACCGTTACGCTCCTCACCTTCAAGACGGCAGCGGAAACACTTGATGAGTTGAAGGCCGGCGACCCGAATAATGTTGTGTAGAGTGTGGTAAAATAGCACTGTTGGCCGGAAGCACACAAAAATATATCGATAAAAAAGGCCGCCTTGTCATGACGCGAATGGGTAAGTTGAGCGATGGCGACGACCGTTCATTCGACATCGAGTTTTGGCAAAGCCTCACGCATGAGCAGCGGATGAACGCCGCGTGGGAACTCGTCACGGATTATTGGTCAATGAAGGGTAAGACGCCGGATGAACTCAGACTTCAAAGATCTGTTACAAGCCTTAAACGACGCCGGAGCTGAATATCTCGTGGTCGGCGGTTACGCAGTTATCGAACACACCGAGCCTCGCTACACCAAGGACATCGATGTTTGGGTCAATGGCACGAGACAGAATGCCGAGCGTGTCATAGCAGCTCTTGCAAATTACGGCGCTCCGATCAGCGACCTGAGCGTTGAATTCCTAACCTCCGACGATGCATTTTTCCAGATCGGCGTTGAGCCTGTTCGGATCGACATCATTGTAAACCTTGTCGGAGTTGACTTTGACAAGTGCTGGGAACGGAGAAATATCCGTCACGGCGAAGGCATTCCGGTAAATTTCATTGGTATTCAGGATTTGATCGCGAATAAAATAGCGTCCGGCAGGCCCGTGGACTTGGTGGATGTTGAGCGGTTAAAGAAGCGGGTCGAGATATTGGGTGATGAACATTGAGAGCCGAAATGGCACGTGACATCTCGGCGGATAAAGCTGGAGAAGCTGGGCGTGATGTTGGCGGAGTCGAAAGGAGGTTGTGAAAGTAATGGCTAAGCTGGTTCGATGGAATGTCCCGGTTGCAGGTGCGTTCTATCCAAGTGTAACCGCAATCTTTGAGACGGGAACGAAACTATCTGCGGGAAAAATGGAAGTTACGATCAGCCTAAGCGATTCAGCACAATTCCGTGTCGAATCGAAGAACGTAATTGCCTTTACGTGCCTGGATGAGGGTTGCGCGCCCAATCGCTAGTTTAGCACCATCGAAACGGTACAAGAAGAAATTTGTGCGTATCATTGTTTGGAGTCGCCCTGGATCACGGCCTACGAAGGTTGTCAGTATGATGCAAACGGCGATCGCATACTATTGAATCATTACCTGATCTGTGGCGGCGACAATATCGTTGAGTTCGTCTGTCAGCATGAACCGGTGGTTTCGAAACTGCCTGATTGGCAATGAAAGATTTCATAGTTTCTCTGGTGATGTTGGTTTTGTTCGTCGTCAGCAGCGCTGCTCAAGAAGAGAGTAATTCCTATCCCGCCGTGTGGTTCGCACCGATCAATGAATCAAACAAACCCGCGTGGGAGATCTTGCCGCAGGAGGCTAAGGCGGGCGAGGTCATTCTTTCGAAAAGAAACGAACTTGGGATATTGTCGAACTTTGCGGCGACGCCGTTCGAAATGGACGGTAGAAGGTATGCAAGCGTCGAGGGCTTTTGGCAGATGATGCTCTATCCCGACGGGCCAGATGACGAGCGTGCAAAGGATAAGCGAGTGACGTGGAAATATACTCGCGAACAGGTTGCGGAGATGACGGCGTTCGAGGCTAAACAGGCGGGCACGCTTGCCGAGGAGAATATGAAAACGCTCGGCATCGATTGGGTGACATATCGGGGAAAGAAGTTTCCTTACAGATCGCAAACTCCCGGCGAGCATTACCGCCTCATCGTCGCCGCCATGCGTGCCAAGCTCGAACAAAACCCCGAGGTAAAACGCATTCTGCTCGCGACCGGCGACCTCATCTTAAAACCTGACCATCACGGCGAAGATAACCCACCGCCCGAGTGGAAATATTACGAGATCTGGATGCAGCTCCGCATCGAGTGGCAAAACGGTTGCCGTGATGCCGCAACATGTCTTGTGCCATAGCCTATGGCATTGCATCTCACAATTCGCATCATTTATTGTTGTTTAAATGAAGATCGCGGTGGCAATGAGCGGCGGCGTCGATAGTTCGGCGGCGGCGGCGTTGTTAAAAGAGCAAGGGCATGAGCTTGTCGGCTTTACGATGCAGTTGTGGAACCAGCGTCGCGGCATTAGTGTCGACGAAAATGGCGACCCTTTGCCGTCACGCTGCTGCTCGCTCGATGACGTTTATGATGCCCGCCGTGTTGCCGATTCGCTGGGATTTCCGTTCTATGTTCTGAATCTGGAGAAAGACTTTGAGCGCGACGTTGTCGAACCGTTCGTCCAGAGTTATTTGAGCGGCGAAACGCCGATCCCGTGTGTCGCATGCAATTCACGTTTGAAGTTCGCTTCGCTCGATCGGATGGCGGTAAGCCTTGGCTGCGACAAGGTGGCGACGGGCCATTACGCTCGCGTCGAATACGATGAAGCGACAAACCGCTACCGCCTGTTCCGCGGAAAGAATCATTGGAAAGACCAGAGCTATTTCCTTTGGGAACTCACTCAGGATCAGCTTTCTCGGGCGTACTTTCCGCTTGGTGAAATGCTGAAGGAAGAGGTACGCGACATCGCCCGCGAGGCGAAACTTTATACCGCCGAAAAGCAGGAATCGCAGGAGATCTGCTTTGTGCCGGACGGCAAATATAGCGAGTTCATCGACAGATATTTGCGGCACGAGGATCGCGTAGATGAAATTCCATCCGGCGGCGAGATCGTAAATACTGCCGGCGAATCGGTCGGTTCACACACGGGAATTCACCGCTACACTATAGGCCAGCGTCGCGGCCTCGGCATCGCTCACGAAAGACCGCTGTATGTGGTTCAGATCGAACGTGCAAAGAATCAGATCGTCGTCGGCGAAGCCGAGGAACTTGAGTCGAGAGAATTTACCGCAACGGGCGTAAACTGGGTCGCGTTCGACGAACCTTCCGAACCTGTGCGCGCTTTGGTAAAAGTGCGTTATCGGCACGAGCCTGCTGTGGCGACGATCCATCCGGTCACTACTGCCCGCGGTTCCGACAAGCAAGCTCGTATCGTCTTTGACGAGCCGCAGCGCGCCATCACGCCGGGCCAGGCGACCATCTTCTACGATACCGCCACCGGCGAAGAGGTCGTAGGCGGCGGGTGGATCGGCAAGAACTGAGAGGGAAGGCCAGCATTACCAAAGCAGAACTTCGAAAACTGTATCGTGAAAAGCGCCTGTCGCTGTCGCCGCTTACGACGGCTGAACAAAGTTCACGTGTCGCGGAGCGGTTCTTTACCTTTGCTGACCTTTCGCATGTTGCGGCGATCCACACCTTTATCCGGATATCAAAGTTCAACGAGATCGACACGTCGATCATCTATTACCGGCTTTGGCGCGATCATCCGGCCATTCGCACGTTCGCTCCGAGGGCGGACCGGGAAACAGGCGAGCTCGAAAGTGTGCGGTTCTCAGCCCCGACGGAATTTGAGGAGAATTCGTGGGGCATAAAAGAACCGCTAGGTCACGAGGTCGCGACGCCCGACGAAATGGACATAGTGCTCGTTCCCCTATTGTGTTTTGATACGGGCGGCCACCGCGTCGGATACGGAAAGGGTTTCTACGACCGGTTCCTGAGCGAATGCCGCCCCGACTGCCGGAAGATCGGCTTGAGCCTTTTCCCGCCGGTTGATCGGATCGACGATACGCACGCGGGCGATATTCCGCTCGACATTTGCATCACACCAGATCGTATCTATCGGCCCGGCGCCCTTGCCGAACCGATCGATCTTACCAATTCGCCGCCATTCTGAACGGGCGCCAAGATCATTTTGTCTTTAATAGGTCGCGGATCTCGGTCAGGAGAACCACTTCGTCGCTCGGCGGCGTCGCCGCCTCCAGGCCCTTAAATAACTTCACCGCATACCGTGCAAGGAGGAACATAACGAACGCCACGATCAGGAAGCTGATAATGTCGTTTATCAACTGGCCGTACATTATCAGCGGTTCTTTGGCAGCAATTGCCGCCTCGATCTCCTTACCGTTGGTCACCGGCATAGAGCCGAGGTTTATCACCTTGCTCTTGAAATCGACACCGCCTGTAAGCACCGCCACGATCGGCATAATGATCCCGTCGGTAAAGGTCTTGACGATCGCACCGAAGGCGGCACCTATGATCACTGCTATTGCCAGGTCAAGCACGTTTCCCCGCGCTATGAACGCCTTAAAATCGTTCCACATAAAGAAGTTCCTCCCATCCTCGAAATGAAATGCGGCGAGCTATTTGTTGACTATACATCATTGGCGTTTCCCCAAAAAAGAAGCGAAAGCGCAGTTCCGTGAGTACCGCTAGTCACGACTTTCGGCAATTTGCCAAAAATTCTTTGCAAAATAACGATTTTCTGCAATTTTCCAGTAGAAAATTGCCTCGCGATAAGTGTATGCTTTTAGGTTAGACGTTTCGAAGAAAGGTCACTTCCTTCAGAATCTACCCTTGAGCGATGCTTTAGCCGGTTGGCAAGCATCTCGGTTAGCAGTGAAAGTGCAGAGGGGCCCACATTCAGACAACTATCCACAATGGCGTTAAAATCTTTATTTAGTTTATTTTCCAGCGATCTCGCGATCGATCTCGGGACGGCAAATACGCTTGTTTATGCAAAGGGCCGCGGCATTGTCGTAAGCGAACCTTCGATCGTTGCTATCAACAAGGTAACCAACCAGGTCGAGGCTGTGGGCCGCGACGCAAAAGAAATGCTTGGCCGTACGCCGGGCAACATCGTCGCGATCCGGCCGATGAAGGACGGCGTCATTGCGAATTTCGAGGTTACCGAAAAGATGCTCCAGCACTTTATCCGAAAGGCGCACAACGGTAAATCGTGGGTGCGGCCACGCGTGGTGATCGGAATCCCGTCCGAGATAACGCAGGTCGAACGCCGAGCCGTCGAGGACTCGGCATATCGGGCAAAGGCGTCGGAAGTTTATCTGGTTGAAGAGGCGATGGCCGCGGCGATCGGTGCGGGCCTGCCGATCACCGAACCGCACGGCAACATGGTCGTGGATATCGGCGGCGGAACGACCGATATCGCCGTCATATCGCTTTCCGGCATCGTTTACTCGCGCGCCGTCCGCGTCGCGGGTAACGAGATGGACGAGGCAATTACGCAATATATTAAGCGCAAGTACAACCTTCTGATCGGTGAGCGTACGTCCGAGGCGATCAAGATATCTTTGGGCAGTGCCTTCCCGCTCGATGAGCCTCTCTCGATGGATGTTCGCGGCCGCAACTTGATCGAAGGAATTCCAAAGACGATAACGATCACGGACGACGAAGTGCGCGAGGCACTTTCCGACGCCGTCTCAACCATTATTAACGCCGTCCGCGTCGCGCTCGAGCGCACACCTCCCGAGCTTTCGGCCGATATTGTCGAACGCGGCATTGTTCTGACTGGCGGCGGTGCTCTGCTGAAGAATCTGGACAAACGCCTCACCATCGAAACCGGCCTCCCAGTGGTAATTTCCGATGACCCGCTTTCAAGTGTCGTACTCGGCACCGGAAAGATGCTCTCCGATTTCGAACTGCTCAAACGCGTCAAGTGGGACAATTCATTGATGACGGGAAGTTAAGAGTAAAGGGGACGGGACGGGCCGTTTTAACGTTGACAAGCCCTACAGACACGGAGTTTTTTAGACGCGGACTTTGGGTTGATGGCGTGTCTTGGCTCCCGATCCTTTATCCTGCACCCTTTTAGGAGATGGTCGAGCGAAGTCAGAAAGAAGTTTGGCGGATCACCCCTTGGCTTGTGATCCTTTTGCTGCTCGGGAATTTCCTGATGATGGCCTTTGACGCCAAACAGGTGACATCCGGGCAGCGGGTCATCCGTGTCTGGGCTCAAACGGTTGCCGATTTTGTCCAATCGCCCGTCACATCGATCACTGCCGGCGTAACAAACTACTTTTCGTCGATCGCAAACCTTCGTTCAGCCCAATCAGAGAATGACGTTCTAAAGGAAGACATACAGCGCCTTCAGGTCGAATTGCAGGAAAGCAAGGACCTGACTGCAGAGAATGAGAGGCTGCGCGGCCTGCTCGACCTCAAGCAGGAGGGCAGGTATAAAACGCTGTTTGCGCGTATCATCGGGCGCGACCCGTCGGTTTGGTTCGATTCCTCGATCGTGAACCGCGGAAGCATGAACGGTGTCAAGCTTAACATGCCGGTTGCGACCAAAGACGGGCTTGTTGGCAGGATAACGGCCGTTAGCCCGCTTACAGCGCAGGTTGACCTGATAACCCGCGACAAATCTGGTGTCGGTGGAGTGGTTGGTGAGATCAGCGGATCCAACGCACTTGGTGTTGTTGTCGGATCGAGCAAAAGCGATCTTGTTGAGATGCGATACGTTCCGGGCAGCATCGAGGTTCAGGCCGGGCAGGCCGTTTATACAAGCGGGCAAGACGGTATTTTTCCGCCCGGTTTAAAGATCGGTGATATCGTCGAGGTCGTAAGCGGGTCGGCAACCACACCGCATAAGATATTCATAAGGCCAAGCGCCCGAATTGACTCGATGCAGGAGGTGGCGATCCTACTCTACGAACCTCCCGATCAATACGAATTTGAGCAGCAGATACCGAATGCAGCGAACGATGCGAAGAAGCGGCAGCGGTAGGCGATGGGTTCACGGTTAACGTCCGTCGAAACAGCGCATTGACGGTTAAGAAAGATGGGCCAGGTTAAGATCACAATTGCATTGATCCTTTCGGTACTTCTGCAGTGGACCCTGCGGAACGTGGCCGAACCGCTCGCCTATGTCGATCTGCCGCTGATCATTGTTGTCTATGCCGCGCTTCAGCGTGATGCGATCAAGGCCATTTTCTTTGGTACCGTCGCGGGCCTCGCAGTCGACGCCTTGAGCGGCGGTCTTTTGGGGTCGAATGCGTTCTCGAAAACCCTTATCGCATATATAGTTTCCGAGATAGCGCGCCGCGTTTACATGGACAACCTTTTGCTCCGCATTCCCGTCATAGCGGGCGCGTGCCTACTTGACGATATGATGTACTTTGGGCTCCATGAACTGCTCGGCCAGCCGCCGCCTGGGCCGTTCTTGGAGACCGTTGCTTATTCGCTTATCGGGACAACGATCGCTGGAACTGTCATATATATCCTGCTCGATTACGTGCTTGTTGAAAGAAAACGTACGAGAAAACAGGAATTTTTCTCGAATAGGCGCCAAACGAGGCGCAAGAATCCGATAAGGTTCTAGTTGGGCGCCCATTGCTCCGGCGGCAGCCTATGAAACTGAACGAACAGGGACAGAATCTTTTTGCCAGGATCGGAACGATCCATGTGATAGCGTTCGTCCTGCTCACCATTCTGGGCGTCCGTCTTTACTATCTTCAGGTCGTCCAGGGAGCATATTGGGCAGAGCGAGCTGAGAATCAGCGGATCCGGCTTATTCCGATACCGGCGCCGCGTGGAGCCGTCTTTGACCGTAACGGCAAGATACTTGTTGATTCGCGTCCGACGTACAACGTCGTCCTGTCGAACGAACCGCTGAAAAAGATCGACATCAATGATCGCGTGGAAGATTATGCGCGTGGCCTTGGTCTCGAAACCAGATATGTCGTTGAAAGACTGAACCTTATTAAAAAGCAGAACGACTTCGAGACGATGGTCTTGAAGGAAAATGCGACGATCGCCGATATCAGTTGGGTGGAATCTCACACTCTCGAATATCCTGAACTCCGCATCGAGCTTCAGCCCCAGCGTTTCTACCCGCTTGGGACCACTCTTGCCCATGTCCTTGGCTACGTGGGTGAGATCAGCCCCAAGCAGCTTGAATCCGAAGAATGGCGTTCAAAGGGCTTGCGGCCCGGCGATATCATCGGCAAAGGTGGGCTTGAGGAATATTATGATGAATACCTGCGCGGAAAGCCCGGCTATCGGAAGGTGATCGTTGACAGCCGCGGCCGCGTTCAAAGTGAGATCGAGGTCGTGCAGCCGCAAGCCGGCCAGGACCTTGTCACAACGATCGATCTCGACCTTCAGCTTGCGGCCGAAGAAAAACTGTCTGCTACGCCAACAAAACGCGGAACGATAATCGCGCTTGACCCGAACAACGGTGAGATCTTAGTAATGGCCTCGCTTCCTTCGTTCGACCCGAATATCTTTGTCCAGGGCAGCAAGACCCCTGATGGCCGAAAGCAGATCTCCGCCTATTGGCAGGATGAGCAAAGGCCGCTGTTCAATCGCGCCATTCAGGGACGATATCCGCCAGGATCGACGTGGAAGATACCAGAATCGGTCGCAGGGCTTGAGCAGGGCGTCATAACGGTAGCTCATTCGAACCTGCTTTGCGGCGGCGGCATCTGGATCGGGACCAAGTTTACCCGTTGTATGGGCAGCCACGGCTCGCCGCCGCTTGGCTACGCGATAACGCACTCATGCGACGGCTATTATTACCGGCTCGCGCTGAAGCTTGGGATCGAAGGCATCATCAAGATGGTAGAGACTTTCGATTATGACAAACGGAGCGGCATCGATCTTCCGAACGAGAAGATCAGCCAAACACCAAAAAGCTGGAAGCCGATCATCGAAAAACGTGAAGGAAAATGGAGCGATATCCGAACGGTGTATTCCGGCATCGGGCAGGACACGGTCGTGATCACGCCAATATCGCATATCCGTGCCATCGCCAGCATAGGCGTGCACGGTAAGATGTACACGCCGCACCTGTTGAAAGAATTCAAACCGATCGCCGCGATCGGCGAAGACGGACAGCCTGGCTATTTTCCGGCCCGTCCCGGATTCGGGTTCCAGCATCCTGAACCAAAGATGATACCGATGACCGACGAGCAGAACGAACTGGTCGTGAAGGGAATGTGGGGTGTGGTCAATGCGGGCGGAACCGCCACATCGATACGCATCCCGGGCTTTGACATAGCGGGCAAGACCGGGACCGCCCAGGTTGCGGAACTCGGCAAGGATGTCGGAGCAAAGAAAGACCATGCGTGGTTCGCAAGTTTTGCACCGGCGTACAAGCCGGAGATCGCCGTACTCGCATTGGTCGAGAATGTCGGCTTTGGTGGTAGTTTTGCGGCCCCGGCGGTGAAAGGCGTTTATGAGGCTTACCTCACAAAACATCCGCGGGGCGAGCAACCGCTGAACAATGATCTTGTTGCGAAAAGATAAAAGGCGGCCGGCGCCATGGATTGACGAGACGATGGTAGCGATCATCGAAAAACGAGACCTCCGCGACTTTGACTGGCTCACAACGCTATTGGCGATAGCTATCGCTTGCTTTGGCGTTTGGCAGATCCATAACGCGCTTCCGGCCGAAAGCTATTGGCGGAAGCAGATCATCGGGATCGGCGTCGGGATAGCGGCCTTTTTGGTTGTTGCGTTTTCTGATTATCGCCGGATCATCGACCTCGCCCCGATCTTTTACGGCATCGCGCTCGTCCTCTTGTTTTTGGTCCTAACGCCGCTTGGTGTCGAGGTCAACGGGCAGCAGGCGTGGGTCAAACTCCCGTTCATCGGGCAGTTCCAGCCTTCCGAGTTTGCTAAGATCCCGACGGTCTTGATGCTCGCCAAGTATTTCGGTGCACGCAAAGGCGGCGGACTGACAATGCGCGAGGTGCTCATTGGCGGTGCGATAATGGCCGGGCCAGTCGGACTAATAATGCTTGAGCCGGATGCGGGCCAGGCGATGACGTATTTCCCGATCTTTGCGGCTGTCCTGTTCCTGTCCGCGGTCAAGATCAGATACGTTGTGATAGCTTTGGTCGCCGCCGCGATCTTTGTCCCGTCGGCATATATGATCGGGGTGAAGACGGGCAAGATAAAACGCTATCAGCAGGAACGGATCATGGCCATTATCGATCCGGATTCGGTCGACCCGCGTGGTTATGGCTATCACACGATCCAATCGGTGATCACGGTCGGCAAGGGCGGATTATCGGGTATGAAGGGTGATTCAGAGACGTCGCAAAGCGTATTGAAGTTCCTCCCCGAGCCGCAGACCGATTTTATTTTCGCCGTAACTGCTGAGAATACGGGCTTTATTGGCTGCGTGTCACTACTGCTTGCCTATGCACTTCTATTGTCGCGCCTCATTGCGGGAGCGCGCGAGGCGAACGATAGGCCCGCAATGCTCGTAATAATGTCTATCGCGACGGCAATGGCCTTCCAGATCTTTATGAATATCGGAATGGCCCTCGGCATGCTGCCTGTAATTGGCGTACCTTTGCCCTTGATGAGCGCTGGCCTCTCCGCGATCTTGACAACCTTTATCGCGATCGGGTTTGCGGTCAGCATCAGAATGAGGCGGTTCGTGAATTAGGAGCAGTCAGGGATGGACGGTTAACATGATCAATGGCCGGAGTTATCGTTATGGCTAGAGACGTAAAGAAGATCGCTGAAAAAGAGGTTGGTTCGCTTCCGGCAAAGAACGGAAGATGGCGCATGAAATTGGTATGGTTCTTTGCCGCCCTCATGCTCGCGACAGCTGCGGGCGCGTTGACCGGCATCCTCGCTTCCTACTATCTGAACAATTCGCGTTACGCAGTTGAAGTTTCTGCTTTGGCGACGTACCGCCCGCCGCAGGTAACCACGATCTATGCCGATGATGGGGAAACCGTTCTTGCCGAATTCGCGATCGAAAAGCGTATTCCCATAAAGGAAAAGGACATTCCGCAGAATGTCGAAGACGCTTTGATCGCGGTTGAGGATAACCGATTTTACGACCACATTGGCATCGATCCGTATCGCATAATCGGCGTTGTTTTCAAGAACCTGACCAGCGGCCGTACAGAAGGCGGGTCCACCATCACACAGCAGTTGGCCAAGAATTTGTTCCTGTACAAGGATCAAACCTATATTCGCAAGATCAACGAATGGGCCGTCGCCCTGCAGATCGAGCGATTTTACACCAAGCGCCAGATCCTGGAAATGTATATGAATTACGTTTTCCTCGGGGCGGGCGCATATGGTTTTGAGGCGGGTTCCAGGACCTATTTTGGCAAGTCGCTCAACGAACTGAACCTTGAAGAAGCAGCTTTGCTTGCCGCCATACCAAAATCGCCCGAATACTCGCCGACCCGTAATATGGAAAAGGCGAAAATGCGTCGTGATATTGTCCTTGACCAGATGGCGAAATACTTCCCTCAGCGTTATTCGCAGGCGGACGTAGAAGCGGCCAAGGCAAAGCCTATAAAGCTTGCCGATACGGCTTATTATCAGGCCCTGCCAAAATCGACGGCGTGGGACTATCCGGTCGAAGATATACGCAAGTACCTCGAGGACAAGTACACGACCCGTGTAGCACAGGGCGGGCTGAAGGTTTACACGTCAATCAATGTTGAAGCTCAAAAGACCGCAACCCGCGTTGTTCGCGAGAAGCTTCGGGCCTATGACAAGGGCCGTGCGTGGAGGTCGGATTATCAGAATATCCTTGTCGATGCGGACGGAGCGCCGATAACGGACCCAAAGGAGATCGATAGAACGCTCAATACGTATAAGCATGCCGATTGGTACGGCGATGAGTATGAGGAGGGCGAATACATCAAGGGCCTTGTGATGAAGGCCAATCCAGCCGGCGATGATGTCGGTGTCCGCTTTGGGAAATACAAAGCGGTTGTCGGAGCAAAGGACATGGGCCGCAGCGGCAAGCGGCCGAAGGACGAACTGAAGCCGGGCATGCTCGCCGAGTTCCTGGTAGAAAAGGTCGATCCGCAGAATAAGCTGCTCGAGGTGCAGCTATCGCAGGTTCCCAATGTTCAGGCGTCGATCGTTACGATCAACTCACACACCGGCGAGATCGTTGCGATGGTCGGCGGCTACGACTTTCACACGAATAAATTCAATAACGCGACTCAGGGCCTTAGGCAGACCGGTTCGAGTTATAAGCCATTCATATACACTGCTGCGGTCGAGGACGGGATGACGCCCGATATGCTCGTAAGCGGGGCCCCGATCAAACGCGGCGGATGGCAGCCGCACAACTACGACGGTTCGCTTAGCCACCCGAACGTGCCGATGAAGATCGCCCTTGCTAAATCGTACAATCTGGCGGCAGTGCACCTGCTTGAACAGGTCGGCATCCAGGCGGGTGCCCAGATGGTCCGCCGATTCGGGATATCGAACCCGATGGCGCCAAGCCTACCATCGGCGCTCGGGGCCAGCGAAGCTTCTCTGCTTGAAATGGTCTCGGCGTATTCGGCTTTTCCGAACAAGGGAATTCGGGTCGCTCCGCATCTTATCCGCAAGGTCTATAGCCGCGACGGCACGCTGCTCGAAGAGTTCGACAATTCAAGCTCGCGTGTCACAAGCGAATATGCGGCGCTTACGATGGTTGAAATGATGCGCGGCGTCACGGCTGGTGGCGGTACCGCTCCGGGTGCAAGTGCGGCTGGCCAGCCGCTTGGGGGCAAAACGGGAACGGTGAACGATCACACGGACGTTTGGTTCATCGGATATACGCCAACCTACGTGACGGGAGTTTGGATGGGAAATCCCGAGAAGAAGGAAAACCTTGGCGGTGGAATGACCGGTGGCCATGGCGCCTTGCCTTACTTTAACGCCTTTATGAATGTCTTTATGAAGGGCAAGCCGATCGAACGATTTCCGGAACCGCCGCCAATGCCCTCCGACATTCGCTCACTGATGGAGCGCAACAAGCGCGAAGAGCTGGAAAAACTCGAAAAAGCGGAGCAAGCGGGGATCAGATCTGGCGCGTTGACCGTGCCGACACCCGCCGGCGACGAACCTGCTGCTGATGCGCCGGCCGGCGATACCGGTGAGCATCCGAAACCCAACACCGTCGGCGAACCTCCGCCGCTCCGTCCGCCGGTGGAGCAGCCGAAGCCTCCGCCCCGGAAGACGGATCCGCCCGAAGACAAGCCCGAGGGAACCAAACCGAAGGGCAAGAAGGGCGATGGCTAGTGTGAATGAACAGAAGAATGGCGTCGGGATAAAATGGCCCGGCGCCTTTTTCGCGCCCATCTTCGGACGAGATAACGACACTCGACTCCCATAATAACCTTAACCTGTCCGGCGACTCCTTTGATCTCGGCCTGCCCTGCACACCAAGCAGAAAGGAATTTTCCTATCCTGTGTGAGAGGTGTTCAAGAAACTCTTTTATATGTTGACAACGATGCATCATTCACTGTATATTGCCCGTGCGATCATCAGAAATGCATCAAGCGTTGCACACAAATATTTCATTTGGCGTGCGGGTGGTAACCTAACGAAACCAATTATATGAAACCGGGTGAAAGGACGAAGCCCAGAACTGAGCGTCGCCAGACGGACGTAAATGGCG
>WBZY01000440.1_pt1 | contig 27776 bp, 28 predicted proteins | sample 5204191 | NCBI WGS metagenome assembly WBZY01 (sample SAMN12344363, study PRJNA552823) | activated sludge metagenome | biome: Activated sludge suspended growth; feature: Anammox Sidestream; material: Wastewater; isolation source: activated sludge from anammox sidestream of wastewater treatment...
CTCTCCGGCGGCGAGCGGCGCCGGGCCTGGCTCGCGATGGTGCTGGCCCAGGAGCCCGAGCTGCTGCTCCTCGACGAGCCCACCGCCGCGCTCGACCTGCGCCACCAGTGGGAGGTGCTCGCCATCCTGGCCCGCCTCAACCGCGAGCGGGGGCTCACCCTCGTGGTGTCGCTCCACGACCTCGGCCAGGCGGCGGGCCTCGCCCACCGGCTCGCGATCCTGCACCGCGGGCGCCTCTACGCCGCCGGGCCGCCCGAGCGCATCCTCAGCGAGGAGACGCTGCGCGACGTCTTCGCCGTGGACGCGCGCCTGACCAAGGACGACGGCGCGGTCGCCGTGCGCGTGCGCGGCCCGGCCGATCCCCTGCGCAGCCTGTGAGGAGGAGCGAGCATGTTCGGAGGATCTCCCGCGAAGCCGAAGCCGATGCCGCGCGAGCTGCTCGAGTGGCAGGTGGCGCTGCGCCGCCACACGATGGAGGTGCGCCACGGCGCCCCGCACGCCGGTGCGGCGCCGCTCGTGACCGTGCGCCGGCCGGACGGTGCGGGCTTCGTGTCGAGCTCGGTGATCTGCGGGCTGCTGCCGCACCCGCGGCTCCTCGAGGCCAAGACGCGCGAGTTCCGCGCGCTCTACGAGTCCGGGATCGCCGAGGGCGCGCGCGCCGTCTACGACCGCGGCATCCAGTACCTGCAGGGCTACTACCGCAGCGCCGACGACTTCGATCCCGAGAGCATCACCACGATGCTCCCGAGGAAGGCGGCGCTCGTCGAGGCGCTGCGCGCAGAGCCCCGCTGCGCCCTGGTCTTCTACGTCTTCGACCTCACCGACCGCAGCGAGGTGGGGCGCCTGCGCTGCCTGCAGCTCGACGGCTCCGCCGAGCTGCTCACGAGCGGGCCCGTCTACGACAACGTCTGGTGGCACAACGCCCTCTTCCACGGCAGCGCCGACGAACAGGTCGTCGTGCACTTCCGGCACGAGGCCACCTTCGACACGCGCTTCGGCGCGATCGAGCCCGTCCCGGCCTGAACGCGAACGCGCGCCCGTCACCCTCCGACGCTGGAGAACCACACATGCGATCGAGATCGGCTTCGGCGGCCGCCGCGCTGGCGGCCCTGTGCATCGCGGGGAACGCCTCCGCGCTGACGCTTCCGTTCACCGAGGACTTCGCGGCCGACGCCGCCGGCTGGGTCGACGGGAGCAACGCGCCGCTCACCTGGAACGAGGCGGGCGGCCCCGACGGGTCGAGCCACGTCGCGACCGCGTTCCGCTACTTCGGCTTCGCGAACCCCTACGGCGGCGGGCCGGTGATCTTCCGGGCCAACGAGTCGGCCAGCGCCAGCGGCGGCGCCTTCGCCGGCGACTGGCTGGCGGGCGGCGTCGCCGAGGTGTCGGCCTGGGTGTACCAGGACACCGGCGTCCCCCTGACCTTCTACCTGCGCGTCGCGACGAACTTCAACTTCCCGGGCGCCGTCCTGAACGACGACGTGGCCGTGCCCTCGGGCGTCTGGACCCGGATCACGATCCCGATCGAGACGACCGTGCCCCCGTGCTTCGAGGAGACCGTGCCCTGCGCGCAGGCCTTCGCGGCGGTCGGCAACTTCCAGCTCGGCACGGACGCGCCCGAGGCGCTCGTCGGCCTCGATCAGGCCTTCACGCTCGCCATCGACCAGGTGGCGCTCGTCGCCGCCCCCGAGCCCGGCTCCACGCTCGCCTTCGGGTCGGCCGGGCTCGGCCTCCTGGCGATCGCGCGGTGGCGGCGGCCCCGCTGAGCCGCGGCCCGACGCACCCCGGGCGGCGCCTCAATCGAGCCGGACGCGCTCGCCGTGGCGGGGCACGACGGCGCTCCAGCCGAGCTCGCTCGCGAGCGCGCGGCGCAGCGCCTCGGCGGCCTCGGGCTCCCCGTGCACCGGAAAGGCGATCCGCGGTGGGGCCGGGAGCCGGCGCGCCCAGGCGAGCAGCTCCTCGCCGTCGGCGTGCACCGAGAAGCCGCCCGCGTCGACCACCTCGGCGCGCACCGGCACGTAGCGGCCGAGCAGCTTCAGCTCGCTCGCCCCCTCGAGCAGCCGCCGCCCGCGCGTGCCGGCCGCCTGGTAGCCGACCAGGACCACGCTGTTGCGCGGCTCCGGCAGGCGCCGCGCGAGGTGGTGCAGCACGCGGCCGCCCGTCGCCATGCCCGAGGCCGAGACGATGATGCAGGGGAGCGTGGAGTCGTGGATCGCCTTCGACTCCTCGACCTCGCGCGCCTCGACGAGATCGCGCGGGTCGAAGGGATCGTGGCGGCGCAGCTCGGGCCGGATCTCGGGGTCGCCGGCGACGGCCGCGCGCTCGTAGACGTGCAGCGCCGCCAGCGCCATCGGGCTGTCCACGTAGACGGGAAGGTGGGGGATGCGTCCGGCGGCCTCGAGCTGGCGCAGGGTCAGGAGCAGCACCTCGGTGCGGTCGACCGCGAAGGCCGGGATCACCACCGCGCCGCGGCGCTCCGCCGTGCGCACGATCGCCGCCGCGAGCCGCTCCTCGGCGCCGGCCTCGTCGTGGCGGCGGCCGCCGTAGGTGGACTCGAGGAGCAGCGTGCCGCAGGGATCCGGGGGCGCGGGGGGACACAGGATCGGGTGGTGCGGCCGGCCGAGATCGCCGGAGAAGACGACCGCGTCGGTCGCGCCGCCGTCGAAGGCCACCCGCAGCCAGGCCGAGCCCAGGATGTGCCCCGCCCGCCGGAAGGTGGCGCGCACGCCCGGGGCCACCTCCTGCTCGACGTCGAAGGGCGTGACGCGGAGCTGGCGCAGCGCGCGCGCGGCGTCCTCGCCCGTGAAGAGCGGGAGCGCCGGCTCGTGCTTCGAGAAGCCCTTGCGGTTCGCGTAGGCGGCGTCCTCTTCCTGCAGCGAGGCCGCGTCGGGCAGCAGGATCCGGCCCAGCGCTTCGGTGTTGGCGGTGCAGTGGATGGGCCCCGCGAAGCCCTGGCGCACGAGCGCCGGCAGGTAGCCCGAGTGATCGAGATGGGCATGGGTGAGGAGCACCGCGTGCAGGCTGCGCGGGTCGACCGGGAACGGCTCCCAGTTGCGCAGGCGCAGCTCCTTCAGGCCCTGGAAGAGCCCACAGTCCACGAGCACCCGCGCGCGCGGCGTGTCGATCAGGAAGCGGCTCCCGGTCACGGTGCCGGCCGCGCCGAGGAAGCGCAGCGTCGGCGCCCGGGTGCTCGGCTTCGCGGACCCCGACCCTCGTTCCATCCTCGCTCTCCTCCTCGTCCTCGGCCCGGCGGGCGTGGGCGTGCGGGCTCACCTAGGATCCGCCCCGACCATGCGCCCCCTGCTCCTCGCCACGCTCTTCCTTGCCCTCGCTCCCGATGCCGGCGCCGTGAACCCGGTCGTGCGCTTCACGACGCCGATCGGGGCCTTCGACGTCGAGCTGTGCCAGGAGGTGTCGGCCCAGTGCGCCGGCGCGGCACCGAACACCGTCGCGCACTTCCTCGCGACCGTCGACGCCGGCGCCTATACCAACTCCTTCGTCCACCGCAGCGCGCCGAACTTCGTGATCCAGGGTGGCGCCATCACCTGGGACGGCGTGAGCTTCGGTAACGTGTGCCCGGCGCCGTGTCCAACCATCGCCAACGAGTACAACCAGTCGAACGTCCGTGGCACCGTATCCGTCCCGCTGGCTTTGGGAAACCCCGACTCGGGCACCACCGGCTGGTTCGTCAACACCGCGAACAACAGCTTCCTCGACGCCCAGAGCTTCACCGTCTTCGGCCGGGTGATCGGCGACGGGATGACCGTGGTCGATGCGATCAACGACGCCTTCCTGCTCTACTGGGATTTCACCAATTGGCCGGACGGGACCCCGGTCACGCCCGACTACGAGTGCAACCCCGACGGGCAGGGAACCTGCACCACCGATCCCCATCCCTACCTGGTCCTCACCGAGATCACGCGCGTGCCCGAGCCCGGCGCGCTCGCGGCCGCGTGCTCGGCGGTGGCCGTGCTGGTGGGGCTCGCGCGCCGCCGCCGCGCGCTCCCCGGCTGAGCGAAGCGCGGCCCGCGAGCCGGCTGTACGCTCCCGCGATCGTCTCCCCCACGCGCGAGGACATCATGGGCAGCCAGGGACTCAGCGACGAGGTGCGCGCGCTGCGCGAGCGGATGCGCAAGTTCATCGACGGGGAGGTGATCCCCGCCGAGCCCGCGCTCGAGCGCGAGGAGCAGGAGCCCGCCGCCCGCTCCGACGGCGCGATGGCCCGGCTCAAGGCGCGCGCCAAGGAGGAGGGCCTGTGGGCGCTCGGCCATCCCGCCGAGATCGGCGGCGGCGGCCTGCCCTTCCTGGCCTTCACCTATCTCAACGAGATCATCGGCCGCTCGCACTGGGGCCAGGCGGCGGTCGGCTCGCTCTCCATGCAGGACTCGATCATGCTCCACCGCTTCGGCACCGCGGAGCAGAAGACGCGCTGGCTCGAGCCGCTCGTGGCGGGCGAGATCTACCCCTCGGTGGGGCTCACCGAGCCGGAGGTCGCCGGCTCGGATCCGACCCTCATGCAGTCGCAGGCGCGGCTCGAGGGCGGCGAGTGGGTGATCGACGCCCACAAGTGGTTCACGAGCGGCGCGAACCACGCCGCCTTCACGACCGTCTTCTGCCAGACGGAGCCCGACGCGGTCGACCGCTGGTCGCGCTTCTCCGCGATCCTGGTCCCGACCGGCACGCCCGGCTACGAGATCGTGCGCGTGGTGCCGACCATGGGCCACACGGGCGGGGCGCACTGCGAGATCCGCCTCACGGGCGTGCGGGTGCCGGAGGCGAACCTGCTCGGCCAGCGCGGCCAGGGCTTCCACATCGCGCAGAAGCGGCTCGGCCCGGGCCGCATCTTCCACTGCATGCGCTGGCTCGGCCAGGCGCAGCGCGCCTTCGAGCTCCTGTGCAAGCGCGCCAGCGAGCGCTACGCGCACGGCTCGCTCCTCGCCGAGAAGGGCGAGATCCAGCGCTACGTGGCCGAGTCGGCGGCCGAGATCCAGGCGGCGCGCCTCATGACCCTCGACGCCGCCCGGGCGCTGGACCAGGGCGGCGACGCACGCATCGAGATCTCGCTCATCAAGTTCTGGGGCGCGCGCGTGCTCCACGACGTCGTGGACCGCGCGATCCAGGTGCACGGCGCGCTCGGCGTCACGAGCGACACCCCCCTCGAGCGCATGTACCGCGAGGCGCGCTACGCCCGCATCTACGACGGGCCCGACGAGGTGCACCGGATGGTCGTCGCCCGCCGGCTCCTGAAGGACCCGGGCGCGGCGCCCTGGACGTAGGAGGGGCGCGCCCGGCCGCGCGTCCGGCCGCGCGGCTCAGCGCGGCAGGGACGGCGGCGGCCCGGCGCCGGGCTCGCGGCGCAGCATGCCGGTCGCGAGCGCGATCACGCTGCCGATGTCGCTCAGGTTCGCGGGCACGACGAAGGTGTTGCCGGTCTTCGCGAGCTGGCCGAACTGCTCGACCCACTGCTCGGCGATGCGCAGCTGCATGGCGTCGCGGCCACCCTCGGCGCGCAGCGCGTCGGCCACCTGGCGCAGGCCCTCGGCGGTGGCGGTCGCCACGGCCAGGATCGCCTCGGCCTGGCCGCGCGCCTCGTTGATCTGCTGGGTCTGGGTGGCCTCGGACTCCTTGATGACGCGCTGCTTCTCGCCCTCGGCCTGGTTGATCTTGGCGTCGCGCTCGCCCTCGGAGGCCAGGATCACCGCGCGCTTCTCGCGCTCGGCGCGCATCTGCTTCTCCATCGCCGAGAGCACGTCCGCGGGCGGGTTGATGTTCTTGATCTCGTAGCGCAGCACCTTGACACCCCAGGGCTCGGAGGCCTTGTCGAGCTCGCTCACCACCGCGGCGTTGATCGTGGCGCGCTCCTCGAAGGTGCGGTCGAGGTCGATCTTGCCCATCTCGCTGCGCAGGGTCGTCTGCGCGAGCTGCGCGATCGCGAACACGTAGTCGGTGACGCCGTAGGAGGCGAGGTCGGGGTGCATGATCTTCAGGTAGAGCACGCCGTCCACCCCCACCTGCACGTTGTCCTTCGTGATGCAGACCTGCTCGGGGATGTCGATCGCGATCTCCTTCAGCGAGTGCCGGTAGGCCACCCGCTCGACGAAGGGGACCAGGATGTGGAAGCCGGCCTGGATGGTGCGGCTGTACTTGCCGAGGTTCTCGACCACGTAGGCGCTCTGCTGCGGCACCACCACGGCGGTGCGCGCGATCACGAACAGGATCAGGGCCACGATCACGACGACGACGACCAGGGTCTCCATTCCACCTCCCTCGGGTTCAGGCTTCGCGCCGGACGTGGAGCATCAAGCCCTCGACCCGCTCGACGCGCACGCGCGCGCCCGGCTCGATCGGCGCGTCCTCGAGGTTGCGCGCGCTCCAGGTCGAGCCGCGCAGCTCGACCCGCCCGATCGCGCCGGGCGCGAGCGGCTCGAGGGCGTGGCCGGCCGCGCCCTCGAGCGGCGCGTCGAGCCGCGCGTCGGAGGGGCGGGAGGGGAAGCGCGCCCGCACGAGCCGCCGGAACCACAGCACCGACACCAGCGCGAAGGCGCCGAAGAGCGCCCACTGGGAGGTGTCGGAGAGCCCGGGCGCGGCGCTCGCGACGAGCCCCACCGCGATCGCCGCCAGGCCGATGAACACCAGCCAGAAGTCGGTCTGCACCAGGATCTCGGCGCCGAGCAGCAGCGCGCCGAGCACGATCCAGCCCCACCACGGCATCGCGCCCCCTCGCCCTCGTTCCGAGCCCGTGCCCCGAGCCCGTGCCCCCGGGCCCGTGCCCCGGGCTGTTGCCCCGAGCTCTTGCCTCGAGCTCTTGCCCCGGGCCGTTGCCCCGGGCTGCTCTTGCGCGCCCGCGCCACCCGGGTCCGATCCGGGTCCGGCTCACGGCCGCGCAGCGTAGCCCAGGCGAGGGGCCGGCCGCGGACTGCGACCAGCACCGCCACCCCGGCGAGCCCCGGCTCCGGAGACAGGCGGCCGGCCCCGATGTTCCGGCGGGCTTCGCGGCGCCGGGTTAGCCTCCCGCGCCATGACCGGGCCCGTGCTGCCGCCGCTGCTCGAGCGCATCGCGGGCGTCCGCGTGTGCGACCTCGCCCGCGACTTCGGGACCCCGACCTACGTCTACGACGCCGAGGGCATCGCCGAGCGGGTCTCGCGGCTGCGCGCCTTCGACGTGGTCCGCTACGCGCAGAAGGCCAACTCGAACCTCGCCGTGCTCGACCGCGTGCGGCGCGCGGGCGCGCTCGTGGACGCCGTCTCCGCGGGCGAGGTCCATCGCGCGCTCGCGGCCGGCTGGCCCGCCAGCGGCGACCCGCCCCCGATCGTCTACACCGCCGACGTCTTCGACCGCGACGCCCTCGAGCTCGTCGTCGAGCGCGGGATCGCCGTCAACTGCGGCTCGGCCGACATGATCGACCAGTACGCCGGGCGCGGCGGGCGCGGCGAGCTGACCCTGCGCGTGAACCCGGGCTTCGGCCACGGCCACAGCCGCAAGACCAACACCGGCGGGCCCCACTCGAAGCACGGGATCTGGCACGAGGAGCTGGAGGCAGCCCTCGCGCGGGCGGAGGGGCACGGGCTCGCCGTCACCGGCCTGCACCTGCACATCGGCTCGGGCGTCGACATGCGCCACCTGGCGCAGGTGGCCGAGGCCGCCTGTGAGCTCGGGCGCCGGATCGGCCCGCGCCTGCACTCGCTGAGCGCCGGCGGCGGGCTCCCGACCCGCTACCGCGACGACGACCCCGAGGTGGACGTCGAGGCCTACTTCGCGGTCTGGGACGCCGTACGCGCGCGCCTCGAGCGCGGGCTCGGCCATCCCGTGCGGCTCGAGATCGAGCCGGGCCGCTATCTCGTGGCGGAGAGCGGCTGGCTCGTGAGCGAGGTGCGCGCCGTGAAGCGCACCGCCGAGCACACCTTCGTGCTGGTCGACGCGGGCTTCCACACGCTCGCGCGTCCCGTCCTGTATGGCGCCTATCACCCGATGGCGCTGGTGCCCGCCGGCGGCGGCGAGCGCCCGCTGCGCGAGGTGGTGGTGGCGGGCCCCCTGTGCGAATCGGGCGACGTGTTCACCCAGGACGAGGGCGGGCTCGTCCGCACCCAGGCCCTTCCCGAGGCGCGCGTCGGCGACCTGCTCGTGATCGGCGGCGCGGGCGCCTACGGCGCGGTGATGGCGTCGGGCTACAACTCGAAGCCGCTCCCGGCCGAGGTGCTGATCGCGGGCGGGAAGGCGCACCTCGTACGGGCCCGCCAGCGCCTCGAGGACCTCGTGCGGGGCGAGACGATTCCGTAGCGGTCCGCCGCCCCGCGGGAAGCTGTGGGAAAGCGGCCGGGAGGCGTGGCAACCGCCCGCCTCAAGTCGCCGCGCCAACGGGCCGACCCGGGCCGGGGAAACACCCGATGCAGCGCAACCTCGCCTCGCTCCTGCTCCAGTACGCCCGGCTCGACCGCAAGCGGAGCCACGACGGGCTGAACGCGTCCGAGGCGGAGCTGCTCGCGAAGCTGAACCGCTACCTCTCGAACGCGCTCATGCCGAACGTGCCGCCGGGTGCCGAGCGCCGCACCTCGATCCGCGTGCCCGCGGAGCTCCCTTGCCGTTGGGCGCCCGTGGCCCGGCGCGAGGACGGCCGCATCACCACCCTCTCGCGCACGGGCGCCTTCATCCGCACCTCCACGCCGGCGCCCGTCGGCCAGGAGATCTCGATCGAGATCCAGCTCCCGGCCGGGGGCACGCTCGAGGTACCGGGCTCGGTGGCGAACCAGCGGCTCGGCGCGGATCCGGAACGCTGCGGCATGGGCGTCCGCTTCGGGCGCATGGCGCGCGAGGCCATGGATCGCATCGACGGCCTCTACGAGCACTCGATCCTGCGCGAGTACGGGACCCCGGACGGCTCCGGAAAGCCCGACGACGACGCTACTTCGGAATGAGGCCGTCGAGGGCGTCGACGGTGAGCCCGCTCCCGACCTCGAGCTTGACCAGATCGCCGTCGATCATGCCGTAGCGAAAGCCGATCGCCGGGGTGCCGACGCGGCGCGCGAGGTCGAGCGGGACCGGCGCCGGCACGACACCGACCGGCAGCGGCAGGCCGACCGTGTAGCGCTTGCGCGGGTGGCCGCGCGTGAGGCAGCGGCCCTCGCGCTTGAGCAGCCCCGGCGGGCACTTCCCCTTGCCGTACTCCTTGACGGCCCAGGCTTCGAAGTGATCGCGATCGCGGATCGTGAAGCGCAGCGAGGGATCGACGTGCTCGGGCACCCGGCGCGGGCCGCTCGGCGGCTCGAAGCTCGGTGCCTGCCGGGACGGCACGTTCGCGCCGGGATCGGCCGGGTCGCGCGGCTGGCCGAGCGCCGCGCCCGCGACCCCCAGGAGCAGCGCTCCCGCCAGACACGCGATCGCGTGGCTCTGCATGCCGATCAGAAGCCCTCGGCGCGGTGGATGTTCCACCAGACCAGGCGCGGCAGGTGGCGGCGCAGCCACACCACCGCCGCGGCGTTGCGGTCGGGGAACACCATCAGGCGGCCGCGCTCGAGGTCGCGCTCGATCGCGTCGAGCACCGTCTCGGGCGCGATCGGCGGTTGCAGCGCCAGCACCTTCGGCTGCGACTTGGCCTGGTCGAGGAGCGGGGTCGCGACCGGGGGCGGACAGACGCAGGCGAAGCGCACGCCGCGGCCGCGGTTCTCGTGGGCGAGCACCTCGGTGAAGGCCACCACCGCGAACTTCGAGGCGTTGTAGGCGCCGAAGTGCAGGGCCGGCAGCCAGCCCGCCACCGAGGCGAAGTTCACGAGGTCGCCGCGCCGGCGCTCGAGCATCCCCGGCAGCACCGCGAAGGTCACGTTCACCGTTCCGCCGTAGTTGATCGCCATGATCCGGTTCACGAGCTCCGGATCCTGCGCGAGCAGCCGCTCGGTCGGCATGATCGCGGCGGCGTTCAGGACCCGGTCGATCGGCCCGAGCTCGGTCTCGGCGGCGCGCACCGCCTCGGCCACCGCGCGCGCGTCGGTCACGTCGACCGCGAAGGTGCGGATCCGCTCCTCGTCGCCGCGCGTCTCGCGCAGGCCGGGCTCGTTCACGTCGAACGCGGCCACCCGGGCGCCGCCCGCCGCGAGCCGCCGCGCCGACAGGCGCCCCATGCCGCTCGCCGCGCCCGTCACGAGCGCGACCTTGCCGTGGAATGCCATGGTCGATCCTCCCGGGGGCGCTGGAGGAGGCATTCTCGGCCGTCCCGCCCGGAACTTCAATCCGGGGCCCGGGCACGCGGGCCCTCGCGCGCGCCCTCGCGTACGATGCCGGTCGAGCAGGAGGTGCCCGCGTGCAGATCGGCCTGATCCTGACCGCCGGCTCGGCGCGCGCCGACGTGGAGCTCGCGAAGCGCGCCGAGGCGGCCGGCTTCGACGCGGTCTTCACGATCGAGTTCTTCAACCGCCACGGCTACGTGCCGCTCGGCGCGATCGCCGAGGCCACGCGCCGGGTGCGCCTCGGCACGGCGATCGCCAACGCCTTCACCCGCACGCCGCTGCTCCACGCCGCCGCCGCCCTCGACCTCGACGACCTCTCGGGCGGGCGCGCGATCCTGGGCCTCGGCAGCGCCACGCGGCGCATGAACGAAGACTGGTACGACGTGCGCTTCGCCGCGCCGGCCGCGCGCATGGAGGAGCTGGTGCGCCTGCTGCGCGCCGCGCTCGAGCAGCGCGGCATGGGCTTCCGCTGGCAGGGCGAGCACTGGACGCTCGAGGTTCCGATGTACGCCCACCCCGCGCCCCGGGGGCCGATCCCGATCTGGGTCGCCGCCGTGAACCGCGGCATGATCGCCACCGCCGGCCGCGCCGCCGACGGCCTCGTGGGCCACCCGGTCGCGACGCGCCGCTGGCACCGCGAGGTGACCCTGCCCGGCCTGCGCGCGGCCGAGGCGCAGGCGGGCCGCCCGGCCGGTGCCTGCGCGCTGGCGCCCTACGTCGTGACCTCGCTCGCGAACACGCGCGAGGAGGCGGTGCGCAACGCGAAGGGCCAGATCGGCTTCTACTTCACGACCGAGATCTACCACTCGATCCTCGACCACCACGGCCTGCGCGCGGTGGGCGCCGCCTGCCGCGCGGCCTTCCGCCAGCGCGACTTCGCGGGCCTCGCCGCCGCCGTGCCCGACGCGCTCGTGGACGAGATCGCGATCGCCTGCACGCCCGACGAGGCGCGCGACCGGCTCGCGGAGTGGAAGGACCTGACGGACTTCGCGCTCCTCTACGCGCCGACCGTCGGGGTGGGCCCCGAGGCGGCGCGCGAGAACCTCGACCGGATCCTCGCGAGCTTCGGGCGCGGCTGAAGGCTCGCGAGCTCCTCCGCGCGAGCACCCTCCGCATTCGCTAGCCTGCCCCCGTTCGTGCAGCGCAACCCCGTGACGATCCAGATCCAGACCGAAACGCCAGGGACGGCCGCAGCCGCCCGCCCGCACCCCTTCTGGGGCCGGGCCTTCCGCCCCTTCTTCCTGGGGGTCGGCGTCTTCGGCTTCGTCTTCACGCTCGCCTGGACCGCGATCTGGCGCGGCGCGCTCGGCGCGCCCGTCTGGCTCCCGCTTCCCTGGTGGCACGCGCACGAGATGCTCTTCGGCCTGGTGGCCGCCGCGATCAGCGGCTTCGCGCTGACGGCGGTGGCGGTCTGGACCGGAAGGCCGGCCCTGTGCGGGCGGCCGCTCGCGGCGCTCTTCGGGGTCTGGGTGCTGGGCCGGCTCGCGATGGCGGGCGCCGGGCACCTGCCCGCGGCGCTCGTCGCGGCCGTCGATCTCGCCTTCCTCCCGCTCGCCCTGGCCTCGTTCCTGCGCTCGCTCTGGGGCACCGGCCAGTGGCGCAACTACGGTGTCGCCGCGCTGCTCGCCGCGCTCACCCTCGCCAACGCCGCCGTGCACGCGCAGGCGCTCGGCCTCGGCGAGGCCTCCGCGCCGCGCGCGCTGCGCTTCGCCGTCGACCTCGTCGTCACCCTGATCGTCGTGATCGGGGGCCGCATCACGCCGGGCTTCACCACCAACGCGCTGCTCCGGGCCGGGATCCCCGCGCGCGCACAGTCGCGGCCCCGGCTCGACCAGCTCGCCGTCGCCGCGGTCGTCGCCCTGGCGGCCGGAGACCTCCTCGTGCCGCGCAGCACCGCGACCGGCCTGCTCGCCGCCGCCGGCGCGCTCGCCGTGGCAGGACGGATGTCGGGCTGGCAGACGCTGCGCACGCTGCGTGATCCCCTCGTCTGGTCGCTGCACGCCGGGATGGCCTGGGTCGTGATCGGCCTGCTCCTCGTCGCCGCCAGCGACCTCGGCGCCCCCGTCGCGCCGGCGGCCGGCCTCCACGCCCTCACGGCCGGAGCGATGGGCTCGATGATCCTCGCGGTGGTGACGCGCGTCTCCCTCGGCCACACCGGGCGTCCCCTCGTGCTGCCGCGGGGCGCCGTCGCGATCTACGGCCTCGTCCACGCGGGCGCCGCCCTCCGCGTGCTGGCGGCGCTTGCCCTTGCCGGTGATCCGCTCTCGTGGCTGCTCGTCGCGGGCCTGCTCTGGGCGTCGGCCTTCGGCCTCTTCGCCGTCCTCTACGGCGCGATCCTCCTCGGCCCTCGCGCCGACGGGAACCCCGGCTAGCCGGTGAAGCGCCACCCGCACCTCGAGCCACTCTCGGACGACCACCATCGCTCCCTGGTGCTGGCGCGGCGCATCCGCCTGGCCGCGCGCGAGGAGCCGGGCCACGAGCCCCTGACGCAGTTCTGGGACGAGATGCGCCGGCTCCTCGCGAGCGAGCTCGAGCCGCACTTCCGGGTCGAGGAGGAGCAGCTCTTCCCCGCGCTCGAGGCAGCCGGCGAGCACGCCCTCGCCGAGCGCGGCCGCCGCGAGCACGCCCGGCTCCGCGAGCTCGGCGGCCGCGCGCCGGACCCGGCCGTCGCCGCCGAGCTCGGCGAGCTCCTGCACCACCACGTCCGCTTCGAGGAGCGCGAGCTCTTCCCGCGCGCGGAGGCCGTGCTGCCGGATGCCGTCCTGGAGGCGGCCGGGAAGGCGGCCCTCGCCGCCCGGGAGGCGTGAGCGGCGGGATCAGGCCGCCTGCTGCTCCTTGCGGATCGTCGCGAGCAGCGCGTCGTAGGAGCCCGCGAACTTCCGGACGCCCTCCTCCTCGAGCTCGCGCGTCACCCCGTCGAAGTCGATCCCGAGCTCGCGGAGCGCCGCGAGCGCGCGGTGTGCTTCGCCGAGGCCGTCGTGGATCCGGATCGCCGGCCGGCCGTGCTCGCGGAAGGCGCGCAGCGTGGCGGGCGGCAGCGTGTCGACGCTGTCGGGCGCGATCAGGTGCTCGACGTAGTAGACGTCCGGGAAGGCCGGGTCCTTGGTCGAGGTCGAGGCCCAGAGCGGGCGCTGGAGCCGTGCCCCGGCCGCCTCCAGGGCGGCGAAGCGCGGCGAGCGGAAGCGCGCCTCGAAGTGCTCGAAGGCGACCTTGGCATTGGCGATCCCGATCTGCCCCCGGAGCGCGCGGATCCGCTCCGGGGCCGGCCCGCCCTTTGCCGCGGCGAGCGCGTCGAGCCGGCCGTCGACCTTCGTGTCCACGCGGCTCACGAAGAAGCTCGCGACCGACGCCACGCGCTCGACGGGCAGGCCGCGCTCCACCCGCTCCTCGAGGGCGGCGAACCAGGCGTCGGCGACCTCCAGGTAGCGGCGCACCGAGAAGAGCAGCGTGACGTTCACGTTGATCCCCTCGGCCAGGCACTGCCGGATGGCCGGGATCCCCTCCCGGGTGCCGGGGATCTTCACCATCACGTTCGGGCGTGCGCACGCCGTCCAGAGCCGGCGCACCTCCTCGATCGTCCCCGCCGTGTCGTGGGCCAGCGCCGGCCGCACCTCGATCGAGACGAAGCCGTCGCGCCCCTGGCTGCGGTCGTAGAGCGAGCGGAAGTGGTCGGCGGCCTCGCGGACGTCGGCGACGGCGAGCTGCTCGAAGACGGCCGCGGGCGGCGCGCCGGGCGGGCAGGCGCGGATCCGCTCGTCGTAGAGATCGGTCTCGCTGATGGCCTTGTCGAAGATCGTCGGGTTCGAGGTGATGCCGGCCAGCCCGTCCTCCTCGATCAGGCGATCGAGCTCGGCCGCGAAGAGGTCGCGGCGGATGTAGTCGAGCCAGACCGACTGACCGAGCTCCCGGAGCTGGAGGAGCGGGTTGCCCACGGGGCGCGCCGCGCTCAGGTGGCCAGGTGCGCGTCGAGGGTGATCTCGATGCTGCCGAGCGCCTTCGAGACGGGGCAGCCGAGCTTCGTCGCCTCGGCGTGCTGCGCGAAGGTGGCCGCGTCGATCCGGGGCACGCGCGCCTCGCAGCTCAGGTGGCTCGAGCGGATCGTGAAGCCGCCGCCCGCGGGCTCGATCGTGACCCGCGCCTCGGCAACGATCCGCTCGGGCGTGAATCCCGCCTGCCCGAGCGCCAGGGAGAGGGCCATCGCGAAGCAGCCGGCGTGCGCCGCCGCGAGCAGCTCCTCCGGGTTCGACCCGCCGCCCGCCTCGAAGCGCGAGCCGAACGAGTAGGACGGCTCGCAGCTCCCGCTCTCGAGGCTGATCTTCCCGGATCCCTCCTTCAGGCTTCCCTCCCAGCTCGCTCGCGCCTTGCGGGTCGGCATGACGGACACCTCCTCCTTCGGGAGCCCCTGCCCGCACGCCTCCGCGCGCGCGTTTCAAAGCTCCATTCGCAGCATATGTTTTCCCCGGTCGCTGACAAGCGGAGCGCGCGGCCGGAGGGGGCGGGCGCCGGTGCGCCGCGCCCGCCCGCCGCAGCGAGCGCGAGCCCGGCGCAGGACGCCGCCGCCACGAAGCCCGGCGCGGGCTCGGGCACGGCGGGCTTCGTGGCGGCGCGACGGGGCCGTGACCGGGCCGGTCGAAGCCATTCAGTGGTGGGTATCCCCGGCGCGGCGCATGTCCCAGGGCGTCCCCTCCCAGCCGGAGATCACGCCATGGTCGTCGCACACGGGGCACTCCCAGCGGATGCGCGTATCGGCGTCGATGACCGCCACGATCCGGCCCGTGCAGAGCCGCCGGCGCGGGCGCCGGCGGCAGCGCACCTGGGTCCGCGCGATGGTCTCGCGCGGCAGATCGCTCATCGCGACCACGATCGCGCCGAAGTGATCGGCGAGCCGCCGCGCCGGCCCGGGGAGATCCGGGAAGCCGCCGGTCTCGTCGAGGAAGTGCCGGACGTCCGTGACCCAGGTATTCCGCACGCGCTCGCCCCTCCGCCGTCACCGCCAGGCACGTCACGCCGTCGTCGAAGTCGTCGGGCTCCACCCTCGCGCAGCCCTGGGGCCCCGGCAAGTCGGGAGCCCCGGGCCGCGCGCCGGGCCGGGCACTCCGCGGACCATGCCCACCCGGGCCAGCGGGCGCCCGGAGCCCCTCCGGGCCGCGATCGTGCGAAGGCCCGCCGGATCGGGGATGATCCGGGGCATGCTGAGCGCCCGGCTGACCGGCAGCTATCGCGAGGACGGCCGCTACCCGTCGGCGATCGTCAACGTCACGAACTTCTGCAACCTCGCCTGCACCCACTGCTTCGTCTTCCGCGAGGGCAATCCGAACCAGGCGCCGCGCTCGATCCGCAGCGAGCCCGCCGACGCCGAGATCCTCGAGACCCTGCGCACCCTGCGCGACCGCCACGGGATCGTCTCGATGCTCTGGATGGGCGGGGAGCCGCTCCTCAAGCCCGGGCTCCTCGCGCAGGGCATCCCCCTCTTCGCGCGCAACACGGTGACCACCAACGGCACCGTGCCGCTCGTGGACTTCGGGCCCGAGGTCCTCTACGTCGTGAGCCTCGACGGGCCCGAGGACCTGAACGACCGCCTGCGCGGCGAGGGCACCTACCGGCGCGTGATGAAGACGCTCGCCGGGATCCCCGCCGGCTTCCGCTCGCCCGTGCAGGTGCAGTGCGTGGTGACGCGCCGCAACCAGGACCGGCTCGAGGAGCTGGTGCAGGCCGTGCGCGCGACGCGCGCGGGCTGGATGACCTTCTCCTTCTACGTCCCGCGCGCCGGCGACTTCGGCGAGGACGCCTGGCCCGACAACAGCGCGCGCGCGGAGGCCGTGCGCGAGGTGATGCGGCTGCGCGCCGCGTACCCGGGCTTCGTCCGCAACACCCGCCGCTCGCTCGAGCTGATGCTGCCCGAGGCGGCCCGGCGCGTCACCGACGACTGTCCGGCGAAGCGGTTCGTCCTGCCGCTCTACCTGGAGCCCGAGGGCTTCGTGACGCCCTTCTGCTGCTACGGCAACGACGTCGACTGCGAGCGCTGCGGCGCGTGGGTGGTGTTCCATCTCGCCGCGCGCCTCGAGGCCGGCCCGGCGCGAGGCGGCGCCGCGGCCGAGCCCGCGGCCCCGTGAGGCGCCGCCCGCGCGCGCGCGCCTCGTGAGCGCGGGGCCCGCGAAGGCCCGCCGCTACTGGGGCTTCCTGAACGCCCAGCCCGCCCCCGTGCTCGCGATGCTCGCGCGGCAGGCCGAGGCGCAGGGGCTGGCCGGCGTCTTCGCGCCCCAGGTCTACGGGCCGCCCTTCGTGCCGCTCGCGGCCGCCGCCATGGTGACCGAGCGCATCCAGCTCGCGAGCGGGATCGCGATCGCCGCGGCGCGCAGCCCCTTCGAGACCGCCATGGCGGCGATCGATCTCGACCGGATCTCGAACGGCCGCTTCGTGCTGGGGCTCGGCGCGAGCGTGCTCTCGTGGACGCGCGACGTCTTCGGTGCGCCCGAGCACCGCCCGCTCGCGCACCTGCGCGAAACCGTCGCCGCTGTGCGTCACGTGATCCGCGGCGCCCATCGCGGCCTCGAGCCCTTCGCCGGCACCTGGTACCGCGCCGCCTTCCGCGAGCTCCAGCCGTCGGCCCCGCCGCTGCGCGAGGAGATCCCGATCTGGATCGCCGCGCTCCGCGGCCCCGCCGTCCGGCTCGCCGCCGAGATCGCACAGGGGGTCATGGGCCATCCGATGTGGTCGATCGACTGGGCCGTCGAGCGCATGCAGCCCGACCTGCGCGCCGGCCTCACCCGGGCCGGCCGCCGGCGCGAGGACATCGACCTGAACCTGTGGCTCTGGGTGGCGCCGAACCCGGACGAGGCCGAGGCCATCGAGGACGCGCGCCCGACGATCGCCTTCTACGCGGGCATCGCGCAGTACGAGTCCTTCTTCGAGGCGCACGGCTTCGGCGCGCAGGCGCGCCGGCTCCAGGAGGCCGTGAGGAGCCGCCGGGCGCTCGCCGCCGGCGCGCTCGTCCCCGACGACATGGTGCGCGCCTTCGTGCTGTGCGGAAGGCCCGACTCCGTGCGCGCCCGCGTCGAGCGCGCCTGGACCGTCGCCGACTCGCTCTGCCTCGTGCCCCCCGCCTACGCCCTCCCGCCCGAGAAGCTCCTCTTCTACGGCCAGGCGATCGCCAAGCTCTTCTACGGCTGAGCAGGCTCGCTCCGCCGGCCCGTGTTCACGAGGCGCCCGCGCATGCGCGCCGGCGGCGATGAGCGGGCTCCACGCCTCCTGCGATCGGGCCGCTCAGGTCCGCCGCGCCCAGCCCGCGATGAGCAGCGCCACCCCGATGGCCACGAGCGCGAGGGCACGCGGCTCCGGCACGTAGACCAGCTCGAGGAGGCCGAAACCCGCGAAGTTCCCGCCCCCCCGAGGTTGGTGAGGACCGTGAGCGGGCTCACCAGCAGGAGCCGCCCGGCACCGCCGGGCGTCAGCTCGTTGCTCCCCGTCCGCACCTGCGGCGCGGTCGCCCCGGGCAGCCACACGCTGGCGGTGCCCGCGGTCCACGTGTCCGAGATCGCGGTCAGGTTGACGCCGAGCTCGCTGCGGGTCTCGGTGACGGCGCCGCCGAGCCGGAGCGGGACGCTCAGGAGGATGAGGCCGAACGCCTGGACGTCGTAGGTGCCCCGGAACGTGGCCGCCCCGCCGAGCGGGGAGCCCGTGAAGGCGCCCGCGTCGTTGCTGTCCATGTAGACGTAGATCCCGCTGATCGGTACGGCGCCGGGATCGGTGGCCGACGTGATCACGGTGCCGGCGAACGCGGTTCCGGCGTCCACGGTCGCCTCCAGGTTGCCCAGGGTCTGGCCGGTCGCCCCCGTGGCGGGGAAGGTGACCGCCGGCAGGGCACCGATCTCGACGCGCAGCTGCGCGGAGGTCAGCAAGCCCGCGGCGGCCGGGCCGGCGGCGAGCAGCGCCAGCGACGCGACGAGGAGGCGCGGGAGCCGGCCTCGTGCGCGCGGAGATCCTGTGTGCCCGCTGCCCATCGCTGATTCCTCCCCGCTCTCGCCCCCGGGCACTCTACCATGACCGCGGGCACCAGGGGGAGCGCAGACTCCGCCGGCCAGCCGCCGCCCGGACCGAAGCCCCGGCCGCGGCGCGAGGATGAGGCGGACAGGTCCGGCGTCGCGACCGGTCCGGACGGGAACCCGCGTCTACCGGGTGCTCCGGCGCCTACCGGGGCGGGATGGCGACCCGCTGGAACGGTGCAACGCGCAAACCTGCTGCCGGAAGTGGGTCAGAGGGCCTTCACGAACGCCGCTGCCGGAGTGCCAGTCCGGTGAGCCCCGTGATCAGGAGCAGCATCGCTCCAGGCTCGGGCAGGCTCGCGACACGGAAGCCGAGGAAGGAGCCCTCGTTCGTCGGGTCGCCGCGGCCCCGATACGACGCGGCAAGGTGGCCGACGACGCTGTAGAACGTTCCCCCCCGGACGCCCCGGTAGGTGTCGCTCACGATCGTGTCGTTCCACTCCCGCACGTTCCCGCCCTGATCGAAGGTCCCGTACGGGCTCGCCGAGTTCACGTAGGCGCCCACCTGGGTCACGTTGCCGACGACGAGCGAGCAGTTCGCGGTGTTCGGCGTCCCTCCCGGTGCCGCGCAGGTGGTCACCGCGTCCGAGCCCGCCGGGTAGTCGAAGTAGTTCGCCGAGAGCCCGTCGTAGTACGCCGCCTTGTACCACTCGTTCTCGCTCGGCAGGAAGGTGATTGCGCCGGCGTTGCGCGTCACCGTGAGGCCGTTGCTCGGTGTCGCGGTCCCGCCGAGGAGCGTGTAGGCGCCGGTCTCCGTGTCCCCCACGCCCTGCCCGTTTCCGAGCCAGTTCACGAAACGCATCGCGTCGTAGGCCGACACCCAGTTCACCGCCTTGGTCTCCCAGCCGGCCTTCACGGAGTACGTGTAGCTGCCGGCGGAGCCGCTGCGGGTGATCCCGCCGCTCGTCCCTGCCATCTGGGTGTTGTAGAGCCCGAGCGGGTCCGACACGGCCTTGGCCGTCAGGAACTCCGCGTACTGTTCGTTCGTGACCTCGTACTTCCCGATCCGGTAGGGATCCGCGACGGAGCCGCAGCCGGCCGAGTAGCAGTTGCCGGCGGTGTCCGCGGCGTTGCCGGGGTCACCGATCGGGATCCAGTCGATGGTTACCGCCGAGGCGGGAACCGAGAGGAGCGCGCAGCCAGCCAGGGCGAGCAGCGAGCGCATCCGAAGCAGCATCTGCCACATCCTTTTCCAGGGAGCCGGCGCAGGGTCCAGCCGGCAATGGGTGTTTTCTACCGCACTTTGCTGGGGTCAGACGGGAACCCCTCCCCAGCGGATGCCTCTTCCTATGTGTCCATCCAGGCGACGGAGTGTCACGCAGGCGGTACGGACACCTGGCAGAAGCCCCCTTGGGGGAGGGGGGGATGGAGGAGAGGCAGGTGGCGGCGCGCGGCGCCTCGCGGCCGCGAGCCGGGGTACGCGAGTACGAGCCTGGGGAAGCGCTCTCGTCCACGCCGGCCGGTCACCGCCACCGCCGCCCGGACTGCCGGGACGGACGCGAAGGGGCGAGCCGGCCTCCGAGGAGCCGCGCCGCGCCGTGGTCACGATGCGCCCGCGCACGCGCGCCGGGGCCGAGGTCTCCTGCGACGTCGGCGTCCTCGTGGCGGCCGACCGCAGCGTGCGCCTGACGGGCTCGCCCTACCGGCGCTGGGACGAGGCGCACTACGACCTGCGGGTCGTGGGCCCTCCGCCACTCGCGCGCTGCGCCGCCGACGTCGAGCCCGTCGCGCGCGCGGACAAGGACGCGTTGCTCGGAGCGCTGCGGCTCACCGCGCACGGCGCGCTCCTGCTCGCCCCCTCGTGCTCGCACGACGTCGGGACGGAGCGGCCCCGCGAGATCGCGCTCGGCGCCCCACGCGAGGCGGCGCGGCTGCTCGCGGGCCTGACCGAGCTCGGCGCGCCGAGCGACCACCCGGTGTCGCCCGACCCTCCCGAGGGCCGCTACCCGACCGGGCTCCTGCTGCTAGGCTGAGAGCCTGTGAAGAAATCGGCTCGGTCGCATCGCTTGCGGCGGCAGGTCATCTGTTGCGTTGCTCCTCCTCGCCCTCTCCCGATAGGACTCGTCGTCGCGCCTTGCATCTGGCCTACCGGCGACGGAGCGCTGCTCGGTCGCCGATTCCTCCACAGGCTCTGAGCCCTCCTGCCACGGGGGGCCAAGCCATGGCCTGTCGAACGCGACTTGCGTGGATCGTGGTGCTGGCCCTCGTCTCGCCGCCGGCCGGCGCCACGGTCGTCGCGTGGCGCGCGACCGGCGTCGTCGGCAACCTGCAGGGCAACACGAGCCTGCTGCCGCTCCCGGGGGCACCCGGCGACGAGTTCGTGCTCGAGTTCTCCTACGACGACGCCGGGGTCGACAGCGAAGCGTCCGCCAACTTGGGGCGCTATCCGATCCTCTCGCTCGTCGTGCGGGTCGCCGCACAGTCCCTGACCATCGTCGACGAAACGATCGGCGAAGGCTCGATCCACATCCAGGCCAACTCGGTCAGCTCGAATGTCTGGAGCGTCTCCGGGTGCAATCCGTGCGGTGCAACCGAGGACGAAGCGCGCTTCAGCCTGTTCATGCCGGAAGGTGCGATCCCCTCGGACGTGCTGACGCCCCCGCCCGACCCGGCCGGCGCGTCCGCCGTGCAGTTCCTTCTGCGCTCCACGGCGCCTGGCGACGAAGCGTTCTTGGTCGGCTCTCTCGAGTCGCTCCAGCCCGTACCCGAGCCCGGCGCGAGTCCCGGCGCGTTGGCGGTGCTCACGGCGCTCGCGTGGCTGCGCCGGGTTCGGGGCGCTCGTCCTCCTGCCCGGCGTCGCATCGGGTCTCACCCAGCCTGATCCAGACCGCCCGCGACAGCGCCGACCGCGAGCGGGCTCGCGGCCGCCCTCGACGTCGCCGTCTCGCCGGACGGCTCGTCCGTCTACGCAATCGACGCCGGCGACGATGCAATCGCGGCCTTCGAGCGCTCGCCGACGGGCGGACTCCTGCGCCTCCTCGGATCGATCCAACGGGAAGGGCGAAGAAGCGGGCTGCGGTCGGGGACGATCGCGCCTCTTCCGCCGTTACCCTCCGGGGGTGTCCTCCGCGCCGGTAGCGCACCACCGATCCTGGCACGGCTCGGGCCGCTGGCGGCAACGCGCGCTCGTCACGACCGCAGAGGGGTGCGTTCGCCACCGCGCGGAGCGCTGCACCGGACGCCGCCATCGCCCACCGCCATCGCTACACCGCTCCTCGCACCCGGAACGGAGATCCGGCGAATCCCCGATCGAGCCTCTCACCCGATCCTCCGATCTCGTTCGGCGTGACCGCACCTGCCCTGCCCACGACCGCGCACGAGAAGGCCCTCGCGGTCAACCTCGCCCCGCGACGCTATGGCACCTTTGCGGAGATCGGCGCCGGGCAGGAAGTGGTGCGCTGGTTCTTTCGCGCCGGCGGCGCCGCCGGGACGATCGCGAAGAGCATCTCCGCCTACGACATGACCGTCAGCGACGCGATCTACGGCCCCTGTCCACGCTATGTCTGCCGCGAGCGCCTCGATGCGATGCTCGACTACGAGTACCGGCTCACCCTCGAACGGCTCGCACCCAAACGTGGCGTCGACACCGCGTTCTTCTCGTTCGCGGATACGGTGACCGCACGGAGCTTCGGCGGCGCCGGCGAGTGCCACGGCTGGATGGGGATCCAGTTCCAGGCGGCACCCGGCGACGAACCGAGCCGGGTGATCCTCCACGTGCGGATGCTCGACCCGGAAGCTGCGCAGCAGCAGGAAGCGCTCGGGATCGTGGGCGTGAACCTCGTCTACGGCGCATGCTTCCTGCACCACGATCCGGAACGGCTCCTCCACTCCCTCCTCGACGCGCTGTCCCCGCAGCGCATCGAGATCGACATGATCGAGCTCTCGGGCGCACGCTTCCGCGGCGTCGACAATCGCGTAATGAGCCTGCGCCTCGTCCAGCTCGGGCTTTCCGGCGCTGCGGCGTTCTCGGCCGACGGCAGCGTGGTGCAGCCCTCCGAGTTGCTCCACGGCCGCGCATCGCTCGTCCTGCGGGGAAGCTTTCGCCCGGTCATGCGGGTTCACGTCGACATGCTCCGCTGCGCGCTCGCGCGCTTCCGGAGGGACCTCGCCGGCGAAGAGCCGATCGTTCTACTCGAAATGACGATGCGCAACCTCCTTGCCGACGGCGAGCTGGACCTGCGCGACTTCCTCGACCGCGCCGACGCCCTGGCCGCGATCGGCCACACCGTCCTGATCTCCAACGACTCGGAGTACTTCCGGCTTGCTGCGTTCCTCGCCCGCTACACGCGGAAGCGGATCGGCCTCGTGATGGGTGGAAACCTGCTGGCGGACCTCTTCGACGAGCGCTGGTACGAGAAGCTGGAGGGCGGTGCGCTCGAGGCTTTCGGACGGCTCTTCCGCAACGGCCTTCGTATCTACGTGTATCCGTTCCGCGACGCAGCCGGCCGTCTCACGAGCGCGGAGCGTGTCGACCTCGACGGATCGTTCCGCCTCCTGCACGGCTATCTCCTCGAGCGCGGCTGGATCACCGGCCTCGACGGCCAGGACACCTCGGCCGCACGCTTCCATTCGCGCGAGGTGTTCGAGGCGATCCGCAAGGGCGAGGAAGGTTGGGACGAAGCCGTTCCGGAAGCGGTCGCGCGGCGCATCCGCGAGCGAGGGCTCTTCGGCTGGCGCCGCCACAGGCGACCCTCGTGATGCCGGCGACGCTCGCTGACTGGCTCGCCCTCCTCTCCTTCGGCGTACTTCTCGCGATGTTCGCGGGCCCACCGCTCTTCCTCGTCCTGCTCTGGTCGAGGGATCGACGGCAGCAACAGCACGCGGTGTTGCGCGCGTTCCCGCTGCTCGGGAGGCTTCGCTACCTGCTCGAGCACATCGGCCCGGAGCTGCGTCAATACCTCTTCGACGCGGACGCCGCGGGCAAGCCGTTCTCGCGGAACGAGTTCCTCTCGGTCGTGTTCGCCGCGAAGTACCTGAAGACCCTGATCTCCTTCGGCAGCAAGCGCGACTTCGAGGCGCCGGGCTGGTATCTGCGCAACGCGTTCTTTCCAAGTCTTGCTGGCGACCTCGCCGTCGCGAGCCGACCCGCACTCGAGACGAACCGCTACGAGATTGCGCACGAGGGCCTCTTCCACCGCCGCGAGACACTCGGCCCCGCGCGGGTTGCGCCGTGGACGCTCGACGACGCACACGCGCTCACGCTCGGCTCTGGACTCGCCGCACCGTGGATCGTGCGTGGACTGGTGGGCGTCTCCGGCATGTCGTACGGCGCGCTCGGTGGCCATGCGATCCGCGCCATCGCCGAGGGCGTCGCGATGGCGACCGGGAGCTGGATCAACACCGGCGAAGGTGGGCTCTCCGAGCATCACCTGGCAGGTGGCGGTGACGTGATCTTCCAGATCGGACCGGGCTGCTTCGGCGTTCGCAGCGCGGACGGCCGCTTCGACTGGGACGGTCTGCGCCGGAAGGGCGACCTCGCGCAGGTACGCGGCTTCGAGTTGAAGCTGCACCAGGGCGCGAAGATCCGCGGCGGCCACCTGGAGGGTGCCAAGGTGACCGAGGAGATCGCGCGGCTCCGCGGCGTCGAGCCCTGGAAACCGGTCGACTCGCCGAACCGCTTCCCGTTCCTCGCCGACGTGGACGCACTCCTCGACCACGTCGCCCGGATGCGCGAGGCGACGGGCAAGCCCGTCGGCGTCAAGGTCGTGATCGGCGGCCCGGGCTCCGCCGACGCACTCGCCGACGCGATGGCGCGTCGCGGCGACGGACCCGACTGGATCACCGTCGATGGCGGAGAAGGGGGCTCGGGTGCGACCTACCAGGAGATGGCCGACAGCATGGGACTCCCCGTGCGCTCGGGAATCGTGGTCCTCGACGACGCCCTTCGCCGCGCAGGCGTGCGCGATCGGGTACGCGTGATCGCCTCGGGCCGGCTCTTCTCGGCGGATCGCGCCGCGATCGCCCTTGCCCTCGGCGCCGACATGGTGAACGTGGCGCGCGGGTTCATGATCGCGGTCGGTTGCATCCAGGCGCAGCGATGCCACACGAACCAGTGCCCGGCCGGTGTCGCGACGACGGATCCCGACCGCATGCGCGCCTTGGTCGTCGACGAGAAGAAGTGGCGCGCGATGAACTTCGTGATCACGCTGCGTGCGGGCCTTGCCTCGCTGGCTGCGGCCGCGGGCTTGTCCTCGCCCACCCGCTTCGAACGCCGCCACGCCGTCTACCGCGATGCGGAGGGCCGCGTCCATTCGGGCGATGTCCTCCATCCGCATCCCGAGCGCGAATCGGTCGCGGTCGGTCTCGGCAATCGCGAGCGGGTCGCCGCGCGGCTCCGCGTCTCGCCTGGCTCGCCGACCCGATCGTGAGGTACGGATCCGTACGCTCCACACCGATGAGCCCTCGTCCCGAATCGGCGCGCGAGGTCCGCGCCAGGCCGCGGAACCCGGACCGTCGAGCGCCCAGCTCGAGAAGTCCGGAGCGCGGCGGCGAGCCCCGATCGAAGCGAGCGCACCGACGGCTACGAGCTGTTCTTCCGGACCGGGTAGAACAACCCCTGCTCGCCGACCTCTCTCGACCACCCTCGCCGAACCTGATCGCGGGCGACCCGCTGCTCCACGACCTCTGGGCGGCGACGGGCTGCACGCTCCCGTCGAGGTGACGCTCGATGTCCTCGCCGAGGAGGACGTGACGCTGGTGCCTCGCGAGCAAGTCGTCATCGGGTCGCTCGAGGCGGGAAAGCCGGTCGCCATGGACGCGTCGAATACTCCCCGCACGAACGGCTCCAGCTCTTCGCGGGTGGGCAGCCCCACCGCAGCACCTCGAGCGACATCATCTCGGGCTCGTCCGCGAGCAGCCGGGTCACGAGCTCCCGGTAGGGATCAGGAGGCGCGAGCGAGGTGGTGCTTGAAGCATTCGATGCGCCGGCACGCGCGTTCGGTCAGCGCGAAGCGCAGCTCAGGTCGGCCGTTCGGGCGTACGAATCGGGCGGGCTGGTGGATCCGCTCGAAGCGAAGGGTGTGGAGCGAGGGCAAGACCCAGCCAAAGGTGCGCTTGGACGTCCGCGGTCGCTCGGTGGCGCCCGTGGTGATCGCGAAGCTGCGCACGAGGTCGAGAGTCAGGACCGAGAGCATCTGCCAGGCCGCGTTGGCGAGGCGGTCGTTGGTCGGGATCGCATCGAAGGCGGCGGCTTGCTCGAGCTCGGCGAGGGTCTTCTCGTGGGCTCCGCGGCCAGCCATGAAGTGCCAGAGCGCGCCGATACCGAGGCCCTTGTTGGTGGCCACGGCCGAGTACTCGAAGTGGCCGTCGGCGGGATCGAAGAGATCGAGCTGGAAGTTCTTGCGGCTCTCGTGGGAGACACGCCGAGGGGCACCTCGACCGAGGGTGTCTCCTCCCCGTCCCAGTAGCAGCGCAGGATGGCGTCGCGATGGTCGGTGAGCTCGGGTCCGACCATGGCGCAGTACAGGTGGGTCACACATCCGGGGCCCGCTTCGTCGAGCAGCGCCACCGTCTCGCCCGGGTGGACCCGCACGAAGTCGTCGTTGGCGCCGGAGCAATCCCACGACGAGGACCGGCACGTCTCGACCGGGCGAGGCCGCAGCCAGGAGCGGAAGGCCACGTCCTGGACCGGATGCCCCTCGACCGACGCCGTGCCGCGGCGCCGGTGCCGGCTGTCGCTCACGATCTCTCCCATCGCGCCCGGCTCCTCGGCACGACCGGCCCTCGGTGTAGCAAACGCGCCCGCTCCGGGTGCGGCGCCGCCGGAGGATCCCGACGCGGCGAGACCGACGTCCCCCTCCACCGGAGCCGCGTCGTCGAAGGGAACCTCGAAGACCTGCGGCGGGTAGCCCGTGCGGCCGAAGGCGACCGCGAACCGGCCTGCAGCCCGCGCGTGCTCACGACGACGCCTGCACGGCGGGCTGCGCCGTCACGCGCTCGCCGCGCAGGGTCGCGAGCGCCACGCCGAACGCGATCAGCGCCGCGCCGAGCAGCGACGCCAGCGTCACCGGCTCGCCGAGTCCGAGCACGCCGATCGCGAGCCCGACCAGCGGCTGGACGAACACGAAGATCGCCATCGTCCCCGCGCTCACCTCGCGGAGCGCGCGGTTCCACGCGACGGTCGCGACGGCGGTGGCCAGGAACGCCAGCAGCAGCACCCAGCCGAGGGCCGGCAGCGCACGCGCCGGGTCGAAGGGCTCGGCGAGCGCGAGCGGCGCGAGCGGCAGCCAGGAGATCGCGCCGGCGCGGATCGCCACCTGGAGCGGATCGTGGCGCGCCACCAGCGACTTCGCGGCGAGCGTGTAGATCGCCCAGCACAGGTGGCCGGCCGCCATGACGAGGTCGCCGCCGAGGTGTCCCGCGCGCGGGTCGGCCCCCGCGGAGAGCGAAGGCAGCACGATCAGCAGCGTCCCGGCCGCGCCGAGCCCGCCGGCGAGCAGGTGCGGCGGCCCGAGCCGCTCGCGCAGCACCAGCGCGGCGCCGAGCAGGATCCCGATCGGCTCGAGCGGCGAGAGCAGCGCGCCGTGGGTCGCCGTCGAGAGCGTGAGCCCGATCGCGCCGAGGAGCTGCGGCAGCGCGAACCCCGCCCAGGCGAGCGTGAGCAGGAGCGCGACGTCCCGCCGCGTCCACGGAGCACGCGCGGCCGCTGCGCCGCCGCGCGCGCGAGCGCCCGAGACGGCAAGCGCGAGCAGGAACAGCGTGCCCAGGATCTGGCGCGCCACGACGAGGCCGAAGGGCCCCATCCCCTCGAGCGCGAGCTTGGTCACCGCCGGCGTTGCTCCGCCGATCCCCTGCGCCACCCAGATCCAGACCAGGGTCGACCACCGCATCGCCGCACCGTAGCAGCGGCCCATCGGCGCTACCCTCGGCCGCGATGGACGCGACGCCGACGCGCACCGCCTCTCGAGCCGCCGGCTCGGGGCTCGTGCTCGCGATCCTGCTCGGTCTCTCCGGTCTCTCCGGCTGCGCGCGACCCGCCGCCGATCCCTTCGCCGGCGCCGTGATCGTCGACCTCAGCCACGCCTTCGGCGACGACACGATCTTCTGGCCCACCGAGACGGAAGGCTTCGTGCTCGAGCCGGTGTTCCACGGGCGCACCGAGGGCGGCTGGTGGTACGAGGCCAACCGCTTCCGCACCGCGGAGCACGGCGGCACGCATCTCGACGCGCCGGTCCACTTCGGCGAGGGCGGGCACGCGGTGGACGCGATCCCGGTCGCGCAGCTCGCCGGACCCGCGGTGCGGGTCGACGTCTCGGCGGCCTGCGCGGCGGACCCGGACCACGCGCTCACGGTCGCCGAGCTGGCCGCGTTCGAAGCCGCGCACGGCCGGATCCCGGACGGGGCGCTGGTGCTGATCTACACCGGTTGGAGCCGGTTCTGGCCCGACCGCGCGCGCTATCTCGGCACCGAGGAGCGTGGGCCCGCAGCCACCGCCGCGCTGCGCTTCCCCGGCGTCTCCGCCGGAGCCGCGCGCTGGCTCGCGGAGCAGCGCCGCGTGCGCGCGGTCGGGATCGACAC
>WBZY01000528.1_pt1 | contig 27755 bp, 30 predicted proteins | sample 5204191 | NCBI WGS metagenome assembly WBZY01 (sample SAMN12344363, study PRJNA552823) | activated sludge metagenome | biome: Activated sludge suspended growth; feature: Anammox Sidestream; material: Wastewater; isolation source: activated sludge from anammox sidestream of wastewater treatment...
CCTGGAAGAGCTTCTTGGCTGCACCCGCGTCGAAGGGCTGGAGCTTGGCGAGCTCGTCCTTGGGCAGGGCCTCGGCCTCGAAGGCATAGGTCACGGGACCAATGGGCTCGCCCGCACCGCGGCCGATGATGTCGATGAACTCCTTGCGGTTGATGGCCATGTTGACGGCGCGGCGCACGCGGGGGTCGTCCCAGGGCTTCTGCTTGATGTTCATCCAGAAGGAGTTGTAGCTAATGCTGGGCCCGGTGAACTCCTTGAGTCCCTTCTCGGACTTGACCAGCTCCTTCATTTCGTCGAGGTTCTGCGGGTCGTAAGAGTCAATCTGCTGTGACTGGAAGGCGGTTCGCCACGTCACCTGGTCGGCGAAGAGCTTGTACACGTGGGCGTCGACGTAGGGCTTGCCCTTGTCCCAGTAGTTGGGATTGGGCACGAGCTCCCATCCCTGGCCTTCGGTGATGCTCTTCACCATGAAGGCGCCGGCGCCCACGATGTCGGTCTTCGTCTGGGCCGGGCCCTTGGCAATCCACTCCTTGGGCAGGATGGGGGTGTAGAGGTTGTTGCTGATGACGGACTCGGTGTAGGCGTACGGCTTCTTGGTGATGAGGCGGAAGGTCTGCTTGTCGGGCGCGTCCCACTTGTCGAAGTACTGGGCGAAGGGGGCGTAGCCGTTGGTGCCGTTGGCCTTGTCGGCGATGAAATCGAAGCTGGCCTTCACATCCTCGGCGTCGAGGGCCCGTTCGGCGATGCCGAACTTGTTGGGCGCCACCTTCGCGTCAGGCCGCAGCTTGAACACCCACGTGATGTTGTCGGCTTCGGCCTTATGCTCGGTCGCCAGGTCGTAGATGATCCCCATCTTGGGAGCGAGCACGCTGTTGACGATCAGGTAGTTGTAGGACGAAGCGATGGCGCGGACGCCGCCGTAGTTCGAGCTGAAGGGCGCCACGCCACCGATGGTGCCGGTGCCTCCGACGGTGAAGGTGCCCCCCTTCTTGGGGGCCATGGTGGGTGTGGCCTGTGGCGCGGTGGTCCCGGTTGCACCCGGGGCAGGGGTCTCCCCTCCGTCACCACCGTTGCCGCCGTTGCCGTCGTCATCATCCCCACAACCGACAAGGCCGAAGGCTGCTGCGCCGGCGCCGGCAAGCGCTGCTCCACCCAGCAAACGCCGCCGCCCCACACTGCGCATTGCGGTCCTTTCCCAGTAGCTCTTTTCGTCTCGTGTCATGGATTCTTCATCTCCCACGTCTTGCTGTGCCGGCGACGGGTCCCGGGCGGGTTCGTTCGCCGGTTCACGCATTAATGGGCCGCTCCCGGGCCTCCGTCTATGGCCAAGATCATATTCGCCGGGGTGGATTGCCGCCCGCGGAGGCCCCTGGACGGGGGCGCAGGCCGCCACGCCGGGCACGCTTCGCCCTCCGGCTGGCGCGGTGCGAGATTGCCCTGGCCACTCGCCGGGAGACGGCCCGGAGAGGAGCCAGGCGCTCCCCTCCCGGGTCCGGCCTGTCCCGCCCTATGCCTTATTGATCCAGACGTCCTTCACCATGTGGTAGTTGAGGTTGGTCGCCTTGTAGTCGGGGATATTCATGACGTACGGGCGTGTCACGGCGTAGCCAATGGCGCCGAAAAAGTTGATGAAGGCGGGGTCCTTCTTGTAGATGAGGCGCTGAAGGTCGTGGTAGGCGGTGGCGCGCTGCTTGGCATCGAGCGTGGAGGCCGCCTTGTCGATGGCGGCGTCCACCTCGGGGTCGGAGAAGCCTGTGCTGAAGCGGTCGTTACCGGTGATGCCGCCCGTGCGGTACCAGGTGACGGCGAGGTCGGGGGTGTTGTACTGCTGGTTGAGCGAGAGGCTGGCGGTGAGGCTGGAGTTCTGGTACTGGCCGTACCAGGTGCCTGCATCGAGCGGCTCGGCCTTGGCGGTGACCCCGGCGGCCTGCATCTGGCGCACGAAGATGGTGACGTAGTCGGCGATGTTGCTGGCCGTGGGGTGCTGGAACTTGAACTCGCTGACGCCCGCCTCCTGGAAGAGCTTCTTGGCCCCGGCCACGTCGAAGGGCTGGAGCTTGGCGAGCTCGTCCTTGGGCAGGGTCTCGGCTTCGAAGGCGTAGGTGATGGGGCCAATGGGGAAGCCATCGCCGCGGCCGATGATGTCGATGAATTCCTTGCGGTTGATGGCCATGTTGACGGCGCGGCGCACGCGGGGGTCGTCCCAGGGCTTCTGCTTGATGTTCATCCAGAAGGAGTTGTAGTTGAGCGTCGGCCCGGTGCGGAAGATGAGATCCTTCTCGGCCTTCATCAGTTCCTGCGCTTCGTCCTTGTGCTGCGGGCCATAGGCGTCAATCTGCTGCGACTGGAAGGCGGTGCGGTAGGTAACCTGGTCGGCGTACACCTTGCTCACCACGGAGGCGAGATAGGGCCTGCCCTTGTCCCAGTAGTTGGGGTTCGGCTCCATCCTGTCCTGCTGGCCTTCGGTGAGCTCTTTGAGCATGAAGGCGCCGGCGCCCACAATGTCGGTCTTCGTCTGGGCCGGGCCCTTGGCAATCCATTCCTTGGGCACGATGGGGCAGTAGAGGTTGTGGCTCAGTACCGACTCGGTGAAGGCGTACGGCTTCTTGGTGATGAGGCGGAAAGTCTGCTTGTCGGGCGCGTCCCACTTGTCGAAGTACTGGGCAAACGGTGCGTACGCGTTGGTGCCGTTGGCCTTGTCGGCGATGAAATCGAAGCTGGCCTTCACGTCCTCGGCGTCGAGGGGCCTTTCGGCGATGCCGTACTTGTTGGGCGCGATCTTCGCGTCAGGCCGCAGGTTGAAGACCCAGGTGACGTTGTCGGCTTCGGCCTTGTGCTTGGTCGCAAGGTCGTAAACGTACCCCAGCCCCGGGTTGAAGAGGCTGTAAACGAAGAGGTAGTTGTAGGAAAGCGCTATCGGATAGACGCCGCCGTAGTTTGAGCTGAAGGGCGCCACGCCACCGATCGTGCCCGTGAACCCGGTTGTATATGTGCCCCCCTTCTTGGGGGCCAGGGTTGGTGTGGCCTGCGGCGCGGTTGTCCCGGTCGCGCCCGGGGAGGGCGTGGTCCCTCCGCCACCACCGTTGCCGCCGCCTTCGTCGTCGTCCCCACAACCGACAAGGCCGAAGGCGGCCGCGCCGGCGCCGGCGAGCGCTGCTCCTCCCAGCAAGCGCCGCCGCCCCAGCCTGCTCGTGGCAGTTCTTTCCCAGTAAGTTTTTTCGTCTCGTGTCATGGAATCGTCCCCCCTGGTTTTGCGGTGCCGGCAACAGGTCCCCGGTGGGGCTGTTCGCCGGATGCTGCATTTATAGACCGTGACGCCGCCATCGTCTATGGCGCGGATAGAAGTTCTCAATGAGGAGCCGGCCGCCTGCAAGGGCGGGACAGGGCTATCCGCTCCCCGTGTGGCGGCGGAAACCGGTACCATCCGGGAGACGTGGAACCGATCGCCTACATCCAGCGTCTCACGCGCATGTACGAGCGCCTGGGGTACCCGGCCTACGAATGGGTCCGCAGCGCCGGCCCGCCGCCGTTCACGCCGCTCACGAAGCCGCTTTCGGAGTGCCGCCTGGGGCTGGTCGCCTCCGGGGGCATCTACGCCGCCGGGCAGGTGGCGTTTCACTATAAGGACGACACGTCCATTCGCGGCATCCCGCGCGAGGCGCCGATGGAGAGCCTGCGCACGGCCCACTTCGCCTACGACCAGGCCGATGCCCGGGCCGACCCCAACTGCGTCTTTCCCCTTGGCACGCTGCGCGGGCTGGTGGCAGAGGGGGTGATCGGCGAGCTGACAACCCATGCCCATACCTTTATGGGTGGCATCTATTCCGCCCGCCGCGTGCGCGAAGAGGTGGCCCCGGCGCTCGTCGAGCGGCTCCGGGATGAACGGGCCGATATCGCGCTGCTCGTTCCCGTCTGACCGGTCTGCCACCAGTCCGTGGGGCTGGCCGCTCGCCAGGCCGAGGAGGCAGGCATCCCGACCCTCTGCCTCTCTTCGGCGCTCGATATCACGCGCTCGGTGAACCCGCCGCGGGCGGCGTTCCTGGACTTCCCCCTCGGGCACACCGCCGGGAAGGCGCATGAGCCGGGTTTGCAGCGGACCATCATGCTGGAGGCGCTGGAAGCCTTCTCCTCGTTGCGCGAGCCGGGGCAGGTGAAGCTGCTCCCCTTCCGCTGGGACAAGGACGACAGCTGGAAGCGCGCCATGGACCGGCTGGACACGCGCCTGCCGCGCTTCGACACCCCGCAGTACCAGTTCGACGAGGACCGCGCCCTGGCAGAGGCCGCGCGCGAGGGCTCCTGCCCCGTGTGCGGGATTGCGGAGGAGTAGCTCTCGGGGGATGACACCCGCCCCTTGGAGTTGAGCGGCCCGTGTCCCAGCCTCGCGGCCATGACTACCCTTGCCGATATCCGCAGCCGCATCCGCACCGACCTGCACGACCTCGATTCCGGCGCCTACCGCTGGAGTGACGGCGACCTCGACCGCCACATCGCCCGCGCGCTTGACGACGTGAGCCGCGCCATCCCCTGCGAGAAGTCGGCGACGCTGGCGACCACGCCCGGGAGCCGGGAGGTTTCGACAGGATCGCTGACCGGGCTGGTCGAGGTGGAGGCGGTGGAGTACCCGGCGGGCGAATTCCCGCCTTCGTACGTGGCGTTTGCTTCGTGGCAGGGGATGCTGACGTTGCACTCGCAGACGGTGCCCAACGGCATGGACGTGCGCGTCTACTACACGGCGCGGCACACGCTCGACGGGACGGGCACGACGCTGGCCGGCTACCTGGAGGACCTGGTGGCCACGGGAGCGGGCGCCTATGCGGCCCTGGAGTGGTCGGTGCTGGCGATCGATCGGCTCAACACAGGCGGGCCGGCGGTGGCGGCGGAGTACGGGTCGTGGGCGCGGGCGCGGCTGACGGCGTTCGAGCAGCTCCTGAAGCATCACGCGCGGAGCCGGTCCCTGCGGCCGAGGCGGCTCTTCGTGCCCGCATAGGGCAAGACCGAAGAAAATAGGCCAAGTCCTATTGACATTGATATATGGCTATGGTCAAATGTGGCTATCCGGCGGCCCGGCCGCCCTCGGAGAGGCAAGATGACCACGCAGCAGTTCGATCCTTACTCCGCCCTGAAGATCGCCCATCTCGAGGGCGAACGCCGCGAACGCGTCCTCAAGCTCCGCGCCGAGCTGGGGCCGGTGCCTTCCACCCGGCAGGGAGCGCGGGCCGCCATTGCGGGTGCGCTCCGCGCCTTCGCCGACAGGCTGGAGCCCGCCCCGGCTGCCGTCCCGGGCCAGGAGAGCGCCGGCCAATGCTGCTAGGCGCCATCCCCGGGGAACAGGAAGAGGCCCGCCAATCAGGCGGGCCTCTTCACATTGCGTACCTGGCGGAGAGGGGGAGATTCGAACTCCCGGTGACTTGCGCCACACCGCTTTTCGAGAGCGGCACCATCAACCACTCGGACACCTCTCCGCCGATGAGTGTAGCAGAGGGGCGGGGGATGAGGCATGAGTGCGGCGCGCCGTTCAGACCGTGATGACCTCGGTCTCGACCTCCACCAGCTCGGCGTCGAGCCGCCAGGAGGAGATGGCGGAGACGATCGCCTGCAGCTGCGCCTCGGCGTGGGCGCCCTCGTTCGAGAGGCAGGCAACGCCAATCGTCGCCAGGTTCCAGGTGTCATGGTCGTCCACCTCGGCGGCGGCAGCGTTGAAGCGCGCGCGTACCCGCTCGACCACCGAGCGCACAACCATGCGCTTTTCCTTCAGGGAATGCGCGGCATCGATGCGGAGGGTGAGGCGAAGGACGCCGACAACCACTGGTTCCGTCCGTGCGGAGCGGGTCACATGGCCGCTTCGGGCTGGGGTTCGTCTTCGGGCAGCGGGGGAAGGTCGCGCGGGCTGCGAATGCCGAAGTGCTCAAGGAAGCGCATGGTGGTGTTGTAGAGCTTCGGACGCCCCGGGGCCTCGGACTGGCCGGTGTTCTCAATGAGGCCGCGCTGCTCGAGCATCGCCACGAGCCGGTCGCTGTTGACGCCGCGGATGCTTTCGATTTCGGCCCGGGTGCAGGGCTGGCGGTAGGCGATGATGGTGAGGGTTTCGAGCGCGGCACGGGAAAGGCGCTGGCCGGGCCCCTGGCCGAGGAGCTCGGCGATGTAAGGCGCGAACTCGGGCGCCGTCACGAGCTGGTAGCGGTGGCCGTCCTCCTGGAGCCGCAGCCCGCGCGCCTCGTATTCGGCTGCCAGGCGCTGGAGCGCCTTGCGTGCGGAGCCTTCGCCAACGCCGGCAGCGCGGGCCAGGGCGCCCGCCGTCTGCGGCTCTTCGGACACGAAAAGGAGGGCCTCTATCACCCAGGGAAGCTCGTTCGCTGAGGGAGGCTTTGGCTGGCTATCACTCATCGGCAGGTGCGTCATCCTCGGAGCGGGGTTGTGTGGCGGCTGGCCGAGCGGCCGGGCGAGGCCGTGCGCCCACGGGCCGCGCCTGTACTTCGTCGTAGCGAACATGCACGGTTGGCCGGCGTACGGCGGTCACGCCCACCTGGTCCTTTAAGACCGTGGCGACAGTCTCGCCCACCGAGGCGGTCACGTGGGCGATGCTGGCGCTGGGCTCGATGAGGGTGGAGATTCCCGTATCGACAACGCCGCCGCGAAGGCGAACCTTCACATCCGCCTGGCGCACCTCGGGGAGCTGTTCGAGCTCGCCCTTGAGCAACGATTCGATGGCCGTGGCGGTGACTTCGACCACGCCCCCGTCCTGCTGGCGCATGCGCAGTGCGCCCCGGCTGGGGCCCTGGCGACGCAAGGCGAGGAAGAGCGTGAGCAGGCCGAGCACGCCCGCGAGGGCCAGGATGGCCGTGAGCACGCCCCGTTCGAGGTCCGCATCTTCGGCCACGAAGAACGCGCTCAGGCCGAGGTCGCGGAATTCGAGGTCGAGCATCTCGTCGTCGTTCCAGAGGAGAACGCCGAGGCCCGCGCAGGCCGCGATCCAGAGCAGGCTGTAGATGGCGAGGACGATGCGGGAAAGAACGTTCACTCTTCGCCTCCTGTCAGGGTTGCGAGGACGCCGTCATGGTACACCGCTCCCAGCAATGCGGGAGTCACACGGTTGCCCAGGCCCTGCCCGGGCGCGAAGACGGGGATGTAGTTATCGGTGTGGCCGTGCCACCAGCGGCCTTCGGGCGAAGAGCGCTCGTCCTCCCAGAGCACGGGGCGGACCGTCCCCGCGAAGCGGCGGCGAAAGGCCAGCGAAAGCTCTTCGCCAAGGGCGATCAGGCGGCGCACGCGCTCCTGCCGCTCGGCGGCCGGTAGCTGCCCGGGCATGAGAGCGGCGGCGGTGCGTGAGCGGGGCGAATAGGGGAAGCAGTGCATGCGCGCAAAGCCCACGTCGCTGCAGAGGGCCAGGGTATCGGCGAAGTCCTCCTCCGTCTCGCCCGGGAAGCCGGCAATGACGTCGGTGGTGATGGCCGCATCGGGAACGGCCGCCTGGATGCGCGCCGCGGCAAGGAGGAAGTCGCGCGGGGAGTAGCGCCGGCGCATCCGCTGGAGCACGGGAGCGCTGCCCGACTGCAGGGCAAGGTGGAAATGAGGCATAAGCCGCGGGTCTCTCCAGAGCGCGAGCAGGCCGGGGGTGATGTCCTGCGGCTGAAGCGAGCTGAAGCGCAGGCGGGCGATATCGGTGCGTTCGAGGATGGCGGCGATGAGGTGTTGCGGCGCAAGGGGGGGATCGACGTCGCGGCCCCACGCCCCGAGCTGCGTCCCGGTGATGACGGCCTCGCGTGCGCCACCATCTGCGGCAAGGCTGACCTCGGCCACGATATCGTCAATGCCGCGAGACCGTTCGCGGCCGCGGGTGCGCGGGACAATGCAAAACGAGCAGACGTCGTTGCAGCCTGCCTGGGCGCGAATGAAGGAGCGCGTGTGGAGCGGCAACGGCGTGCCGGGAACGGGGGACGAAGCGGCCGTGACCCGCGCACGCTCGGCAAGGAAGCCGACAAGGCGCGCGCGGTCGCCTTCGGTTAACCCGGTGACCAGGTCGGCGCCCAGTGCGGTGGCCGCCTCGGCGCCCGCCGACTGCGGGTAGCAGCCGGTGACGGCCACGGGGGCGGCGGGCGACATCTTCCGGGCGGAGCGCACCAGCCGGCGGGACTTCTGGTCGGCCACGTGTGTGACGGAGCAGGTGTTGATGACGTAGGCGTCGGCCTCGCAGAGGTGGCCGACCACCTGGAACCCGGCGGCCCGCAGGCCGCGGGCGACTTCCCCGCTGTCGGCCAGGTTGAGCTTGCAGCCGAGCGTGAGGATGGCAGCCAGCGGCGGGCGGGACATGCCATCGATGGTACCGGAGGAGCGGGCGAAAGGCCCGGGCGGGCAGGCGGCGTCTGGTGAGGCATCTAAACGTACATCTGCTACGAATGAGGATGCAATTGCGCCGGGCGGCTACGATCGTTGAGCAGTGTCCAGTGACCGCCGCTTCGATCCAGAAACGCGCCGCCGTAACATGGCGGCAATTCGCAGCAAGGGGTCGGTCATCGAAATGCAGGTTCGGCGGGCGCTCCATGGCGCAGGCTTCCGCTACCGGCTGCATCGCCGGGACCTCCCTGGCAGGCCCGACATCACGCTGCCGAAGTACAGGCTGGCCGTGTTTGTAGATGGCTGCTTCTGGCACGGTCACGAGTGCATCCAGGGGCATAAACCGAAGTCGAACACCGCGTACTGGGGGCCAAAGATCGCCCGGAACATGGAGCGGGATCGTGTCAACCGGATGGCGCTCGCGGCGGCGGGTTGGCAGATCTTCGCCATTCGCGAGTGCACCGTCGAGCGTGGCTGCTCCGAACTGTTGGCTCTGTTGAGTGAACTCAGGAAAGTAGGGCCGAAGGGAGTTCGCTGACATCTGCCAGCCGCCGGTGAGCCAGCAACTCAGCGAGGACAGTGCGTTGTTCCTTCGTCCCATGATCCGCGACTGCTTTCCTGAGCGCATCGAGGGCGATGTGGTAGGTACAGTCCACTTCACCGGTGCCGCGAGCGATCGACGCGAGCCGGGACGGGAGGGGCTCGGGAGTAACCACGACAATGTGAGGAGCGTGTCCGCGCCGATGTCGCAGAAGGACCACTGCCTCGTGCCGGATGTTCTGCACGCGGTCGCTACGGATAGTCCACTTGCACGCCACGGCGGCATGAAGGGTCGGAAGGGCGTCCGAATCGCGCCACGCGACAACGTCGGGAGCGATGATGTAGTCGCCGCCCACGAACTCCTTCAGTGTCCCGGACTCATCCTCGGCCACGATCCGGCGGATATCTTCGAGGTGGCGGTACTGGGCGAATCTACTTATCGCGTAGCCGCTATTCACGTGCCACATCCCTTGCGGGTCGAGCTGGTGCAGCCGGGACTCCAGGTATCCCGCCGTTTGAACTTCGAGCTCGCGGCCGGGGTTGGTGGGTGCGCTGCTCGCACCGGGCAATCCGACGATCGCCTCGGTCATGTGGCCAGCGATATTCCGGCTGGTGGCATTGTCGCTGTCGGCGGTGTTTGCCACACCCGCCGCGGTCCATCCTAGAAGGCGCTCGGCAATGCCTGCGGGCGTAGCCTGCCGTCCGTTGCTCACGCCGGCACGGGTTCCAACAGGCGAACAGCCACCCGGACCGTCGGCGGGTTCTCTGCTGCTTCCTCCGCACGAGCAAAGGCGCGAGCGATCGCGCCCCCAACCGCCTTTGCCACCGGCGGAGGGAAGGCATTCCCTACCTGGCGATATGCGGCCGTCTTCCGGCCGGCGAAGCGCCATTCAGGGGGAAAGCCCTGCAAACTGGCAGCCATCGAAACCGTCAGTTTCGGCATTCCCTGGAAGCCTTGCGCCGGAGGAGCGTCGGCAATGCCCAGGCCATCCACACCGAGGGCAGCCCACGCCTTTCGGGCGCGCGTCGGGCCCAGATCCGGCCCGCCGTGCTTCTTCGATCCGCCGACGAGCGTGGGCGCAATGGAATTGGCGCCCTCCGCCCATGCGCGCGCGCCTTCCCAGCCGCCCATTCCCATGGCGGATTCGAGAACCTGTCCAACAGTGGAAGGGGGCTCCACGTTGCCCTCGGGCCAATCGAAATACCCCGAGATCTCGTCCCTCAGGGCTACCATGAGGACGCGCGGCCGGAGTTGCGAGACGCCGAAGTCCGATGCCTGCAGGAGCGACCACCGCGGTGCATAGCCTAGAGAACGGAGACGGAGGTTGATCTGTGCCCTGTAGTCCTCGAACTGGGGGTCAAGCAAGCCCCGGACATTCTCAAGCATCACCGCCCGGGGCATGCACTCCTCGACCAGCCGCAAGGCTTCGGGGAAGAGATCGCGCTCGTCGTCTTGGCCAAGCTGGAACCCTGCCTTGCTGAACGGAGGGCACGGAACCCCCCCTGCCAGCAAGTCGACGCCGCGGTACTGGTGAGCGCGGAAATCCCGGATATCCTGGTGCACCACCGTCCACTGCGGCCGGTTCAGGCGGAGAGTGGCGCAGGCGTGCTCGTCGATCTCGATGAGAGCGGCATGTTCAAAGCCGGCCATTTCGAGTCCTAGCGCTTGACCGCCAGCGCCAGCGCAAATCTCCAGAGACCTGAGGGAACCGGACACGGGCACTCCTACATAACGTAGTACATGCGTTCTGATATCTTGACGGAAGCTTAGCGGATGTTCCAGCACGTGTCACGTGCAAGCTTTGGGCACTTGTGGGCCTCACTTCCCACCAGGGCACTTGCGTGGCCGGGGTATAATCCAGGGGTATTGCAGATGGTAACGGGGGCCATGTGAAGGCGTTGCGGTTCTTGCTGCTTGGACTGGTTATTGCCGCCCTGCTGCCGGGGGGCATGCCCGCGCCGCGCGCCGCTGCCCAGGGGGACGTGTTCGTCCCGTCCGATAAGTCGCCCGCAAAGAACCCCTGCCCGGACAAGGGCAAGGTGCCAGACGGCGATTACGCGGCCTTCAAGGAAATGCTCAAGAACGTCTTCGCAAAGGAGTCGGGCGTCATCGAGGACATCGACGGCCAGGTGAAGGGACGCGTGCCCGATGACGACGAGCGTGTGGTGGAGGTGGAGTTCTACGTGGTGGACGAAGAGGAGTTCAAGAAGGAGTACAGCGGCGACGTCGATTCGCTCTATCCAGAAAAGTCAAAGGCGAGCCTGGAACAGGACGCCTCGAACATCTACGGCGCAAAGACTGCCTACACCTACATCACCGAGCCCGGCGGCGACGGCAAGCAGAAGGTGAAGGTGAAGGTCTTCTGCAAAGATTCGCTGCGCATGGGGATGATCGATGGCTCGATGCTCGAAACCATCATCCACGAGCTCGTACACGCCAAGCTCTACGTCATGCGCATCCTCAGGCCAGAGAAGGCCCCGGACGACAAGGGCGCCTTCCCCTTCCCCGACCACGACGAGAAGGGCGGCAACGACGGCGATGACTGGGACAAGGGCGGCGACAAGGGCTTCTACGACGAGGTGAAGCGCCTGCTCCAGAAAGCGAAGAAGAACCCGAAGCTGGCCTTCGTCCCGGGACAGACGCTCAACGGGGAGTTCGCCGCCGTCATTGAGCTCTACGACGTCTACGGGCTTCTCATTGGCACGGCGCCGGTCGCGGGACGCGGGACCATCGTGCTCGGCCCGGCGGGCGGGAGCCCCGACTCGCCCGAAATCCCCATCGAGATCGTGGCCATGGAGCTGACCTCCACGACGCCCTACCCGGTGACCATCCGGGAAGACCCGTTACGCTCTTCGACCGGGACCATCCGCCCTCATAGTGGTTCTGTTTCGTTCCCCGCCGCCGGCTTTTTCGATGTCTTTTTCGACTACCAGGTGAGCCTCGTGAAGGGGAAAGGCGGCAACCGCATTGCGGCGGTTGTCGATGGCTGGCCGCCGTTTGGCATGCACTTCGCCTGGGACGGGCAGATGCCGGGGCCTCTCCCCCCGCCCGATGTGGAGAACCCTCCGCCTCAGCACATGCTGGCCGCGGCCCTCAGCCCAAATGGGGTGGTGGTTGCGGCGCTCATCCTTACCGACCCCGACTCCGACAGCGACGGCGTGACCGATGACGCCGACGCGGACGACGACAACGACGGCACTCCCGATGCCGAGGACCCGCGTCCGCGACGGCTTTCCTTCCGGGCGGTGGCGCCCGGCGTGGCTCGCGATTGACCGGGGCCGCTCAGCGGGCGGCGCGCTCGGCGGCGAGACGGTTCTTCAGGGAGAACACCTCGCCCGTCTTCTCGACCTGGAGCCACGCGGCCACGGCGTTCTTGCCGGACACGAGCACGTAGGCGGCCAGCCCGGGCTCGCCGCCGGCGGAAGGTATCCAGGCCACGCGGGCCACTCCCGGGCCGGTGGCGTCACCGGCGTGGAGCCCGATGTCGTGGGTTGCGTCTTCTTCGGCGGTGCCGGGAGTGCACTGGTCTCCGACAAGCTGGTAGTTCACGTGATCGGGACGCGAAGGCGAGAAGCCGTACCGGCGGAGGAGGCGCTCGGCGGCGTCGCGCGGGTTGGGCGCACTCCTGATGGCCTTGCTGAAGTCACCCACGCTGCGCCCTGTCCAGCCGGTCAGCTGGCCCGAGACGCGTCCTTCGGCCACCGTCCAGGCGCCGTTCCTGGCGCTTGCCGGGACGAACAGGCGCTCGTCGGCGTTGAAGGTGTAGGAGTTGGGGCTGTGGACCGAGGAGAGGAAGAGGATAGCTTCCTGCCCGGAGGGAATGGCCTCCGGGAGCTGGATGGTCATGGTCGAGACGCTCGCGCCGATGTGATTGTCGACCACGTGCGTTACGCGGAACGTCCCCTCTTCGCGGACGATGCCCCGTACGACGATGTCGGCGACGCCCGCGAGCGTCTCAAGGTCAGCGATCTCGGCCGTGGGCCCGCTGGCCGCGGGCGATGGCCCGATGCGAACAGGCACGTCGATAGGCTCCGAGAGCTGGCCGGCGCCCGGCCACGCGATGAGCAGACCCCCGACCACGGCGATGAGGATGACCACGGCGATAATTCCCCCGGCGAGGCCGCCCGGGGCGAACCGCCGCCAGCCGGTGCGAGGGAGGGCTGCGTCGTTGATGGGGGCGTTGATGGTCAACTCTCCTCCTCCGGGCCGGGGAGCGAAGGTGCGCGCCTCAGCAGCACGCCCACGCGGGGAATCGGTGGCAGCAGGTAGGGCCCGGCATTCACCAGGTCGATGGCATCGAAGCCGCATTCGCTGAAGGTGGCCACAAGGCGGCCCCAGCCCCGCAGGCCGGTCTGCGCGCAGCCGGGGCTCACCAGCCACGAATGGAGCCGGTTGAGCAGCCTGCTGCGAACGGGCGCGATCTCGAGCACGAGCGCCGAGCCCCCTGGCGCCAGCAGCCGCGCCAGCTCGGTTCCGAGCGCGTGCAACACGTCGTCGTCGAAGCGGCGGATGTAGTAGAAGCAGCTGATAGCGTCGAACGACTCGTCGCGAAAGGGGAGCTTCTCCGGCCATGCCAGCATCTCTACAGGCCCCGGCCCGGGGACAAGATCGGCCGTGAAGGGCGGCTCTTCGAGTCCGGCGCGGGCGGCGAGGAGGTGGGCGTAGGCGGCCGTGCCACAGCCGATATCGAGGTAGCGGCTGCCGGGCTTCAGGTCGAGCAGGGAGATGAGGCGGCCCGCCCGGGGGGTGATGGCCGCCATGCCGGCCTGGGAGTTGATGGCGCGCGCAAGGAGCCCGGAAGGCCCGGCCAGCCAGCGTTCCCTTGCCTGCCGGGCGCCCCGGCGGCGGCGCATCATAGCAGGTAGCCCAGGCGCACGCGGCGCCCGGCGGCCTCTGCCCCGCGGACAAGTCCGAGTGCCGCGTCCACCTGTCCGGGGAGGCCGGCGGCTCCGCCCCGGTCACAGAGCGCGCGCGAACGCTCGTCCGTGGCCAGGACTGTCGCGATGGCTTCGAGGGTCTCTCGCAAGGGGCCGGCCTGTTGCCAGGCCAGTTCGAGCTTCAGCAAGTCCTCCGCGTCCTCCGCCTCGCTTTCGTAGAAGGTTGTGAGCGGCCCGAGCCGCACCTTGAAGGTCTCGTGCATCCTGTCGGCCAGCGCCACCAGGGGGTGCGCGGCGCCAAGTCCGCGCGCCATGGCAAACGACATGAAAGCCACCAGGGCAGCGCCTTCGCCGGGAAGGGGCGGCGCCGCGCCCGCGTCTTCGATTTCCAGCGTCAGCCTCATCAGGATCCAGTTAAGCGGGCACGAAGCCAAGGGACGAGAGGGGTGGCGTTCGGGGGACGGTGGTCCAAAGCAGCCGAGGCGGTGCAGTTAGCGGCGGGCAGGGACGTTCAGGGACAACGCGGAAAGCCTGATGACGAGAAGCTCGAAGGCGAGGTCCTCGTCCACCTCGCCGCGCTTGTGCTGGCGGTCCGACTCCACAATGGCGGCATAGGCGGCCTTCACCCCGGAGGGCCCAATGCGGCGGGCGCGAGCGATGAGGCTGTCGCGGAGCCGCGGCCAGGGGCGGTTGATGGCTGTGCCGATAGCTTCGGGGGTGGCGCCTTCTTCCAGCAGGTCGAGCACGGTGGCGGCCGTACGGTAGCTATCGGCCAGCAAGCCGAGGAGAGCCTGGGTGCTCTCTCCGTCGCGGCGCAGGAGGGCGAGGGCATCGAGCGCCTTCGCCACCTCGCCGTCCATCACACGGTCGACGAACTGGAAGCGGTTGGCCTCGCGTTCGCCCGAGCAGATGCGCGCAACGTCCTCGATCGTGACCTCGCGGCCCATGGTGTAAAGGGCCAGCTTGTCGAGCTCGTTAGCAATCGCCAGGGTATCGCTGCGGCAGAGGGCCGCGAGGAGAGCGGCCGGGTCGGAGCCGCGGTACGCGAGCCCCTGGTCGAGCCCTTCGGGGCGCGCGCCGCCCGGCCGGAAGCGAAGGCCGCGGGCGGCGCCTTCGGTGCGGATGTAGCGGATGAGGTCCTCGCCCTTGATCTCGGGGAAATGTTCGAGCTGGACGCCGCGGGTGCGCTTGAGGCGGTCGAGCAGGGAGTTGCGCTTCAGGTCGCCGCCGGTGAACACAACAAGGGTTGATTCGGGGAGCCCCGCTTCGAAGGCTTCGAAGAGCGGGGCCAGGGAATCGGCGCTGCGCGGCTGGCGCTGGCCGGGGCGAGCCTCAAAGCGGTCGAGCAATCCTTCGACGAGCACCAGGCGGCGCGGCGCAAGGAACGGGGGCATCATCGCGGGGCCGAGAATGTCGGCGGGCTTCGCGTCGCGGCCGTCGACGACGGCGAAGTTGGTGGCAAGCATTCCCGAGCCGCCGTCCGCCTCATCCTTGAGCTGCTGGAGGCGGCGGCGCAGGCCGAGTGCATCGACACCGTAAAGGACGTGGATCACGCGTGGTTCCTGCGAGCGCGTGGCGGCGAGGCGGCCGGGGGATGGGAAACGAAGGCCATGGCTGGGGGTATGGTAACGCGCCGCGAAGGGGAGGCGTCAGTCGCCCAGGAAGCAGGCCTGGATGGCGTGTGCCGTTTCGATGGCGCCTTCCAGTTCGCCGCACTCTTCGGGGAGCGCCTCGCCGCGCAGGAACCGGAAGAACCCGGCGATGTTGGTGCGGAGCCGGATGTCGGGTTCGCCTTCGCTGTGCCGGCGGGGGTGCATGTGGCCGTCGTGGATATCGAAGGTCCAGGTGTTGCAGTCCACGCAGTCGGCAATCTCAACGACCATGCTGGCCTGGAGGTCAGCCGCGCGCTCGGGATGGAACGAGAAGGTGGGGAGCACTCTGACGGCGAAATCCGCCGAGACGGTGAGCCCGACGGATTCCTGGGTAAAGGGGTTCAAGAATTCGCGTCCCCAGCCGATAAGTGCAAGGAGGACGGGACGCACGGCCCAGCCTTTTTCCGTGAGGGTGTACTCAACGCGGGGAGGGAGTCCCTTTTCGTAATGGCGGACGACGAGACCCTCGGCTTCGAGGCGTTTGAGCCGGTCGGAGAGGACATTGGGAGACATGCCCTGGCAGCTATCGAGGATTTCGGTGTAGCGATGAAGGCCGGCCATGAGGTCGCGAAGGATGAGGAGGGTCCAGCGGTCGCCCAGCACGTCGAGGGTCTGGGCGATGAGGCAGGGGTGGTTGTAGGTGGCCTTGCGGGGCGCCTCCGGGGCCGATCGCTGCGTCATGCATCCCCCCGTCCCGGCTTCTTTACAAATATTTTAGCCGCTAGCACCAAGACTATTGACACGATAGTGGCGGATGTTAGAATACGCCTGAGGTTGACACTAGCGAATCGCTAGTACCGCCACTACGGCAAATCCAGCGTAGCTGACGCCGGCTCGGCCGGTCAACCCCGGGAGGTACCTGAGATGGCAACGACAACTGCAAGCGGCCCTGCGCCGAAGAACCTGAGCGCCGCTCCCGACCACTTCCACCGCTGGCTCATCGAAGAGCCAAACGGCCCCATGAGCACAGGCGTCTGCAAGGTTTGCGGCGCCACCAAGCAGTTCAAGAACTGGCTTTCGGACATGGACTTCATCACCAACGAAGAGCACCGGAGCGCTGCCTAGCAAGACCCCTGGTCTTTCGTTCGGCGAGCCCTCTCCCGCCGGACGAACCTCCTCCACACCGGCGCCGTTCCCCTCAACGGCGCCGGTTTTTTGTGCCCCGCGAGGCGCTCCTAGAGCCGGACGGTGAGCCCGCCATCGACCGGCATGAGCACGCCCGTGACGTAGGAAGCCTCGTCAGAAGCGAGGAAGGCGGCAACCGAGGCGATCTCCCAGGCGGTTCCGAACCGGCGCAGGGGAACCTGCTTGAGGTTCAGCTCGCGGACGGCCTCGTTCTGCCACACCGGCGCCACAAGCGGCGTATCGATGTACCCGGGGAGGATGGCGTTGACGCGAATGTTGTGGCGCGCCAGCCTCCCGGCAAGGGTGATGGTGAGAGAGTTGACCGCGCCCTTGGTGGTCCCGTAGGCAACCCCGGGGAAGGCGCGGATGGAGGCCACGGTGGAAACGTTCGTGATTGCGCCGCCGCCCGCCCCGATCATGTCCGGGAGCACGGCCTGCGACATGTAGAGCATGGAGTCCACGTTTACGGCGAAGGCGCGCCGCCAGGCGTCCTCGGCAATGTCCGCCGCTTCCCCCGGGACCGCAATCCCCACGTTGTTGTGGAGGATGGTGGCGGGGCCGAAAGCGGAGCGGCATTCGGAAACAAGGCGCTGGCATTCGGCCCTGCTCGAGATGTCGCCCACGCCGGTTGCGACCCGGCCGCCTTCGGCCCGGACCATCTCCGCGGTTTCGGCGAGCGCAGCGGCGTTGATGTCGATGGCGAACACGCTGGCGCCTTCGCGGGCGAACTGGACGGCCACGGCCTTGCCATTGCCCACCCCTTCGCGGATGGACCCGGCGCCGGTGACGATGGCGACGCGCCCTTCGAGCTTTCCCATGCGATCTACCTCCGCTGGATGAGTTACCGGCCCGGAGCCCCGGCGTGACGGCGCCGGCCTGCAGGCCCTGGCCCCCTCGCCTTCCCGTGCATGCCATTCGAACCGGTCCGGCGCATCAGACCACGCCCCCGGCCCGGTGGTGCCCGAGCTCCTCGTGCGAAAGGCCGAGGAGGCCGAGGTACACCTCGTCGTTGTGCTCGCCCAGGTGCGGCGCGCGGCCGCGAACCCGCCCCGGGGTCTCGGATAGCAACGGCGCAACGCCCGGCTGAAGGATGTTCCCGAAGCCCGGCGACTCGATCGAGAGCACCTGCTCGCGAGCCGCGAAGTGCGGATCGGCCACGATGTCGCTGGTGTTGTAGACCTTCGTGGCCGGGACTCCGAACTCATCGAGGATGCGCTGACAGTCGGCGAGCGGCAGCGCCCGGACCCATTCGGCGATGGCCTCGTGGATGGCGGCGTGGTTGCGCATCAGGCTGGCGCGTGGGCGGAAGCGCTCATCCTCCACCAGCTCGGGGCGTCCCATGGCCGCGCAGAGGCGCTCGAAGGTGAGCTGGGTGGTGGCGTTGATGACCAGGTGCTCGCCGTCTGCCGTCTCGAACTGCTCGGCGGGGATGACCCCGGGGAAGTAGTTGCCGGAGCGTTCGCGGTCCTTCCCGCTAAGGCCGTAGTTGGCGGCGTGGGTGCCGCTCATGCGCCACACCGTTTCGTAGAGGGCCACATCCACGTCCTGCCCCCGGCCGGTGACCTCGCGGGCGCGCAGCGCGGTGAGTGCGCCGAAGGCGGCAAGCATCCCCGACCCGTAGTCGGCCACGAAGTAGCCCGGGCGCACCGGCGGCCGGTCGGGGTAGCCGGTGACGGCGGTGATCCCCGCGAAGGCGAGGGCCACGCGGTCGAACCCGGCGCGGTCGCGGTAGGGCCCTGTCTGGCCGTAGCCGCTGATGCGCACCACGACGAGGCCGGGGTTCGATTCGCGCAGCGTGCCGGGGGCGAGGCCCATGCGTTCGAGGGTGCCCGGGCGGTAGTTCTCGATGAGGATGTCGGAGACGTCGCAGAGGCGCCGGAAGAGCGCTGCGCCGGCGGGCGCATGAAGATTGAGCGTGACCGACTTCTGGCCGCGGTTGTCCTGTTCGAAGGAGACGTTGCCGCGGTTGGGGTCGCCGGTACGGGGCAGTTCGACCTTGATGACTTCGGCGCCGAACTCCCCGAGCAGGGTGGCGCAGAAGGGGGCGGCGAGGATCTGGCCCGCGCAAATGACGCGAATGCCGGTGAGGGCGCCGGCGGAGTGCTCTTCCATTGTGAGAGGGGATAATACGTGGTCGTGGCCGATATCCCCAGCGCCGGAGCAAGGAAGGCGCCCTCCTACTACCTCCGCGTTTACGAAGTCGTGCGCTCCGTGCCGCGCGGCAAGGTGGTGACCTACGGGCAGGTGGCACTGCTCCTCGGCTCCCCATCGGCTGCGCGGGCCACGGGGTACGCGCTCCACTTCCTTCCCGAAGGCTCCGATGTTCCCTGGTGGAGGGTGGTGAATGCGAGCGGGGGAATCAGCCTGAAAGGGCGGGGGAGCGCCGCCGATTTCCAGCGCCACCTGCTGGAGCGCGAGGGAGTGGTCTTCGACCGCGAAGGGAAGATTGACCTGCGGGCCTACCGCTGGTGGCCGGAGGGATAGGAGCGACAGCTCTCAGGCGCTGGCGCGCACCGTGCCATCTTCGGCGAACAGGGCCTCAATCGCGGGACGAAAGGCCGCGATCCTCTCGGCGAGCGCGCGGAAGCGCACCACCACGTCCTGCCCGGCCGTTCCGCTATCGACGATCCGCTGCAGTCTGTCGAGGGTGACTTCATTGGCAGGCCAGTCGAGTGCGATTGCCGCTCGCTCCTGGCTGCCCAGGCGCGGCCAGGTGTCGATGATTGCGGGAATCCTCTCCCACTCGTCCTCGAGGTATGCGACAAGCTCCGGGGCGAGCCTGGACTGCTCTGCGCCTACGTTAGCCATAGCATCCTCCCGGGGAGGTCGAGCTCGTTCAGCGAGTCGTACCGGCAGCCGGTTATCAGCCCACCATGCCCGGCCGAGTAGATGACGAGAACCTACAACTCGGCCGCGTCGCCGGGCATAAGAACGCTACCCGCGGTGGGAGCGTGAAACGAAGCGAAGGCTTCGCCGTGGCGGACAAAGACCGCGATGCGTTCCGCCGCCTTCACGGCCCGGCGCAGGTCGGCAAGATACGCGTCCGCGGTGCTTCCTTCGGACCGTTGGTGCTGGCGGATGCGGCGGCCTATGTGACGGCGAAGCTCTGCCGCGCGGGAGAAGGGGGCACCTGCCGCGTGCAATCGGAGTGCACCCACCTCTTCGTGGGTGGGGCGCCGGGCTCCCGCCAACCAGGCGAGGAGCAGGCGGTCAACTGGATGCTGCTCCGCCACGCCTAGTCGAACCAGCGCATCTCGCCGGGGGCAAGGTCAACCTCGAACACCTGCCCCCGGGCCTCGATGGCGATCGTGCGGGGGCGGCCGAGGTCGTTTCGCACCTGCACTCGGCCGCTCACCTGGCGCTGGAAAAGCCCGGCATAGTTCACGTGACCCGTGTCGCCGACGACGCGGGGCGTGGTCCCGGGGCCGGTGACCTGCCAGAGCGCGCCTTCGTGGGGGCGCAGCAGCACGTCGCCTTTGCCGAGGACGCGGCCGTTCCAGGCATCAAAGGCGACCTCACCGGGGAGGAGGTGCTCGCTCAGGACAACCCAGCGTGCTTCGTCCTCCCAGTTCAGGATGCCCACCAGGGCGCGTCCGCCGGGGAGGGTGGCCCGCCACGCCGAGGGGATGGGCCCTTCGGAAGGGTCCTCCGGCCGGGCCGCGACCCCTGCGGGGGGGAACAGCGACAGGGCGAGCGCGCGGCGCTCCGGTCCCAGCTTCGGGAGGTCGTCGCTGGCCACCACCAGTCCGCCGCTGAGGGCGATTCCCGTGGCCAGGAAGTGCACCTCGGCCTCGGTGAGGGCCGTATCGGTCTCGCGCACGATGAGGCAGTCGGGATCGTTCGCCCACCAGCGGCCGTGCATCCAGTTGCGCTGCAGCGTGGTGCGCATGGCGTGCCGGACCGAGGGCTCGGGCCCGGCTTCCCAGAGCTCCTTCACGTCGGCGCCGACGCGCATGGCATCGACAAGGCCGATGGCCGGGCTCCAGTGGCAGGTGCAGCCGAGGATGAAGGTGTCATTCCCCGCTGCTTCGCGGATGATCTCAAGTCCGCGGCGCACGTTCTGGAGCGAGGTTGTCCCGGGCGCGTGGTAGGCAGAGCGAGCGCCGTCCTGCGCGGCGAAGGAGAGGGCATCGAGCTTGAGGTACTCGTAGCCCCATTCGCCCACGACGGTGCTGATGACCTCCCGCAACCATTCCCGGGAGCGCGGGTGGGTGCAATCGAGCACGGCGCAGCGCCCCAGCCAGGTCTGCACGAAGATCGTCCCGCCCGCCGTGTCGCGCAGGGCCATCTCCGGGTTGTCACGGAGCACGGCGGAGTCTTCGTGCATGACGAAGGGCGCCAGCCAGAGCCCGGGCCGGTAGCCCGCCGCGCGGATGCGGTCTGCCAGCGCCTTCATGCCCGATGGGAACTTCTCGTTCGGGGTGAGCCAGTCACCCGTGTGGCTCTGGAAGCCGTCGTCGATCTGCACGTACTCGGCGGGGTGGCCGAAGCGGGCCATGTCGGCCAGGTTCGCAAGTACGTCGGCTTCGCTCACGCGGTTGTAGAAGTAGTACCAGCTGCACCAGCCGGTGGGGACGTGTCCGGGAACGCGGGCGCTCATCGCCGCGCCCACAAGGTCCGCGTAGCGCTCGACCATGGTCACGGCATCGCGTCCCTCCTCCAGCAGCACCGGCGGCAGCTCCAATCTTTCGCCCGGGGAGATGAGCGCGCCTTCCAGGTTGAAGACCAGTGCCAGCGACGCCACGCGCTCTTCCTCCTCGCCGGTCTCGACCTCGATGTCGAAGGAGAAGCGGCCGGGGCGGAGCGAGCCTGCGATGAGGACGGGGTTAGGGCGCGAAGGAAGGGAGAGCGTGAGCACTTCGCGGCCGATGTACCGGCGGCCTTCGTCGAGCACGCGCACGGAGCGGTTGCTGTAGCCCGCGGGCATCGGCTCGCCGAAGTTGCGGATGAAGGCGTCGGCCTGCATGAAGCGGCCGTGGAGCCAGGCCCAGCCCCCGGCGGCCGCATCGCCGAGCGCCGCGCTAAGGCGCAGATCGCCGGCACGAACGGGCTCCGCGCCCCGGTTCGAAAGCGTCACCGCGAGCGTGCCGGCGGCGTCATAGGCTAGCTCAATGCCGGGAGGGGCCATGAGCGGGGGGTCGAACGAGGCTTCGAAGGCGAGGTTCCAGGGAAGGGGGTGGCCGTTCATTGCTTTCCTCGGGGGTTGTTGGCGAAGGCCGTGCGCGCGGCAGCGAGGTCGTCCGGGGTGCCCACGTCGAACCAGGGGCCTTCGACAGGCACGGCGCGCACGTTCGCGCCCGAAGCCACGAGCGCAGCGATCGCCCGGGGGAGTTCGTACTCACCGCGTGGCGAAGGCGCCAGGCGCTCTATCTCAGCCCAGATGGCCGGGCCAAGCACGCCGAAACCGGCGTTGTTCCAGCGCGTGCTGGACGTGCCCGGCGGAGGCTTCTCGACGATGCGGGTGACGCGCATGCCCGAATCGACGTAGACGGCAGCGCCGGCGGAGGGGTCGTCCACCTCGTTCACGGCGATGACGGCATCGGCAGAGCGGGCGGCCTTGAGGACGCGCCGGTAGTTGGTGGGGTCAACGACGATATCGCCCCAGCCGAAGAGGAACTGCCCTTCCCCGGCGAAGTCACGCGCCAGGGCAAGAGCGTGGGCGGTGCCGCTGAGCTTCTCCTGCCGGAAGTAGATGATGCCGAGCCCGGCGTGCGCGCCCGTTCCCACCTCCGCTTCGAGGAGGGCCGCCTGGTGGCCGGTGACGATGGCAATCTCCTCGATGCCGGCGTGCGCGAGGCCTTCGATGATGCGGACAATGATGGGGCGGTCACCCACTTCAAGCAGCGCCTTGGGATAGGTGGCGGTGATGGCGCCGAGCCGGGTGCCCCGCCCGGCGGCGAGCAGGATGGCCTTCGTGATCACAGCCGGCAAAGCCCGCCCGAGGCGTGAACCTCGAAGGCAGGCCCTCCGGCGGCTCCAATGGCCGCTTCGATGACCGCGGCAATGGCGGACGGCGGCGCGGCCGCCAGCGCGTAGCCGCCGAAGCCCGCGCCCGTGAGCCGCGCACCGAAAGCCCCCGCCTTGCGCATGGCGGCGCAGAGCCGGTCGAGGGCGGGCGTGCTGCATCCGAAGTCCCCTCGCAGGCTGTCGTGCGACTCATTCAGGAGGCGTCCGAAGGCGGGGAGGTCGCCGGCAAGCAGGGCCGCTTCGGCCTGGTCCACCCGCTCCGCTTCGCGCAGGATGTGGCGGGCCACACGTCGCACCGGAACCTTGAGCTGGTGGTCGAAGCGCCCGGAGGTGAGCCGCACCAGTTGCTCGATGTCGAGGTCGATGCCGTGGGCGGCCTCAGTGGCGGAGAGGCGCTCGGGAAGGCCATCGACCAGGACATCCACAACATCGACGCCGGCGACCTGCCGGAGGGTAATCGGGTGTTCCAGCTCCAGCCCTACCTCATCGGCGAGCATGGCCGTGGCGATGCGCGCCCCTACCACCCGCTCGTTGTAGGCATCGCGGGCGGAGCCGGCTTTGGGCGCGTCGTCGCCCGAATACGCCGCGACGAACGCAAGGCCTGGGGGAACGAGTACCAGGCGCCGCCCCGCCGGGTCGAAGTCGATACGGAGCGCGGCGCCGGCTGTGGCGAAGACGATGACCTCCTGGTCCATGCCCCCGCTTTCCACGCCCGCGTGGCGCTCGGCGATCACGGCGCGGCGGACGATCTCCTCCGGGGTCAGGCGCACATCCCATGCTGCAGCGAGCGCCGCAATGACGCCCACCGTGAGCGCGGACGACGAGCTGAGGCCACCCCCGGCGGGCAGGTCGCCATCGATGAAAAGCTTTGCACCCCGGCCGGGGGCGAGGTCCGCAAGCTCGCGCAGCGCCCCGGCCAGGTAGCGTGACCAGGGGATGGCCGCATCGGCCGAGGGGTTCGCGCAAGCCAGGGCAGGCGCGCCTTCGAAATTGGAGGAGAACGCTTCGACCAGGGCACCCTCCGCGGGGCAGGCAGCAACTGTGATGCCCCGCTCGATGGCGATGGGGAGCACGGGAAGGTTCGAGTAGTCGGTGTGCTCGCCGATGAGATTGACTCGCCCCGGCGCGTGGAAGGCAGCCGCAGGGGGCTCTCCGTAGCGCGTGCAAAAGGCGGAGACGATGGCATCGAGCGATGGCGCAGACACGAGTGTGACTGTACCCCATCGCGGCGTTGGGAGACGCGCAGCGCCCGCGATCATAGACTCAAGCACGCACCAGCAGAGCAGGAGGAGGGTCAGATGGCGAACTACGCACGATTCAGGCGGGTCAACGGCGGGACCGGGGCCGGGCTTCTTGAGGGTGACCGGATCGCGGTTATCCGTGAGCCGTACTGGGAACGGACCGAGCGCACGGGCGAAACGCTGGCGCGGGCGGAAGTGCAACTCCTGTCCCCCTGCGAGCCTCGCTCAATCGTCTGCGTGGGGCTGAACTACAGCAGCCACCTGCAGGGACGCCCCGCGCCGGACCCGCCGACGCTCTTCTTCAAGCCGCTTTCGGCCATTGCCGGGCCGGGCGATGAAATCGTGCTGCCCGGGGAGGCGGGCCGGGTAGACCCCGAGGGCGAGATCGTCATCGTCATCGGGCGCGAGGTGAAGGGCGCGAGCAGGGAGGAGGCAGAGGCGGCCATCTTCGGCTACACGTGTGGCAACGACGTCTCCGCGCGCGAATGGCAGCGAGCGGACGGGCAGTGGTGGCGGGCCAAGGGGGCCGACACCTTCGCCGTCTTCGGGCCCTCGATCGTCACGGGGCTGGCGCACGATGCCATCGAGCTGCGCACGCGCGTGAACGGCATTGAGGTGCAGCACGGGCACTCGACCGAGCTCATCCGCGACATCCCCGAGATTGTGCGCCTGGTTAGCGCGGTGATGACGCTGGCGCCCGGCGACATTATCTACACGGGCACACCGGGCGAGCCGCAAGCGCTCAGTCCCGGCGACGAAGTCGAGGTCGAGGTCACCGGCGCGGGGGTGCTGCGCAACCGCGTTCGCTAGCGAGCGCGGCGCGACGGGTTCGCGCGGCTCAATCCTTGCGGACGCTCACCTCGAGCAGCTCGGCGATGTCGAAGGCCTTGATGGTGCGCTTCTCCTCATCGGGCTGAACGCCGGGGATGCCATCTTCGAACATCTGGATGCAGAAGGGGCAGGCGGTGGCGACGACGCTGGCGCCGGTGTTCGCGGCTTCGGCGGCGCGCAGGTGATTGACGCGCGTGCCCGATTCCTCCTGCCACATGTTGCCGCCGCCGGCGCCGCAGCAGAAGCCGCGTTCCTTGCTGCGGGGCATCTCCACCAGGTTCGTGCCGGGGATGGATTCGAGCAGCTGGCGCGGGGAGTCGTAAATGCCATTGGCGCGGCCCAGGTAGCAGGAGTCGTGGTAGGTGACGGTCATCCCCTCCACGGCCTTCGGCTTGAGCTTGCCCTTCGCCACCAGGAGTTGCAGGAAGTCGGCGTGGTGCGTCACTTCAATCTCCGCGCCGAAGTCCGGGTACTCGTTCTTGAAGGTGTTGAAGCAGTGGGGGCAGGCGGTGACCACGCGCTTGATGCCCATTTCGCCCATGGTCTGGACGTTCATTTCGGCGAGCGTGGCGAAGAGGAACTCGTTGCCCAGCCGCCGCGCGGGGTCGCCCGTGCAGGGCTCGGCCTGGCCGAGGACGCCGAAGCTCACGCCGGCGCCCATGAGCAGCTTGATGACGGATTTCGTGATGGGCACGTTGCGCTCGACGAGCGCGCCCGAGCAGCCGACCCAGTAGAGGTATTCCTGGGTGCCATCGAACATCGGCACCTCCACCCCTTCGGCGGCGAGCTGCTGGATCCATGTCTCGCGGGTAAGCTGGGTGCCGCGCCACGGGTGGCCACGCTGCTCGATGTTCTGGAGGGCGGCCTGGGCCGTGGCCGGCACCTCGGCCTTCTCCATCACCAGGTAACGGCGCATGTCCACGATGGTGGGGATGTGCTCGATCATCACCGGGCACTCCTGCATGCATGCCATGCAGGTGCGGCAGGCCCAGGCTGATTCGGCCTTGATGTAGCCGCCCACAAGCTCGCCGTTCAGCTTTTCGGCCGGGTCCTGGCCGCTGAGCAGGAGCGGGCCGGCGTGGTTCATGTAGGTCTTCAAATCCTGGATGATGGTCATGGGTGAAAGGGGCTGCCCGGCGTTCCAGGCGGGGCAGGCCTCGGTGCAGCGCCCGCAGCGGACGCAAACGTCGGCGTCGAAGAGCTGCTTCCAGGTGAAGTCCTGCAGCTTGCCGGCCCCAAGGCTCTGCCCCGACTCCATGAGCTTCTCGAAGTCGCCCATGGGTGCGAGGTAGGCGGGCGAGCCGGGGCGCCTGAGGAAGGCGTTCGCGGGCGCCAGCAGGATGTGCCGGAACTTGGTGAACGACATGAGCGCGAGCAACACGAACGCGCCCACCACGTGGATCCACCAGAAGACGCGGTGCACGTCGAGGATCGTGCCGGTCCCAAAGCCGGCGGCGCTGAGCTTCGCCACCACCCAGCCGCCGGGTGACCAGTACGACCAGGACTCGTTGCCGCCGCGGATTTCGCTGGCCTCAAGGCGGAAACCCTCGGTGAGGAAGCCGCTGAAGAGCACGAGGGCAAGCAGGCCGACGATCCAGGCGTCCTCGGCCGGGCGCCGGTCCCAGGTCATCTTGCCCTTTGGTTCCACGTAGCGGCGCCAGACAGCCATGCCCACGCCCACGAGCCCGATGATGCCCAGCAGGTCGCCGGCCAGGCTGTAGCCCAGGTAGACGGGCCCTTCGAGAAAGAGGTGCTCGTCGTCCATCATGAAGATGAGCGGCAGGTAATCATCGAGGCTGAGCAGCACGGTCACGATGGTGAGCCCGATGAAGCTCGTGTAGATGAGCCCGTGCATGATGCCGGCATAGCGGTCGTTCTTTACCCGGCTGGTGCCCGCGCCCATGGTGGCCAGGTTGGTGAGGCGGGCGCCGAAGTTGTCGAAGACGCTGGAGGGCTTACCCAGCCGCCAAACGCGAAGGCGCATGACGAAGGCGCCCACGACCACCGCGACCATGGCGGCGAAGACGAAGTACATGAGGACCGGCGCCGTGATGTTCCAGAAGACCTGGCGCTGGGCGTCGGTGGTGCGCGCCACTTCCGCGGCGGAGATTGCGCCGAGAATGCCGAGCGGGATGATGATGCCGCCAGTGCTGGCGCGCAGGCGGCTGCCTTTGCGCGGCTCGCCGCCGGGGTTGTTGCCGGGGATGCTGGTCATAGGGCGAAGTTCCGGGAGCTGGGATGGGACCGCGCGGGGCACGGGCGCCCCGGTTGGCCATGTGCCACGCATCCTACTTGAGAGCCGGTTTGGGCGCGAACGGGAGAGGGGCAAAAGGAAGGGAGCCACCGGGGCGGGGGCTCCCTTATTGCGTCCGCGCGAGGCTCGTCAGGCCCGGTCGTTCGTGGCGGTGCCGTACATCTTGCGCAGGTCGTTCTTGAGAACCTTGCCCATGGCGTTGCGAGGCAACTCATCGACGATGGCCACGTACTGCGGCGCCTTGAACGAGGAAAGGCGGCTCTTGGTGTACTCCATCACCTCTTCGGCACTCGTCTTGGCGCCTTCCTTGAGCACGAGAACCGCCTTCACGACTTCGCCCCAGTCGGCGTCGGGCACGCCGATAACGGCGGCCTCTTCGATCGCAGGGTGGTCTTCCAGGCAGTTCTCTATCTCGCCGGGGGAGATGTTCTCGCCGCCGCGGATGATGAGGTCCTTCTTCCGGCCGGTGATGAAGAGGTAACCCCCGTCATCGACCTTGCCGACGTCGCCGGTGTGCAGCCAGCCATCGATGATGGCGGTGCTGGTGGCGTCCTCCTGCTTGTAGTAGCCCTTCATGACGCGGTCGGAGCGGACGCAGATCTCGCCCTCCTCGTTCGGGCCGAGGAGGTGGTTGCGCTCGTCCATGATGCCGATTTCCACGTCGGGCATGGGGCGGCCCACGGAGCGAAGGCGGTGCTCGCGCACTTCGGTGTCAACGCTCAGGTCGTGGTCCTCGGGCCCGAGGAAGGTGAGGGTGGAGGTGGACTCGGTCTGTCCGTAGGCGTTCATGAGCCCGACGCCGCGCGGCGGGAAGATGTCGCAGGCCTTGCGCACGACCTCGTACGGCATGGGCGCGGCGCCGTACGTGATGAGCTGGAGGGTGCCCAGGTTGTAGTTCTGTTCGAACGAGGGCACTTCCATGATGCGCTTGAGCAT
>WBZY01000128.1_pt2 | contig 27673 bp, 17 predicted proteins | sample 5204191 | NCBI WGS metagenome assembly WBZY01 (sample SAMN12344363, study PRJNA552823) | activated sludge metagenome | biome: Activated sludge suspended growth; feature: Anammox Sidestream; material: Wastewater; isolation source: activated sludge from anammox sidestream of wastewater treatment...
GCCGATCGGGTTGGGTACGGCCCGGAACGCTGGATCCCGGCCATCCTCCTCGCGCAGGCCCAACCACGCCGGGTCGCTGTCGTGGTAGCGCTTGCAGAAGAGGGGGAGGCCCCAGGTACCGAAATTGCTGTTCCCCATGTAGATGTACTCCCAGTTGATCGTCGGGCCAGTAAGGGTTATCGGCAATTCTGGAAGACGCAAGAGGGAGCCGCCGCCGGTATAGAGTCCTCGCAAATACAGTTTACCATCGGCTCCGAACAAGAGATTGTTTCCCGTGGTGTCCTCGCCCCAAGGTGAGAGCCCGGCGGATGAGCCGTCCTTTCCGAGCGCGCTCCGCGCGATCTCTGGATCCGGAAACCCTAGATCGTATTGGATGACAACGCTCTTGTTATATCCGCTGTCGCTGCGTGTTGTGTCCAAGAGGCACATGTAAGCATGGTTACTGCTCGGCTCGAGGTCCACCCCGCAGACGAAGTCCGCACGCATCCGGACCAACAGCGTATCGCCTGTGAAAATGTCGATGACGCGTGTGGCCGGCAGCAGTGCATCCGTGCGCAGTGAAACGGTGCCGGATGCCGGGTCGAACCAGTAGAGGGCCGCGGCAGCCGTGTCGGGGGTGTGGGCGTAGGCCATGATCAGTTGGTCCCCCATCACCGAGAAGCGCATGTCCCCGTGGTAGTCGGTGGAGAATTTCGCCAAGATGCCCGTGGGTCCGATCACGGGTCCTGTGTTGGAGATCACCGGGGTCTGCGCCAGCCCGGAGGCATTGAACAGGTACGCCTGGAAGGCGTCGGACCCATCGGCGTGCTGAAGCAACCAGTAGTCGGTGTTGTTGGCGTGCAGGGTGGCCGCCAGCTTGCCCGTGCAGCCGGTCATGTACCAGGTGGTGCCCGCGCCCACCACAGCACCGGCCCCGCCGTTGGCGTTCAAGTCCACCTCCACATGGCCGGCCTGCTTGGTGGCCTCGGTGGTGTTGACGAACACGGCGTAATGCTGCGTGGCACCGGGTTTGGGCAGGATGAGCAGGCTGGCCAGCTCGGCCGGCCAGCCGAGATCCTGTGCGCTGCCGCCTTGCACCAGGTCGAAGTTGGCGTTGTGGATGCCGGTCTCATCCACCACCAGGCTCAGGGCACCGTCCGGTTCGCTGATGCTGGCGCTGCGCTTGGTGATCGACCATGTGCAGGGGATCACGGTGGCCACCTCGTTATACAGGTTCAACCAGTAGTTGGAACCGAACAGTACGTTGTAATTCCGAGCTTGCCCGAACAGCGACGCGCTTACGAACAGCCCGGCGCACAGGACGAGGTGACGGACTACCATGGGTCCCGATCGATCTTGTTATTCGTACCGCCATCCCCTTCGACCCAGGCCCAATAGTCCGGGGCCAATGGCGGGTACGGGCACACTTGAACGGCATTGCTCCAGCCGCTTCCCGTGCAGGACCAGGTGGCCCACGTGGTGCCGCTCCACAGCTCGATCGAATTGATGTAAGTACCAGTGACCGTCACTGAAGCAGTGCCCAATGCCGGTATGCTCAAGCTCGTGGTGGAAGGCAATGTGGTGGCCGGGCAGTTGTTGCTGTGCTTGATGACAGCCACGTAGGGGCAGGTGGTGGCGTTGTCGATCCTGAACGTGGCTCCGGCCATGGGGGCGATGGGGCGGCCTGCGTGGAAGGCCGTGAGCAGCGCGCTGGGCAGGGCGAGCAGGCCCGCGAGCATCAGCAGCTTAGCGGTTGGCGGAAGGGCGGAAGGGCGGAAGCGCGTTCTCATGCCGTGATGCGTTTGCCCCGAAGTTAGTCATCCGTCATCTTCCTTCGACAGGGTGGTGGAAGATCATTTCGTGCGCCGTGTGGATCATGCCGATCCAAGGGTCGGGCAGGGCCGGGCTTCCGGTGGTGCCCCTGCCCTTGTCAATGGCCCCCTGGCGGATGTATAGCGATCCGCGCGACATGGGCAAGCTTCCAGGGCTTGTTAAATATCAACAAAACCCCCGTCGTTGTTGGGAAATGACCGATGCGGTCGCCCGCCGATCCGGTAACTTCGCAAGCCCTTCCCGACCGGGGAGGAAGAACCACAAGGAACATGCCCGAGACCGTCGTTGAAATGAGCGAAAAGAAGAAGGCCGCGACCACCTATTCGGCCGACAGTATCCAGGTGCTGGAAGGCCTGGAAGCGGTGCGCAAACGCCCCGCCATGTACATCGGTGACATCGGGGTGAAGGGCCTTCACCACCTGGTGTACGAAGTGGTGGACAACTCCATCGACGAGGCCCTGGCCGGGCACTGCGACACCGTGGAGGTGAGCATCACCCCCGGCAACGGCATCCGCGTGAAGGACAACGGCCGCGGCATCCCCGTGGACATGCACGTCAAGGAGGGCCGCAGCGCCCTCGAGGTGGTGATGACCGTGCTCCACGCCGGGGGCAAGTTCGACAAGGACAGCTACAAAGTGTCCGGCGGCTTGCACGGCGTGGGCGTGAGCTGCGTGAACGCCCTCAGCAGCCTGTTGCGTGCCGAGGTGCACCGCGATGGGAAGATCTACGAACAGGAATACAGCGAAGGCAAGCCGCTCTTTCCGGTGCGCGAGGCCGGGACCACGACCTACCGCGGCACCATCGTCAGCTTCCAGCCCGACCTGAGCATCTTCCAGGTCAGCGAGTACAACTTCGACACCCTGGCCGCCCGCCTGCGCGAACTGGCCTACCTGAACAAGGGCATCAAGCTCACCCTCACCGACGAGCGCCGCACCAACGAGGATGGCAGCTTCGTGAGCGAGACCTTCCACAGCGAGAAGGGCCTGGTGGAGTTCGTGAAGTACCTCGACGGCAACCGCCAGCCGCTGATCGAGGACGTGATCTACATGGAGGGGGAGAAGCAGGGCATCCCCGTGGAGATCGCCATGGTGTACAACGACTCGTTCAACGAGAACCTGCACTCCTACGTCAACAACATCAACACCCACGAGGGCGGCACGCATCTGGCGGGCTTCCGCAGCGGCCTCACCCGCACCCTGAAGAAATACGCGGACAGCAGTGGGGCCACCGGCAAGCTCAAATTCGAGATCGCCGGCGACGACTTCCGCGAGGGCCTCACGGCCGTGATCAGCGTGAAGGTGGCCGAACCCCAGTTCGAGGGCCAGACCAAGACCAAACTGGGCAACAACGAGGTGAGCGGCGCGGTGAACGTCGCCGTGAGCGAGATGCTCGAGAACTACCTCGAAGAGCACCCGCGCGACGCCAAGGCCATCGTGGACAAGGTGATCCTGGCCGCCCAGGCCCGCCATGCCGCCCGCAAGGCGCGCGAGATGGTGCAGCGCAAGGGCGCCTTCACCGGCGGAGGACTGCCCGGCAAGCTCGCCGACTGCCAAAGCAAGGACGCCGGCCAGAGCGAGCTCTTCCTGGTGGAGGGCGACAGCGCCGGCGGCACCGCCAAACAGGGCCGCAACCGCGAGTTCCAGGCCATCCTCCCGCTGCGCGGCAAGATCCTCAACGTGGAGAAGGCCATGCAGCACAAGATCCTCGACAACGAGGAGATCCGCAACATCTACACCGCACTGGGCGTGCACATCGGCACCGAGGAGGATTCCAAGGCGCTGAACATGGACAAGCTGCGCTACCACAAGATCATCATCATGTGCGACGCCGACGTGGACGGCAGCCACATCCAGACGCTGATCATGACCTTCTTCTACCGCCACATGCAACCGCTCATCGAGCGCGGCTGCCTGTACATCGCCACCCCGCCGCTGTACATGGTGAAGAAGGGCAAGGAACAGGTGTACTGCTGGACCGAGGCCGAACGCGATGCGGTGATCGAGCGCATGAAAGGGGCCGGCAAGGACGCCAGCGTGAACGTGCAACGCTACAAGGGCCTCGGTGAAATGAACGCCGAACAGCTCTGGGAGACCACCATGGACCCCGCCCGCCGCACCCTCCGCCAGGTCACCATCGAGAACGGCGCCGAGGCCGACCGCATCTTCAGCATGCTCATGGGCGACGATGTGCCGCCCCGCCGCGAGTTCATCGAGAAGAACGCGGTGTACGCCAAGTTGGACGTGTAATACCACTTCGCACTAAGGCGTAAGCCGATCTACTCGGTCTTTTTCCACATGACATCTCCGTCGTGATCGTTCCGTAGCACCGGCCCTCGGTAGCGGCGCTCCCTGCGGTCCACGCCTTCGGCGTTGCAACGACCCCGCCGTATCGTCCTGCGAAAAAATCCCTTCGCAGCTCTAGCCTACGCCTTAGTGCGAAATGGTATAAGTCGTCGGCCCCCGGACACCGGGACCGGAACGCGAGAGCCCGGCGCAGCGCCGGGCTCTCCGCTTGTGGTACCTGGCCCGCCGCCAAGGACAGCCCCGATCATCGTCGGGGTCCGACCGGAGGCAGGGGACGGAACCCGGACGGCCGTCCTGAAGGAAGTTCCGGTAGAGGCGGCAAGGCACGGATCACCCGGCCCGGGCCGGCTATTTCAGCACCGTCACGTGCCCGAAGATCTCCCGCTTCTCCTGGCCGTACAGCGAGGCGACCCGCAGGCGCCAGGGGTACACCCCGGTGACGACCGGGCCGCCCCCGTTGCCCACCGTGCCGTTCCAGCCCTCGGCCGGGTCCGTGCTGCTGAACACCACCTCGCCCCAGCGGTCGAAGATGAGCAGCTGGAACTCATCCTTGTCGATGTCGTTGCCGATCACCCGGAACACCTCGTTCAGCCCGTCACCGTCCGGGGTGAACGTGTTGGGCACGTACACCAGCAGCTCGTCGCGCACCTCCACCCATCGCGTGGTGCTGTCCGCACATCCCAGGATGTTGGCCACCACCAGGGTCACCGGGTAGCTGCCTCCGAACTGGCTCGGGAAGGTGAACAGCGGGTCGGTCGCGGTGGAACTGCCCAGGCCTGCGAAGTCCCAGTCGAACGTCATGGCGTTGGGTCCGCTTTCCTCGTGGAACTGCACGTGCGGCCACAGCACGGTGGGCGGCTGCGGCGTCCAGCTGAACAGGGCCTGCGGCAGGGCCAGCACGGTGATCATGCCCACCGCGGTGGTGGTGTCCGTGCAGCCGTTGGGCCAGGTCACGATCGCCGTCACATCATAGGCCCCGGGGTCGCCGTACGCATGGCCCACCTGCGGCGGGCCGTCCACGGTGACCCCATCGCCGAAGTCCCACTCCACCTGGGCGCCGCCCGTGGTGTCCTCCACGGTGAACTGCACGGCGAAGGGCTCGCAGCCCAGGGTGCTGTCGGCCGTGAGCACCAGCGGGGGGATCGGGGTCACCTCCACCACCGTGCACCGCGTCACGGCCGGTGTCTCGCAACCGTCGCGCAGGGTCATGCAGATGGTCTGGGTGGCGGTGGGGATCACCGTGTCCGTCGGCCATGGGCCGGGGCCGGCACCCCAGTCGTAGCTGTACGCTCCGTCGCCTCCGGTGACGCCGGCCGCTGTAAGGCCCACGGGAACTTCCGGGCAGGTGACCACCGTGTCCGGCAGGCTGAAGTTCATGAACGGCAGCAGGGTGACGGCCACCTCCAGGGTGTCCGAACTGCACCCGTTGGCGTCCAAGGCGAAAACGCTGTAGGTGCTGTTGGCCCCCGGGCTCACGTTGTGCGGTCCGTCGCCCGGCAGCCCGTTGGACCAGTGCTGCTGCACCCCGCCCGAGCCACCGCCCGCCACGGCGTTCAGCACGGCGGTGCCCGTGCGGCAGATGGTGGTGTCGCCGCCCACCAGCGCGATGGTCACCGCCGGCGGCTCGGTGATGGTGGCGGTGACCGTGTCCGTGCAACCGTTGCCGTTGGGGCCTTCGGCGATCACCACCGTGTAGGTGCCCGCCGGCCCGTTGAAGCTGCTGCCGTTCGCACCGATGACCGCGAGCACCGTGTCGTTGGCCGCATCGGTCCAGGTGTAGTCCCAGGGCCCTCCGGTGCCGGTGGTGATCACCTGGATCGTCCCCGGCTCGCCCTGGCAAGCCGCATCCGTCACCACGCTGTCGTTGGCCAGCACGGTGATCGGGTTCACCAGCACGCTGTCCACGGCGCCGCACAACGGATGGCCGGCCAGGGTCACGTGCACCACATACCAGGTGGGCACCGCGGGCGAGGCCAGCGGGTCGCGGATGTTGGGGTTGGTGAGGCCCGCGGCCGGGGTCCATTGGTACACATGCACACCGGGTGCCAGGGGCGGTAGCAGGTCCACGTCCAACTGCACCGGGTCGCTGCACGAGGCGCTCTGGGTGGCCACGGCGTCGATGGTGGGCGAGGGGGTCACCGTCAGGGTGAGCGTGGTGTCGTAGGTGCAGCCGTGGTCGTCGGTCACGGTGTACAGGTAGTCGTAGGTGCCGGCCGCCGCAGGGGCCACCAGCACCGAATCGCAGCCGGGGTCCTGCCACACGATGTCCGGCCCGCTCCAATAGGTGCTGTCACAGCCCGGCCCGTAGCTGGGGGTGAACTCCACCACCGCCGGGTACAGCGCCGGGTCCACTTCGATCCACCAGCTGAAGATGAAACCGTCGTCGATGTACAGGTTGTCCGTGATCGTCAGGGTCCAGTTGCCGTTGAGGTCGCAGCCCACGAAGTCCGTGAACGGGTCTTCCGAGGTGTAGTTGCCCGGCGTCATGCTGTTGCCGGGGGTGATGGTGGAGGTGGTGTAGTTGCCGGCGGCGTTCTCCACGGAGATGGGTCCGAAGGCGCCCGTGTTGCTGAAGCAGTATTGCCAGCCGATCCCGGGGATGCCGGTGGTCAGGTCGTCGGGGTCGCCCAGGTAGGTGTTGCCCGGGCCCGTGCCCAGGTTGAACTCATCGAACAGGGTGATCGAGGTGCCGTTGGGGCAGGTGAGGGTCACCGACAGGTCGCCGATGTAGGAATGCTCCATCACCAGGCACACCTGGGTGATGTCGGTGCCGCTGGTGATCTGTGTCCCGGCCGGGAAACCGCTGATGTTGACCCCGGCGGTGTAGGACACCCCGCTGCCGTCCGGCAGGATGGTGAGGCCGTCCACAAAGGGTAGTGGCACGTTGGTCCACACCGTGCCCTGGGTGGCGCCCACCAGCGTGGCCGTCTCCCCGGCACAGATGGTGGGGGGGGTGAGGCCCACGTCCAGCTCGGGCACGGTGCCCACGCGCACCGTCACCTCCGTGTAGTTCACGCTCACGCAACCGATATCGTCCGTCACCGACAAGGTCACCGTGTACTCGCCCGGGGCCGGGAAGGCATGCACTTCCTGCGCCAGGCTGCCCGTGGTGCCGTCGCCGAAATGCCAGAGGTGGCTCGTGATCACGCGGCCGGGGGCGGCGAAGGAACCGCTGCCGTCGAAGGCCACGGTCTCCCCCGGGCATATCTTCAGGGGATCGGCCGCCAAGGGGGCGATCACGGCCGTGGGTTCGGCGCAGGGCTGGTCGCACAGGATCTGGGCCTCCCAGCCCAGGGCCACCCCCGCCGCATCCGAAGTGAACTCGAAGGTGAGGCAGCCCGTCGTGGACGCCACCACCGTGCCCGCCAGGGAGGTGCCCGTGCCCGATGCCAGCAGGGGCGAGCCCGTGTTCGGTCCGTCGTAAATGTTCAGCACATCACCAGGCCCCAGCTGGAATTGCAGGAAGGCCACCTGCGACAACGCCCCGGGAATGCCCGGGCAGAAGGTGAGCACGCTGTACTCGCCGTTCCCGTGATCGGCGTTGTACCCGCTGTCGTAGAAAACGGCGTTGCAGAGGCTGTCCACCCCGTCGTGCATCAGCACCACGGGCTGTGCCTGGGCGGATGGAAGGCCGGCCAACCCGGCGAGGATGGCCGCGAGCAGCGGAGCAAGGAGGCGGTTCAAGGGGTTGGTACAGGATGATCCGCGTACGGGACGCATGAAGCCGGGCTCACGGTGCCCGGGGCGGCAAAGATCGCACGGGACATCCTCACCGTTGGGCCCATGGCCGTCCATCCTTGGGGTGCCAAAGGGGAAGGCCCCGCCGGAGCAGGGCCTTCCAAAAGCGCGTGGGAGCCGTTCAGCGCACCAGGCTCACCTTGCCGTTGAAGGTCACATCGCCCAGATGGGCACCCTCCTTGATGGTGGCCATCCACACGTATTCGCCGGCGCGGCACAGCTCACCGCGGTTGTCCACACGGCCGGTCCAGGGGCGCGTGGCATCGCCCGTCTCATACACCTTGCGGCCGGTGGTGGCGTCCTGCACCACCAGGTTGAAACGCACCCCCAGGGTCCGCAGGGCTTCCGGCATGAACAGGTCGTCGTTGCCGTCGCCGTTGGGCGAGAAGCTCAGCGGGGCGTCCAGGTTGTAGTCGCGTTCAATGCGGACCTCGTGTTCGCGCGTGTCGGTGCAACCGCTCTCGTTGGTGACGGTGAGGCGCACCGCGTAAACGCCCTTCTTGAGGTACACGTGGTCGGGATGGGCCACGGCGGAACTGCTGCCGTCGCCGAACTCCCACAGGTACTCCTTGCCGCCCAGCGACCGGTTCTCGAAGTGGACCGACGGGATGTGCCCCTCGTATTCCTGCTTCATGGCGTTGAACTCCGCCTCGGGCGCCTCGTGGATCACGATCAGGTCGCTGCTGGGCTTGCTCTGGATGGAACCGCCCCCGGGGCTGGAGACCGACAGCATCACCTCGAACTTGCCCGACTTGGCGAACGTGTGATCCGGACGGGCCTGGTTGCTGAAGCTGCCATCCCCGAAGTTCCACAGGTAGATGGCATCGTCCGGGGTGCCGTTGGCCGCGAACTGGATGGCGGTTCCCGGGCAGCCCTCGGTGGCGCTGGCGCGGAAGGCCAGGCCCGCATCGTCCTTGGGGTTCGGCGAGGTCGGTGCGAGCACGGCCGCCGTGTGCGCGACCGCGTGGGAGGTCTTGTCCGTGTTGCGCACGGCGGCCTGGGTCGCTCCCGGGGCGGCGGCGTGTTCCGTGGCGGTGGACTGCTGGGTCCGTACCTCCGCGACAGCGGGGGCTTCCGGGGTGGTCGCAGGTGCTGCGGGCCGGTCCGCCACGCCTTGCGCCGTGTGGTCCGCGGACGTGGTCGCGACCGATGCCTCACCGGCACGGTCCACCTCGTCCGTGGCGACCCACCACCAGGTGGCCGCGCCGCCCGCCGCGATCCCGCCGGCGAGCAACAGGGCCAGCAGGCTCCCCTTGCTCCAGCGCGAGCGGCCGGTCCCGGCGGCCATCGTGCGTTCCAGTTGCACCCAATCCGCCGAGTTGTACGGCACCTCGAACTCCTCCAGGGAGTTCCGCAGCCGTTGCTCGAAGGGGTCCAATGTGTTCTTGTTCATGTCGGTGGTCGCGGTGCTCAGCGCAGCTTATGCTCCTTTCTGAGCATCTTTTTCAGGTTGTTCTTCGCCTTGGCCAGGTTGCTCTTGGAGGTGCCCACGTTGATCCCCAGCAGGTCGGCGATCTCCTTGTGGGTCATCTCCTCAAAAACGTACAGGTTGAACACCGTCCGGTAGGCCGGTGTCAGTTTCTGCATGGCATTGATCACATCCGCAGGACGCAGTTCCAGTTCCTCCTCCCCGGCGCTGTCCTCCAGCACGTCCTCCTCGTCCTGGTCCCCGAAGTCCTCGATGCTGCGCTCTTCACCCAGCAGCAGGTAGGCGTTCTTGGTGCGGCGGAAGTGGTCGATCGCCGTGTTGACCATGATGCGCCGCACCCAGCCCTCGAAGCTGCCGCTGCGGTTGAACCGGTCCATGCTGCGGAACACCTTGATGAAACCGTCCTGCAGGATGTCCTTCGCCTGGTCGGTGTTCTTGGTGTAGCGCAGGCACACGGCCAGCATCTTGCCGTAATAAAGCTCGTAGACCCTTTGCTGGCTGCGCCGTTCCCCGGCGATGCACCCGTCGATGAGGGGCTCCAGGCCCGGCTCCAGGCCGGCTTCCACGGGCTGCATGGAAGGCAGACGCCGTTCGATCGGGTCGGTTGCCAGGCCGGGGGGCATGGGAGCACGTTGGACGGTCGCCAAGGTAGCCATCAATACCGTGCAGACGCGATCCCGGCCGGAAGGATGCCTCCCCGCCCCAAGTGGGTCATTTTTCCCCGCCCCGACCTGGACCCGGGGGCAACGGTGACCAGGCTCAGTCATCACCCGGTCCGCTGGTCTAATTTCGCCCCCGCTCCGGCTTGCCCGGGCATTCACAAACCGACCAAACCGTCATCTCATGAAGATCACCGTCGTGGGGGCCGGCAACGTGGGCGCCACTTGCGCCGACGCCTGTGCCCGTTGGGAGCTCGCCAATGAAGTGGTGCTGCTCGACATCAAGGAAGGCTTCGCCGAAGGCAAGGCCCTGGACCTGTGGCAGACCGCGCCCATCAGCCTGTTCGACAGCCGCATCACCGGCAGCACCAACGATTACGGCAAGACCGCCGGCAGCGACGTGGTGGTGATCACCAGCGGCCTGCCGCGCAAGCCCGGCATGAGCCGCGACGACCTGATCGCCACCAACGCCAACATCGTCAAGAGCGTCACCGAACAGGTGGTGAAGCACAGCCCCAACGCGATCCTCATCGTGGTGAGCAACCCGTTGGACGTGATGACCTACTGTGCCTTCCTCACCAGCCGGTTCCCCGCGCAGCGCGTGTTCGGCATGGCCGGCATCCTGGACACCGCCCGCTACCGCGCCTTCCTGGCCACCGAGCTGGGGGTGAGCCCCAAGGACATCCAAGCGGTGCTCATGGGCGGCCACGGGGACACCATGGTGCCCCTGCCCCGGTACACAACCGTGGGCGGCATCCCGGTCACCGAACTGGTGGCCAAGGACAAGCTGGACGCCATCGTGGAGCGCACCAAGAAAGGCGGCGGCGAGATCGTGAACCTGCTCGGCACCAGCGCCTGGTATGCCCCCGGGACCGCTGCGGCCCAGATGGTGGAGGCCATCGTGCGCGACCAGAAGCGGGTGTTCCCGGTGTGCGCCTGGCTGCAGGGCGAATATGGCCTGAAGGACGTGTACATGGGGGTGCCCGTGGTCCTGGGCCGCAAGGGCATCGAGCGCATCATCGAGCTCAAGCTCACGGCCGAGGAGAAGGAGCTGTGCAACGCCAGCGCCAAGGCCGTGCGCGAGGTGATGGACGTGCTGGACAAGATGAACAACGTGCCGGCCTGAGGCCGTCGCAACGAACGGGAAGAACGCCCGCCCCCTGCCATCCGGCGGGTCGGCGGGCGTTCCCGTTCCCGGGCCGGGGTCAGCGCACCACCATCAGGCGGCCGCGCAGCCTGCGCCCGCCCCCGTCCACCTGCACGGCGTAGGCGCCGGGGGCCAGCCGGCCGATGTCGATGCCCTGCCGCGGTTGTTCCACGCGACCGGCCAGCACCTGCGCACCGGCGGCGTCCACCACGCGGTAGGTGAGGCCTGGGGTGAACGCATCGCCCACCAGCAATTCCACCCGGTCGCCGCTCGGGTTGGGGCGCAGCACCAGCGACGCCGCAAGACCGCCGTCGCGCCCGCCGATGCCCACGCCCGCATCGTTCCGCCAGAAGCCGAGGCCCCCGCGGTAGTTGCCCGTGAAAGCGTCCAGGTGCCCGTCCCCGTTGATGTCCGCCAGGCTGATGCTGCTGCGCATGCCCTCGCGGATCTCCTGGAACATGCTGTCCACCTCGGTGAACAGGCCGCCGAGGTTGTTGTCGATGTTCTTGTAGTGGTGCACCCAGCCCGATTCGGAGCCCACCAACAGTTCGCGCTCGCCGTCATTGTTGACGAACATCCAGGGCACGCTGTACCCGGTCACGTTCCACCATTCGTTCACTACCACCCCGCCCAGGCTGTCGTTCTCCAGGGTCCACACCGGTGTCGTGGCGGTGCCCGTGTTGCGGTAGTAATTGATGTTGCCGTTGCGTTCGCCCACGAGCAGGTCCGGCAGGGTGTCGCCGTCCACCCGCACCAGCTGGGGCGTGGCGAACTGGCCCACATCGATCTGGACCCCGTTGTTGTCGGTGATGTTGGGCGTTTGCAGGCTGAAGGCGGCCACCGCACCGGTGCTCGTGTTCTGGAACCGATGGATGCGCCCTTGGAGGTCCCCGATGAGCAGGTCCTGGTCGCCATCGCCGTCCAGATCGCCGAAGGCCGGATACATCGCGGCGCCTATACCGCTCCCGCTCAATCCCATGTAGTCCGTGGTCACCAAGGTGAACGCCGGGGCCGTGGCCGTGCCCGTGTTCTCCAGCAGGGCCAGCTTGCCCGGGTAATCGCCGCCCGCGTTGTAGTACCCGTAGTTGGCCACCACCAGGTCCATCAGCCCGTCACCGTTGTGGTCGAAGGGCACGGGGTAGGCACCCTCGCCGAAGTCGAGCATGGCCCCCTGCCACAGGGTGCTGTCCTGCAGAATGAACACCGGCACCGCATCGGTACCCGTGTTCAGATAGTACCACACGCTGCGGTCGTTGTGGCTCAGGCTGGTGGCGTTGGGGCTCACCACCAGGTCGCGCTTCCCGTCCTGGTTCACGTCCACATGGTAGGCCCCGGGGAACACCGGCAGTTCCACCGGCACGTCCGAAGCGGGGTAGAGGCTGTCCTGCGCCACCATCATGGCGTTGTTCAGGCTGCCTCCGTTGAAGAGCGCGTTCAGGGTGTTGAACGAGATGTCGCCCAGGATGAGCTCCCGGACCGTATCGCCGTTGAGGTCCAGGGTGAGCAGGGTGCTGCCCACGTGGGCGGCCGCACGGCCGTCGGCCACCAGGTCCCCATGGGTCCGCACCGCCCCCTGGCCCGGCTGCCGCATGGCGCGCACCGCATCGGCGATGGCCCCGGGCTCCAGCGGGAACTCGGGGTTGGGCACGTTGAAGCCGCAGGGGTGGTTGAGCTGCGTGGAGTTGTTGTTGATGTTCTCGCTGAAATAGCCCCAGCACCGGTTGCGCACCTCGTAGGTGAGGCTGTCGCAGGTGCCGTACTGCTCCATGCTCAAGTTCTTGTGGTACTCCACGTAGGAACCGAAGATGCTGAAGGTGATCACGTCCAGATCGCCGTCCGCATCGATGTCGTCGATGGCCGGCACGTCCACCTGGGTCACGTACAGGTTGGGGCTCCAGGTGGGCACGTAGTTGCTGCCCACCAGGCTGAACGCCAGTTCGAAGGCCAGCGTGCCGCCGTCGCTCACGTTGCGGTACACCCCGAAACCGCCCTGCCCCTTGGCATAGGCGAACAGGTCCTCCTTGCCGTCGCAGTTGTAATCGCGCAGCAGCGCCCAGCTGTCCAGTTCGTTGAAGGGCCAGGTGCTGCTCAGCACCGGGTCGTAGGTGTAGTTGGTGCTGCCGGGGACGCCGTCGTGCCGCAGCACCACCACTTCTCCGCCCGCCCGGTCGAAGATGAAGATGTCCTTGGTCCCGTCCAGGTCCAGGTCCGCCTGCGAGACCTGGCACCAGTTCAACCCGCCGGCCCAGGCCATGGGCACCGGGTCGCCGTTGCGGGTCACCGGGATCGTGCCGTCGTGGTGAAGAACGAACTGGCCGTGGGCCGGGGCGCCAAGCAGGAGCAGCGCAGCGGCGGGAGGGAGGAGGGAGCGGTGCATGGGGCGGTGGCCCACCGCGGGGCGCTGGTGCCCCGGCGGTGCCTGGCCGTGGACGGCAAAGCTAGGTGGTGCCCAAGGGGTTCCGCGCGTCAGGGGGCTTTCTATATTTGCCGCCCCATTGCAAGACCGTGCCCGTCGCGGGCCGGTCCCCATCCCCCCGAAACACCCCGTCGGACATGCAGAACAGAGGCGCGTTGTGGATCTTCACCATCCTGCTGGCGCTCGCTTGCCTGTGGCAGCTTTCCTTCTCCTTCTTCACCTCGGGCGTGGAGCGGGAGGCCCGTGCGCAGGCGGCGATCCTGGCCGATTCCGTCATGGCCGTGCCGGAGAACGCCTCCGCCGACCGGGACTCGGTGCTCATCGTCATGGAGAACCGGGTGCTGCGCGACCGGGCCGAGGAGAAGATCTATCCCCTGCTGGGCTACAGCTACCGCGAGTGCAAGGAGAAGGAAATGAACCTGGGCCTCGACCTCAAGGGCGGCATGGCCGTCACCCTGGAGGTGAGCATCCCCGAGCTGGTGGATAACCTCAGCGAGAACAGCGGCGACCCCACCTTCCAGGCGGTGATGAACGCCGCCCGCGCCCGCCAGGTCAGCAGCACCGAGGATTTCATCACCCTGTTCGCCGACGAGTGGAACAAGCAGGCCCCCAACGCCAAGATGGCCGCCGTGTTCCACTCGGCCGACAAGAAGGACATGTTCCCGCGGGAGGCCACCAACGCCGAGATCGTGGAGGCCCTGCGCCGCGAGGCCCGCACGGCCATCAACAACACGGAGAACATCCTGCGCAACCGCATCGACAAATTCGGCGTGGCCCAGCCCGGCATCCAGAAACAGCAGTTCAGCGGCCGCATCCAGGTGGAACTGCCCGGGGTGAAGGACAAGGAGCGTGTGCGCAAGGTGCTCCAGAGCACGGCCAACCTCGAGTTCTGGGAGACCTATGACAACACCGAGGTGTACCCCCTGCTGGAGGCGGCCAACAAGCGCCTTCGGGAGGCCAAGGGCGGGGTGACGGCCACCGAGGCCACGGACGGCGGGTACAACAAGTCCCTGCCCACGGGCGTCACCATCGACGGCCTGGCCGGCGGTGTGGAAAGCGGTCTGCTCGGCTTCCTGGAGAGCGGCCGCGCGGCGGACAAGACCACCTGGTTCAACTTCGACCGCGTGGTGTTCCGCAGCGGCAGCGCCGAGCTGGTGACCGACAGCAGCGAGGCCCAGCTGAAGAACCTGGCCGAGATCCTCAAGGCCTATCCCGACGTGCGCCTGAAGATCGGCGGCTACACCGACAGCACCGGCAACGCCGACGCCAACCTCAAGCTCAGCCAGCAACGCGCCGAGACCGTGGTGGCCGACCTGGAGCGCAAGGGTATCGCCAAGGGGCGCCTTGAAGCCGAGGGTTACGGTGCACAGCATCCCGTGGCCAGCAACGCCACCCCGGAAGGACGTGCCAAGAACCGCCGCATGGCACTGCGGGTGCTGGAGACCGGTGCGGTGGCCACCACCACCGACAGCACCGCCACGGATACCACCGCCGGTGAGGACCTGCTCGAAGCCCTCCGTGCCGACAGCGACTCGGCCGCCACCGACACCGCCGGTGCCCGTGCGGACTTCCAGAAGGAGAACCCCCTCTTCGCCGTGCTGACCCCCAGCGTGTTCGGCACCCAGGCCGGCGGTTACCAGCTGGCCAAGGGCGCCGCCGTGGGCAATGCCCGCACCCTGGACACCGCCGCGGTGAACGCCACCCTGCGCGGCACCACCCTTTCCGGCGTGTTCCCGGCCGACCTGCGCTTCGCCTGGGGGGCCAAGCCCATCGAGGGCACCGACGTGCTCACCCTTTACGCCCTGCGCGTGCCGCGCGGCGGCAAGCCCAAGCTGGACGGCTCCTCCATCGTGAACGCGGCCCAGGACTTCGACATGAAGGGCGACGTGGAGGTGGTGATGCAGATGGACGCCGAGGGTGCCCAGACCTGGAAGGTGATGACCGGCGACAACGTGGGCAAGGCCGTGGCCATCGTGCTGGACGACCTGGTGTACAGCGCCCCCACCGTGATCAGCGAGATCTCCGGCGGCCGCAGCAGCATCACCCTCGGCTCGGGCGACCTCAACCGCCAGATCCAGGAGGCCGAGGACCTGGCCAACATCCTCAAGGCCGGCGCCCTGCCCGCCCCGGCACGCATCATCGACGAAACGGTGGTGGGCCCCTCGCTCGGCGAGGAGAACATCACCAGCGGCCTCATCTCCTTCGCCGTGGCCCTGGTGGGCGTGCTGCTGGTCATGGGCCTGTACTACGCCGGCGCCGGATGGATCGCCGACATCGCCCTGCTGGCCAACGTCTTCTTCCTGGTGGGCACCATGGCTTCCATGCAGGCCACCCTCACCCTGCCCGGCATCGCCGGTATCGTGCTCACCGTCGGTATGGCCGTGGACGCCAACGTGCTCATCAACGAACGTGTGCGTGAGGAGCTCCGCGCCGGCCGCATGCTCAAGTCCGCCATCCAGACGGCCTTCAGCAACCAGGGCGCCCTCTCGGCCATCATCGACTCCAACGTCACCACCTTCGTCACGGCCGTCATCCTCTACATCTTCGGTTCGGGCCCCATCCGCGGTTTCGCCACCACCACCGGCCTGGGCATCCTCACCTCCATGTTCACGGCCATCTTCATCAGCCGCCTGATCATGACGTGGCGGTTGGACAAGGGTAAGACCATCACCTTCTGGAGCAACTGGTCCAAGAACATCTTCGTGAACGCCAACTACGAGTGGATGGGCCGCCGCAAGGTGTTCTACGCCATCAGCCTGGTGCTCATCGGCATCGGCATCTTCAGCATGGTCACCCGCGGTTTCAACTGGGGCGTGGACTTCAGCGGTGGCCGCGCCTATGTGGTGAAGTTCCAGGACGAAGTGGATGCCGAGGAGGTGCGCGGCGTGTTGGAACCGCTCCTGGTCGGGGAAGGCGGACGGCAATACTCCATCGGCGTGAAGACCTATGGCGGCAGCCGGCAGCTGAAGATCACCACCAACTACCTGATCGACGACCTGAGCCAGGGCACCGACGCCCGCGTGGAGCAGCGCCTCGGCGAGGGCCTGGCCAAGGTGGGCGGCGGCTACGAAGTCGTCGAGGCCCGCAAGGTGGACGCCACCATCAGCGACGACATCAAGACCAAGGCCATCACCTCGGTGCTCATCGCCCTGGTCTTCATGTTCATCTACATCGGTGTCCGGTTCAACAACTGGCAGTACGGCATCGGCGCACTGCTCTCCTTGGTGCACGACACGCTGATCGTGCTGGGCCTCTACTCCCTGTTGTGGGGCGTGGTGGGCTTCTCCCTGGAGATCGACGAGGCCTTCATCGCCGTCATCCTCACCGTCATCGGGTACTCGATCAACGATACCGTGGTGGTGTTCGACCGCATCCGGGAGTACTTGCGTGAGCACAAGCGCGAGGACACCATGACCGTGTTCAACAAGGCCATCAACTCCACCCTGAGCCGTACGCTGAACACCGGTTTCAACACCATGCTGGTGCTGCTGATCATCTTCTTCTTCGGCGGGGTGAGCATCAAAGGCTTCGTGTTCGGCCTGTTCGTGGGCATCGTGGTGGGCACCTACAGCTCCATCTTCGTGGCCTCCGCCATTGCGGCGGACCTGCTGAAGAACAAGGAGCGCAAAGCCGCTCCGGCCGGCGTCACCGCCTGATCGGACCCGTCGCATCCGAAGGTCCCGCAGCAGCCCTGCGGGACCTTCCTACTTTTGGACGGACCATGGGCGTGTTCCTGCTCTTCGACATCAGCGGCGGCGAACTGATCGTCATCCTGCTCTTCGTGCTGCTGTTCTTCGGGGCCAAGGGCATTCCCGACATCGCCCGCACCGCCGGCCGGGCCATGCGCCAGTTGCGCGATGCCACCGACGATGTGCAGCGCGAGATCCGCAAGGGGGCCAGCGAGGTGCGCCGCGAGGTGGAGGCCCAGCAACGGGCCTTCGACGCCCGGCCTGTCGAAGGGAGCACGGCCCAGCGGCCCGAGCTCCCGACGCCACCCGCACCGCCGGCCGAACCGCCCGCGGGCACCTGATCCGCTCTTCCCACACCCTGTCCGTGCCGCGATCTCCGCGGCCTGCCGTCCTACGCCGTGCCGCACCGTGGTACTGTTGGAAAAATTCTCACCCCCCCCCTGGATCAATAGGGTGTTTGAAAAAAATCATTGAAATATCGGAGCATACCCCCTTTGGAAGATACCTTCGCCGCCGAAAAACCATCCATTTCCATGTCAGCCCCCTATTTGCGCTCGAAGGCCCAGGAGGACGTCCTGAACCGGGAACCCCGTACGGTGGAGCCACCCGGCATGCGCATCAGCGAGTACTTCGGTGCGCACGTCTTCGGCGAGGAGGCCATGCGCATGTTCCTCACCGAGGAGGCCTATTTCGCGGTGCGGCAGGCCATGACCGACGGCAGCCGGATCGACCGCAAGCTGGCCGACCAGGTGGCCAGCGGCATGAAGGAATGGGCCGCCAGCAAGGGGGCCACGCATTACACCCATTGGTTCCAGCCGCTCACCGGCACCAGCGCCGAGAAGCACGACGCCTTCTTCGAGCCCATCGGCAACGGCCGCAGCATCGAGCGCTTCGATGGCAGCATGCTGGTGCAACAGGAGCCCGATGCCAGCAGCTTCCCCAGCGGGGGGATCCGCAACACCTTCGAGGCACGCGGGTACAGCGCCTGGGACCCCGGCAGCCCCGCCTTCCTGATCGGCCGCACGCTGTGCATCCCCAGCATCTTCATCAGCTATACAGGCGAGGCGCTCGACCACAAGACCCCCCTGCTGCGCGCCATCAAGGCCGTGGACGAGGCCGCCACGCCCATCTGCCAGTGGTTCGACAAGGACGTCACCAAGGTGTCCTGCACCCTGGGCTGGGAGCAGGAGTACTTCCTGATCGATGAGGCCCACTACTACGCGCGGCCCGACATCATGATGACCGGTCGCGCCCTCTTCGGCCATGGGCCGGCCAAGGGCCAGCAGCTGGAGGATCACTACTTCGGCAGCATCCCCGAGCGGGCCCGGTCCTTCATGCGCGACTTCGAGACCGAGGCGCTCCAACTGGGCATCCCGGTGAAGACGCGCCACAACGAGGTGGCCCCCAACCAGTTCGAGTGCGCCCCGGTGTTCGAGGAGCTCAACCTGGCGGTGGACCACAACATGCTGTTGATGGACGTGATGGAGAAGACCGCGCGCAAGCACCGGTTCCGCGTGCTCTTCCACGAAAAACCCTACGCCGGCGTGAACGGCAGTGGCAAGCACAACAACTGGAGCCTGGCCACCAACACCGGCAGGAACCTGCTCCGCCCCGCCAGGACGCCGAAGGAGAACATGCAGTTCCTCACCTTCTTCGTCAACACCATCGCCGCCATCAACGCCCATGCGGACGTGCTGCGGGCCAGCATCGCCAGCGCCGGGAACGACCATCGCCTGGGGGCCAACGAGGCGCCGCCCGCCATCATCAGCGTCTTCATCGGCGAGCACCTCAGCAAGCTGCTCGACGAACTGGAGCGCAACGTGAAGAGCACCATGAGCCCGGCCCTGAAGACCGAGCTCAAGCTCGACATCGGCCGCATCCCCCCGGTGCTGCTGGACAACACCGACCGCAACCGCACCAGTCCCTTCGCCTTCACGGGCAACAAGTTCGAGTTCCGCGCCGTGGGCAGCAGCGCCAACTGCGCCGGGGCCATGACCGTGCTCAACACCATCGTGGCCCAGCAGCTCACCACCTTCCGCCGGCGTGTGGATGCCTTGGTGGACAAGGGGACCAAGCGGGACGAGGCCATCCTGCGCGAGCTGCGCGAACTGATCGTGGAGAGCAAGCGCATCCGTTTCGAGGGCAACGGCTACAGCGATGAATGGAAGGCCGAGGCCGCCCGCCGTGGCCTGGACAACACGCCCGACACACCCCGGGCGCTGGATGTGTGGGGCCGCAAGGAGACCAAGAAGCTCTTCGCCGACATGGGGGTGCTGAGCGAGGTGGAGCTGGAGGCCCGCCACGAGATCGAGCTCCACAGCTACATGCTCAAGGTGCAGATCGAGAGCCGGGTGGCCGGCGACCTGGCCCGCAACCACATCGTGCCCCCGGCGATCACCTACCAGAACCGCCTGCTGGAGAACGTGCGCGGCCTGCGCGAGGTGCTCGGCCCCGAGAAGGCCGCCGGGGCCACCGCCGCCCAGCTCACCCTCATCGCCGAGATCAGCGAGCACCTCGAACGGGTCATCACCCTCGTGGACGAGATGGTGGAGGCCCGCAAGAAGGCCAACGCCATCACCTCCTCCCGCGAAAAGGCCATCGCCTACTGCGACACCGTGAAGCCCTTCCTGGACCGGATCCGCTACCACAGCAACAAGCTGGAGCTGCTGGTGGACGACGAGATCTGGCCGCTGCCCAAGCTGCGCGAACTGCTCTTCACCCGCTGAACCGCCGGGCCGGGCATGGTGGGCGGGAACACCGTCCACGCCATGGAACAGGCGCCGCTTTCAACATTTGCTTACTTTCGCCCGGACCCAACCGGACTTATCCCGCACGACCCGATGCGTACAAGCATGTTCCTGGCCTGCCTCGGCGCCGGCCTGTTGACCTCCACCGTGGCGATGGGCCAGACCAAGCTCGCCGAGGAAGCCGACGCGGCCTTCAGCAAGGGGTATTACTTCAACGCCATCGAGCTGTACAAGAAGGCCTATACCACCGAGAAGAAGGCCAGTGAAAAGGCCGGCCTCATCTTCAAGGTGGGCGAGTGCTACCGCGTGCTCGGCGATGCCCAGCAGGCCGCCGTGTGGTATGAGAAGGCCAACAAGGCCCAGTACAGCGATCCGATCACCTATTTCCACATCGGGGAGGCGCTCAAGGAGCAGGGCAAATACGCCGAGGCCATCGCCGCCTACAACAAGTACAAGGAGAAGAACCCCGGCGACATGCGCGCCGATGCCGGCATCAGCGCCTGCCAGGTGGCCCAGCAGTGGAAGGACAACCCCAGCCGCTACAGCGTGGACCCCGAGGTGCTGCTCAACTCCCAGCAGTACGACCTCACCCCGGCCTTCAGCGACAAGAAGAACGAGGACGTGGTGTTCACCAGCACCCGCGCGGCCAGCACCGGCACCAACACCGATCAGATCATCGGCGAGGCCTTCAGCGACCTGTTCGCCAGCAGCCGCGACAAGCTGGGCAAATGGAGCGAGCCCGTGAAGCTGCCCCCCAGCATCAACACCGAAGGCAACGAGGGGGCCCCCGTCTTCAATGCCAAGCGCTCCATCATGTACTTCACCCGCTGCGCCTACGAGAAGAACAAGGTGCATGGCTGCGAGATCTGGATCACCAAGAAGGTGGGCAGCAACTACAGCGAGCCCGAGCTCCTGGCCCTGCGCCCGGCCAACGCCGGCAAGGAGAACAAGCTGGACACCCCCGTGGTCACCATGGGCCACCCGGCCCTCAGCCCGGACGACAAGGTGCTCTTCTTCAGCAGCAACATGAAGGGCGGCCAGGGCGGCAAGGACATCTGGATGGTGAACCTCGACAAGGACGGCAAGCCCGTGGGCGCCCCGACCAACCTGGGCGCTGAGATCAACACCAAGAAGGACGAGATGTTCCCCTTCAACCGGCACGACGGCAGCCTGTACTTCAGCAGCGACGGACACCCCGGCATGGGTGGCTTGGACATCTTCCGCGCGGAAAAGACCGGCGACAACAGCTGGGGCCAGGTGGAGAACGTCAAGTACCCCATCAACGGCCCGGCGGACGACTTCGGGATCATCTTCGACGGCGAGGAGGAGCGCGGCTACTTCACCAGCAACCGCCCGGGCGGCAAAGGCCAGGACGACATCTGGCGCTTCTACATGCCCGACCTGGTCTTCGCCCTGCAGGGCACCGTGTTCGACAAGGAGACCAGCACCCCGCTGCCCGGCGCCAAGATCGAGGTGGTGGGCACCGACGGTACCAGCTACAACGCCCTGGCCGATGACAACGGCGGATTTTCCTTCGCCGAGAACGGTCGCGACCGCTTCATCAAGGAGAACACCACCTACACCATCCGCGTCAGCAAGGACGAGTACCTGGTGGTGAACGATCAGATCACCACCGTGGGGCTGGACGAGAGCACCACCTTCGTGAAGGAGTACTTCCTGCAACCGGCCCGCAAGGACGTGGTCATCAAGATGCCCGAGGTGCAGTACGAACTGGGCAGCTTCGCCCTCACCCAGGCCGGCAAGGACTCGCTCGAGTTCCTGTACGCCACGCTGACGGAGAACCCCACCATCGTGATCGAACTCGCGGCCCACACCGACTCGCGCGACACCGACAAACGCAACCAGGTGCTCTCGGAGAACCGCGCCAAGAGCTGCGTGAACTACCTGGTGAGCAAAGGCATCGACCCGGCCCGCATGCAGGCCGCGGGCTATGGCGAGACCAGGCTCCGCATCAGCGATGCCGAGATCGCCAAGATGAAGACCAAGGAGGAGCAGGAGGCCGCCCACCAGATGAACCGCCGCACCGAGTTCCGCGTGCTGAGCTTCGACTACGTGCCCAAGGAGCAGGTGCCGCAGGCCCCGGCCCCCAACAATTAGCGACCCCACCGGCACGAGCGCATCCGCCCGCAGGTGGATGCGCTCGTCTTTTCCGCCATGAGCACCTCCGACCGCTATGCCCGACGCGGCGTCTCCGCCGCCAAGGAGGACGTGCATGCGGCCATCGCCCGCCTTGACAAGGGGCTCTTCCCCAAGGCCTTCTGCAAGGTGGTGCCCGACACCCTGACGGGCAGCCCCGACCACTGCATCGTGATGCACGCCGATGGCGCCGGCACCAAGAGCGCCCTGGCCTACGCCTACTGGCGGGAGACCGGCGACCTGTCCGTGTGGCACGGCATCGCCCAGGACGCGGTGGTGATGAACCTCGACGACCTGCTGTGCGTGGGGGCCACCGGCCACATCCTGCTCAGCAGCACCATCGGCCGCAACAAACGCCTGGTGCCTGGCGCGGTGGTGGCCGCCCTGATCGAGGGCACCGAACGCTTCCTGCAGGACATGCGCGACCGGGGCATCGACATCCGCAGCACCGGCGGCGAAACGGCCGATGTGGGCGACCTGGTCCGCACCGTGATCGTGGACAGCACCGTGACCTGCCGCATGCGGCGCGACCAGGTGATCGACAATGCCCGGATCCAGGCCGGCGACGTCGTCGTGGGCCTGTCCAGCACCGGCCAGGCCACCTACGAACGGACCTACAACGCCGGCATGGGCAGCAACGGCCTCACCAGCGCCCGCCACGACGTGTTCGCCAAGGCCGTGGGGGAGGCCTTCCCCGAGACCTTCGACCCGGGCACACCGTCGGACCTGGTGTACAGCGGCCAGGCCCGGCTCACCGACCCCCTGGAGGGCACTCCGCTGGACATGGGCCGGGCCGTGCTGTCGCCCACCCGCACCTACGCCCCGGTGGTGATCAAGGTCCTGGAGGCCATGCGCCCGGACGTGCACGGCATGGTCCACTGCAGCGGCGGCGCGCAGACCAAGGTGTTGCACTTCATCGACCGCCTGCGGGTGGTCAAGAACGACCTCTTCCCCACGCCACCGCTGTTCGCCGCCATTCAGCGCATGAGCGGCACCGACTGGCGCGAGATGTACCAGGTGTTCAACATGGGCCACCGCCTGGAGCTGTACCTGCCCGCGGAACGCGCCGGGGAGGTGATCGCCATCGCGGCCTCCTTCGGCATCGAGGCCCGGGTGATCGGCCATGTGGAGGACGCCCCGGCCGCCGAGGTGGTGGTCAGCGGCCCCCACGGTGAGCACCGGTACACCGCATAGCCCGGCCCCGCGCCGCACTTCGCCTGTTCCAGCACCCGGCCGTCCCCATGTCCGACCTGCTCGCCAAGCTTTCCGCCCTGCACGACCGGCGCACCGAGATCGGCAAACAACTCGCGGATCCGGCGGTGATCGCCGACCAACGCCGCTTCGTGGAGCTCAACCGGAACTACCGCGATCTGGAGCCCATCGAGCAGGCCTTCCTGCGCTTCCGGAAACTGCATGCCGACCTGGCCGGCGCCGAGGAGATCCTGCGCACCGAGAAGGACCCGGACCTGCTGGACCTGGCCCGTGCCGAGCGGGACGCGAGCCGCAGTGCCATCGATGCGATGGAGGAGGAGGTGCGCCTGATGCTGGTGCCCAAGGACCCCAACGACGCCCGCCATTGCACCATGGAACTGCGCGCCGGGACCGGCGGCGACGAAGCCAGCCTCTTCGCCGGCGACCTCTTCCGCATGTATTCCCGCTACTGCGAAGGCCGGGGCTGGAAGGTGGAGGTGGCCGACGTGAGCGAGGGCACCGTGGGCGGCTACAAGGAGATCGTCTTCAACGTGCTGGGCGAGGGCGCCTACGGCACCCTGAAGTTCGAGGCCGGCGTGCACCGGGTGCAGCGCGTGCCCGCCACCGAGGCCAGCGGGCGCATCCACACCAGCGCCGCCACCGTCAACGTGCTGCCCGAGGCGGAGGAGACCGATGTGGACCTCAAGGAGAGCGACGTGCGCATGGAGACCGCCCGCAGCGGCGGCGCCGGCGGCCAGAACGTCAACAAGGTGGAGACCAAGGTGCGCCTCACCCACCTGCCCACCGGCCTGGTGGTGATGTGCCAGACCGAGCGCAGCCAGCTGGGCAACCGTCTCAAGGCCATGCAGATGCTGCGCACCAAACTCTACGAGGAACAGGTGCTGCGCCAAGAGGCGGCCGTGGCGGCCCACCGCAAGAGCCAGGTGAGCAGCGGCGACCGCAGCGCCAAGATCCGCACCTACAACTTCCCGCAGAGCCGCATCACCGACCACCGCATCGAATTCACCGCGCACAACCTGCCCCAGGTGATGAACGGCGACCTGCAGGCGTTGATCGATGCGCTCCAGCTCGCCGAACGCACCGAAAAACTCCGTGCGGAGGCCGGTCTTTGAACCCCGGTACGGCCGATCTTCGCCCCCCGAATGGACCGCGCCGCCCTCGCCGCCCTGATCCGCAAGCGCCGGAGCCTGCTTTGCGTGGGCCTGGACACCGAGGAGCACCTGCTGCCCGCCCACTTCCGCGCCGAAAGCCATCCGGTGCGTGCCTTCAACGAGTCCATCGTGGAGGTCACCCGCGACCTGGCCGTGGCCTACAAGCTCAACCTGGCCTTCTACGAGGCCCTGGGCCAGGACGGCTGGCCGGACCTGGAAGCCACCATCGCCTTCATCCGCAGCACCGGCCCGTGCTTCATCATCGCCGATGCCAAGCGCGGCGACATTGGTAACACCGCCCGCAAGTACGCCGAGGCCTTCTTCGACCGCCTGGACGTGGATGCCGTCACCCTCTCGCCTTACATGGGCCGCGACAGCATCACCCCCTTCCTGGGCCGTAGCGGCAAATGGGCCGTGGTGCTCGGCGTCACCAGCAATCCCGGGGCGGACGACTTCCAGATGCTGCCCGTGCCCGGTGCGCGCCCGCTGTGGGAGCACGTGGTGGAACAATGCACCGCCTGGGGCCCGGCCGATGAGCTCATGCTCGTGGTGGGCGCCACACGCCCCGAACAGCTGGCCCGGGCCCGCACGCTCGCGCCCCACCACTTCTTCCTCGTGCCGGGTGTGGGCGCCCAAGGCGGGGATCTCGACGCCGTGCTCCGCGCCGGCGCCACCACCGACGGCGGCATGCTCATCAACAGCAGCCGCGGCATCCTCTACGCCGGCCAGGGCGCCGATGCCCTGCCCGCCGCCCGGCGCGAGGCCCAGCGCCTGCAACAGGCCATGGCGGCCGTGCTCGGTTCACGCTGAGGCCGAAGCCCGCATCAAGCTCCTGGAGCGACCGGATCGGCCGTGTCGTGAACAATGCTATATTATGCGTCGATGAATTGATGAATTTCCTGTCAGCATGTTCGCCATCCCGCCCCAAGCACCGCTCCCGGTGCGTCCACGGCCCATCCTAGCGCCACTGCGGGTGGTGCGGGAGCCGGTGCGCGCGCCATTCCTCCTGGACCCGTCCTTCCCCTACGGCGAGGACCTGTTGCAGTTCATCTGGGAGGCCCGCCTCCTCGACGCGCAGGGACTGCGCACCGCCGATGGCCGCCACGTGGAAGTGCTGCATCCCGGACGGGTGCAGCACGATGCCGGCCCCGACCTCCGGGATGCCCGTATCCGGATCGACGGCCAGGAATGGGCCGGGACCGTGGAAGTGCATGTGCGCAGCAGCGACTGGGTCCGGCACGGGCATCAGCACGATCCGGCGTACGAGTCGGTGGTCTTGCACGTGGTGTACGAGCACGACGCGGAGGCCCGCACGGTGGGTGGGCGCGCGCTGCCCACGGTGGAACTGCGGTCGCGCCTGGGTACGGCGGCGCTCGACCGGTCCGCCCGGCTGCTGCAAGGCCGGGGGGCGCTGCCCTGTGCCGCCCACCTGCCACCGGCCGAACCGGACCGGATGGGCACCTGGCTGGAGAGCGTGCTGGTGGAACGCCTGATGCGCCGAACGACGGCGGCCGAGGCGCTGTACGCGCACCTGGAGGGCGATGCCTGCGCCCTGGCCTGGCACCTGCTCTGCCGGGCCTTCGGCCAGCGGGCCAACGCCGAGCCCTTCGCCATGCTGGCTCACGCCCTGCCTTGGTCCGTGCTGCGCCGCGTGCGTGATGATGGGTTCCGGGTGGAGGCCCTGCTCTTCGGACAGGCCGGTATGCTGCAGGTGGACTTCGTGGACGAGCACCCGCGCCGTCTGCAGGCCGAGCACCGCGCCCTGGCCCTGCTCCACGACCTGCGCCCGGCCCCGGTGGCCGCATGGACTTTCGGACGACTGCGACCTGCCGCCTTCCCCACGGTACGCCTGGCCCAGCTCGCCGGGTTGGTGGCCCGTATGGCCGGCGACCTCTCCGACCTGGCCGCCGCACCCGATGCCGATACGCTGCGCCGGCTCCTGCAGGCCGAGCCCTCGGCCTACTGGGCCACCCACTACCGGTTCGACCAGGCCACGCCTGCGCGCGCCAAACCCCTGGGGGCGGCCACCGTGGATCTGCTCATCGTCAATGCCGTGGTGCCGCTGCTCTTCGTGCTGGGCCGGGCGCGTGGCGACCAGCGATCGCGCGACCGCGCCATCGGCCTGCTGGAACAACTGCCCGCCGAGCGCAACGCCCTGCTGGATCGATGGGCGGAACATGGGGTGCAGGCGGACTGCGCCGCACGGGGTCAGGCCTTGATCGAACTGCACACACGATACTGCGCCCCGCGTCGATGCTTATCTTGCGGTTTCGGCCGCCACCTGGTGGCACCCCGGCAAAGCCCATGATCGAACGCATCAAGACCGCGCTGGAACAACAGGCCTTCGGCGTCTGTGCCTGGTGGGGCGAGAAGCTCAACATCAAGACCGAACAGGTCCGGCTCAGCTTCATCTACCTCAGCTTCGTCACCGCCGGCCTGCACCTGGTCCTCTACCTCATCATGGCCTTCGTGCTGGCCCACAAGGAGCGGATCAAACAACCGTTCCGCAAGCGGAGCACCGTGTGGGAGTTGTAAGGGGGATCTCCGACAACAAACGACAACAAATGAATAAGAAGCTGATCCCGAGGATGTTAATGAGTTGCACTAAACGGAAATAAACGCAACGGTTGCGCATATCCATAGTTAGGTGCCATCGCGAATACGCCAACGCGCAAAGCCGACGCGCTGAAAAATACAACAGAACCCGGCCCGGCTGAGAACTCAGAAAAGGGCGGCAGCCAATGCCGCCCGATAACTTCGGAGGACTATTTCTTGGTGTCGGTCTTCTTGCCGCTAACTATTGCCGCAAGAACCATCATTACAGGTGGTCCGACTAAGACCCATCCAATATCGCGACCAGCCGCAATCAACAAATATGCTCCGAGGCAACAGCCTACCAACAAGAGGCCGCCAATCACCAAGCTGAAGACCTTTACGAAACCGTCTTTCTTGGCGACCCTTCCGGTTGTCTCCTGGGCGTCCTCGGCAATTTTTGTCCGCCGCCTAATTATCTCATGTCGGAAGTCTTGCTCCTTATCAACCTTCTCCTTCACCCATGCCAATATGCCGGGGTCTATACTATGGAGAGCAAGAATCTTCTGTTCACTTGGTAGCGGGTCATCATCGACCGACTCAGCATGTGCGTACCGCACACCCTTCTCGGGGTGCGCCTCTATCTGCTTCTGGCTCTTCCTGTTACCCATTGCAACCGGC